>CXWL01013113.1_pt1 | contig 82258 bp, 75 predicted proteins | sample 590931 | NCBI WGS metagenome assembly CXWL01 (sample SAMEA3498368, study PRJEB10139) | groundwater metagenome | biome: water well; material: biofilm material | place: Germany | collected 2015-04-27
GCGGCGATGTGGTACGGGTGTTCATATTTCCGCCGTCCATGAGCGAACTGGAACGGCGATTGCGCGCACGCGCCACCGACAGCGAAGAAGTGATTTCGGGCCGGATGGAGCGCGCGGCGGCGGAAATCAGCCATTGGGACGGTTATGACTATGTCCTGATCAACGATGATGTTGAGCGCTGCTATGAAGATGTCGCCAGCATCCTTGATGCCGAACGCCTGAAACGCAGCCGTCAAACGGGCTTAATCGGCTTTGTCCGTAGGCTGACCACACCCGAGGGGTGAGCGGGCCTAAGCGCTGACCAACAGCCCTTGCAGTTCCGCTACCATCTCGGGGCGCAGTGGCTTGGCCTCGCCATCGGTGCGGCAGGCGATGACGGCGTCACAGGTGGCGATGCAGTGCCCGCCTTGGAACATCGCCTGGATGATCGTCCAGCTTGACGTGCCAATGCGCCCAACCCCCGAAGTGATGGTGACCGGATCGGGGAAATTACCTTCGGCCAGATAGGTGATTTCGACGCTGACCACCATCGTGCGCTCATTGGCGGGGCGCTCTGCCCACGGCCGGATGCGGCGGTTGAGCAGCACCCGACCGCTTTCGAACAAAGCGGCAAAGGCGACATTGTTGATATGGCCGTTGACGTCCAAATCCTGAAAGCGCGTCTGAAAATCGTCGCTGACGGGATAGGGCGCGGTATCAAGCCGCCAAGGGTCGGGCCGTGCCATCAGCGATTCACAGCCCGGTCGGGAACAGATCAACCTTGCCGAGCGGCACACCCTTTGCCCGCAAAATGGCATAGGCCATCGACAAATGGAAAGTGATGTTGACTGTCGCAAATCCGGTTATCCACTGACCAACCGGCAGCGTTGGTTCCATGCCATCGGTAATTTTGAAGGTGAGCGGCGTATCGTCGCGGCCCGCAAATTGTTCGGGCGTCAGCGTATCGAGAAATGCCTTTGCATTGGCCAAAGCGGCCTCAAATCCGGCAATGTCCAGCTCGCTGCCCGTGACCGCTTCAGGAACCGTCACACCCGCTGCTCGGGCCGGCCAGCCCTGCGCATAATTGGTGACGACCGCCAGCTGGAACGCCAGCGGGTTCATGTCATCGACCAGTCGCCATTCCAATATGCCTTGTTCAGGAATGCCCTGCGCTTTTGTGTGCGCGATGCCTTTGGCCAGCAGATGTGATGCGGTGTCGAGTGCGCGGCGATACATGACGACGAAACTATAAAGATTGACGGTCAATTTGTTTCTCCAAACCCATATTCCCAAACCCATATTCAATGGGCGGTTAGCTGCGATATTAGCGTGGGGCCATCCTGATCGCACCGTCAAGGCGAACATCCTCGCCGTTGAAATAGCCGTTTTCGATCATCGTCAGCGCCAGATGTGCATATTCGGCCGGGTTGCCCAAGCGTTTGGGATAGGGGACCGAGGCACCCAGCGCATCGCGGACATTTTGCGGCGCGCCCGCGAGCAGCGGCGTATCGAATATGCCGGGCAGGATGGTGTTGATGCGGATGCCCTCAGACGAGAGATCGCGCGCGATGGGGAGCGTCATGCCAATCACCCCCGCCTTTGACGCGGCATAGGCGGCTTGGCCGATCTGGCCATCCTCGCCCGCGACGCTGGCGGTGTTGACGATGGCCCCGCGATCACCATCTTCCAGCGGATCGAGGGTAAGCATCCCGGCCGCTGATTTGGCAACGCAGCGGAAGGTGCCAACCAAATTGATCTGGATGATCCAATTGAACGCGTCGAGTGGGAAATGCTTGATGCTGCCATCGGTTTTGGATCGGCTGGCAGTCTTGATTGCGTTGCCCGTGCCAGCGCAATTGACGAGGATGCGCTCTTGTCCGTGCGCGGCGCGAGCCTTGGCAAATCCGGCATCGACAGACGCATCGTCGGTGACGTTGACCTCACAAAATATACCGCCAATTTCGGCGGCGATGGCGAGGCCCTTTTCCTCTTGCAGGTCAAAGATGGCGACCCTGACCCCTTTGCCGGCCAGTGCGCGCGCCGTGGCGGCACCAAGGCCAGATGCGCCGCCGGTGACGACAGCAGATACAGTGGAATCGAGTTTCATGGGCTAGTTCCTCATACTATCACTCGTCACCCTGAACTCGTTTCAGGGTCTATGGATGCTGAAACAAGTTCAGCATGACGAAAATCTGTCAAAGCCGCTCAACAATCGTGACGTTGGCGATACCGCCGCCTTCGCACATCGTTTGCAGGCCATATTTGCCGTTCTTGACTTTTAGCACATTCAACAATGTCGCCATCAGCTTTGTTCCAGACGCTCCCAGCGGATGGCCGAGCGCAATCGCGCCGCCATGGACGTTGAGCCGCGCTGGGTCTGCGCCCACATGTTTCGCCCACGCGAGCGGCACGGGGGCGAAGGCCTCATTCACCTCATAATAGTCGATGTCGCCGATTTTCATCCCCGCACGCTGCAAGGCGCGGTCGGTGGCGAACAAAGGTTCTTCGAGCATGATGACGGGGTCGCCCGCCGTCACCGTGACATTGTGGATCCGCGCGATGGGGGTGAGGCCATGGTCCTTGAGCGCTTGTTCAGAGACGATCAGCACCGCAGAGGCACCGTCGCAAATCTGGCTGGCATTGGCGGCGGTGATGCTGCCGCCCTCTTGCAACAACTTCACCGAGGCGATGCCCTCCAAAGTCGCGCCAAAGCGGATGCCTTCGTCAATCATGTGGACAGCTGCGCCCTCTGGCGTTTCGATGTCGAGGCCGATGATCTCATTGGCAAAAACCCCAGCCTCGCTCGCGGCGGCGGCCAGCTCGTGGCTGCGCAGCGCAAATCGGTCGAGGTCATCGCGGGTAAAACCGTGTTTCTTGACCATCATTTCCGCACCGACAAACTGGCTGAACATGATGCCGGGGTATTTTTCCTCTAGGCGGGGCGATTTATAATTGCCCATCCCTTCTTTCATGTGGAGCATCATCGTCGAGCCCATCGGCACGCGGGTCATGCTCTCCACCCCAGCGGCAATCACCACGTCTTGAGTTCCAGACATGATGGCCTGCGCTGCGAATTGCATCGCTTGCTGCGATGATCCGCACTGACGATCAATCGACACGGCAGGGACACTATTGGGCAAACCGTTCGCCGCCAAAACCGCGTTGCGGCCGACCTGACCTGCCTGTTGGCCGCCCTGCATGACGCAGCCCATGATGACATCCTCAACGCACGACCCGTCAATCCCGGTGCGGCTTACAATGGCGTCGAGCGTTGCCGCCGCCATATCAACGGGGTGCCATCCGCTAAGCTTGCCGCCGCGTTTGCCACCAGCGGTACGCACCGCATCAACGATATAGGCTGTTGTCATAGCTTCCTCCCGATCAATTCTTTCATAATCTCATTGGTGCCACCAAAGATGCGCGTCACCCGCGCACCGCGCCACATGCGGGCGATGGGATATTCGTTCATATAGCCCGCGCCGCCATGGATTTGCAGGCATTTATCCATCACTTCCCATTGCAAATCGGTGTGCCATAATTTGGCAGCAGCGCCCTCTTCGGCGGTCAGTTCTTTTTTGAGATGCCGCGCCAATGCCCAGTCGAGATGCGCCCAGCCGACTTGTAATTTGGCCTTGAGGTCGGCGAGGACGAAGCGGGTGTTCTGGAAATCGAGCAATGGCTTGCCGAAAACCATCCTGCTCCGCGCAAAGGTGACGGTTTCATCAAATGCGCGCTGCGATGATGACATTGCCGACACCGCAATCGACAGGCGCTCCTGTGGCAGTTCGCTCATCAGGTAGATGAAGCCCTTGCCCTCTTCGCCTAGGCAATTGGTGATGGGAACACGGACGTCATTGAAAAACAATTCTGACGTGTCCGCTTCGTCCATACCGATTTTATCGAGATTGCGCCCGCGCTCAAACCCCTCACGGTCGCCTTCGACCAAGACGATCGACATGCCCTTCCACGCGGGCTGAACCTCTGTATCGGTCTTGACGCACACGAGGATCAGATCGGCATTCTGGCCGTTGGTGATATAGGTTTTGGATCCGTTGATGACATAATGATTGCCATCTTTTTTGGCGGTGGTGCGCATCCCCTGCAAGTCGCTGCCGGTTCCCGGCTCGGTCATCGCAATCGCGGTTACAACGTCACCCGACACCATTTTGGGCAACCAATACGCTTTTTGTTCTTCGGAGCCATAGCTGATGAGATAATTGACGACGATGTCGGATTGCAGGGAAAACCCCGTGGCAACGCCGCCATAATAAGCGCTTTCTTCGTCAACGATGGCGTTATAACCAAAATCGAGGCCCAGTCCTCCATATTCCTCTGGCACCGTCGGGCATAACATGCCGAGCGCGCCCGCCTTTGGCCACACCGACTTGGGGACGATCTTGTCGGCCTGCCACTTAGCGGCGTTGGGGGCAATTTCAGTCTCAAGAAATTGGCGCACGGTGCGACGAAACGCCTCATGATCCTCATTGTAAGCGGAACGAGACAGGTTATCGAGCGACATGGCGGAGACTCCTAGAGCGTTTTGAAGTCAGATGGCATCATCTGACGACTCGCAAAACGCGGCAAAAAATAAGCTAGGGCGGGATGTTTGAGTTCATCAAATATCCTGCTCTGGGGTTATGCCAGCGCATCAAAGCTGACGTTTACGTTCGCGTCAAGCAATCAATCGCGCGTGCCCTCTCCCCATCGGCGGAAGTGGCTGGTATGGGCGGGGACATGACTGTCTTCTCATCGCTCGCCGTGCTTGGCACCGAACCCGTTCCGCTCATCAGGTCCGCCTGCGCGCTGGGCGAAAGCCCGCGCTGGAACGCCCCCGAAGCACGGCTCTATTGGGTCGATATTGCCGCCAACGCGATGCACCGCTGGGACAGCCGCAGCGGCATGCAAGAAAGCCGAACATTCGGCGCGCCTGTGGCGTGCTTTGCGTTTCGCAAATCGGGCGGGATGGTGCTGGGGATGAAGAACGGCTGTGCGCTGATCGACGACTGGGGCGATGTGCCGCGCCCATTTGGTGAGCAAGTGCTGGCGGGCAAGCCGCACCACCGGATGAATGATGGTCGCTGCGACCCATCCGGCAATTTCTGGGTGGGCAGCGTTAACGAGGCAAAGACGCAAGCCGACGCTGCACTCTATCGGCTCAGCGCCGCTGGCGAATTGACCATGATCGAAGGCGGGATGATGACCTGCAACGGCGCAGCTTTTTATTCTAGCCTTTCCCACTCGCAAGCGAGCGCGGCTAGCGGCGATGGCACGCGCTTTTGTCACGCCGACACGCCCAGTCACGCGGTCCGCGCCTATGATGTTCACGCGACGGGTGCCCTGTCGAACCGCCGCATCCTGCATCAATTTGAGGTTGGCGTTGGCCCCGGCCTTGGTCGGCCCGATGGCGGTAGTTTCGATGAGGAGGGCTGTTATTGGACCGCTTTATTCGACGGCTGGCGAATTGTGCGCCTCTCTCCTGCTGGAGAAATAATCGCGGACATCCGCCTACCGGTTCAGCGCCCGACGATGATCGCCTTTGGCGGTGTGGACCGCCGCACCGCTTTTGTCACCAGCGCGCGAACAGGCCTCAGTGCCGAGCAATTGGCTGCGCAACCGCATGCGGGCGACGTCTTTGCCTTTCGTGTCGATGTACCGGGTGTGGCGGAGTTTGCGTTTGGCGGATGAAGTCGCCGCATAAGCGATTGCTTAATCCTGCAAATTAAGCAGCATCGCAATGGCCGCTTTGTTTCGCGCTGCACACAATGGCTGGACACAAAGCCAAGGAATGCAGCATGAACGAACCAGAACCCCCCGCCCCATTGGCCCCAGCCCGATTGACTCGCAGATGGGACCCCATAGTCAAATTGACCCACTGGGGTGTCGTGACCATCGTCATCATCAACGCGGTCGTCGTTGGCGAAGGGTCAATCGCGCATATCTGGGCCGGATATTGCCTGGCGGCGCTGCTCGTCCTGCGATTGCTTTGGGGGCTGGTTGGGCCGCAAGCGGCGCGTTTCACCTCTTTCCCGCCCAGCCCCGCGCGCGCTATAGCGCATATTCGCGACATTACTGCGGGCCGCAAGGAAGAGCATCGTTCGCACAACCCGATTGGCGCGCTGATGGTCTACGCCATCTGGGCCACATTGGCGGGTGTCATAACCACCGGCGTGATGATGGCCGGCCCGCCAACACGGCCTAGCTCAAGCGAAATGCAGTCTTGGCAAAGCCTTGCATATGGCGAGGGTGGTGAAGAGGGTGAGAATGAGCAAGCCGAGCACGGCGGCGAGGGCGGTGAAGAGGCCGAGGAAGCAGGCGAAGGCGAAGAATCAGAAGAAGCGGTGGCGGAGCTGCATGAGCTGTTCGTCAATCTGCTCTATGTTCTGATCGCGCTTCACCTTATGGGTGTGCTATTCGAAACACGGCGCAGCGGCGCGCATATTGTCCGCGCGATGATACCAGGAGCAAAATGATCCCATCGCCCGCGCCGCCATTTCCGCATCATGATCGTCGCACTCCGGTGGTGGCGGCGATTGTGATGTTACAGGCGATAGCGGCGACATTTTTCGTCGCTGACGCTATCGGCGACATCGTCGCGGACGGCATAAGCGGGCATGTGGTGATCGAAGCGGCCATCGCGCTGGCGCTGATCGTTGGCGTCATGTTCGGGGCATGGCAGTTGCGCCAGATGCTGGCCGAAGTGCGGCTCAGGGCCACCGCCGTTGCGGTCGCGCAAGGGGCGCTGGCCGAATTAATCCGCGCCCGCTTCGCCGAATGGCGGCTGACCCCGGCCCAGGCCGATGTGGCGCTGTTCCTGCTGAAAGGGTGTGACATTGCCGACATTGCGCGGTTGCGCAGCACAGCCGAAGGGACGGTGCGCGCCCAGCTGGCGGGCATCTATCAAAAAGCGCGGGTGACATCGCAGGCACAACTTATGAGCCTGTTCCTCGATGACTTGATTGGGTGACGCACGGCACGTACTCATGATGATATGAAGTCACAAATTTCATTATAATTTTCATTTGCAACTATCGCGCCGCGCGTCATAGTGCGGCAACACAGCTTTATAAGGACACTATCCATGCGCAGCCGCATCTCCCTATTGCTCGCCAGCACCGCCATGCTCGCCTCTTGCACCACGACAAGCGAAACGATGACCGAAACGCCCGTAGCGACCACCCCCGCCGCCGCGCACAACCCGCTGACCGCGCCGTGGACTGGGCCCTATGCTGGTGTGCCCGACTGGGGCCATATGAATGCAGAGGATTTCCCCGCTGCGTGGACGCAGGCAATGGACGATATGCGCCGCGAAGTGGCGGTCGTGCGCGACAATCCGGCGCCTGCGACGTTCGAGAATACGCATGTGGCAATGATGCGCGCGGGCGCGACCATCGACCGCCTGTCGGCCTATTGGGGGGTGGCGACATCGAACAATAGCAATGCACGGGTGCAGGAGTTGGAGGCAGAGTGGGAGCCGCGCCTGTCGGCATTTTTCGACGAAATCAGCCTCGATGATAAATTGTTCCAGCGCTACAAGGCGGTTTATGATGGCCGTGCATCGGCGGGCCTGAATGCGCAGCAAATGCGCATCGTCGAGCGTGCGTTCGAGGAGTATGTCCGCAACGGGGCCAATTTGAATCCTGCGCAAAAGGCACAGCTGACCGCGTTCAACACCGAATTGGCGGGGCTGTTTGCCGAGTTCGGCTCCAAACTGCTGGCGGACGAATCCGCCCTGACTTTCGTCACCAACGAAGCCGAGCTGGCAGGGCTGGACGCTGGGTTCAAGGCGAGTTTGGCGAGCGCCGCCGCCGCCGCCGGACACCCCGGGCAATGGGCGATCAAGAATACGCGATCTTCGGCCCAGCCGGTGCTGCAATTCGCGCATAACCGTGCGCTTCGCGAACGTGTGTGGCGCGCCTTTACCAGTCGCGGCGATAATGCAGGAGCCAATAACACAGGCCCGACGATCAGCCGGATATTAGCTTTGCGGCAACAGCGCGCGGTGCTGCTTGGGTTCCAGAACCATGCCTATTACCGGATGGCCGACACGATGGCGGGGACGCCTGACCGCGCGATGGACCTGATGATGCGGGTGTGGCGTCCTGCCGTAGCGCGGGTTCACGAAGAGGTCGCCGATATGCAAGCAATTGCCAATAGCGAGGCTGCCGCAGCGCACACCGCGCCGATTACAATAGAGGCGTGGGATTATCGCTATTATGCCGAAAAGGTCCGCAAAGCCCGCTATGACCTGTCCGAAGATGAAGTGAAGCCTTATCTTCAGCTCGACAATCTGGTCAACGGGATGTTCTGGGCGGCGGGGCAGCTTTACGACCTGCAATTTCGCGATACCACGGGCAGCATTTCGGTGTTCGACCCCGCAGTGCGGACATTCGAAGTCACCAACAGCCGCACCAATGCCCATGTTGGCGTGCTGTATCTCGATAATTTCGCGCGCGACGGCAAACGGTCGGGTGCGTGGATGACCACCTATCGCAGTCAACAGCGACTGTCCCCCGCCGCAACCGTCATCGCGTCGAACAATAATAATTTCACGCGCGGGGCGAACGGCGCACCGACGCTGGTCAGCCTTGATGATGCCAGCACTTTGTTCCACGAGTTTGGCCACGGCATCCACTATCTGTTGCAGGATGTGACCTATCCCGACCTCGCCGGGGTTCCGCGTGACTTTGTCGAATATCCCAGCCAAGTGAATGAAAATTGGCTGATGACGCCTGAGGTGCTCAGCCGCTTTGCCACGCATTGGCAGACCGGCGCGCCGATGCCGCAGGCGTTGCTCGACAAAATTGCCGCGTCCGAAAAGTTCAACCAAGGTTTTGGTACGGTCGAATATCTGGCGAGCGCAATCCTCGACATGCGGCTGCACAACCGCAGCACCCCGGTGACCGACATCGCGGCGTTTGAACGCGATGCCTTGCGCGAATTGGGCATGCCGCGCGAAATTGTCATGCGTCACCGCCTGCCCCAATTTGGCCATCTGTTCAGTTCCGATGCTTATTCGGCCGGCTATTACAGCTATTTATGGTCCGAGACGATGGACGCCGACACTTGGGCCGCGTTCACAGAAGCGGGCGGACCGTGGGACCGGACGGTGGCTGACCGATTCCGCACGCTGTTGCTGTCCACGGGTAATGAGACCGACCGTGCGGCGGCGTATCGGGCGTTCCGTGGCCGCGACCCCGATGTCGGGGCGCTGCTGCGGCGGCGCGGCTTTCCAGCGAGCTGATCCGGCCTAGTTTCACAATATCAACCCCCGGCAAGTTTGCACTTTCCGGGGGTTTTCATGTGGCTTGACTCATCTGTAAAATGATATAATGATGATATCATAATTATGGAGGTTTTTATGACTGATATTGTTGCAAGCAGGGGTGATTTGAACGCGAGCAGCGAGCGCCCCGCCCGCACCTTTAGCGGCTATTTGATGTTGCTGATCATGCTGGCGTTTCTGGCGCTGATGATCGAAGCTATTATCGGGTTCGCAGACAAGGGCGGTGCGCCGTGGGGAATAACAAGGCTGGCGCTGTTCACCACCGGATTCGCGCTGGCCTCATCCGGCTTTTATATGCTCCAGCCCAATCAAGCGGCGGTGATAACGCTGTTCGGCGCGTATCGCGGCACCTGCCGCAAGGAAGGGCTGCGCTGGGTCTGGCCATGGATGGGCAAGGCCAAAATATCGGCGCGCGCCAACAATGTCATTTCAGACAAGATCAAGGTCAATGACCTGCGCGGCAACCCGATCGAGATCGCGGCGCAAGTGGTGTGGCGCGTCACTGATACCGCGCAGGCGCTGTTCGACGTCGATGATTATAAGGCGTTCGTGATGGCACAGATAGAGGCGGCGGTGCGCACCATCGGCTCGCGCTACCCCTATGACGACATCGAGCATAAGGAAGTGACGCTGCGCGGCAACCATGACGAGGTTGGCGCAGAGCTGCGCATTGCACTGACCGAACGGCTGCGGGTTGCGGGGATCAGCGTCGATGAATGCGGTTTCACGCACCTTGCTTATGCATCGGAGATTGCGGGCGCGATGCTCCGCCGGCAACAGGCGCAGGCGGTGGTCGCTGCGCGCAAGACGTTGGTTGAGGGTGCGGTCGGCATGGTCGAAATGGCGCTGGCGATGCTGTCTGAAAAACAGGTTGTCGAACTGGATGACGAACGCAAAGCGGCGATGGTTTCGAACCTGATGGTCGTGCTGTGCGGCGAACGCGATACCCAGCCGGTGGTCAACACCGGTTCGCTTTATTAATTTACTGCCATGTCCACACCGCCCAAAAAAGCCTTTCCCTTGCGCCTCGACCCCGTTCTCCACGCGGCGGTTGAGCGCGTGGCGGCGGGCGATTTGCGTAGCGCCAATGCCCAGATAGAGGTGTTGTTGCGTGAGGCTCTGGGACGGCGTGGCATCAAAGTAGCTGTAAGCGGCACACCCAAACGCGGGCGGCCTGCGGCAAGCAAAGGAGATACATGATGATGCATTTGTTCGACAGCAGCGCGCCGTGGTTTGCGGCCAAACGCTATGGTTATGGCTCGGGCTTGCCGATTGCTTGGCAGGGTTGGGCGCTCCTGATCGCGCATATGGTGCTGTTGATTGGCTTGGCGTGGTTTTTCGAGGGTCAAACGCTGCTGATGCTAGGGCTGGTGGCGGTGGTGGCGCTGGTTCCGATGCCCATTTATCGCGCCAAGACCGAAGGCGGGTGGCGATGGCGTCGATGACAAGCGCAGGCTCAACATAGTTGCCCTGATTCGCGCTCGGCGCTAGAGCCATGGATTAAGCATGGCCAACGACCGCCCCATATTGATTGCCCCGTCGATCCTGTCCGCCGATTTTGCCCGGCTGGGCGAGGAAGTGCGCGCGATAGATGCGGCCGGAGCTGACTGGATTCATGTCGATGTGATGGACGGGCATTTCGTGCCGAACATCACCATCGGACCAGCGGTGGTGGCGGCGCTTCGCCCGCACACGCAAAAGCCGCTCGACGTGCATTTGATGATTTCGCCCGTCGATGCGTTCCTGCAGGCTTTTGCCGATGCCGGGGCCGACATCATCAGCTTTCATCCCGAAGCGGGCCCGCATGCGCACCGCACGGTGCAATCGATCAAGGCGCTCGGTTGCCGCGCGGGCGTCGTGCTCAACCCCGCAACGCCCGCCAAAATGCTCGATTATTTGATCGAGGAAGTTGACCTGGTGCTGGTGATGAGCGTCAATCCAGGATTTGGCGGACAAAGCTTTATCACCAGCCAGCTTAAGAAAATCACTGCTATCCGTTCCATGATCGACAAGAGTGGCCGTGACATCCATCTGGAGGTTGATGGCGGAGTGGATGCACTTAACGCAGCTCAAGTCATCGCCGCAGGGGCCGATGTGCTGGTCGCAGGTTCAGCCAGTTTCAAGGGCGGCGCGGACTATTATGCGTCCAATATCAAAGCGTTACGAGGCGTATGAGCGAACAGGCAGAGTTTGCGCCGCCTGCGCGCGGAGGTGATGATGGTGATGATGACGCACCGATACTGCGCTCTGGCCGCAACGCCGCAGTTGACGAACCACAACTGGACAGCATTGAGACGGGCAAGCGGCTTATCCTGTTATCGGATGATCGCGGGGCTAGCCTGGCCGACCGCGTTGCCGCGCGTTTTTACCGGCTGACGTGGCGAACCCCGCTCCATGCGCTGCGTCTGCGCGGGCGTTTTCCGCTCAAGTTGCTGGGGGTTCCCGAAGACCCAATCCCCGGTGACCCGATGGCGGGCAAGGCTATCCGCGCTGGGCATTTTCTGTTTCGTGGGCTTAGACAGCCGACTGCACGGCTTGATTTTGCCAATTTGGCGCTGCCTGCGCCGTTCGCCGACTATATCCACAGCTTTGCCTGGCTGCGCGATTTGGCCTGTGCCGGTAATCCGCAAGAGGTCACACAGATCGCAGAGGCGTTGCAGAAACGTTGGATCGACGCGCATGACGAGAAGATAGCCGAACCGGCGTGGCGGCCCGACAATGCCGGATGGCGGATTTTGTATTGGCTCGCCTATGCGCCAATGCTGCTCTCGACCGACGACCATGTGCACCGCAGCCGTGTGCTCAACGGCATCGCCCGCACCGCACGCCACCTTGACCGCACCGCCGATAGCGTCCGCGCGGGCGTGCCGCAACTGGTGGCATGGGCTGGTGTCGTTGCGGCGGGGCTGGCGCTGCCCGGCGGCGATCCGCGCAAAGCTTTTGGCGAGGCAGGTTTGCGGCGTGCGCTGCTCGGCTGTTTTTATGCCGATGGCGGCACCATCAGCCGCGCGCCCGCACAACAAGCCGATGCCATTGCGGTGCTGTCGATGCTCGCCCGCGTCTACACGCTGCGCAAAATGGACCCGCCGCCATGGATCGGCGAAACGCTTCGCGTTGCGGTCCCCGCCTTGACCGCGCTGACGCACGGCGACGGCGGTCTGGGCAGCTGGCAGGGGTCGGCGGCGACCTCGGCCGAAACCGTGCAATCGGTTGTGGCGGCGAGCGGCATTCGTGCGCGTCCGCTGCGTCAGGCACGCGACTGGGGCTATCAACGACTGGTAGCCGGGCGATCGCTCATGCAAGTCGATGCTGCGCCGCCCCCCGTGGCGCGGGCGACCGATGCGGGCTGCGCATCGACGCTGAGCATCGAGTTTTCCGATGGTCCGCACCGGATCATCGTCAATTGCGGCGGCGCGGCGCTGGCGGGGGCGCTGATCCCCAATGATTTGGCTGCGGGGCTACGGACCACAGCGGCACATTCGACGCTGACGCTCGCCGACCAAAACTCGACCGCGATCCTACCCGACGGCACGCTGGGCAAGGGCGTGACTATGGTCGAAATTGATCGCCGCGAAGTCACCAATGATACTGGCGGGGCGAGCCGGCTGGAATTGAGCCACGACGGCTATGTTAAGCGCCATGGTTTTACGCACCGCCGTCTGCTCATCCTCGCCAATTCTGGCCGCGAGTTGCGCGGCGAAGATATGCTCATCCCCGCAGGGCGCAAACGTCGCCATGACGGCCTGCCTTTTGCGATCCGCTTTCACCTTGGCCCTGATGTAGAGCCCACCATGACCGCCGATGGTCAAGCGGCGCTGTTGCGCCTGTCGGGCGGGGCGCTGTGGCAATTGCGCTGCGCGGGGGCAAGGATGCGGATCGAGGAAAGCCTGTGGGTGGATGCGGACGGGCGACCAAATCCGACTTTCCAGCTGGAATTGACGGGGAACGTTCCTGCGGGCGGTGCCAGCATCGGTTGGCTGCTCAAACATATTGGGTGATACCAAACATTTTTAGGAGTGATTTGTGACTGACGCCGTGACCATCAAGCGTGCCCTGCTATCGGTATCCGACAAGGCGGGGGTGGTTGATCTGGCCCGCGCCTTGGCGGCAAAGGGCGTTGAACTGGTCTCGACTGGCGGCACCGCCAAGACATTGCGAGAGGCGGGGCTGAACGTGCGCGATGTCGCGGACTTGACCGGATTTCCCGAAATGATGGGCGGCCGCGTCAAGACGCTGCACCCGGCTGTCCATGGCGGACTGCTCGCGGTGCGCGACGACCCCGCCCATGTCACGGCGATGGCGGCGCATGGCATTGGTGTTATCGACCTCGCAGTCATCAACCTATACCCCTTTTTGCAAACGGTGATGCGCGGCGCGGCGCGCGACGAGATTATCGAAAATATCGACATTGGCGGCCCGGCGATGGTGCGCAGCGCCGCCAAAAACCATGCCGATGTAGCAATAGTCACCGACCCAGCGGACTATGCCGCTCTGATTGACGGCGATGGTTCAACCGACATGGCGTTTCGCAAGGCGATGGCGGCCAAGGCGTTCGCGCACACCGCCGCCTATGACGCGATGATCGCCAGCTGGTTCGGTTTTGCCGATCAGCAAAAGCTGTTCCCCGACATGCTGCCCGCGATATGCGATTTGCAATCCGAACTGCGCTATGGCGAAAATCCGCACCAGCGCGCGGCCTTTTATGCGCCGCATGGCCCGCATGCCAATGGCATTGGCCAAGCGGAACAGGTGCAGGGCAAGGCGCTGAGCTATAACAATTTGAATGACGCCGACGCCGCGCTCGACCTCATCGCCGAGTTCCGTGATGCCGCGCCGACCTGTGTCATCGTCAAACATGCCAATCCGTGCGGGGTGGCGAGCGCTGCGAGCCTGATCGACGCGTATAAAGCGGCGTTCGAATGCGACAGTATTTCGGCGTTCGGCGGGATCATCGCGGTAAATGGCATGATCGACGGACCGACCGCCGAGGCGATGACGGATATTTTCACCGAGCTTGTCGTCGCGCCCGATGCCGACCCGCAAGCCCGCGCGATATTTGCTAAGAAGAAAAACCTGCGGCTGCTGCTGACCGGAGCGCTGCCCGATCCGCTGCGCGGCGGGTTGACGATGAAGACGATCACCGGCGGCTGGCTGGTGCAGATGCGCGACAATGGCCGAATTACGCGCGATGACTTGCGCGTCGTGACCAAACGCGCGCCGAGCGAGCAGGAACTGGCCGACGCGCTGTTCGCTTGGACAGTGGCCAAACATGTCAAATCGAACGCCATCGTCTATGCCAAGGACGGTGCGAGCGCAGGCATCGGCGCAGGCCAGATGAACCGCCGCGACAGCGCGCGGATAGCGGCGGCAAAGGCGCGGGAAGCCGCAGAGACGTTCGGCTGGGCGGAGGCGCGCACGATTGGCTCCAGCGTGGCGTCGGACGCTTTTTTCCCTTTCGCCGACGGGCTGCTGGTGGCGGTAGAGGCTGGCGCGACCTGCGTTATCCAGCCCGGCGGGTCGATGCGCGACGACGAAGTGATCGCCGCCGCCGACGCGGCTGGCCTCGCCATGGTCTTTACCGGCATGCGGCATTTCAGGCATTGAGGGAGGTTAGATGTGCATAAGCGCATACATTTTTTCCTGATGTTAGTCTCCACATTCACCATGGCGGGATGCTCGTACACATATGAGGTGCAGGCTGTGCTCGTACAGGGTCAAGTGGCTTTTGTGCCAAAATCGCGGGGCTGGTTTGAATCGACGCCCAGATGTGTGAATGCAATTATAGTGAGTGCGGGTTTTTCTCGCTCATCGCCCTTAGGCTCTGATGTAATCTGGGAGAATTATCGCACGCCGAGTGAGTGTGCGAACCGCTTTCCAATCAAATACGGCCTCCCACTGTCAGGCGAGCATATGGTGCAAATCTCCGACAGGAGTGCTCGCCCTTTGATCGCTGGGGTGGTTTATATAGTCGAAACACAAAGCGAAGGCAGCGGGTATGGCACGGGCAGATTCACAATGACGCCGCAAGGGAGGGTTCAGAATTTGGATGAGTAGGGCTGATGCTTGACTAGGGTGATCAGCCACCCCCTAACGCCGCGTTAACCAATTTTTAGCACCCTTCGTTCATTCCCTTCCTGAAGCGTTAACGCCAAGGGAGCCGCCGCAAATGTCTCAATCACCGACCGTCGCAGACGTTGCTATCATCGGCGCTGGGCCGGCTGGCCTCACCGCCGCTTATCTGCTGACCAAACAGGGGTATAAGGTGACGGTGATAGAGAAGGACGAGCGCTATGTCGGCGGCATCAGCCGCACCGTCGAGCATGAGGGGTTCCGGTTCGACATTGGCGGGCACCGCTTTTTTTCCAAGGCAAAAGAAGTGGTTGACCTGTGGAACGAAATCCTCCCCGACGATTTCATCCAGCGCCCGCGCATGTCGCGCATCTATTATGAGGGCAAGTTTTACAGTTACCCGTTGCGTGCGTTCGAGGCGCTGTTCAACCTTGGTATTTTCCGTTCAACCCTGTGCATGCTCAGCTATGCCAAGGCCAAGGTTTTTCCGAACAAGGCGGTGCACAGCTTTGAGGATTGGACCGTCAACCAGTTTGGCCACAAATTATATTCAATCTTTTTCAAAACCTATACCGAAAAAGTATGGGGGATGCCGTGCGATGAAATGTCATCCGACTGGGCGGCACAACGCATCAAGGGGTTGAGTCTGGGTGCGGCGGTGATCGACGGGCTGAAGCGCAGCCTGGGCCTCAACAGGCGACCGAATGATGGTATGGAAACCAAGACATTGCTCGAAACCTTTCGTTACCCGCGACAGGGCCCCGGCATGATGTGGGAAGCCGCGCGTGACAAGGTCGTTGCTGGCGGCAACCATGTGCTGATGGGGCATAGTTTCAAGCAGTTGAGCGAAGACCAGCGCACGGGCCGCTGGAAATTGACCGCGACCAAAGCCGACGGTGGCACCGTCACGATCAATGCCGCGCATGTCATTAGCAGCGCGCCGATGCGCGAACTTAGCGCGCGTATCCACCCGCTGCCCGCGACCTTGCCAGAGGCAAGCGACCTTAAATATCGCGACTTTTTGACCGTTGCCTTGATGATACAATCGGACGACCTGTTCCCCGATAACTGGATTTATATCCACGACAGCAAGGTCAAAGTTGGCCGGGTCCAGAATTTTCGCAGCTGGTCACCCGAAATGGTCCCTGACAAGGCGCTCGCTTGCGTTGGCCTCGAATATTTCTGTTTCGAAGGCGACGGCCTATGGTCATCAAGCGACGTGGATCTGATAGCGCTTGCCAAATCCGAAATGGCGATCCTCGGCCTGTGCGACCCCGATGATGTTGTGGGCGGCGCGGTCGTCCGGCAAGAAAAAGCCTATCCGGTCTATGACGATGCCTATGCCGCCAATGTTGAGGCGATGCGCAGCGAGCTGGAAGCTCGCTATCCGGCGCTACACATGGTCGGGCGCAACGGGATGCACCGCTATAATAATCAGGATCATGCGATGATGACCGCGATGTTGACGGTGAAAAACATCGTCGCGGGTGCGCGCGTCTATGACATTTGGGGCGTCAACGAGGATGCCGAATATCACGAAAGCGGCAGCGAAGGCGAACAGGCGGCGCTCGCCTCTGTCCGCGACGTTCCTGCCCGCGCGGCGAAAGCGGCATAGTGAACGCTCTTGCCCAAAGGCTTGGCACCCTGTGGCAAGCCACCTTGCACGGCGATGTGCGCTGGATGCGCTATGTGCTCGCCAGCGTGGTGGCGCTTGCCACCGATGCCGGGCTGTTCCTGATCCTGCTCGGCACCGGCATGTCCGCTTGGTCGGCGTCGGCGGTCGGCTATAGCAGCGGCATTTTGGTCCACTGGCTGGTGTCGAGCCGCATCGTCTTTGCCGATGGCGCGGCAACGCGCGGCAGCGATGAACGGACAAAGCAAAAGGCGCTGTTCGTCGGGTCGGCATTGATCGGGCTGGCCATCACCACTGCGATTGTCGGCGGCGGCGAAGCGGCGGGGCTGGACGCGCGCCTCGCCAAATTGGTCGCCATCGCGGTCAGTTTTCAGGCGACTTACTTGTTGCGCGCCCGCATTGTTTTTCGCGGCATATGAGTCGATATTTCACGCCGATGCGCTTTGCCATATTGTTGTGGCTGGCGGTGGCTGTCCTGTCGATTGCGCTGAGCTTTGGCGCGATCATGACCCAAAGCACAGTTGATCCCGACGATGCGTTGCGGCTGGTGCAGGTGCGCGACCTGCTCGGCGGACAGGGGTGGTGGGACATCAGCCAGCACCGCATCAACCCCGCCGCTGGAGGCGGCCTGATGCACTGGTCGCGGATTGTCGATGCGCCGTTGGCGCTTGGCATCGCGACGCTTTCGCCCTTGCTTGGTCAAGCTATGGCTGAATCGCTAGTCATGGCACTGTGGCCGCTGCTGTTGCTCGCGCCGCTGTTTTGGATAGTTACGCGCACGGGTGAGGTGCTTGGCGATCGGCGCATAGCCATGCTCGCGCCGCTTTTGCTTGCGTCCAACCAGCTCATATTGTTTCAATTTGCGCCCCTGCGGATCGATCATCATGGGTGGCAAATTGCTCTTTCGGGCGTCTTGCTTCTGCTGGCAATCCTCCCCGCAAGCCGCCGAACCGGGATGTTAGCAGGGCTGGCAGCCGCGACATATTTGGCAATATCGCTCGAAGCCCTGCCCGGTGTGACCATGATTGCGGCGATCATGGCGGTGGAGTGGTGGTGGAGCGGCGGGGCTGCCGCACGCGCGCGATTGATCGCCTATCTTGTGACATTATGTGTTGCGGCTTTGATGCTGCAATGGGTGACGCGCGGGCCAGTGGGGCTTTCCGCCACATGGTGCGATGCGCTGTCGCTGCCCTATCTGGCGGCATTGGGGGCTGCTGCGCTGGTGGTAGTATTTGGCGCACCGCTGGTTGATCGCGCCGCTCCGGGCCGCTTGGCGCGCGCGGCATGTCTGGGCGCGGGCGGGCTGCTCTCCGCAGCAAGCCTGTTGCTGATTGCGCCAAGTTGCGCGGGCGGCCCCTTTGGCACGCTCGACCCCATCGTTACCCAATATTGGTATGTCCACGTCCGTGAAGGGCTTCCCTTATGGTCGATTATAGATGCGATGACGGGGTATATGCTGGCACCGACTATGGTCGGATTGATTGGCACTACATTGGCCATGCGTAGCGCGACGGGTGAGATGCGTCGGCAATGGTTGATCGTTTTGGCGGCGCTTGCCGCTATGGCGCTCCTATCCTTGATGGTCATGCGCGTCACGGCCATTGCGCATCTTTATGCGATACCCGGCACCGCCTTTGCCGCACTCTATGTCTGGCGCTGGGCGCGTGGGATTGCCAATGCTGGGCTAAGAGTCGCGGCAACGATGGGCATATTGGCTATAGTTCCGCCAACCGCAGGCGCTTTGGCGGCGCTCGCTGTCACGGTATTGCCCGGCGTGACATCGGCCAATGTCACGGACGAGGCGGCGGGCCAATCTTGTATCGACCAGCCAAGCCTATCGGCACTGAACGCCATAGAGCCGACTTTGCTATTCACCCCGCTCGACATCGGGCCGCATATTTTGCAGCGCACGCGCCATAGCGTGATGGCCACCGCGCACCACCGCAACAATACAGTGATGGCACGGGTAATCACGGCCTTTGTTGGCAACGCTAACGCCGCGCGGGCGACCATAGAGTCGAGTGGCGCGGCGCTGGTCGTTGTCTGCACAAGCGCCGCCGAGTTTGACAATTTTAGAGCAGCGCCCGGCGATAGTTTAGCCGACCAATTGGCAACGGGCCGTGCGCCCGACTGGTTGGAGAGCGTGCCGATGCCAGCAGGGGCGGGCCTTAATGTGTGGCGGATACGCCGACAGTAGCGCACCCGCCCACACCATAGGGTCGGCGACCCTTAACCCATGCGTTTAACCGCACCGCGATGCGCGCCAACCGGCCCTTTGCGGCGGTTATAGTTGCGCGGGCGTTCTGCGCCGTCGCCCTCTTCGCGTCGGCCGCCTTGGGGCTGGCCGCGCCCTGCCTGATTACCCCGGCCAAATCCGCCGCGCGTATCGCGCTGGCTGGGCGGGTTGGCGGCCTTTGGCATCGAGCGAACCGCCTCGACGAAATTTTCGGGCAGTGGCACAATATCGCACTTCACCCGCGTCAATTTTTCGATGTCGCGCAGGTAAGGGCGCTCGTCGGGCGCACAAAAACTGATCGCCAGCCCTTCGGCCCCGGCGCGCGCGGTGCGGCCGATGCGGTGGACATATTGTTCCGCGACATTGGGCAGTTCGTAATTGAACACATGGCTGACCCCCGAAACGTCGATACCGCGCGCGGCGATGTCGGTGGCAACGAGGATGCGGACCTGACCGGACCGGAACGCCTGCAGCGCGGTGGTGCGCTGGGCCTGGCTTTTATTGCCGTGGATCGCTGCCGACGCGATGCCGCACGCCGCCATCTGGCGGACGACGCGGTCGGCACCATGTTTGGTGCGGGTGAACACCAAAGCGCGGTCGATCGCCTGTCCTTTAAGCGCGAGCGACAGCAAGGCTGGCTTTTCCTTTTGCTCGACAAAGGTCACGACCTGACGCACGCGCTCCGCCGTGGTGGCTTGCGGCGCGACCGACACATGGACCGGGTCGGTCAGGAAGCTTGCGCCAAGTTCAGCAATCGCGCGCGGCATGGTGGCCGAGAAAAACAGCGTCTGGCGGTCACGCGGTAACAGCGCATGGACGCGGCGCAGCGGCTGGATGAACCCTAAGTCCATCATCTGATCGGCTTCGTCGAGCACAAAAATCTCAACGCCGTTCAGCTGGAGCGCGCGCTGCTCGATCAAATCGAGCATCCGCCCAGGTGTGGCGACAAGGACGTCAACCCCCGAAACCAAGGTGCGGATTTGCTTTTGGATCGGAACGCCGCCGAATACACACGCGACCGACAGGCGCATATTGCGGCCATAGTCGCGAAAACTATCGGCAATTTGCGCCGCCAGTTCGCGCGTCGGTGACAGCACGAGCACGCGCGCAGAGCGCTTTGGCGGCGGGCCGGGGTTGCGGCTGAGATGGTCGAGCGCGGGCAGCGCGAACGCGGCGGTCTTTCCGGTGCCGGTTTGCGCGATGCCGCACAGGTCGCGCTTTGCCAGAACGGGCGGGATGGCTTGCAACTGGATCGGTGTCGGGCTGTTATACCCCTTTGTGATCAGCGCCTTGAGGATTGGCTCGGCTAGGCCGAGGGTTTGAAAATCAGTCATAAATATCTTTCATATGCGCGAGCGCGCTCGCAACGCAGTCAGGCAAAAAGCCATAGGGCAGGGCGCGCTGGAGCGCGGGTGGTTTTGAAACCGACCCGCGTGATAGGGACAATCTCTTGGAGAGAAAGAACGAAGTCCGGCTGGCCGACCCACGGAAAATCGGGGTCAATTGGCAATCACGCTACCGGATCAGCGCCGGGGAATTGGCCCGCGCGCCGTTCTTGAGCGGAGCCTATAGCGGCAAAGCTAAAAAATAGCAATCGAAACGTGCAATATTATTACGCGGGGGAAAATGTCAGCGCCGCACCGTTCATGCAATAGCGTTTGCCGGTCGGGCGCGGGCCATCGTCGAATACATGCCCCAAATGTCCGCCGCAGCGTGCGCAGTGAACCTCTGTTCGGGTAAAGCCGAGCAGGCCGTCGCTCGAAGTGCCTATGCCGCGCGGCAGTGGCGCGTAAAAACTGGGCCAGCCGGTGCCGCTGTCATATTTGGTATTGGAGGCGAATAGCGGGAGCGCGCAGCCCGCGCAGGCAAAGCGCCCGCTGCGATGTTCATTGTTGAGCGCGTTGGAAAAGGGCCGCTCGGTCCCCTCCTGCCGCAGCACATAATATTGCATCGGGGTCAGCCGCCGCCGCCATTCGGCGTCGCTCAGGCGATAGGGGAATGCAGCGCTCTCGCTTTGCGCACAGGCCGTGGTGCTGCCGACAAGGCCCGCGCCGATCAACGCCGCCGCTCCGCCCAGCAAATGGCGGCGGGATAGGGTGTGTGAATATGCGTGCATGGCGGAACCTTTCTCATCACCGCAAGCATTCGCCGCGAGGAGACGCGATGTTACACCTGAGGTGAAAACACACAATATTTTTTCACCACCTTTTCCAAGCCATCAGGCGGTCCCCGCCTGATTTGAAAAGGTTAATAATGTTCGAGGTGAACCATCATTTTCTTGTAGCCGTGGACAAAACAGCCCGGCACGAAATCAGGCTCAGCATCAACCACCACGCGCAATCGCCGCTTGGCCATTTCTTCGAGCAGCGACGTCAGCTGCAATTCGGCGACCCGCGCCCCGACACAGCGGTGAATGCCATAGCCGAACGACAAATGCCGCCGCGCATTTTCGCGGGTGATGTCAATCGCCTCGCCGTTTGGAAAGACGCTTTCGTCGCGGTTGGCGGAGAGGTAGAACATCGCCACCCGGTCGCCCTTGCGGATGTGGTGCCCCTGTAAATCATAGTCTTCTTTAGCGGTGCGGCGCATGTGCGCGAGCGGGGTTTGCCAGCGGATGATTTCCTGCACTGCATTGGGGATGAGCGTCGGGTCGGCCTCCAATTTGGCGCGCTGCTCTGGGAATTGGTTTAGCGCATAGGCAAAAGCCGACATCGAATTGCGCGTTGTGTCGTTGCCGCCGACGATCAGCAGCAACAAATTGCCCATGAACTCGCCATCGTCCATATGGCTCATCGCTTCGCTGTGCATCATCGTTGAAATCAGGTCCTTGCCCGGCGGCTGTCCCTTTTTCGATTCCCATAAGGTGTGAAATGCTGCGGCCATTTCATAGGCCACACCTAGGCGAAACTTGCGCGTTTCCTCGCTGTGAAAGGCTTCTATGTCGCCCGCAACGTCCGACCAATAGGTCAATTTGCGGCGCTCCTCCCACGGGAAATCAAACAGACGCGCCAGCATCTGCGTCGTCAATTCCATCGACACCAGATCGACCCAATCAAAGCTTTCCTCAATGGGGAGTGAATCAAGCACCGCACCGGTGCTCATACTCGCCTCGGTCTTCATGTCCGAAACGGGCGTTGGGCCAAACGATGGAGCGACCGTCTTGCGCTGCGCCGTATGTTTGGGCGCGTCCATGGCGATGAACATCGGCATCGGTATTTCAAAGGTTTCGAGGTGGTCATAGCCGCGCCCCGCGACGGTTATCCCGCCCAGACTGTTTTCGGACGAGAAAATCTCCGGCTTGCTCTCCACCTCGACAATCGGTTTGGCGGTGGTCAGCGCCCAATAAGGGCCAAAGCGCCCCTCGGCGAAATAATGGATGCCGCCCTCGGCGCGCAGCGCGGCGAACGGGGCCTGCCAGCAGTCTTCGGCATAGAGTTCGGGGAGGGTAACATCGACAAAATCGGGGGCAATGTCGGCTCTGGTGTCGGGGGCGAGGGTGGCCATTCTGTCTCTCCTGCGGCGGCGCGGTGATCCAGCCCGAATCTCAAGGCTGGCCCCGCGATGTTATTTGACCGATAGAATGCCACTATTTACAAAACTGTCAACAGTCGTCTTTCACGGCATCGCTGCGGGCCTGCGCGCCTTGAGCAGGTTCCAGCCCCCGCCGCCCGAGCGCAATACCCCCGCGCGGAACAGCCGAACGGCGAGCGTGATGGTGATGACAATCCACAAGGCTTGCCAACTTAATGCCACGACATGCGGCCACAGACTGGCGTCGGTCGCGCCGCGTGCGGCCATGGCAAAGGGCGATGACCAAGGCAGCCACTGCGCCACGCTCGCCCATGTCGTGCCCGGCGCATTGGCAGCGGCGCTGGCGAGCGAGAACATGCCGACCTGAAAAAAGGTAATCGGCAGCGACAGCATCTGTATTTCGCGCACCGTATTGGCCTGTGCCCCGACACCCAGAAACACCGAGCCAAGCAGCAAAAAGGCCGAAAGAAAATACAGCGTGGCGAGCGCGATGAACCACGGCCAGCCGATGGCGGGGGTCAGGTTGAATAGTCCTGCGACATTTTCGGGCATTTGCGCATGGACGAACAACAGGCCGCCGCCAATCAGGCACACCCAAAATGTGACGAACAGCAAGGCGACGCCGAGCATGCCGATCAATTTGCCGAGGAACACCCCTTCCAATGGCGCGGCGGCGGCCATGATTTCGATAACCTTATTGCCTTTTTCCTCCGCCAGCATGCCGACGGTCTGCCCGCCGAGCAGCAATGACAGCAGGAACAACAGGAACACCGCCGCATAGCCCAGCCCCGCCTGCGCGGCGCGGGTGGTGCCGATGCTGGCGATAGTCTCAAAACGCGCGCTACTGGCGACATGGGTGTCGGCGGCGCGCGCCAGTCCTTGCCGCGCCACCGTCTCGGCGAGTGTCGCAAGGTAACGCCCCGCATAGCTGTTTGGCGCTCGTTCCAAAATGCGCGGCTGCTCCGCCGATCCGGTGAGGATAGCCAGAACATTGGGGTCGCGGCCAAGCCCGCCGATCTTGGCGTCGTCTCCGGGACTTATCACCAGTCGCGGCGGCCCGGCAACCTTCCGCAGCTGCGTGTCAGCGGCGGCGAAGGCGCTCAATTGCCCGTTCGGGATAATCGCGATGATCCGCTCGGTTGCTCCTGCATTTTGCGCCAATTGGCCAGCGCCGGTCCCGCCAATCGCGGCAAAGCCGACCATCATCAGCGGCGCGAGCAGGAACAGCAAAAAGGTCGGCGTCAACACGATCGACGTAAAATCGCGGCGCGCGACGACCAGCGCGGATCGCAGCACCCTCATGACGCTTTCTCTGCGGCTGCTTTGCCCACGATATGGACAAAGGCTTCGTGCAGGCCGGGGCGTTCGATCGACAGCCCCTCAACCCCGTGATGCGCGGCGACCAGCGCCGACAGCAGCGGCTCAACACCATCGTCGGCGAGCGCAAAGCGCCATTCGCCATCTTGTCGCGTCGCGCCATCGGGCAAAAGCCACGCCATCTGTGCTGTGTCACCATCGACGCGCGGACGATAGCGCACCGCCATGGGCAGCAGCGCGCGCGCTTGCTCGACACTACCAAGAAAGTGCCGCTGTCCGCCCGCGATAATCGCCAGCTCGTCGCACAGCCGCTGGGCATGCGCCATAACGTGGGTCGAGAGGATGATCGTCGCGCCGCGATCCCGCTCGGCGCGCACCAACGCCTCAAGCCGCTCCTGATTGACCGGGTCCAGCCCCGAAAACGGCTCGTCGAGCACGATCAATTCGGGGTCGTGGATCAATGCGCCGACAAGCTGGACCATCTGCGCCATCCCTTTGGACAGTTTGCGCACCTTCATCCCCGGCGCATGGCCAAGGCCGAGGCTTTCCAGCCGCACATCGGCGCGTTTGCGCCCTTCGGCCCAGGATAGCCCGCGCAATGCCCCCATGAAGGCAATCGAATCGCGCGCGGTCATGCTGGGGTATAGTCCGCGTTCCTCGGGCAGATAGCCGACTTGGCTAGCAACATCGCGCGGACGGGTGTGGCCCAGCAAGGTTCGCGTGCCCGTATCGGGGTCGATGATCCCCATCAACATCCGCAGCAGTGTGGTCTTGCCCGCGCCATTGGGGCCGAGCACGCCGAATATGCTCCCCGCTGCGATGGACAGCGACACGCCATCGACCGCGCGATAGCCGCCAAAACTTTTCCCCAGCCCAGTGGCGACAACTATATTGGTCAAATGCGGCTTCCTCGACGTGCAATCCGTGTCGCAATATGCGAAACAGCGGTGATAAGCGAGGGACGTAAACAAGTGATGACGGCAATGAAAGCGAGTGACCTGCGCGACGCCATCCGCGTTCGCGCCGTGGAGCATGGCTTTGCCGCCTGCGGCTTTGCCCGCGCCGATGCCGCTCCCGAAACCACTGCACGCCTGAACCAATGGCTCGCCGATGGTTGTCATGGCGATATGCTATGGATGGAAAGCCGCAGCGATGAGCGCGGCTCACCCGCTGCATTGTGGGGTGATGTCAACAGCGTCATCATGCTGGGGATGAGCTATGCGCCGAGCCATGATCCGCTGGCCTTGGCAGCGCAGCGCTCACACGGACGTATTTCGGTTTACGCGCTGGGGGCCGATTATCACGACGTCGTCAAACGCGCGCTCAAGGCATTGGCGCGTGACATGATGGCCATGGCGCCCGACAGCGAACTCAAAGTCTTTGTCGATACCGCGCCCGTCATGGAAAAACCGCTGGCCAGCGCGGCGGGGATTGGCTGGCAGGGCAAACACAGCAATCTGGTCAGCCGGACCGATGGCAGCTGGCTGTTTCTTGGCGCCATCTATACGACATTGGAATTGCCGGCTGATGGTGCGGAGCAAGGCGCTTGCGGTTCATGCAGCGCCTGCCAGGCGGCGTGCCCCACCAACGCCTTTATCGCGCCTTACCGCCTCGATGCGCGGCGGTGTATTTCCTATCTGACTATCGAGCATAAGGGACCAATTCCGCCCGAGTTCCGCCGCGCCATCGGCAACCACATCTATGGCTGTGACGATTGTTTGGCGGTGTGCCCGTGGAACAAGTTCGCCGAAGCCGCGCGCACGAACCGTGCCTTTCTGCCGCGCGCCGAACTGGTCGCGCCGCGCCTTGCCGATCTGTTGATGCTCGACGATACAGCATTCCGTGCGCTCTTCGCTGGCTCGCCGATCAAGCGTATCGGGCGCAGCCGGATGGTCCGCAACGCCGCGATTGCGGCGGGCAATAGCGGTGATGCGGCGCTTATCGCTCCGCTGAACGCACTGACATCAGATCCCGATGAGGTGGTGGCCGAAGCCGCTACTTGGGCGCTGGCTGAGCTGGCGAATTAACGCCTTTGCAGAGCCGCGATGCATGCCGCTGCGTCAACGTTGCCGCCGTCTAGGTTGCGGGTGTCAACATGGGTCACCACGGGCTCCGCTCCGCTGCGCGGGGCATAAAGATAGGCGTCGAGCACACATTGGCTTCCCGCATATTGCAGCACATGCGCCGCGCCCTCGCGCCTGTCGAGCCGAGGCGGGCCAAACAGCCGGGTCAGCATCGCTGCATCGCGGCCCATGACAGTATCACCGCCCTGTCGCGGCGCAGCATGAGTCTCAACCCCGCCGCTATAGGTGCGCGGTGCAGGGCGATTACCCGCAGTGACGGGCGCGTTGCCGCTGGTCGTCGCCGCGCCGCACCCACCGAGCAATCCGGCAAAGGCAATGAGAATGAGCGTTGATTTCATACCGTCTCCAGTTTCGGCATATCCGGTTTCGGCATATGCAACATATGCACCGCCAGCGCCGCCGCAAAGACGGGCGCAAAGATATTGAGCACAGGCACCAGAAAGGCCAGCGACGCAACCAGCCCCAGCAACAGCCTTTGCCTGCGCGGCAATGGCCGATCGGCAAGGTCGGGGTGGCGCGCGGTGGCCATCAACTCCAGATCACGGCCCAGCAGAACCGCGTTAATCGCTACCGCCAATATTATCGTTCCGACGCCGGTGACGAGCAGTGCCAGATAGGCAGGCGCGGCGAGCAGATTCCATCCCATGGCGCGCGCTGCCGAACACAGCCCCATCGCCAAGCCCCGCGCGAACGACACCGGCACCGCGCGCGCCGCCATTTGCGGATAGTGATCCTCCTCGACCGATTCGATAATGCCGTCGGTGAACAGCCCCATCACCGCCATCGCCACCGCTCGAAACAGGAACCAGCCGAACAACAGCGTCAACAGCAATGCTATACCCGCCGCTTCTTCGGCGCCGATCCATCCCGAAAAACGCGGGACCAACCAGTGGAGCATCGCCTGCCAGCCGAGCACGCCGAGGCCCGCAAATATCGCCAGCGTTAGCATGGCAACGACCATCATCAGGCGGAACGTCCGGGCATCGGCCAATTGGCGCAGCGATAGAGAGATGGCTTGAAACAACATGGCCTGACCTCATGCCCTCGCCTGCGCCTTGGCGCAACATACTTGCCATGTTTCGGCACTGTCACTAGAGCCGCGCGACCAATTCCCCGATATAAAGTGAGCATCGCCAACCATGACCAACCCTGCCCGTTTCGACGTTGTCGCCATCGGCAACGCCATTGTCGATGTGATTGCGCGCACCGACGACGCCTTCATCACCGCGCGCGGGCTTGCCAAGGGGTCGATGCAGTTGATCGACACGGCAGAGGCAGAGGCGCTTTACAATGCGATGGGGCCGGGCGTCGAAGTGTCAGGCGGGTCGGCGGCAAACACGCTGGCGGGCATGGCGGCGCTCGGCCATGCGTGCGGTTTCATCGGTCAGGTTGCCGATGACCAGCTGGGCAAAGTGTTCACGCACGATTTGCGCAGCGTTGGCGTCCATTATGAAACGCCCGCGCTGGCTGCCGACGCGCCCACTGCGCGCTGTTTGATATTGGTGACGCCCGATGGCCAGCGGACGATGAACACCTTTCTGGGGGCCAGTCATTTATTGTCGCGTGAGATGATCGACGAAAGCCTCATCGCCGCCGCCGACATATTGTATCTCGAAGGCTATTTGTGGGATCCCGAACTGTCGCGCGCCGCGATGCGCCGGGCGATAGAGATTGCACGCGGCGCGGGCGGCAAGGTCGCCTTCACCCTCTCCGACGCCTTCATCATCGACCGCCACGGCGAAGATTTCCGCGCGTTGATTGCGGCGGGTCAATTTGACATATTGTTCGCCAACGAGGCGGAGATTTGCGCGCTGGCGATGAGCGACAATTTTGATGCTGCGGTCGCCGCCATCGCGCCGCAAGTGCCGCTCTTGGTCGTGACCCGCAGCGAGAATGGCGCTATTGCAGTGCAGGGCGGCGTGACCACAGCCGTTGCCGCCGAACCTGTCGCACAGGTTGTCGATACCACTGGCGCGGGTGATTTATTTGCCGCTGGCTTCCTCTCCGGCTTGGCACAGGGGCGCACGACCCACGATTGCCTGACCATCGGCTCGGTCTGTGCTGGCGCGATTATCGCGCAAATCGGCCCGCGTGCACAGGTGGACCTCGGGCCATTGGTGGCTGCTCGCCTCGGGTAAGCTTTTTTTGACTGGCTTTGACCCTAATATTTCAAGTTCAGCGTGAGACGAACATTACGCGGCACACCGGTCGAGATATTATTGTCGTTATGCGCATTGGGGTAATAATTTTCACCCAACAGATTCTCGACATTGATCTGTGCGCTAATCGCCTCGCTAATATCGGCATAAAGCGCGCCATCAACGCGCGTATAGCCGGGCAGCCGAGTCGCATTGCTGATCGACGCATATTGGCTTGATTGATGATAGACCCCCAGCCCAACGGCGATACGATCGCGCAGTTGATAGCGGCTCCACAGCGTTATCTGATCACGCGGCACTTGTGCGAGCGTGCGCCCAGCCGGGGCTGATGCCGTGGTGGTGGTGATTTCGGCCCGGATATGCGCATAACCCAGCGCGACCTGCCAAGCCGGCGTGATACGCCCGACCAGCCCCGCTTCTACACCTGAGCTGCGCTGTTCACCCACCTGCACCACCGTGCCCGCGATTGGCCCTGGCGAACGCGTGTTTGCACGGTCCAGCCGGAATATTGCGACGCTTGCGCTCAAACCGACGCGAATGTCCCATTTGGCCCCCACCTCATAATTGTCGAAGGTTTCGGGTTCGAGCGATGCGCTGGTGACATCGAGGTTGGTGAATTGGTCCCCCGATTGCGGCAAATAGGACCGCGTATAGCTGGCGTAGAGCGAGGAGCTTTCACCCGGTTTGACCACAAGACCGATGCGCGGTGACCAAAGCTCATCGACTCTCGTAAAACGCTGGTTGGTAAACAGGTTGGTGGCGGTGAGATCAAAGCGATCATAGCGTAGCCCCGCAATGACATCGACGTGGCTCGACAGGCTGATCTGGTCCTGAAGATAGAGTGATGCTTGACCCAGCCTGGTGGCGGTCGCGCGATTACCGTTGCCTGTCGGCCCGGCCACAAATGTGATTGCGGGAATAGCCAGTGGATTGTTTAACAATACATCCACGCGGCGGTTGGCGGCGCTGAAAGCCGTCGGACTGAAGAAACCGTTGTTCCGCTCATTGCGCGTATCTTGGCTGGTATATTCAGCCCCAATCAACACCAGATGGTCAATGCCGCCTGTGGTTACCCGCCACTGGACATTGAGTTGCGCAATCGCTGTCTGCCGCGTTGTCGGATCGCGATAGGCCTCTACCCCGATCACCTGTTGCCCGATCAACGCACCGCTGGTGGCGGTTCGCACAGCGGTGACCGGAAAGACGTTGGTGTAAATCTTGTCATAGTCGCCATAGAGCGCCTGTGCACTTAGTGTCAGGCTGTCATTGAGCTCAGCCTCTGCGCGAAATGTCGCAACATGCGCGTCGATGCGCACGCGGTTAAGGCTGGCACTGCCAAAGAATGCATCGCGGAACCCCGTTACGGGGCCAGCGGGAGCGGCGAGCGTGCCAACAAAGGCCGATGGAATACCGCGATCCGACGTGCGCTCATCGTGAATATATTCATACCCTAGTTGCACGCGCACCGCGTCGTTCAATTCGACCCCAACTACGGGGTTGACCGCATACCGCTCTCCATCAAAATTATCGCGGTGATTGTCCAGCTGTTCGTAAAAGCCATTGATACGCAGCGCCGCAGCGCCCAGCGGCTGGTTCACATCGATGGCTCCATAGAAGCTGCCGAAACTATCGGCGGATAGTGTCGCCGCATAAATATTGTTGCTGGAAATGGTGCCTTTGGTGATGCGGTTGATTAGGCCGCCGCCGCCGCCACGACCGAAAATCATCGCATTGGGGCCCCGATGCACCTCGACCCGCTCGACATTATAAAAGCTGCGATAATATTGGACATCGTCGCGCAGCCCATCGACAAAAAAGTCGGCAGTGCTGTTATTTCCACGGATCGTCACCTGATCGCGGTTGCCCTCACCCTGCCCCGCCGACAATCCCGGCGTCAGCCGCACCAGGTCGGTCATGGAACGGATTTGCTGGTCGGCTATCTGGTCCGCTGTCACCACCGCGATGGATTGCGGGACATCGAGAATTGGCGTGTCGGTCTTGGTTCCACTCGTCGTCGTCACGGTGCGATAGCCATCGTCGCGGCCGGTGACGATGATGTCACCGCTTTGATCATCGGCCGCCAAGGCCGCCTCCGCCAGCGCAGGTGTCGCCGCGAACGGCATGGCTATGGCGGCAATCGAGGGTGCAAAAAGGATAAGGGGGCGGCGGGCAAATAACGGCTTCATACAGGCTCCTTTGATGAGAAGTGCTGTTATTGAGATTCGTTATCAATTGCAAGGATAATGCGAATAAATCGCAATTATAGCAACTGCGGTGGCACCCCTGCCTCTATCTCCCACCGCGAAGCGCCATCGGGCACCGCTTTGAACAGCGCCATTTCGGTTCCCGTCATCCACACTTGGCCGCCCGTTGCCGCCAGTCTGGCGAACAAGTCGGCGCGCCGTTCGGGGTCGAGATGCGCGGCCAGCTCATCAAGCAGCAGGATGGGGCGCTGGCCACGTGCCGCCGCAACCAAGTCGCCATGTGCCAGCACAATAGAAAGCAACAGCGCCTTTTGCTCGCCCGTCGAACAGCGCGCCGCTGGCTGCCTCGAAACCGCGTGAATTGCGCCTAGGTCAACCCGGTGCGGGCCAGTCAGTGCGCGGCCAGCCGCCGCATCGCGGAGGCGCGAATGGCGCAGGGCGTCCCATAACCTGCCCTCATCCCATGGGTGCGCGGCACCCTCTTGCGGATCTATCAGGCTAAGGCTGGGAATGGCAAAAAGGGTTTTAGGCGCAACGGCCAGCGCACTAATCAAATCATCGACCAGCCAATGGCGCGCCGCATCAACAATCGACCCATGCTCCGCCATCTGTGCTTCGAGCGCATCCAGCCATTGCGGATCGGCGGGCGCATCGGCGCAGAGCAGCCGCGTTCGCGACCGCATGGCCGCTTCGTAACGGCTGCTATGATGCGCATGGGCAGGGAATAGCGCCAGCGTCAATCGGTCCAAAAAGCGGCGGCGCTGCCCGGCCGCCTCGACAAATATCCGGTCCATCGCGGGGGTTAGCCATAATATAGAGAGCCATTCCGCCAATGAATTGGCCGCCGCATCGACCCCGTTAATCCTGACCCGGCGACGCCCCGGGGCGTCAGGGTGAACCGCCGTGCCGACCATCACATCCGGATATTCACCCTCGTCGCTGGCAATATGGGCCGCAATGGCCAGACCGCCCCCGGCACCATCGCGCATCATTTCAGATAATGGCGCCGCGCGCAGCCCGCGCCCGGGGGCAAGCAGTGAAATGGCCTCCAATATGTTGGTTTTGCCGGCGCCATTGGGTCCGGCCAGCACAACCAACCCCTTGCCCGGCGATAGGCCATTGGCCGCATGGTTGCGAAAATCGGTCAAATCCATACGGGCAATATGCATCCCCACTCAATAGTCATGCGGAAATAACTATGCCACCAAAACTATGATGCAAAATACACTAACTATTCTACATTTTTGCTAAGATTAGGTATTTTCACAGCATTCTTTCGAGGCCTTGTGCGCGAAAACCCATGTTTTCCGCTGAAAATTGAATCTGGCACGGCATATGCAATCACTCTGGCATGCCGGGAATGCCCCGGATGATTGACTGCTTAGGAGAATATACATGTCCCGCTTCGATATCCGCACTGCCACAAGCTATGCCGCCGCCGTCACCGTCACCCTGTTTGCAACGACAATGTTGTTTGCCGCAACTGCTGTTCCTGCCGTTTCCGCAATATCGGGAGCCGCCGCATGAACCGCACCTTTCACCTTGGTCGCGACAACCGTAAATTGATGGGCGTATGCTCTGGCCTCGCCAATTATTTCGACATCGATCCCATGCTGATACGCATCGGCTGGGTCGTCGCTACGCTGGCCTTTGGCCTGCCCATCATCGCCTATGTCATCATTGGTCTGATCGCAAACTGAAACGGGGTCATGCGGTCAACACGGTAGTGAAGGCAACACCAAGAGTGAGGTTGCGGTGCTGGCCTCCGCTGTATTATTTGCATAGGACGGTTGACACGAAACAGGGGGTGAATCAACGGCCGCATGCGCCTTACAGGGGTGTTTGCAAGCTGTGGTGTCAATTTAATACACCTGCCTCTCATAACCGTCATTGCGAGCGACCACAGGTCGCGCGGCAATCCATGGATTGCTTCGCTGCGCTCGCAATGACGCAGAATAGATTTCGCGCCAAGACGCCAAGGCGCAAAGAAGAAACGGGAAACACCTCCCCGTTCCGGGGCGGTATAAGTGGCGCGGCGAAAAGGGCAGGGGCAATAGGCAACATCATGTGCAGCTTATACCATGGCGCAAATCCTGTAGGAAAGCGGATAGTGCGCCAACCCCCTTGCCTGATCGTGCGCGCCGCGTCACAAGTGCATCATGACCAACCGGCTTTATTATGGCGACAACCTTGATGTGCTGCGCGACCATATCGCCAGCGACAGCGTTGACCTGATTTACCTCGACCCGCCGTTCAACAGCAATGCCAATTACAACATCTTGTTCAAATCCCCGGCGGGAAAGGCGGCGGACAGCCAGATCGAGGCGTTTGAGGATAGCTGGCACTGGAACGACAAGGCAGAGGGCGCGTTCCACGATGTGATGACCAGCGGCAACACCGATGTGGCAGAACTGCTCCGCGCGATGCGGGGTTTCCTGAAAGAAAATGACATGATGGCCTATCTGGCCATGATGGCGGTGCGGTTGATCGAGCTGCACAGGGTGCTGAAATCGACGGGCAGCCTGTATCTGCATTGCGACCCGACCGCGAGCCATTACCTCAAGCTGTTGCTCGATGGGGTGTTTGGCGGGGTTGGATTTTCCAACGAAATTGTCTGGCAGCGTTCGACTGGCAAGTCGCTTATGTCGAAGCGCCTTCCAACCAATCACGACATCATTTTGGCTTACCGAAAAACCGACGAATTTACTTGGAATGAAAGCGCCATATTCACCGAGTATGATGAAGGCGCACTGCCCGAAAAAACTGCTGTGAAATACCGAAATCGTGATGAGGACGGGCGGTTATACAGGCTCGACAGTCTTATCAATCCAAACGCCAACAGACCAAATCTGACATACGAATTTCTTGGCGTCACGAAGGTTTGGCGCTGGACTCGTGACAGGATGCAAGCGGCGTATGACGCAGGCATTGTCGTGCAAACCAATCCCGGCACAGTTCCGCAAATGAAGCGGTATCTGGACGAACAACGCGGGATAGCGTTGTCCGATGTCTGGGCCGACATCCCACCCATCAACTCCCAAGCCCAGGAACGCCTCGGCTATCCCACGCAAAAGCCGCTCGCCTTGCTCGAACGCATCCTCAATGCCTCGTCCAATCCCGGCGATGTTGTGCTCGACCCCTTCTGTGGCTGCGGCACCGCGGTCGATGCCGCGCAAAAACTGGGGCGCGCGTGGATCGGCATCGACGTTACCCATTTGGCCATCGGCCTGATCGAACGGCGGTTACAGGACCGTTATGGCCCCAATGTTTTGGCGAAGAACGCTGTTAAAACCCTCCCCGAGCAAGCTCAGGGAGGTTTGGCCTATGAAGTCATCGGCACCCCCAACGACCTCGCCAGCGCCGAAAAACTCGCCGCCGACGAACCACATCAGTTCCAATATTGGATCACGCAGGCGATTGACGGGCAACCCTATCAGGGCGGACGCAAGGGCGCGGACCGGGGCATCGACGGTTATGTCTATTTCACCGGACATGATCGCAAGACCGAGGCGGCGATCATCAGCGTCAAGGCGGGGCGCAATGTCGGCGTCGCCATGGTCCGCGACCTGAAAGGTGTGGTGGAGCGCGAAAAGGCACCCATCGGCATCTTTGTCTGCGTCATCGCCCCAACCCGCGAAATGGAACGTGAGGCGGCTTCGGCGGGAGTGTATGAAGGCGCGGACGGGCGGACCTATCCGAAACTGCAACTCTACACCATCGCCGAATATTTTGCCGGGCTGCGCCCCAAAGTGCCGCTGCTCGACCGCCAAGCCGCGAGCAAGCGTGCGGCGGTGCAGGATGACAGCCACAAAATGCCGAAATTGCTGTGAGCAGGAAGGGGCTGTGCTAGCGCCAACAAAAAACCCCGCAAGGTAGCGACCGAGCGGGGCTTTTGTTTAGGCAGGCGAAAGTTTTACGCTTCGTCGCCGTCCACCATCACATCGTCGGTGGTGAAGTCTTCGCCAACCACCGCGCCCAATGGATCGTCGCCAATCGCGGCCTCTGGCCCCTGCGCCAGTTCAGCCGCATGTTCCTCCGCTGCGCTGTCCGGTGCAATGATTGTCGCTTCGACCGCCGCGCGCATCGACGCCCGCAGCGCCGCGTCACGCGACGTTGCCGCCACACGAATGCGGTTCATCGCCGCGCCCGTTCCCGCCGGAATCAAGCGGCCAACGATGACATTTTCCTTGAGGCCCATCAGCGTATCGACCTTGCCCTGAACCGATGCTTCGGTCAGAACGCGCGTTGTTTCCTGGAACGACGCCGCCGAGATGAAGCTGCGGGTTTGCAGGCTCGCCTTGGTGATGCCGAGCAGCACAGGTTTACCCACCGCCCATTGCTTGCCCTTGGGCAGCGCGGCATTGATCTCGTCCATCTCTTCGCGGTCAACCTGTTCGGCGGGCAGCAATGTCGTGTCACCGCCAAAGGTGATCTCAACCTTTTGCAGCATCTGGCGAACAATCACCTCGATATGCTTGTCGTTGATCTTCACGCCCTGCAAACGATAGACTTCCTGGATTTCGGAAACGAGGTAAGCGGCCAAAGGTTCGATGCCGAGCACTTCGAGTATGTCGTGCGGATCGGGCGAGCCGGAGATGATGGTGTCACCCTTTTTGACAAAGTCGCCATCCTGAACGTCGATGGGCTTTGACTTTGATACCAGATATTCGACCGCATCGCCCTCTTCGGGGACAATCGCGAACTTGCGCTTGGCCTTATAGTCCTTGAGGAACTCGACCTTGCCCGAGATTTTGGCGATGATCGCATTATCCTTTGGCTTGCGCGCTTCGAACAGTTCGGCAACGCGCGGCAGACCGCCGGTGATGTCGCGTGTCTTGGCGGCTTCACGGCTAACGCGGGCCAGCACGTCGCCCGCAGCAACCATCTGGCCATCCTCGACCGAAATCGTTGTGCCAATGGCCAGAAGATAGCGCGCCGCTTCGCCCGATGCTTCGTCAAGCAGCGTCAGGCGCGGTGCCAGATCTTCTTTCTTGGCGCGTCCCGACGTGCGATATTCGATGACCGCGCGCTGGGCGATACCCGTTGCTTCATCGACAATCTCCGTCAAAGTCTTGCCGTCCAGCAAATCCTGATAACGCACGATACCCGGCTGTTCGGTAATCACCGGCATGGTGAACGGATCCCATTCGGCAATCCGTTCGCCCTGCTTCACAGCAGCACCGTCAGCGGTGAGAATATTGGCACCGTAAGGCAGTTTATGAAACGCGCGTTCGCGGCCTTCGGTGTCCATGATGACCATTTCACCGCCGCGCGCAAGGCTGAGGCGGCGTCCACGCGAGTCGGTGATGGTCGGCATATCGCGATATACAATCGTGCCGTCCGAGACAGATTCAAGATGCGACTGTTCGTTGAGCTGTGCCGCACCACCGATGTGGAAGGTCCGCATCGTCAGCTGCGTGCCCGGCTCGCCGATCGACTGCGCCGCGATGACGCCAACGGCTTCACCGATATTGACCGGCGTTCCGCGTGCGAGATCACGGCCATAGCATGTGCCGCAAACGCCGGTTTTGGCTTCGCATACCAGCGGCGAGCGGATGCTGGCCGTTTGCACGCCCAGTGCTTCGATGGCGACGACATCGGCTTCGTCGAGCAACCTGCCCTTGGCCGCCACGACATTGCCCGTTTTGCTGTCCACAATATCTTCGGCCAGCGTGCGGCCAAGGATGCGTTCACCCAGCGAAGCGATGGTCGAGCCGCCTTGCACGATCGAGCGCATTTCCAGCACCCGCGACGTTCCGCAATCTTCCTCGACGATCGTACAATCCTGACTGACATCGACCAAGCGGCGCGTCAGATAGCCAGAGTTTGCCGTCTTGAGCGCGGTGTCGGCCAGCCCTTTGCGGGCACCGTGGGTCGAGTTGAAATATTCAAGGACGGTCAAGCCTTCCTTGAAGTTCGAGATGATCGGCGTTTCGATGATTTCGCCCGACGGCTTGGCCATGAGGCCCCGCATGCCCGCCAGCTGTTTCATCTGGGTTTGCGAGCCACGCGCGCCCGAATGCGCCATCATGTAAACCGAGTTAATCGGTGCCAACCGGCCATCGTCACCCATGGGTGTCGCACGGATTTCGTCCATCATCGCGTTCGCCACCTGGTCGCCGCAACGGCTCCATGCGTCGATCACCTTGTTATATTTTTCCTGCTGGGTGATCAGGCCGTCTTGATATTGATGCTCATAATCCTTCACTTGGGCCAGCGTTTCATCGACCATAGCCTTCTTTTCGGTCGGGATGATCATATCATCCTTGCCGAATGAAATGCCGGCCTTGAACGCATGGCGGAAGCCCAAGCTCATGATCGCATCGGCGAACAGCACCGTTTCCTTTTGCCCCGTGTGACGATAAACCTGATCGATAACGTCGCCGATTTCCTTTTTGGTCAGCAGGCGGTTGACGACATCGAATGGCACGGTGTGCGCGTGCGGCAAGCATTCGCCGATCAACATACGGCCCGGCGTCGTTTCAAAACGCCGCAGATATTGGCCGCCTTGTTCATCGGTTTGCGGAACGCGCGCCGTGATTTTACTGTGGAGTGTAACCGCGCCTGTAAACAGCGCCTGATGCACCTCTGCCATGTCGGCGAGCAACATGCCCTCGCCCGGCTCACCTTCGCGTTCGAGCGACAGATAATAGAGCCCAAGCACCATGTCCTGTGACGGCACGATGATCGGCTTGCCGTTCGCGGGAGAGAGGATGTTGTTGGTGGACATCATCAAAACGCGGGCTTCAAGCTGTGCCTCCAGCGACAGCGGCACATGGACCGCCATCTGGTCCCCGTCAAAGTCGGCGTTGAATGCCGAACAGACCAGCGGGTGAAGCTGAATCGCCTTGCCCTCGATCAACACAGGTTCGAACGCCTGGATGCCCAAACGGTGCAGCGTTGGCGCGCGGTTGAGCAACACAGGATGTTCGCGGATAACCTCGTCAAGGATATCCCACACCTCGCGGCGTTCCTTTTCAACCCATTTCTTTGCCTGCTTCAAGGTCATCGACAGACCCTTGGCGTCAAGCCGCGCGTAAATGAACGGCTTGAACAGCTCTAGCGCCATCTTCTTGGGCAGACCGCACTGATGCAATTTCAGTTCGGGGCCGGTGACGATGACCGAACGGCCCGAATAATCGACGCGCTTACCGAGTAGATTCTGGCGGAAACGGCCCTGTTTGCCCTTGAGCATGTCGGACAGAGATTTCAGCGGACGTTTGTTCGCGCCGGTGATGATGCGGCCACGACGGCCATTGTCGAACAGTGCATCGACCGCTTCTTGCAACATGCGCTTTTCATTGCGGACGATGATGTCCGGCGCGCGCAATTCCATCAAACGCTTCAAACGGTTGTTGCGGTTGATGACGCGGCGATACAGATCGTTGAGGTCGGACGTCGCAAAACGGCCGCCATCCAGTGGCACCAGCGGGCGTAGTTCGGGCGGAATCACGGGAACGACTTGCAGGATCATCCATTCGGGGCGGTTGCCCGAATCAATGAAGCTTTCGACCACCTTCAATCGCTTGATGATCTTTTTGGGTTTCAATTCCGACTTGGTGACGGCCAGTTCGTCGAGCAGCGCCTGACGTTCGCCCGGCAGGTCAAGCTGTTCGAGTAGAACCCGGATCGCCTCTGCGCCAATACCAGCCGAAAACGCGTCTTCGCCATATTCGTCCTGCGCGTCGAGCAGTTCGTCCTCGGTCAGAAGCTGCATCTTTTCCATCGGGGTCAGCCCCGGTTCGAGCACAATATACTGCTCGAAATACAAAACGCGTTCCAACTGCTTGAGCTGCATGTCGAGCAACAGGCCGATGCGCGAGGGGAGCGATTTCAGGAACCAGATATGCGCGACCGGAGCGGCGAGTTCGATATGCCCCATGCGTTCGCGGCGCACCTTGGTCACCGTGACTTCAACACCGCATTTTTCGCAAACGATGCCTTTATATTTCATGCGCTTATACTTACCGCACAGGCATTCATAATCCTTGATCGGGCCAAAAATGCGCGCACAGAACAGGCCGTCGCGTTCGGGCTTGAACGTGCGGTAGTTGATCGTTTCAGGCTTTTTAATTTCGCCGAACGACCAGCTGCGGATGCGATCCGGGCTGGCGATGCCGATTTTGATCTGGTCGAACGTTTCCGCCTTGGCGACCGGGTTCATGAAGTTGCTGATCTGGTTCATACTATTTCCATCCTCGCGTCCCCCACCCCCGCTGGCGGGGGAGGGGGGCTCATGCGTGTAATTATTCGGCGGCGTGGGCGATGGCGGCGCCAGCATCCTCGGCGACGCGCTCATTACTCTTGAGTTCGACGTTAAGGCCCAGACTACGCATTTCCTTGACGAGCACGTTAAAGCTTTCTGGAATGCCGGCTTCAAAGCTATCGTCACCCTTGACGATTGCCTCGTAAACCTTGGTCCGCCCGATGACATCATCGGACTTCACGGTGAGCATCTCCTGCAACGTGTAAGCGGCGCCATAGGCTTGCAGTGCCCAGACCTCCATTTCACCAAAGCGCTGTCCGCCGAACTGCGCCTTACCGCCCAGTGGCTGCTGGGTGACGAGGCTGTAGGGACCAATCGAACGCGCGTGGATCTTGTCATCGACCAAGTGATGCAGTTTGAGCACATATTTATGCCCCACCGTCACCTTGCGGTCGAAACATTCACCGGTGCGGCCGTCATACAGGTCCACCTGCCCCGATGGGTCGAGTCCGGCCCGGGTCAGCATTTCGGTCACGTCGGCCTCGACCGCGCCATCAAACACAGGCGTTGCAATCGGCACACCGGCGCGAACATTGCCGGCAAGTTCGATGATTTCCGCCGACGAACAAGCGTCGATTTCTGCGTCATACTCTGCGCCATAGACATATTTCAGCGTGTCGCGGACCGCCTCGGGTGGTTTGCCAGCAACAGGGTCGGGATTAGCCTCTCTCCACGCATCGAGCGCGTCGCCAATCTTGGCCCCAAGGCCACGCGCGGCCCAGCCCATATGCGTTTCGAAAATCTGCCCGACGTTCATCCGGCTCGGCACGCCCAGCGGGTTGAGCACGAAATCAACAGGCGTTCCGTCCGCAAGGAACGGCATATCTTCGGCTGGCAAGATGCGGCTGATGATACCCTTGTTGCCGTGGCGTCCGGCCATTTTGTCGCCCGGTTGCAGCTTGCGCTTCACCGCGACGAACACTTTGACCATCTTTAGCACGCCTGGTGCCAGCTCGTCGCCGCGTTGCAGTTTTTCAACGCGGTCCTCGAAGCGATCGTTGATGACCTTGATAGAATCATCATATTGCGTGCGAAGCGCCTCCAAATTGCTCTGGACCTGATCGTCAACAACGGCGAACTTCCACCAATCAACGCGCTCAAGCTCTTCGAGCAACGCCGCCGTGATTTCGCTGCCCTTCTTGACGCCCTTTGGTGCCGACGAAGCAGCCTGTCCGATCAGCATTTCACTAAGGCGGGCAAAGCTGGCACGATTAAGGATGCCGCGCTCGTCATCGGCGTCTTTTTTCAGCCGCTCGATACCTTCGCGCTCAATCGCAATCGCACGTTCGTCCTTGTCGATACCGTGACGGTTGAACACGCGCACTTCGACGACCGTGCCAGCGACTCCCGGCGGCAATTTGAGCGAGGTGTCACGCACGTCGCTCGCTTTTTCGCCAAAGATGGCGCGGAGCAGTTTCTCCTCCGGCGTCATCGGGCTTTCACCCTTTGGCGTGATTTTACCGCACAATATGTCGCCCGGCTCAACCTCTGCACCGATATAGACGATGCCCGCTTCGTCGAGGTTGCGCAGTGCTTCCTCGCCGACATTGGGGATGTCGCGGGTGATGTCCTCTGGCCCCAGCTTGGTGTCGCGGGCCATCACTTCAAACTCTTCGATATGGATCGAGGTGAAGACGTCATCCTTGACGATCCGTTCCGAAATCAGGATCGAATCTTCGTAATTATAGCCATTCCACGGCATGAACGCGACCAGCACGTTACGCCCCAGCGCCAATTCACCCAGTTCGGTCGATGGGCCATCGGCGATGATTTCGCCAATTATGACCGTATCGCCAACCTTGACCAACGGGCGTTGGTTGATGCAGGTGCTTTGGTTCGAGCGCTGGAACTTCATCAGGCGATAAATATCGACGCCTGACTTGCCGGCCTCAATGTCGCCGGTTGCCCGCACCACAATACGCGTCGCGTCGACCTGATCGACGATGCCGGTGCGGCGCGCCGCAATGGCTGCGCCCGAATCGCGCGCTACCGTGGCTTCCATGCCGGTGCCAACAAACGGCGCTTCGGCGCGGACCAGCGGCACCGCTTGGCGTTGCATGTTCGAACCCATCAGCGCGCGGTTGGCATCGTCATTTTCTAGGAACGGAATGAGCGAAGCCGCAACCGACACCAATTGCTTGGGGGAAACGTCCATCAGCGTTACCGTATCGCGCGGTGCCATGACAAACTCGCCGCTGTCGCGCGCGCTAATCAGTTCCTCGACAAAGCTGCCATCAGCGTTGGTTTCGGCCGAAGCCTGTGCAACGACGTGCTTTTGCTCTTCCATCGCCGACAGGTAAACAACGTCTGTTGTCACCTTGCCGTCGATAACCTTGCGATAAGGCGTTTCGATAAAGCCATATTTATTGACCCGCGCAAAGGTAGAGAGCGAGTTGATAAGGCCGATATTCGGCCCTTCTGGCGTTTCAATCGGACAGATGCGGCCATAATGCGTCGGGTGAACGTCGCGCACTTCGAAGCCCGCACGTTCGCGCGTCAAACCGCCTGGCCCCAACGCCGAAACGCGGCGCTTGTGCGTCACTTCGGACAGCGGGTTAGTTTGGTCCATGAACTGTGACAGCTGCGAGGAGCCAAAAAATTCGCGCACCGAAGCAACGGCAGGTTTGGCATTGATCAGATCGTTGGGCATGACGGTCGAGACATCGACGCTCGACATCCGCTCCTTGACCGCACGTTCCATACGCAGCAAGCCAACACGATATTGGTTTTCCAACAATTCGCCGACCGAACGCACCCGGCGGTTACCAAGGTTGTCAATATCGTCGATTTCGCCCTTGCCGTCCTTGAGATTCACTAGTTCCTTGACCACCGCAAGGATGTCCTCGCGCCGCAATGTCGTCAATTCATCTGGGGCATCAAGACCCAGACGCATGTTGAGCTTGACACGGCCCACCGCAGACAAGTCATAGCGGCTGGCGTCAAAAAATAGCCCTTCGAACAGCGCGTCTGCGGTTTCGCGGGTCGGCGGCTCGCCGGGGCGCATGACGCGGTAAATATCGGACAGTGCATGGTCGCGATCTTCGGCCTTATCGACCTTCAATGTATTGCGAATCCACGCGCCGGTGGTGATGTGGTCGATATCGAGCAGCGTCAGGCAATCTATGCCCGCCGCATCCAGCACCGCCAGATTTTCTGCGCTGACCTCGTCGCCTGCCTCGATATAAATCTCGCCCGTGGCTTCGTTGATAAGGTCGAATGCCGAATAGCGGCCAAAGATTTCTTCGGTCGGAATCAACAGTGAAATCAGACCATCCTTTGCCGCCTTGGTGGCGAGACGCGGGCTGATTTTCTGCGCCGCAGCAAACACGATTTCGCCGCTGGCCGCATCAACGACATCATAGGTCGGCTTCACACCGCGCCACGCGTCGGCAACGAATGGTATTTTCCACCCGTCCTTGGCGCGCGCATAATCGACCGTCGAATAAAATTGATTGAGAATTTCCTCGCTGCTCAGGCCCAGCCCGTGGAGCAGGCTGGTGACCGGCAACTTGCGCTTGCGGTCGATGCGGACGTTGACGATGTCCTTGGCATCAAACTCAAAGTCGAGCCATGATCCACGATAAGGAATGACCCGCGCGGCAAACAGGAACTTGCCGCTGGCGTGGGTTTTGCCTCGATCATGGTCGAACAGCACGCCCGGCGAACGGTGCATCTGGCTGACAATCACGCGCTCTGTGCCGTTGATAACAAAGGTGCCGTTACCCGTCATCAGCGGCATATCGCCCATATAGACGTCTTGCTCCTTGATATCGAGCACACTGCGTGTTTCGGTTTCGCTATCGACCTCGAATACGATCAGGCGCAGCGTGACCTTCATCGGCGCAGCGTAAGTCAGTCCGCGCTGACGGCATTCCTCGGTGTCATATTTTGGCGGCTCCAGCTCGTAATGGACGAAATCCAGTTCGGCAGTGCCGGCAAAATCGCGGATCGGAAAGACGCCGCGCAGCGTCTTTTCAAGGCCGGAAACATAGCCGATCGCGGGGTTCGAACGCAGAAATTGCTCATAGCTCTCGCGCTGAACTTCGATCAGGTTCGGCATCTGGATCGCTTCGTGGATATTCCCGAACAGCTTGCGGATGCGCTTGCTCGCGGTCACGCTCTTTACGGGCGCACGCCCCTGAACCACTGCCACTTTGCCCGATGCCTTGATTGCCATGTTTAATTTGCCTCATCAGCCGAAATAATGCCCGGAACTGCCCGGAAAATTCGCACTAAGACGCGAAAAAGCCGCACATCTCCACGGGTGTGAAAACGGCAGCTTTCGGCGTCTTATGAAACCAAGGCCCTCATTTCATTCGGCATGCTGCGCGACGGCACGCCATTTCCCGAAGGCGATGGAGTGCGCGCTATAGAGGCGGGGTTTTGCGGTGTCAATTGGCCCTGTGCTTACCCGATGATATGTTTGATAAACAATCTGTTGCATATTGTTTATCGATATGTTACATAGTGTTTATCAATGATGTTGCGGAGAATGGCTATGTTGAATACGTCGCGCTGGATACTGCGGGTGCTGAACTGGCTCAATTGGGGCATCGGCGTTCCGATTGTAGCCGCATTGGCGCTGGTCACCACCATCGGCGCGCAAAAGTTCATCGCAGGCGGAGCGTCCGCCGGAGTGTCGCATCCGCAAGAGTTTTTGACGCTGTTGGGTTGGTATGCGCTATTGATGGTGCCCGTGATTGCGCTGGCGCACATCATCTTCACCCGCCTGATCGCCGTCATCGACACGGTCGTCAGCGGCGCGGCGTTCAGCGCCGCCAATGCGACAAGGCTGCGCACGATCGCCTGGGCGCTTCTCGGGACACAGATCATCGATCTGATATTCGGGGTCTATAGTGCCAGCACCAGCATGCGGACGGGCGAATATATCGGCTGGAGCCCCGGTTTGACGGGCTGGATCGCGGTGCTGTTGCTGTTCGTGCTGGCCCGCATATTCCAACACGGCGCGGCTATGCAGGCCGACCTAGAAGGAACCGTGTGATGCCGATCCGGATCACCCTCGACGAGCTGCTGTATCAACGGCGGATGACGCTGACCGAGCTGGCCGAGGCGGTGGACATCACGCTCGCCAACCTATCGATCCTCAAGACGGGCAAGGCACGCGCGATCCGTTTTTCGACGCTGGAGGCGATTTGCGAAGCACTCGATTGCCAGCCGGGCGAGCTTATCGCCTTTGACGCGGGATTGGAGAAGCTGGCCAAATAGGCAGAAGCTAAAGAATTATATTACCTTGGCTTTCCCCGTAAAATCAGGCACCATCGCTAGGCATATATAATCATCAGGGGGGATGAGAAAATGAGCGATCAAGTTGACAACAAGCTGCTGTCGATGAGTTCTGCGGCCGCGAGCGTCGTTGGCGTAGCACTGCTATGCTCGGTTGTGGCCGGCGTATGGAACTATTCGGTCGGTGGCACCATCTATCTTGCAAGCGCGCTTGCCGGGCTGATTGGCGCGGCCACCGGCTGGCTGGCACGCCGCAAGGGACGTAACGGGCTGAACGACGCCGGTTTCTGGCTGGGGCTGATTGTCGTCATCGCGACAGTGGCAATGGCGCTGTGGTTAATGCCAACCGAGGTTGTCGTTACCGAGTATTGAGGCTATCTACGCTTAAATATCCACAACAGCGGCCGTTCGATCCAATAATGCGCGGCCAGCCCGATTGCCAAGCCGCTGGAAAACACCCCTGCGGCATAGAGCCATGGGTTGAGAGCGATGTGGCGAGAGATGCTCTGTAATGCCAAAATAGCTAAAAAGTGGAACAGGTAGATCGCGTAACTGGCGTCACCGATCAGTTTTGGCCAGCACCAATGCGCAACGCCGCCGGGCCGACGTTCGCGCACCAAGGCCCAGACGAATATCGGCGTGACGAGAAACATTCCATAGGGGAGCGAGCGATCATCGAACGGCAGTTTGGTCGCCCAAGCGAACAACGCAAAACATAGTGTGCCGAGAAATATCCACCACATAGTTGGCCACAAATTGCGCCCTGCAGCCCAAGCGACACCAATCCACATCCCCGCAACAAAGTCGAACCCGATGGGCATCGTCCATTGATAGGGGATCGGACTGGCAGGTTGAAATATCATCCCGAAGAGGCCCGCAGGCACCAAGATGGCGGTGACAGCCGGAACCTGCCACCGGCGCGGCAAGAATAATGCAAGGGCAAAGATGCTATAATAGAGCATCTCGAGATTGAGCGTCCACCCTTGTGGCACAACCGGGCGGATGATGGGCTCCGTTGGATGAAACGAAGGGATAAACAGATAGGACCGTATCACCTGTTCGGCCGTAAAGGGCACCGCGTAAATAATGCCCGGCCATAGGATCAGCAGGGTGATGCTGGTCGCCACCCAATAAAGCGGGACCATCCGTGCTAAACGGTCGCGCATGAACGCGGTCGGACGTGTTTCACCGTTGGTGATGATTACCAACAAAAATCCACTGATAACAAAAAATAAATTGACGATAAGCCCGGGTGCCGTGAACACAGGATAGAGCGCGTGCAGCGGCTCCAAAGCATGCACGGCCAGCACCGCAAGCGCCGCCGCGCCGCGCATATATTGCACACTATTCAGTGTGCGGACCGGGGTGGGGTGTGTTTGCGTCAGTTCGTTGGCCCCAGCTATAATGCGGTAACGTGGCGTGGCGTGAAACGGCATCGTCACCCACGAGCAGCCGTCAGGCTGCGCGGCAATCCAGCCTCGTGTGCGTCGCACTGGATTGCTTCGTCATTACATTCCTCGCAATGACGAAGGATAGGCGCGGCGCGACCCCTCCACCACCAAGCGGCGCTCGTTTCGGGGAGGTATTATTGGCTGAATCAGCTCTTTGTGCCGCCGCCGCCCGATGTGCTGCCCTTTTGCGCGGTGCGTGTTCCCGCTGGCACGGCGGGCTTGCCGCCCCCACCACTGACTGCGCCCTTGGCCGTGCCCTTGCCCTTGGTATCACTTGCTTTGGTTGGATCTGCCATCATGCTTACTCCCTTGGTTAAATCCTATTATAGGTTCGCCGCGCCAAATGTATCGCATAGCGCGGGGTCGCCGCTGTCCAGCCCACGCCGCAGCCAGCGTTGCCGCTGTTCACTGGTGCCGTGGGTAAAGCTTTCGGGCACCGGCCGCTGCCCCGCGCCGCGCATCAACGTATCGTCGCCGATAGCGCTGGCGGCGCGCATCGCCTCTTCCATGTCGCCAGCCTCCATCGCGCGGCCACCATCGCTGGTGCGGGCGCGGTTGGCCCAGACCCCGGCATAGCAATCGGCCATCAGTTCGACGCGGACCTGCACCGCATTGCCGTCGGCCTCGCTGCCGCGCGCCTGCGCCGATTGTGCCTGATCGAGCACACCGCTCAATTTCTCGATATGGTGGCCGACCTCATGCGCGATGACATAGGCCTGTGCCGCGTCGCCAGCCGCACCAAAGCGGTCGCGCAGTTCGGCAAAGAAAGCGGTGTCAATATAGATGCCCGTATCGGCCGGGCAATAAAATGGTCCCATCGCCGATTGCGCCGCGCCACAAGCAGACTGGTTCTGGTCAGTGAAAAAATTGAGCCGTGGCCGCGCATATTGGCGGTTACGTTCGGCAAAGGCGGCTTGCCACACCGCATGGGTGCTGCCGAACACATTGCAGGCAAAGCGTTCTTCGGCGGTGTCGCACGCGACATTGCCGCCGCCCGACTGCCCCTGTGCGCTGGGGGAACCGCCCGAAACATCGCCCAGCGACAACATGCCGCTATTCATCACGACAAAGCCGATGACGAGAATGAGCAAGATGCCGCCGCAGCCCAGACGCCGCCCGAACAGCATCGGGAGCAGGCTGAACAATATGCCGAGGCCAGCACCGCCACCGCCGCCAAAACCGCCGCCGCCACGACCCAGATCGCGGATGTCGTCGCTCGGGTCATAATCGTCTAGGCGCATGGGCAACTCTCCTCTCGTCAACGAGCCGAGCATAGGCTAGTCGGGCCGGAAATCAAAGCATCAGAAAGAACCCCCATGCCTCAGTCACTTGCCGGAAAAACCGCGCTGATTACCGGATCGACCAGCGGCATCGGCCTTGGTTATGCCCGCACACTCGCGGGCCAAGGTGCGGCGGTGATGATTAACGGCTTTGGCGATGCAGCAGAAATCGCGGGCATAGTCGCTGAGTTACAAATGCTAAGCGGGGCGGGCGCGAGCCACAGCGCCGCCGATATGACCCGCCCCGACGACATCCGCGCGATGGTGACGGATTGCACCGCCAAACTTGGCGCACCCGACATCCTCATCAACAATGCCGGGATCCAGCATGTTGCGCCGATTGACGCCTTTCCGGACGATAAATGGGACGCGATCATCGCCATCATCCTCTCGTCAGCATTTCACACCACCAAGGCGGCGCTGCCCGCGATGAAGGCCAAGGGATGGGGGCGGATCATCAACACCGGATCGATGCACAGCCTGGTCGCCAGCCCGTATAAATCGGCCTATAATGCCGCCAAGCACGGGCTTGCGGGACTGACCAAGACCGTGGCGCTAGAGGTCGCGACACACGGGATTACCGTCAATTGCATCTGCCCCGGCTATGTGTGGACGCCATTGGTTGAAAACCAGATACCCGATACGATGAAGGCGCGCGGCCTGTCCCGCGACCAAGTCATCAACGATGTGCTGCTGGCCGCGCAGCCGCAAAAACAATTCGTCCAGATAGAGCAACTGGCCAGCCTGATGCTCTATCTATGCAGCGACGGCGCGGCTGCGATTACGGGGGCCAATCTGTCGATGGATGGCGGCTGGACCGCGCAATAGGGGGTGTGGCGCCTACGGTCACACCCTTCCACCGTTCGCCCTGAGCCTGTCGAAGGGCTGCTTTCTACTTCCGAAGAAAAGGACAGTGCTTCGACAAGCTCAGCACGAACGGATTTCAGGTAGTTCCTCACCTCGCGTGCCACCACCACACGCCGTCGCGGACCTCGCGCGTCACGCGGCCATCGACCTCCAAATAGCGCAGATGCGCAAGCGTCTCTCCGGTCGCCAACCCGCGATGCTCGTCGCCAATGACGCGTTTGAACAACAGCGCGAAGCAATCGACCGCGCGGCGCGGTTCGTCCAGCGCCGCCGCCAGCGCACCCAGCCGTTCATGATGTTCGTCGTGGAGCGCGCGAAGCCGGATATGCAGACCATAAAACGGCTCGCCATGCGCGGGGCAGACGAGCAGATCGGCGGGCAATTGCATCAATTTGGCGATTGAGGCCAGCCATTCGCCGAGCGGATTGGCGTCGGGTTCGCCGCTGCTGAGCGAGACGTTGGAGCTGATCCGTGGCAGCACCTGATCGCCCGCAATCAAAACCCCGTCGCGTTCATTCAGCAGGCACGCATGTTCGGGGCTGTGCCCGGAGCCGATGACGACGCGCCAGTCATGCGGCCCGAGGCTGAGTATTTGTCCCTCGACCATCCGGGAATAGCCATAGGGCAGGTGATGAACGACGCGGCGGAGCCGTCCCCACCCTTGCGCACGGGCAGTCTCTATCGCCGCATCGTCCCAGCCAGCCGCGCGCTGCATCGCGCTAACCTCGGCTGGTGGTTCATCACGGACGTCGCTGACCATCAATCGCGCGGTCAGCCATTCGCCGCGCGTCATGTGGAGCGGGACGCCGAAGCGCTTTACCAGCCACCCCGCCAGCCCGATATGGTCGGGGTGCATGTGGGTGCAGATGATGCGGGTGATGGCAGTATCGGACAGCGCGCCCGCGAACAGTGCCGCCCACGCATCGCTGCACGGCGGCAGCCGCAGCCCGGTATCGACGATAGCGGCGCCGCCATCATCGTCGAGCAGCCAGCTGTTGATATGGCCGAGCGAGCCCGGCAGCGGTATTCGTGCCCAAGACACACTGTCCGCGATGCGGATGGTTTCGCCGACCCCGGGCGCGGCGTCGCCCCACGGATAGGTCAAGCCCGCTGCGCTGCTCGCGATCAACCCGTCATCGGCGGTAAGCGAGGCGTCAGCTGTTGCCGCAGGGTGCGCGGCGTCAGGCGAGGCGCTTTGTCCCGAGAGCGCCGTATCGGCGTCGTTCGTCTTATTCTGCCGTGGCATCGAGCGCAGCCGCTTCGGCAGCCGCAGCTTCCTCTGCCGCATGGTGCGCGGCGGTGCGCTCTGCCTTCAATTCCTCGATCAAGGCCGCGCGGTCACCGTCAAAACGCGTATCGACGGGGGCAACAATCCCTGCCTTTTTCGCGGCTTTGGCGACCAGCGCGTCAAGCTCGCGCTGTGAACACAGGCCAACCGTCACCGGATCCTTTGGCGTGATATTGGCGATGTTCCAATGCGAACGGTCGCGGATCGCGTCGATGGTGGTGCGGGTGGTGCCGATCAGCTTGCCAATCGCCGCCGACGATATTTCGGGGTGATGGCGGATCAACCAAGCGATGCCGTCGGGCTTGTCCTGCCGCTTGGAAACGGGGGTGTAGCGCGGTCCCTTTGTCCGGCGGACATGCTCTGGCCCCGCCAGCATGACCAGCGCATGGTCGGGGTCATTTTGACCCTTTTCAATCTCGGCCAGCGTCAGTTCGAGCGCGCGCACGGGGTCACGCCCGGTCAATTTGACCCCGGCGGTGTCGTCGGCAATCGCCTGCACTTCCAAAATATGCAGGCCGCAAAACTCGGCGATCTGCACAAAGGTGAGCGCGGTATTGTCAACCAACCAAGCGGCGGTGGCGTGCGGCATGAGCGGCTGTGGCTTGGCGTAGGTCGCGGAGGGGGCCATGGGGGAGAACTCCTAGAATGAATAGGGCCACCCCTTTCGGAGTGGCCGGACAATGGCGTTCCCCTTAGCGCGGCCCGCACGCCTTGGCTAGGGGAGGGGTGCAAAAGAATTGCGCGGGGGGCTACCCCATCGTCATTGCGAGGGGTGTCGCCCCGTGGCAATCCAGTTTCATGCTAGCCTTCTGGATTGCTTCGCTACGCTCGCAATGACGAAGAAAAGAGATTTCGCGCCAAGACGCCAAGACGCGAAGAAGAAAAAATCCCCCTCCCCCTTGTGGGGAGGGGTTAGGGGTGGGGGCGATGCCGCGTCTGCGGCTGAGAGAGTTATCACAAAGCCCCCCTCCGTCAGTGCTGCGCACTGCCACCTCCCCCACAAGGAGGGAGGATTTAGATGGTGCCGATCAACGATGTGAAAAGGGCCGCGCATCTTACCATGGCCATATGGCTGTAGGAAAGCGGTGCCGGGTGCGAGTTTAGTGGACTATCGCCGTAATTGCTTGCTAGCACTGTGCGGCTGGTGTGGAGTTGCGCGCATACTTTTGAGCGGTTGCATCTATACGGGCCACTTCCTCCGCTTCGGAGTAGGTGTCTTTTTGTTCTGGGCGATTCATATGAAACCCAATGCCATAGTTATTGCGAAAGGTCGATTGCGCGTTGCTGATGGAGCGTTATCTGACCTCAAAAATGCAAACTCTTACGATCAGTTTTTCGATGCATGGTTTATATTTTTAACTGCTTGGAAGGGGATATACACGGTCCTAGAGCAAGGCGCGAAGCCATTGCCCCAATCCATGCAGTGGTTCGGCGAAAAGGCAAAGGAGCGTCGAAGTGACCCCCTACTACAATATCTATTCCAAGCACGGAATGTTGAGGAGCATGGACTAAAAAGGTCAATCGAACACGGCGGTGGCGCTCACTTATACGCTGTGACACCAGGCCAAAATATCACTATGCAAATTAACCCTGCCACCGGAAGAGGGCGAGGAATAGACTTTGACACTGGGCTACCCTTGGAACTCCTTAACGAGCAACCTCCTGGCCCAACGCTTGCTTTCATCAAGGATCGAAACGGTAAGGTTTGCGCACCTCCAATCATCCACCTAGGGAATCAACTGAAGGACATGTCGCCGATAGGTGTTGCGGAAATTGCCCTTAGCTACATAACAGAATTGGTTGGTGAGGCAGCACTGCTTCGTAGCACATAGCCAGAATGACCTTTTGCGCCAAATAGCGAAGGCCAACTCCAAGAGATGCTCACTAAAGCGTATAATTACCCCCCTACCCCACCTCCAGCACAATTTTGCCAACATGGTCGCCGCTTTCCATGCGGCGGTGCGCGTCGGCGGCCTGTGCCAGCGGAAACAGCGTGTCGATCACCGGTTTGAGCCGCCCGTCGGCGACGTGCGGCCAGACGGTACGCGCCAGTTCGTCGGCGACCAGCCCCTTGAACGCGGATGAGCGCGGGCGCAGCGTCGATCCGGTCAGCGTCAATCGGCGGCGCATGATGTCCATGATGTTGACCTCTGCCTTGGCTCCGCGCTGAAAGGCAATCGACACATGCCGCCCTTCATCGGCAAGACAGGCAAGATTGCGCGGCAGATAATCGCCGCCGACCATGTCAAGCACCGCCGCCACCCCCTTGCCACCGGTGATGCGCAAGACCTCTGCGGCAAAATCCTTCTCGCTATAGTCAATCGCGTGGCTGGCCCCGAGTTTGAGCGCGGATTGGCATTTTTCCGCGTTGCCGCAGGTGACAATGATGGTCACGTCGAACAGGCGGCACAGCGCGATGGCCATGGTCCCGATGCCGCTGGTGCCGCCATGGACCAGCACGGTGTCGCCCGCGCAGGCATAAGCGCGTTCGAACAAATTGGTCCACACGGTGAACAGCGTTTCGGGCATCGCTGCTGCTTCGGCCATGCTGAGCGCAGGCGGGATGGGCAGGCAGGTGGCGATGGGGGCCGCCGCATAGTGCGCATAGCCGCCGCCTGCGACCAGTGCGCACATCTGCTGCCCACGATATTCAGCCCCAACGCCGGGGCCGGTGGCGACCACTTCGCCCGCAACCTCCAGCCCCAGTATCGGCGATGCGCCAGGCGGCGGCGGATACATGCCCATCCGCTGGAGAATATCGGGGCGGTTGACCCCGGCTGCCGCGACGCGGATCAACACCTCCCCCTCACCGGGCGTTGGCACCGGCATTTCGGCAAGCCTTAAGACCTCTGGCCCACCCGGGCCGGAGCAATCAATCGCGGTCATTGTATCTGGAATAGGCATATTTCCCCCGTTCAAAGTCCGTATTGACAGCGGCATGAGCAAAAGGTCAACATGGGACTTGAGGAGCTGACTATGGACGAAGACGCGCCATTACGCCCGGACGACCCTATGGCCGTGCTGCAAAGGCAGGATATTGACCGCCTGTCGGTTGATGAATTGGATGAACGTGTCGCGGCGCTGGAGGCGGAGATCGAGCGGACTAAAGCGCGAAAACACTATTCTGTTAACCATAAAGCAAGCGCCGATGCGCTATTCAAACGCCCATGAGGTGAACAGCTTCACCCCTTGCGATATGTGGGATGAAGCCCAACATAATAGCTAGGGTCGAAACGAACGACTAGGAGACTATGGCATGCCGTCCTTTGCAGACAGCCTAGAGAAAACGCTACATAATGCGTTGCGCCTTGCGGGAGAGCGGGCCCACGAATATGCGGCGCTCGAACATCTTCTGCTCGCGTTGATCGACGATGCGCCGGCCGCCGAAGTGATGGCCGCGTGCGGGGTCAACCTGTCCGAACTCAAAGACACCGTCACCCATTATCTCGATACCGAGCTCGATTCGCTCAAAACCAGCGACGGCGGCGACCCCACCCCTACCAGCGGTTTTCAGCGCGTCATCCAGCGCGCCATCCTCCACGTCCAGTCATCGGGCAAGGACGAGGTGACGGGTGCCAACGTCCTCGTCGCGCTGTTTTCCGAACGCGAAAGCTATGCCGTCTATTTCCTCCAGCAACAGGATATGAGCCGCCTTGATGCCGTCAGCTTCCTCAGCCACGGGGTAGGCAAGGGCAGCGGCGTTATAGCTTCGCAGAGCGAGCCGCGCGCGGGCGAAGAGGTGCGTGATGCCAAGCCCGAAAAAGGCAAGAAGGAATCGGCGCTCGACCAATATACCGTCAATTTGAATGAAAAGGCCAAGGCAGGCCGCGTCGACCCGTTAATCGGCCGCGCAGCAGAGGTTGACCGGACGATCCAGATATTGTGCCGCCGGTCAAAGAATAACCCGCTGTATGTCGGCGACCCCGGCGTCGGCAAAACCGCGATTGCCGAAGGGTTGGCGCGCAAGATCGTCGAGGGCGACGTCCCCGAAATTCTGTTGCCCGCTGTCATCTTCTCGCTCGACATGGGCGCGCTGCTCGCGGGGACGCGCTATCGCGGCGATTTCGAAGAACGGCTGAAACAAGTGGTGACCGAATTGGAAGCCATCCCGCACGCCATATTGTTCATCGACGAGATTCACACCGTCATCGGCGCAGGCGCGACCAGCGGCGGGGCGATGGACGCGTCGAACTTGCTCAAACCCGCGCTGTCGGGCGGGCAAATCCGCTGTATCGGTTCGACTACCTATAAGGAGTTCCGCAACCATTTCGAAAAGGACCGTGCGCTGCTCCGCCGGTTCCAGAAAATCGACGTCAACGAGCCCAATATCGACGATACCATCAAAATCCTGCACGGCCTGCGCAGCGCGTTCGAAAGCCATCACAGCGTCAAATATACCAATGATGCGCTCAAAGCGGCGGTCGAACTGTCCGCGCGCTATATCAACGACCGTAAATTGCCCGACAAGGCGATTGACGTGATCGACGAAGTGGGCGCGATGCAGATGTTGGTGCCGCCGTCAAAGCGGCGCAAGACCATCACTACCAAAGAGATTGAGGCGGTGATTGCGACGATGGCGCGCATCCCGAGCAAGTCGGTCTCATCCGACGACAAACGTGCGCTCGAAACGCTGGAGACCGACTTGAAGCGCGTCGTGTTCGGTCAGGACAAGGCGATTCAAGTGCTGTCGTCGGCAATCAAACTGTCGCGCGCCGGCCTGCGCGATCCCGAAAAACCGATCGGCAATTATATGTTTTCCGGCCCCACCGGCGTCGGCAAAACCGAGGTCGCCAAGCAATTGGCGTCGATCCTTGGCATTCCCATCCAGCGCTTTGACATGTCCGAATATATGGAACGCCATTCGGTCAGCCGCCTGATCGGCGCGCCGCCGGGCTATGTCGGTTATGATCAGGGCGGGTTGCTGACCGATGCGGTTGATCAAAACCCGCACTGTGTGCTGTTGCTCGACGAGGTGGAAAAGGCGCATCCCGACCTGTTCAACATCTTGCTGCAAGTGATGGACCATGGCCGATTGACCGACCATCACGGCAAGACCGTTGATTTCCGCAACATCATCCTCATCATGACCACCAATGCCGGGGCGTCGGACATGGCGCGCGAAGGCATAGGCTTTGGCGCGCATAACCGCGATGATGTGCAGGAAGATGCGGTCAAAAAACTGTTCACGCCCGAGTTCCGCAACCGCCTCGACGCCATCGTGCCGTTCGATTATCTGCCCACACCCGTGGTCGCGCGGGTGGTTGACAAGTTCATCCTGCAGCTCGAACTGCAACTGGCCGACCGCAATGTCCATATCCAGCTCGATGAGGCCGCGCGTGAGTGGTTGACCACAAAGGGTTATGACAAGCTCTATGGTGCCCGCCCGATGGGCCGTTTGATCCAGGAAAAGATCAAACAACCGCTGGCCGAGGAATTGCTGTTCGGCAAGCTGGTCCATGGCGGCGAGGTCAAGGTCAAGCTGAAGGACGGCGAGAACGGCCCCGAACTGGCGTTCGAAATCAGCGCCGCACCGCCCAAGGCACCAAAAGGCAAGGCAGCGAAAAAGGCGGAGAGCGAGGCGGGTTAGGGCGCGCTTGATTTTTCGCGCAACGGCGTTATAACACACGTATGAACATGGCGCTCAAGATAACCAAGATTGGCAATTCGGCGGGTATCGTCCTACCCAAAGAGTTGCTGGCGAAGCTGCGAGCAGCGCAGGGGGACACGGTTTATGTGACCGAAGCCCCTGACGGGTTGCGCCTGACCGCCGCCAACCCTGATTTTGCGGCGAAGATGGCGCTTGCTGAACAAATCATGCGTGAAGATCGCGACATATTGCGCGCCCTAGCACAGTGACCCCGCCCACTGGCGTCGAACCAATATGGCTTGATGCAGCGCTTGCATACGCCATCCACGACCGACAATTGGCAGAGCATGCCGGTAGCAGTGGCGTTCGCGATGCGGCATTGCTCGAATCCGCCTTAAATCGGCCCATCAACCGCTGGAACTATGGCGAGGTTGATATGGCAACGCTTGCTGCCGCTTATGCTAATGGTGTGGCGCGGAACCACCCTTTTGTTGATGGAAATAAGCGCACCGCTTGGGTTTTGGCGCGATTATTTCTGGGGCTCAATGGTGTGGAGTTGCAGTCCGCGCCGGATGAGGCAATCCGCATTATGCTCGCCCTCGCATCGGGCGAATTGAGCGAAGAGGCGCTGGCCGACTGGTTTCGCGGGCATAGCGTAGGAATAGCTCCCTAAACCCGCACCATCCGGTCGGCGACGCGTTCAAACCCGCCGTCTAGCAGCGCGCGCAAATCCGCATCAGGCACAGCGTCGGCCAGCGCAATGCGCATCGCCGCCAGCCACTGGTCACGCAGGTCGGCGTCGATGGTGAAGGGGGCGTGCGCGCTCATCACGCATTTGCCACTGCCAAACCAGTCGCGTGGCCCGCCCATCCATCCGCTCAGGAATCCGGTGAGCGAGACGCGCATCGGTGCCAGATCATCCCCGTGCATCGCGCGCAGCCGGGCAAAATCAGGGTTGCCGTCCATCACATCGTAAAAACGGTCCACCAGCGCGTGCACCGCGTCGCCCCCGCCTATCCGCTGATAGGGGGTTTGAGGCGTTTCGGTGCCTGTATCAGCCATGCGCATGTCTCTCCATCATCGCGGGGCGATAGCGGATATACAAGTGCGCGCCCTTGACCCAGATCAATGGCAATGCCCCCGCGCGCTGTATCATCGAAGCTGGTTATTCGACGGGTCGCACCGCAATTTTTTCCACCTCAGTTTGAGGAATGCTTGTCCATGCGTGCGTCCCAATTTTTCAAAATCATAGCTGCAACCATCGCGATAGCCGCCGCCCCGTTGATGGCGGTCAGTTCCGGTCAGGCGCAATTGGGGGGTATCGGGCGCGCTGTAGGCAGTGTGGCGGGCAACCCGCTGGGCCGTATCGCCAATGGCCCGCAGCCCATATCGACCAATATCCGCGACGCGACCTATGGTGACGCGTCCAAGGACCGCTTTACGCCGCCCGCCAGGGTGCAATCACTAACCAACCTGTCACGCACCGCCCAAGGCGGGTTTGTGCTGGCCGCAGGCTATTATGAAATGCGTGCGCAAAGCTATTGCCTGCACGCGGGCACGCACGGCCCGGGCGGCGGTGATGCCTATCTTTATGCGCCCGTGCTCGGATCGGCGCGCGATGCCGTCACCAGCATATTGCAGAACAGCGTCGCCCACCCTGAGATTGCGCAGCATGACATTCAGGTTCTGCTCTGGGCCATCGTCGCCCGCGCGAAGTTTGAGGATCTCGACCCCCGGCTGAAGCTGGTTGCCGCACAATTGCTCAGCCGCCGCCAACTGGCGTCGCTCAACCGCAGCGCCCTGTCTGTGCTCAATAATTCACAGTTGCAAAGCCTGGTGGGTATGCCGCCGCTGGTCCAGCAGGTGCTGACGGCGGAATCGGACATGCGCCGCCTCGTCACCGTGCCGGGCGCGTCCTATGCCGATCTGGAACGTGTGGCCGTGCTCGGCGGCATGGCCCCGCGCGGCGAAGGCAGCATCGACGCGCCGTCAGGCCGCTGGAGCCGCCACCCCGATGGCTATTGGGTGCGCTACATCCCATCGGGCTATACCAATACACAGGTGCAAATCTGGGTCGAACCGGGCAGCCCCGCCGTCGGCACTATCTTCGACCCCGCCGCCCACATCGCCGTCCCCGCCAACACGGCACGACAACGGCTGGCGCAATCGGGGAGGGTTTATGATCGTTAGGGTCGGCGACCCTAAATTGCGCCTCGGCGTTGACTGAAATCAATGGCAGCGCCCCCTCGCACTGTATCTTCAAAGCTGTTAATATGCCTGCAATAGACGGGTCGCACCTAACTGTTCCCACCCCCATTTTGGAGGAATGTCTGTCATGCGCGTGTCCATAGCCCTGAAAGTCACAGCTGCAACCATCACCATCGGTGCCATTGTCGGCTTTGCGCTGGCCCCCGACGCGCTGTCCCAAACCGCCGCGCCGCGCCCCGCGCGCTATGACATGGATGTCGGCACCGCGACGGGCGTCGGGATTGGCAGCATCAGCCTGTCCTCTATCCTTGGCGGCGGCAGTAATGAACCGCGCAAGGAGCTGTTCCTGCGGCTTGGCAGCGACCAAGCGGCAACGGGGCCACGTGCCGACCATTTCATGCCCGAGGGCGCACGGCTGGGCGCATCGGTGCCGCTGGTCACGCCCGTCCGCGCCCCCGATGACGAGGAGCGCATTCCGGGCCAGCGCCAGGGTGAGCGGCCACGCGGGCGTATATTGATATTCTGGGGTTGCGGCGCGCATGCCCCCGCTGGCCAACCCGTCATCATCGATCTGGCACGGCTGTCTGCTGGGCAAGTGCCGCCGGACCTTTTTTCATCGACCGTGCCGCGCGACCGCAGCGTTACCTTTGGCAATAGCCGCACCTATGGCGATTGGCCGAACAGCACGAGCCGGGCGCAGGTCCGCGCGCAAAGTTCCATCGTCGGCGCACACCGCATAGCGGGCAATTATTCGCCCGACATCGCCTTTGCCCTCGCGCAGGATTTCATGCCCGCGCTGAATGCCACGGGCGCTGCGCAGGCCGATCAATCGACGCAATTAAGCTGGAACAGCGTCGCGGCGGCGACCGGATATTATGCGTGGACGATGGGCTTTCGCGGCACACCCGGCGGCGATAGCGGCGACATGGTGATGTGGTCGTCGAGCAGCAGTCGACAATTCGGCGGCGGGTTATGGGACTGGATAGCGCCAGAAACGGTCGCGCGGCTCGTCAACCAGCGCGTCGTCATGCCGCCCAGCCAGACCAGCTGTGTCGTGCCGATGGAGGTCAAACAGGCTGCGCCCGATTTCATGATGGGCAATCTTTATGCTTATGGGCCAGAGGCCAATTTCGCTTACCCGCCGCGCCCGGCCAATGCCCGAACACCATGGCGTCCCATATGGACTGCACGCGTGCGGTACCGTTCCTCGACCAGCTGGATGATCGGCATGCCGGGGGCGGAGGCTGCGACGACGCCGAACCCCAATTGCCGCCGTCGGCGCGGCGGCCTTGGCGGCGTGCTCGGCGGGGTGTTGGGCGCACCGGCACCGGGTTGCTAGGCCCATCCTGCTGCAAGCGTCAGGATCCCAAAATATCGGCTAGGCTCTTGGTCGCGCCGGCGGGGTTTTTGGGGGTGCAGTCCTTATAGACGTCCCACACCTTTGCCATGTCGGCGGCATAGTCCCCCGTCGGCATGATCGCGGGGCCAAGCCCGCCGACGCGCCGCCCATAATCCATCATCCCGACCACCATCGGAACCTTGGCGGCGAGCGCGATCTGGTAAAATCCGGTCTTCCACTTGGCCGAATGTCCGCGTGTCCCCTCTGGCGCGATGGTCAGCATGAACGCGTCGCGCCGCGCAAACTCAGCGACCATTTGCTGCACCATATTATGGCTCGATGAGCGATCAACCGCGATCCCGCCCATGGCGCGCATGAAGGCACCGAGCGGCCACCGAAACAGTGACGCCTTGCCGATGAAATGCGCTTTCACCCCCAAATCCTGCGTCAGGCCGAGGAAGTAAGGGAAATCCCAGTTCGACGTATGCGGCGCGGCAATGATAACAAAGCGGCGGGGTTCGGGCACCACGCCCTCCGCCCGCCAACCGTGGCGATGATAGAGCGCCATCAGGCCATGTTTGACGAGACGGGCGAGAAGCGATGGGCGTGCTTCGTGATGATCGGCATGCATGGGCGACGCTATAGGTCGGCGGCGCACTGGCAACAACTGTTCTAACGCTTACCTGTGATTCGCAGTCATTTCATCAACCGAAACAATATGTTGCCAATTTGTTCTTTCTCCCCGCCCTCGGAATGCGATACAAGTCATCGGCAACCAGCGAGATGGAGAGCGACTCATGACATGGTCGATTGCCAACAGTCAGGAAGAGATACAATTCCTCTATTACACCGAACGCTTCGACCTGGAGGATGGTCGCATCGCCTTTTGGCTGGCAGAGGATTGGGAGATATATGGAGAAGGTGGGGGCGGATATACCTCCACTGGCCCCATCGACCCGACGGTGCAATTGCTCGACTGGTTCCAAAGTGGTATGATGTTAGGGCAGGATATTTTAAAATGGAGAAGCGGGAGCCGCGAGAATGCAACCTCAGCACGCAATTTCCCAACGTTTCAGGGGATGTCGCCCTCACTGTGTGATGGCATCTGCTGCTTCTGCGGTGGGCCGCGCATCAGCATGATCAACGGCGTTGTTGGTTTCGGCGCAGCCCGCGAATATGAAGGCACCTCGAATCCACAGCTTGGGGTGGGTGATGTCATGCCCGGCGATATCGTCGTCATTGGTCGGCGCGATCATGCGGACCAGTCGTTCAGCATTCAATACCGGGCGTTCAATCCGCTTGGCAACGACCATGCCGATTTTGCCGAAAATTACGAATTCCTCGCCGTGGCCATGGCGGAATCGGACGCGCTGGCGGGTGTGACAGCGGATTACTCGAATCTCGTAGGACCTCCTAGCGCTGAACTCATCGCCGCATTTCAGGCGATGAAGGTGCAGATTGAATCGATTCTATCCACTTTGCGATTCCTTCCCGCCGATTCCTATTTCACGACCAGCTATACCGATGATGGTGGGACCGTCCGGTCAGGGCGTATTCGCATTTCAGAGCTGATCATGTGGTTTTCGCGGATCGACTTTGAATTTTATCCGGCTGGTCACCCCTTTGGAAATAATGGGGTCGGGCAAACCTATGTTACGAACCGATCCAACATGCGCCGCGCCGATGTGACCTTGCGTGTTGATGAGGCGGCTTTCAGAGGGTGGGCCATCAGCTTGGATAGTGATGGCAATCGCGTCACCAACCATGGACTGACCACTTGGTACCTCATTCACGAGGTTGTCCATGCGACAAGCTTTGGCAACACTTTGTACGAACGCTATGGTAATGGAATACGATTGGAGAGGCTGATCAATGGGTTCGCATTGGGCCTCGCAAACACTATCGCACCCGCACAGGCCAGTGCGGTCGCAAGCTATGTTAACACGACCGTTCCAGTTACGCCGACCACGCCAGCCTATGATTACACCCCCGCGCCCGACGGCAGTACTACATTTGTGACACCAACCACATGAGGTGGATGCCGTACAAAGCAATTTGTGCGGCGACCATTGCCGTCATGGTGCTTCTCCCTGCCTGCAGTCGAGACACTACTCGCCTCGGCGGCCCTGCAGGCATGGTTGTTTCCTCACACGGCAGAACGAGAGTTTTCACCGAACCGGCTGATTTTGGGCGGGTTCCGCCGCCTCCCGACCTAGGATCCCCCGACATCATCCCGATCGAGTGGATCAGCACCCAGTCGCATGTGCTCTCTATCAACGGCACACGCTTTGCGACAGGGCAAGAGATGATTTTCCGAAGTGATGATGGCCGCGCCTATCAAATCCGTTCAATCTACCTATTGCCGGGTGCCACATATCACCTCCGTCTGGACACGGGGAAAGCAGTAGGCTTTGCTTACACCCAGTTCCAAACGCCAGACCACATGATAATTTATCCCAATTGGCCCTATCCGCCCGAACCTGAACGGGCCGACGCGGACTCTGGCTGCCTACCGCAGATCGAAGGTTTTGCGCAAATTTCCAAAGATGATCGACGTTCTCCAGCTGTGGGAGTCTGGCGATCGGCGTCATCTGATGTCTGGCGCGTCATCATCTATGCCCATGATTATCGCTGCCCTGACTCAGCAGGGCCAGATAGGCGATTTTCAACACTTCTGTCCGGATCAACTCCATGGCGAATAGGGCGAATTCTGCAGGGGTATGCCCCCCCCGTTCACCTGATCCTGTGGTCCGACGCACAGGTCGGACAGCCGATTCATAGGGCTATATATGAATTATCCGGTGCCGATTGGCGCGGGGAGTAGTGCCCGCCCGCTAACCCTGCTTGCGCCACCCGCCGCAATCGGCCACCATGGCGGCCATGGATCGCCTTCAAACCACGCTTGACGCTATCACCGCCGAGGCCGCTGGTGCCGCTGAGCGCGGGCGTGTTGCCAATTATATCCCGGCTTTGGCGCGCGTCGACCCCGCCGGGTTCGGCATTGCGGTGGTGCTGGCCGACGGCAGCGTCCATGCGGCAGGCGAGCCCGACACCGCCTTTTCGATCCAGTCGATCTCCAAGGTGTTTTCGCTGACGATGGCGCTGGGCAAGGTCGGCGGCGAATTGTGGAGCCGTGTCGGGCGCGAACCATCGGGATCGGCATTCAATTCGATTGTCCAGCTGGAAAGCGAACAGGGCGTGCCCCGCAACCCGTTCATCAATGCCGGGGCGATTGCGGTGGCCGATGTCATATTGGGGTGCGGTGACCCGCGCGAGGCGATTGGCGACATGCTGCGTTTCGTACGTTTTTTGAGCGGCGACGGAGACGGTAATGGCGATGAAGCCGTCACCATCGACCGCGAAGTGGCGTCAAGCGAGGCGGTGACCGGCCACCGCATTGGCGCATTGGCGCATTATATGAAGAGCTTTGGCAATATAGCCAATGTCGATGGCGCGCTGGAGCGCCTGTCCGAAGCGATGGGCTGGTCAGTATTTGCTGCTAAAGCGCGTTAGCTGAGTCGTCATTGCGAGCAGAGCGAAGCAATCCAGCTTCGTATGTAAGTTACTGGATTGCTTCGTCACCATGTTCCTCGCAATGACAAAGTTTATTTCACTCTATGGCATATTTCCATAGTTTCATAACAAAAGGGCGGCCCAGATGGACCGCCCCCTTGGAAACCAAGTGCATAAGTTCAGAAGTTGACCGTGGCGCGCCCATAGACATAGCGGCCATTAAACCCGAACGGTGAGAAGCTGCTGTAAGGCAGGAAATAGCCGTTGAGGCCATAATTCTGCCCGCCAACAACGCCCGCACGGACAAGGTCAGGATATTGGTCAAAGATGTTGTTGGCACCGACTGCCAATTCCATCGTTTCGCATGGCTTGAAGCGCACTTCCATGTCGAACACCCATTCGGCGCCAAATATCTGATCACGCGCAGCATCGGCACCCGGACTGGTGACTTCGCCATAACGGTTGCCGCGTGTCGTAAGCGAGAATGCGCCTATATCCCAATCAAGCCCGACATTGATCTTGTTGCTGGGCTGCCCATCAGTCAGGCGGATAGATTCCTGCCGTCCAAACAGCGTCAACCCCGGTAGCGTCGGCAATATCGCGCGGTCGGTAATCGTCGTATTGGTCTGGTTATAACCAGCGGTCAGGCGCAAACGGCCCAATCCGAAATCGGGAACGCGGTATGCGGCAACGATATCGAACCCTTCGGTTCGTGTGTCGATACCGTTGACGAAGAAACGCGCCGAGGTGATGTTGTTGAAGCCCGCGCCCTGCAACAGCGCGACAACCGCCGCACCTTGCAGATTTTCGGTCAGGACTACGCGGTTGTTGATTTTGATATTATAATAATCGGCGGTGATGCTGAGCCCGTCGATCAGGCTGACGGTCACGCCGCCTGAGAAGTTGAGCGATTTTTCCGGCTCTAGCGGTTGCGAACCAAGCGCGCGTGCAACCGGACTGCTGACCGGGAAGGTACCGATTTCAACGAGCGTCCCGGCGACATTGTTGGTCGATGTCGTCGCATAAAATTGCTGATGCAACGATGGTGCACGAAAACCGGTGGACACCGAACCACGGAAGCCAAGCCCGTCAAACGGTTCGAACCGTGCCGCGATCTTGCCATTCACCGTGCTGCCAAAGTCCGAGAAATGCTCGAACCGCCCAGCCGCCTGCAGCGTCAGCGCCTCGGTCAGGTCGCTTTCCAGTTCAAGGTAACCGGCATAGCTGTTGCGCGATGCGTCAACCTCGTTCGCGGGGCGGAAACCCGGGAACACCTGTGCGCCAGCAGGAGCATTGAACGGGCTGGCCGAAAATGGCCCAGCCTCATAGCTTTGCAGTTCACCCGCGACGATGCGGAAGCTCTCGTCACGATATTCACCGCCGAACGCGACCGACAGGCCATCGCCGATGCCGACATCATAAGTGCGCTGCATATCGAGGTTGAACGTGGTTTGTCCGAAACGCAGCTCACCCGCGTCAAACTTGCGTTGGCCGCTGGCACCGCCGAGCGAGGTGTTGAAGCTGTTCTCAACCCCGAATTGGAAGCTGTTCTGGCCATAAACGACAGACAGGTCATAATGCCAGTCGGACAGATTGCCCCGAACGCCTGCCGCAGCCGACAAATCCTCGATCGTCGTGACGATCAGCGGCAAGAAACCGTCGGCATATCGGGGGACAAAGGTCGTGGTTGAAGCCGAAAAGTCGCGGTTGCGCGCGTCGTTGGCGCGGCGATAAAAGCCAGCGCTTTCGGCATCGCGGATATTATAGCTGGCAAAGCCATATAGCTCTGCGCCCTCGCTCACATCGACGCCGCCATTGACGAACAGCGCATAATCGGTGGTCGCAGCATCCCCGAAACGGTGGCTGAAACGGTTGAAGGTCAGTTCGCGCGGATCAACATTGGTGCCGATGAGCGGATATTGACGGCGCGGATCGGCGGCGGTGCGGTTAGTTGCCCCGCGATCCTGAAACTGCGCAGTGAAGTTGAGGAACGCATTGTCCCCCATCGGCAGACCATAGTTGAACGCCAGTGTCGTAGTGCCACCATCATGCAGTTCGCGTTCCTGAGTGCCCGCCAACAGATAAACATCGCCCGCCCCGGCATTGGGGTTGAGCGCAGGCTGGCCGCTCGTCTGCAATTGCACGCCGGTGACGTCGAAAACGCCCGCCATTGTCGTTTGATACCGGCCATAGGTTACTTGTGCACGGCCACCCTCGCTGCGGCGCAGCTGGATATTGAGCACGCCGGCGATGGCGTCCGACCCATATTGCGACGCCGCCCCATCGCGCAGCACCTCGATCCGTTCAATCGCGAGCGGCGGGATGGTGTTGAGATCGACCGCAGACGATCCGCGCCCAACCGAGCCATTGAGGTTGAGGAGCGCGCTGGTGTGGCGGCGTTTGCCGTTGATAAGGACCAATGTCTGGTCTGGTGCCAAGCCGCGCAGCGTCGCGGGGCGCAGTGCGTCGGTGCCATCGGTAATCGACGGTTGCGGGAAATTGAACGATGGAACCAGCTGGTTAAGCAAGCGGTTGACGTCGGTATAGCCGCTCTCTGCCAGCGCTTCGCCGCCAATGATATCGATCGGCACGGGGCTGTCCTCGACCGTGCGGTCGGTGCGGCGGGTGCCGGTGACGATGATGTCGGGATTTGTCGCAGCGGGCGCGCCATCAGCGGTTTGCGCGGATGCGGCTGACGGTATGGCAATAAGTGCAAAAGCCAGTGCGGCCATGGAAGCGCGCATGAGCGGGGAGGATGATTGTTGCATGACCCTGGTATCTCCAGTTAATTTTGAAGGAGCCCGACATCAAGCGGACATGCGCGGCCCTTACGGCAAACGCGGCGGTTTTACACCTGCGCACCGACATGATTGTGCGTTTTTGGCAGGCGGTGTAACATTAGGGCAACAATTGCCATTATTGCGACATATTATCACGTGATGCGCGCGGCGAGGCACCACAGCCATTCCCTCTTGCCGCTAACGACTCCCGCCTGCTAACGCGCCGACATAATGACAGCAGAAAGTACCAACCCCATCATCGACACGCCGTTCGACGGCGCGCTGTCCGAACGCTATCTTGTTTACGCGCTCTCGACGATCACCGCGCGTTCGCTCCCCGACTTGCGCGATGGTCTGAAACCCGTCCACCGCCGTTTGCTGTGGGCGATGCGCCAGCTCAAACTCGACCCCGCACAGGCGCATAAAAAATCAGCCCGTGTCGTCGGTGATGTCATCGGTAAATATCATCCGCACGGCGACACCGCCGCTTATGATGCGATGGTCCGTCTGGCACAGGATTTCATGCTGCGGTACCCGCTGGTCGATGGACAGGGCAATTTCGGCAATATCGACGGCGATAATGCCGCCGCCTATCGCTATACCGAGGTGCGACTGACCCGCGTTGCCATCGACCTGATGGCGGGACTGGACGAAGGCGCGACCGATTATAAACCGACCTATAATGGCGAAGAATCCGAGCCTGAGATAATGCCCGGCCTGTTCCCGGGCCTGCTGGCTAATGGCGCAAGCGGCATTGCGGTGGGGATGGCGACCAACATTCCGCCACATAATGCCGCCGAAATCCTCGACGCCGCCGCGCTGCTCATCGACAAACCGGACGCCGATCTGGCTGAGATTATGGTGCATGTGCGCGGCCCCGATTTGCCGACCGGCGGGCTGATTGTCGATAGCGCGGACAGCATCATGGCCGCCTATGCGAGCGGGCGCGGCGGATTTCGTGTGCGAGCGCGCTTTGCCGACGAACCCGAAAAAGGCGACGGGCCAGGCGCATGGCAGCTGGTGGTCACGCAAATCCCCTATGGCGCAGCCAAGGGCAAGTTGATCGAGCAGATTGCCGGGCTGATTGCCGACAAAAAACTGCCGATATTGGAGGATGTGCGCGACGAGTCGACCGAGGATGTGCGGATCATCCTGGTGCCGCGCAGCCGCAATGTTGATCCAGAAATCCTCAAGGAAAGCCTGTATCGGCTGACCGATCTGGAAACCCGCATCTCGCTCAACCTCAACGTGCTTGATGCCACCCGCACCCCGCGCGTGATGGGGCTGAAGGAAGTGCTTGAACATTGGCTCCGTCACCAGTTCAGCGTGTTGGTGCGCCGGACGCACTATCGCGCCGCGCGGATCGACGAGCGGCTGGAGCTGGTCGCGGGCTATATCATCGCTTACCTCAACCTCGACCGGATTATTGAGATTATCCGCACCGAGGACGAACCAAAGCCGCTGATGATGGCGGAGTTTCTGCTGACCGACCGACAGGCCGAGGCCATCCTCAACATGCGGCTGCGTTCCTTGCGCAAGCTTGAGGAGATGGAGCTGGTGCGTGAACGCGACGCTCTGATGAAGGAGCGCGAGGATTTGCAAGCGCTGCTCGACAGCCCGGCCCGGCAACGCACCCGTATGAAGCGCGATCTGGCCAGATTACGCGACGCCTATGGCCCCGAGACGGCGCTGGGGCGTCGCCGCACCACCATAGCCGAAGCCGCCCCCGCGCGCGACATCCCGATGGAGGCGATGATCGAGCGCGAACCCGTAACCGTCATCTTGTCCAAGCGTGGGTGGATACGGGCGATGCGCGGGCATATTGACGATGCGGCGCGTGCCAAGCTGACGTTCAAGGATGGCGACGAACTGGCCTTTGCTATTCCCGCCCAGACCACCGACCGCATCATATTGGCCGCCGCCAATGGCCGTTTTTATACCATGGCAGCCGATAAACTGCCCGGTGGGCGCGGCTTTGGCGAACCTGTGCGGTTGATGATCGACATTGACGACGAAGGCATTGCGGTTGCAATGTTTGCAGGATCAGCACAGGCCAAAGTCTTGGTCGCGACAACCAGTGGACACGGTTTTGTCGTCTCCACAGCGGATATTGTGGCCGAAACGCGTAAAGGCAAACAGGTTGTCAATTTGAAAACGGGCAGCCGGCTGGCCTGTGCCATCGCATTGACAGCAGAGCATGACAGTGTCGCAGTGGTCGGTGACAACCGCAAACTGGTGGTTTTCCCGCTTGTCGATCTGCCCGAAATGGCGCGTGGGCAGGGGGTTGTGTTGCAGCGCTACAAAGATGGCGGGCTGTCCGATGTGACGGCACTGACATTGGCAAATGGGCTAAGCTGGGCAATGGGCGGTGAGACCGGGCGAACACGCACCGAAAGTGACCTTGGCGGATGGCGCGCGGCGCGCGGGGCGGCTGGCCGGATGGCCCCGTCCGGATTTCCACGGGACAATCGCTTCGCATCGCGTTGATATTACTAAATCTTCACCATTGCCGCACTACAAGCTGTCTATGTCGCTAAAGGCCAAACTTGTGCACGAGACCCAAACCACCCGGCAAGATGCGCAGGGTGCGTCGTCACGCGCCGTAGATTGGCTAAACGCCCTGCCCCACGCAGCGGCGATCATTGTCGCAAGCGACGGGTGTACCAAGCTTCTCCACGCCAACCAGCGGTTCCATCAACAGGTCGACGCCTGTCCATTTGCCAGCGCCGACAGCGCGCTAGGCGCAGCGTGCGCAGCGGTGCTCGAAGGTCGGGACGAGCGCGCCAATTTGCTGTGGGAACAGAGCGGCTTTTCCGGCCGCGTCTATGATGCCGCGATTGCGCCCTTGCCCCACATAAGCGCCGCACCCACCATCCTGCTATCGCTTATCGACCGCACGACCTTGATCCGCAGCGAGGCCAATCTGCGCCGCGAATTGCTGTCCGACAGCCTGACTGGATTGCCCAACCGTTCGGGCTTTGGCGATCTGCTCGAAGAACGGTTGCGCAGCCCCGTGCCGGTTGGCCAATCACAGACCCTGCTCATTGTCGATATGCTGCGTTTCAGCCGCATCAATGAGAGCATCGGCGCGCTGTCAGGGGATGAATTGCTGTTGACCGTCGCGAAACGACTGTCCACCCAACTCCGCGCCCAAGACATATTGGCGCGCATCGGCGGCGACGAGTTTGCCATCCTCTGCTCGACACGCGGCGGCGAACCAGCAGCTCGCCGCGTCGCCGTACGGATTCGCCGCGCCTTTGAACAGCCATTTCGTATCGGCGATTTGTTGATTAACGTCGATTGCGCGGTTGGCGGCATTGCTGAACTAGGCCACGCCCATTGCCGCGACGAGTGCGATGCCCCCGAATTGATACGGCAAGCGTTGATCGCGCTGAAGCAAGCCAAACAAGCCGAAGGCATCGCCTTTTACGAGCCCGTCGCATTGACGCGTCTGCATCAACGTTTCGATCGCGAGACCGCGCTGCGCTCCGCCATCGTCCGCGATGAAATCGCCCTCGCTTTTCAACCGCTGGTCGATATGAAACGCCGCCGTATCATCGGCTTTGAAGCCTTGGCGCGCTGGACACTTGGTGGCCAACCCATCAGTCCGGCCGAATTTGTGCCAATCGCCGAGGACAGCGGCCTGATCGTCCCGCTGGGCCGCCGTGTCATCGAACGCGCGCTGGCGACGCTCGCCGATTGGGACAGTCGCTTTGGCAGCGAAGTTCCCGTCCACATCGCGGTCAATGTCTCGCCCATCCAGTTGGCGCGCGATGATATTGTCGCGGTCGTCAAAGCGGCAATGGCCCGAACGGGGGTTAATGGCCGCCGATTGATGGTCGAAGTCACCGAAAGCAGCGTCGTTGAAAACCCCGATGCCGCCGACACCATTTTGCGCGCGCTCGCCGCGCTCGATGTGCGGATTGCGATGGATGACTTCGGCACCGGCTATTCGAACATCGCCAATTTGCAGCGCCTGCCGATCAATACGCTGAAAATCGACCGCAGCCTGATTGCGGGGATTGACAGCAGCGCAGATTCACTTGCTATCGTCCGCACCATTCAAAGGCTGGCCGAGGCGCTTGGCCTCAAAACCACTGCCGAAGGGATTGAGAGCGAAGCGGTGGCCGGGCAGGTCGCGGCCATCGGCTGCAATACGGGGCAAGGGTATCTTTTCTCGCGCCCGCTGGAACCCGATGCCGCCTTTGCCGCATGGGCCGCATCGAATCAGCGTTAACGGGGAAGTTTTTCGCCCAGTATCGCCCGGACCCGCGCGGAGTCGGGAAAATCCTCTGCCACCCACTGTGCCTCAACCGCTTTGATGATGCGCGCCACGTCCGGCCCCGCTGCAACACCGCGCGCCACTATGTCGCCGCCGCCGATTGGCAGACGCGGCACCGCCCAGCCACCAAGCGCTTTGAGTGTCGCCGTCGCATCCCCCGCCAGCAGCGCTCGATCAATCGCGGCCTCTGACCCGAGCGCGTAGGCCAGCGCACGCGGTTCATGCGCGGTCGTATCACACCGTGCCGCAACTATGCGCTTGCCAACTCGCTTTGATAGTTTGAGCCGCACAGCGACCAGGGTTGCCGATGCAGAATCGCTTGGGAGCAAGGCGAACAAGCGCAAAACGGGGTCGGGCGAGAGGCCGGCCTTTTGCTCGGCCATAACCACCTGAGACACAGCATCGAGCGACGATGCGCTGACTTGGGGGATAATATGCGCAAACAGGTCCGCCCCCAGCATCAACCGTAGCGCTGGCACAGGGTCGGCGAGGCCAAGCAATTTCAGCAATTCATCGGCGATGCGTTCGCGCGACAATGCACGCAGGCTCGCCGCTTTGGCCGCGATGATCGCCAATGTTTCCGCATCCACTGTGCCGTTGCCAAAGCGCGTGTGGAAACGGAAATAGCGCAGGATCCGCAAATGATCCTCGTCGATCCGCGCCGCCGCATCGCCAATGAAGCGCACGCGGCGCGCCAAAAGGTCGACCAAGCCACCTGTCGGATCGTAAACTGCGCCCGACACCGGGTCGGCATAGAGTGCATTGATGGTGAAATCGCGCCGCGCAGCGTCCTCGGCCCAATCATCGGTGAAGGCCACCGTGGCGCGCCGTCCGTCGGTTGCCACATCGCGGCGCAGCGTCGTCACTTCAAACACATGTCCATCGGCCACGGCGGTGATGGTGCCATGCGCGATGCCCGTCGGCACCGCCTTTATCCCCGCCGCTGTCAGGCGTGCCACAACCGCATCGGGCCGCAATTTGGTCGCCAGATCAATGTCGGTAACGGGCTGGTCTGCCATGGTGTCACGCACCGCGCCGCCAACGATGCGGGTCATTCCATCGCCCCCGCCAAGCACCGCAAATAGCCGCAGTAGCGCCGGATCATCGCGCCAAGCGGCGGCAGGCAGAACCGCGCCGCTCATGGGGCAACATCGCGGTTGAGCGCGCGCGGGTTGGCATCCAGCCCCAGCATCAAGCCGATGTTGCGGATAATCCCGGCGGTCACGCCCCACACCCGTTCGCCATCGACCATGACCTCCCAATAGTGCCGCACCGCGCCCTGCCACATGGCGGATTGGCGAACCAGCATATTGGGGTCAAACACATGGTCACAGCGCGCCTCGAATATATGCGCCACTTCGCCTTCGTCGGGAATGAGCGGCAGGTCCGGCGGGATAGTCGCCAGCACAGGCGTGATGCAATAGCCGCTATATGTGCGATAGGGCGCTAGCGCACCAATGATAGTCACAGCGATTGGTGCCAGTGACACTTCCTCTTGCGCTTCGCGTAGCGCGGTGGCGATGATGTTTGCGTCGAGCGCGTCGGCCCCGCCGCCGGGAAAGGCAACCTGATCGGCATGGCTGCGCAAATGCGGTTGCCGCCGCGTCAACAACAGGGTCGGGTGCGGGCGATCAACAAAGGCAACGAGAACAGCCGCTTGTTTGAGTTGGCGCGTGTCACTGGGCGTCGCGCGGCCTTCATCCTCGACACCTGCATAGCGCACAGCCATCTGCATCCGCTGTGTCAGGCGCGCCGCCAACGTCACGCCGCATCACCAATGACAAAAGTTGCGCCGCCGCTGTGCACGCGGCCCCGCGCATCGGCGAGTTCCGCCAGCTGATAATAGACGGGGCGCGCCAGCCTTGCCTCCAGCGGGCGATCATCGGTGCCGCGCACGTGCAGATAGGGCAAGCGCCCAGCCGGGCCATCGCGCAGCCGCAGCGGGTGCTGTGCTCCCGCAATGATGATGTCACTGGTATTGAGGCGAAAGATGAGCGCACCCGCCTCTTCGCGCAATTCGACGGCAATGAAGGGCGCATCATCAACCATGATGGTCAGCCGCTCCGCCGGTGTCACCAGAACATGACTGCCGTCGCTCTCGCGCCGCAAGACCCGGCTGAACAGGCGCACCATCGCGGGTCGGCGTATCTCACTGCCCTCATGAAACCACCGCCCATCGGCCATGATGCGGATGTCGATGGACCCACAATGCGCCGGGTTCCAGTCATCAACGGGCGGCAGAGCATCGGCGCCTGCAAAAGCCATGATGTCCGCCATCGTGGCGTTACTGAAATCGGGAGGAAGGATGAGCTTGACCATCGGGTAACAACCCTAGAGTCCTTAGCCGCGCGGCACAATCTGTCCTTCAAGCGCAGGCGGATGATACCCGCCCACTGCACGCGCCAACAATCGGCGGCGTTCCACTGGCCCCGGCAATCGCCACTCCGCCGTAGCATCCGCAGTAAAGCCAAAAAAGCGGCCATAATATTCGGGATCACCGATCATCATCAGTGCGACTGGCGCGGACCTCTCTGCTGTCTCCAGCAGTGTGTTCATCAATGCCCGGCCAATGCCGCCGCGTTGAACGTCGGGCAATACCGCGACCGGGCCGACCATGATGAGGGGGTGGACGTCGCCGCTGTCCGTCATCAACGCGACAGGCCAGCTTTGCAGCGTGCCCACCAAGCGGCCATCAGCGAACGCCGCAAAGCTGAGGCCCGCTATCGCACTTACCCCTGCGCGCAGGCGATAAGCGGTGCGGCCAAAACGATTGGCACCGAATGCGGTGTCGAGCAGCGCCTCAACCTGCGATGGGGCAACCGATAATAAGGGAATAATCTCGACCAATGCGCACGGCTCCTTTAAGGGGAGCGGCCTTTAAGGTTGCGCGCCCTGTTTGTCGATGGTGCGAATGTGCGAAAGTGAGAATGTGACAATGAAAGCCGACCGCCTGACGCTCGACGTTCACGACATGGAGATCGCTGTCCTCACCGGCGTCTATTCCGAAGAAACGCACTTGCCGCAACCATTGCGGATCAGCGTCACCGCAGAGCTGGAACCCAGCGAACATTATGCGCCGGACACGCCATTATCGGCGTCCAAAAGCTATATGGACCTAAAGTTCTCTGCCCATGAAGCCATCCCCAAAGATGTTCATTTCACGTTGATTGAGGCGGTCGCCGACCACATCATCGACACGATATTCTTGCAGGATGCGCGCGTTTTGGCGGTCGAAGTGCGAATTATCAAGCTGGCCATAGCCGAGGGCGATGAGCGTATTGGCATCACCCTGCGGCGCGCGCGGCCATGAGCGCGCCCAAAGCTACCTCGCGCCCGCTCGCGCTGGTGACCGGCGGAATGCACCGCATCGGCGCGGTCATCGCAGGCCGGCTGGCGGACTCGGGTTATGATCTGGCGCTGCATTGCCGCACCGACAATCAGCCCGAAGCGGCGCTGATCGAGGCCATCGACCGCAGCAGCGGAACATGGCGCGGATTTTGCGTCGACCTGTCCGAGGCAGGTTCCGCCGATGGCCTGTTCGATGCGGTGATCGCGCGGTTCGGTAGAGCGCCCACCTTGCTCGTCAACAACGCTTCGCTGTTCGACGACAGCAGCGCAGCCGCGCCGGACGAGGATAAGCTGGTTGATGCGATAATGGTCAATCTGATTGCGCCGACACAGCTTTCCAAGCGCTTGGCAGAACATGGCGGGACAGGGTGTATCATCAACATTTTGGACCAGCGGATCCGCAACCCGGTGCCCGATCAGTTCGACTATACGCTGACCAAACAGGCGCTGTGGCAGGCGACGCGGACGATGGCGCTGTCTCTCGCTCCGCATATCCGCGTCAATGCGGTTGCGCCGGGGTTGACGCTACCCACAGGCAACTATGCCCCAGGGCAGATGGAACGTGTTGCCGCGATGATGCCGCTGGGTCAATTGCCAACGCCAAATGACATCGCCGACGCGGTTCTCTATCTGGTGGGCGCGGCGGCGGTGAGCGGACAGACCATCTTTGTCGATGGTGGTGCGAACCTACGTTCGTTCGACCGCGACTTTGCCTATCTTTGACGCCTAACTTTTCAGCCCGATCTCGCGCAGCCGTTCTTGTAGATAATCATCGGCGGTAATTGGCTGAGGATAGAGGTTTGGGTGGCCCGCGTCGATGCAACTGGGCAGGGTTTCGATCAGGAAATCCGAGCGGAAGTGCAGAAAGAACGGCATAGAATAGCGCGAATGCGCGGCGCGCCCATGGTCTGGATTGCGCACGCGGTGGGTGGTTGACGGCAGCTTGTTGTTGGTCAGCCGTTGCAACATATCGCCAACATTGACGCTAAGTGCGCCCGGCGGCGGCGCGGCGGCGATCCAGCTGCCATCCTTGTCGAGTATCTCCAACCCCGCCTCTTCGGCCCCGAGCAACAAGGTGATGGTGTTGATGTCCTCATGCGCTTCGGCGCGGATGCCATCGGGCGACCCCGCAACGGGCGGGTAATGGAGCAGGCGCATCACGCTGTTGCCATCCTTGATGGTCGGGTCGAACCAGCCGGCACCCAATTCCAGATAGCGCGCCAGCGAATCGAGCAACACTCCGCCGACGCGGTCGAGCTCGGCAAACATCGCCTCATAGGTTTCGCGAAACCCCGGCACTTCAGCTGGCCAGACATTGTTGGGTTGCTGTGCCCCGAGTGGGTGGCCGGACGGCAAATCGCGCCCGACATGCCAAAACTCCTTGAGGTCAACATAAGCCGCGCCCTTGGCAATCTCTGTCCCGAACGGGGTGTAGCCGCGTGCGCCCGACAGGCCGGGGATTTGATATTTGCGCTTGTCCGCCTCTGGCAGCGCAAAAAATTTCTCGGACAATTCCCATGCACGCGCCACCAATCCATCGTCGATGCCATGATGCTCGACCATCGCAAAGCCAAAGCGGGCGAAGCTGTCGCCAAAAGCCTTGGCGAACGCTTGTGGCGACAAATCGCGCATCGAAACAATGGGAACTGAGGCGGTCATAGAGTTTTCCTGCAAAAAAACGGGTTCAGCCATGGTATGGCTGGCTTCTTATGTCAAAAAACGGTTCTGGATATTGCGATATATCAAAATAGCCCATAACGTAGCGATAGCGCGGAGCGTGCAAAGGCGATAGTGGGCAGTTGATGCGGAACGCAACAACCCTGCTTTGCATAATGATGATAACGCTTGGCGGGTGCAGTGGTGGTGCGGACGACGATAGTGCCACGCCGAATGCGCCGACCACCCAAGGTGTTGAGCCGGCCCATATTGGCGCAGCATTGGCACAATTGACCGAGTTTTCAGTCATGCGGAGGCTGTTGCGGCGCGCTGGCTTTTCCGCCGCCATGGCCAATCCGCGAAGTAGCGTGACACTGTTAGCGCCGCGCGATTCGGCCTTTGCCCAATTGCCAGCCGAAACGCGCACCGCCATCATGGCAATGCCAGCGTCCCAACTTGCCTCAAAGCTGCGCGCGATGATGGTGCCGCGCATCATCCACGCCGAAGAATTGCGGACTCGGATCATCGACGGCGGTGGTCAATTGACCATGACCACTATGGCGGGGACGTCGATCACCTTCAGGCAAAACGGCACGCAGTTCATCGTTTCTAACGCAAGCGGAAGCGCCAGCATGGGCAGCGCCGATCTGGCGACCGGCAATGGTGCCATCTATATCCTCGACCACTGGATTGGCCCGACCGGCTGATTTACAAAGGACTATGCGATAATGGCCCATTGGCTGATGAAATCCGAACCCGACGCCTATAGCTGGGACGACCTCAATCGCGACGGTGAGGGCACTTGGGATGGCGTGCGTAACCATGCCGCCGCGCTCCACCTCAAAGCGATGAAGGTCGGCGATCAGGCGTTATTCTATCACAGCAATATCGGCAAAGAGGCTGTCGGCATCATGACCATCAGTGCACCGGCCCATCCCGACCCGACCGAGCCCGAAGGCACGCGCTGGGTTGCGGTGCGCGTCAAGCCGCTACGCCCCTTGCCCACCCCGGTGTCTCTTGCAGCTATTAAGGCCGAACCCGCGCTTACCAATATGGCGATGATCCGCCAGTCACGGCTGTCGGTATCGCCCGTGTCCGCTAGCGAATGGGCTGTAATCATGACGATGGCTGGTGTGGCATAGTCCATATCGGAGGAAAATTGGTTCAACCTGTTTTTGCATTTATCCATTTCGAACCCTAAGGTCCAAAAGGGAGATAATATATGAGCTGTGAGGGCGATGGCGCGATGGGACGGCCATGGGGCAGTGTTGCCCAGCCCTTACGTGTCGCTGTATTTTCCAACGCAGTCGCTATCCCTCGCGCCCTAGAGCGCGCGACAGGGTTGGTCGGTATGGCTGTGGCGCACCACCCCCTCTCCAAATTGCACGACCAAAATCATGCCTATCGCGCCGAAATACTTTGGGTCATCCTGTCCGATGACATAGGATATGATGGGCTACTTGCCCTGGATAGACATGTTGCCGACGAAGCTATCCCGCTGGTTCTGCAAGTCAGCCAATATGCGATTGACACGGCATGGGCCATATTCGGCGATCGCGATGATATAGTGATCACCATCGATCCTGATGAGGGTGCCTGTGCTGTCGCGCTGGCTCAAGCACAGCGCACGAATGAGCCATATTTTGCCAGTGAAGCCGATAACATTAGCACACGGCAATTTGATAAATTGCAAGAAGAAGTGCAGCGTATTTCCAAGCTGTTATCGCATTTGGCGATTGGCGATGGCGGGACCGCACTGTTTCCGTCTGATCACTCCCGTGAACCTGCCAGCCCATTTTTAGATGACTATGTGCGCAGCCCATCACGCAGTTTTAGCACGCAATCCCCACATGCCACGGTCAGTCCGCGCGAGGTAAGGCGCATCATTCGCGAACGCCGGATGCGTGACGAATTATTCCCGGCCGAAATGTTTGCCGATCCGGCATGGGACATGCTTCTCGACCTCTATGCCGCCAAACTGGACCGCGCCCGCGTGTCCGTCTCCAGCCTGTGTATTGCCGCCGCCGTGCCCGCCACTACGGCCCTGCGGTGGATCAAGACACTCACCGAAACTGGAATATTTCTGCGCGAGGCCGACCAGCTTGACGGGCGGCGTATTTTTGTGACGCTGTCGGATCAGGCGACAGACGCCATGCACCGCTATTTTGCAAAGCGCGCCGAGTTATAGCCTAACCCGCCCTTGCCAACGGTTCATACTGATGGCATTGGCGCGGTCCCGACATATGATTGTCGCATCGGGGGCGCTTAGCTCAGTTGGTAGAGCATCTCGTTTACACCGAGAGGGTCGGCGGTTCGAGCCCGTCAGCGCCCACCATTTCCAAATAGAGTGATTTCGAGCCAGATGGAATCATCTGGCGGCTCGGAAATCGCGGGTTATACAAGCGTCTATGACAGATGGACTGTTGCGGACAATGTGCGTGGTAAAGCTGGCCCCGTCCCCGGAACCCAAAGTTGACACCAAGGAAGCCTTTATTTCCGCCATTCCTTGAAAAATCCTCGCCCGACGGGGGAGGGGTTTTAAGCGGACTTTTTTTGCCCCTCCCCTAGCTTCCGCTAGCGGCTTTGGTTGACACGAAACAGGGGGTGAAACAACGGTCGTCTGGGGGTTTGCGGGGTGCATTTGAGGTGTGGTATCAACCTAATATACAGCGCACGCATATTACCCTAGCAATAAGACTGTAGGAAAGTCCTTTGTCTGCCAGACAAAAGCGGGCCGACAGCGCGCGCGAGGCGACTGCCGGCCCTATGTTCCCGAGCGACTTTGCGGAGACCCCCGGGGGGAAAGGGAAATGCGATGGATATCAGGGCGCAGCGCGTTCCAGTTCGGCGATTTGCGCGTCAACACGGACCAGCGCGGCGGCCAACCGTTCGGCGGTAAAATGTTCGTTGGTGCCCATACGGGCGAGGCTTTGCCGAGCCATCCGTAGCGCCCTAATCCGCATTTCAGGCGTTTGTGCGCCGCAGCCAACGATCCGAACTGTTGTGCGGTCAGTGGCTGGGCCATCAGCCTGCTGCATGAGGGTGCTGCCCGATTCATTGCCGGCACAGGTCGTCGACACATGGCCCGCATTCGGTTCACCATCGTGGCGAAACACGAACATATGCTCGGTGTGATGCGCATCATCACCAGTTGTTGGTCCGCGACGGACGATCAACACACGGTTCCGGCTGCTCTCAACAGTCGCTGGCGGCACGGGAGGAGTGGGCGGAGTGGAGGTTGCGCTTTCAGTGATGCCGTCGCCCGGATAACGGACTAGCACCCTATAGCGTTGTCGGTGCGTCGCAGTCACGGCAGGAACACCCGCTGCAGCTTCGGCATCGGCACTTGACGCCACCTCCTGTGCCACCAATCGTTCAATCTCCGCCTCATCGGGAACATGGTCGGTGCGCAAGATGATGGTGGTGGTGCCATCGCCATCATGGATACGCGTCACTTCCTCGGCTCCCTCGCGTGAGCGTTCTACCGTGAGTGCGCCATCGGCGGTGGCGGTGGGCGGCGTTGGCGGCGCAGCCGTTTCAGCAGGATCGGCAAAGGCGGTGCTGGCGGTCAGCCCTAACGACGCAATCAGCGCAGCGGAGCCAAAGTCAAGGCCGATGCGGCGGCGCAACCGCGTGTGGGTGGGTTGTATTAACATGGTCAGTCTCTCCTTTAATTTTTCACTGCCGAGCATCGAAGCGGCAAAGGCCGATGGGCGGCCGCTCGCAGCCTTGGCGAGCGCGCGGGCATAGGCACCTCGGCGCGGGGCGTCGGCCCCGGCAAGCACCTGCGCATCACACGCCGATTCCTGATCAAAACGAAAGGCGCGCCACGCATAAAGCACCACGGGATTGAACCAGTGGAGCGATGCGAACAGCACCGCCGCGCTATTGGCCCATAAATCACCGCGAGCGTGGTGCGCCAGTTCATGCGCCACCGCCAGATCACGTTCGGCCGCATCGAGCGCCAAGCGGCTGTCATCGGGCAGAACGATCATCGGCTGGAGCAAACCTAGCGAGAGCGGCCCCGACACGGCGGCGCTGGAAATGATACGGACACGGCCAACCCAGCCGACCGTCTCTGCACCCTGCAATGCGCCGAGCAGGCGGCGGTGTACCAGATATTGCCAGCCAAGGTGCACGGCGGCCCCGATCAGCCACAGTATGAGCAGCGCCTGTGGCCATTGTTCAAAAGCCGTGGCCGCCGCTGGCGTTGCTGGCGCATTGGTCATGATTGTCACGTCAAAGCCTTGCCCAGCAGCGCCTTGCGCCGTGGGCCACAGCGACGGCAGGCTGGGTAACATGGCGGGCAGCGGCGGCAAAATCATCCGCAGCGCGGGCAGCAACCACAGCGCATAGGCCAAGCCAGGCCCGAAATGACGCGCCACGGGGCGGCGGACGGCCAGCACCAGCGCACAAAGCAATGTGGTCGCGATCAACGTATCCAATATCCAAGCTATGAGCGTCGGCATGGTCATTTTTCCAACCTTTCGATCAGCGCTTTTAGATCAGCGATATCGGCGTCGCTCAGATCTTCCGCATCGGCAAATTGTGCAACCAGCGGCGATATGCGCCCGCCGAACAGCCGATCAACCAGCCGGCGCGATTCGCCAGCGCTATAGCTTTCGCGTTCTATCAGCGGGCTATAGAGGAAGCGCCGGCCATCCGCCTGTGTCGCCAGCGCACCTTTTGCCACCAGCCGCGATAGCAGCGTCTTGACCGTCTGCATGCTCCAACTGCGTTTCTTGCCAATCGCGTCGGCAACCTGAATGGCTGTCAGAGGCGCGGCGCGCCACAATGGCTCCATCACCGCATATTCGGAATCACTGATTCGCTCGGCCATCACTCACCCTCCAACTACAGGCGTAGACGTAACGACTACATATGTAGTCTGTCAAGGGGGAGAATGTGTCGGAAAAAATTACAAATCGCGGCAGAGGTTAATTTGCGATAACCATCGTCAGGCGCAGTAATGGGCCATTTTGCAAAACTGGCACGGCCACTGCATTACTATATATGTTCCTGAGGGTGTTCGCCCACATGAAGCGGGTCGGCACAGATTGGTCCCTGAACGCCGACCCGCTTCAACCCGGGGAAATCCGAAAATTGCGAAATATGTTAGGCCGCCTTGCCGAACAGGCTGTGCAATTCGCCCGCTTCAAACATTTCCATCATGATATCGGATCCGCCGACAAACGCGCCATTAACATAGAGTTGCGGGATGGTTGGCCAATCCGAATAGGCTTTGATCCCCTGACGTATTTCGGGGTCTTGCAGCACATCGACATGCGCAAATTCGACCCCCAGATGGTCGAGGATGGCGCAGGCCTTGGATGAGAAGCCGCATTGTGGGAATAAGGGCGTGCCCTTCATGAACAGGACGGCGGCGTTGTCGCCGACCATTTGACCGATGCGTTCAGCAGCAGTTTGGGCAGAAGCAGTTTGGGTCATAGTCGAAATCCTTATATATCCGCCGCTCAATCAGGGCAGGCTGTGGTCAGTTGGAGCGCGTGCAATTCGCCGCCCATGCGTCCGCCTAGCGCGGCATAGACAGCTTGGTGTTGGCGAACACGCGGAAGGCCACGAAAGCTTTCGGACACCACGCGCGCGGCATAATGGTCGCCGTCGCCCGCAAGGTCGGTAATATCGACCTCGGCACCGGGAATCGCGGCGCGGATCATGGCAACAATCGTCTCGGCGGCCATGGCCATGAGGGTCAAACGCCCTCGATGAAGTGGCGGCGCGCCAGAGCCGATTTTTCATCAATCGCTTTGCGCACCGCGGCCTCGTCAATCTCGACGCCCGCCGACGCCAGATCACCGATCAGCTTGCGCACCACATCCTCATCGCCCGCTTCCTCGAAATCGGCCTGAACCACCGCTTTGGCATAGCTATCCGCCTCTTCGGCCGTCAGCCCCATTTTCTCCGCCGCCCATGCGCCGAGCAGCCGATTGCGCCGCGCGATGATGCGAAACTGCATATCCGCATCGCGGGCAAATTGGTTTTCAAAGGCGCGCTCGCGGTCGTTAAAATCGGTCATGAATATCCCCATGGCGAAGGCGGACCATTGCCGCACTCTCATCAACAACAATGTAGGGATTGCACAGCCTTCACGCAACCGCCACAATGGGCGAAAATCAGCCCGATATTTAGGGAAATAATGAGCGATAGGGAGGCGACGCAACTATGGCCGACGCAGGTGCAGCCATAACCGACCCCGCGCCGAACGACGGCGGCGGCCCTCGCCACATTGATCGCACCAAGCAAGTGCGCCGTATCGCCGCACAGCTGGGGCCGTGGCGGTTCGCTCTGACCATCATGATGATGGCGCTGGCCCTCTTGCTGGCAAGGTTTAGCTGGGATACCCCGCTGGTCATCAATGCCGAACGCGCCTTTTATGATGCGCGCACTGTCTTGGCCGCCAGCCACGACGGGCAAGACCAACGCATCACCATGGTCACCTATAATGACGAGGTGTTGATCGAACGGCGGGTGCGCAACCCGCTCGACCGCGCATTGCTTGCCGACGCCCTAAAGGCGCTCGACCAGATGGGGGCAAAATCGATCGGCATTGATATATTGTTCGATCAGGCGACCGATGATGATGACGCCTTGCGCGCGCAATTGCGTGCCATGCGCACCCCGACTTTTATTGCCTTCGCTGAACCGAGCACCAACCCTAATAACATCCAGACCCGTCAGGCCGATTTCCTGCGCGCCTTCATCGCATCGGTGCAAACCGAGCGCACCCGCCCCGCCAGTATCCGCCTTGGCACCGATCAAGACGACACCTATCGCCGTTGGCCCGGACGCGCGCCGGGGACCCCATCTTTGTTAACAGTGGAGATGGCGCGGGCAGAAACAGGCCGGGGTGATGCCTTCAACCATTATCGCGGGGGCGTGCGGTGGCGGATGCCTGCAGCTTCGACACTAAACGGCGTGTCCGTCGTCCCTGTGTTTGAAAATCTCCCGATTACAACCTTTACCAACCCCGACATGATGACCCCTGACATCATGCCGATCATGGCCGAATTGGTGCGTGGGCGGCATATTCTCATTGGCGGGGACATTATCGACAATGACGATTTTACGACGCCATTATCGCGCATTCCCGACCTTGGCACGGGCGCGACGACGATGAAGGGGCTGGAGGTGCACGCGCATATGCTGGCGCAGATATTGGACGATGCGCGGCTCATCCCGATTCCGGCATGGGCGATATGGTTGACGGCCATTTTGGCGGTGGCGGCCGGGGCAATGACCGCATTGCTCGACGTGCGACCATGGGTGTCGGCGCTGTTGCTGTTGGCGCAAATGGCGCTGATCGCATTCATTCCATATTGGCTCCAGCAACAGGGCTTCGACACGCTTGGTCTGCCCGTGGCGGGGACGGCCGGTGGCTGGCTACTCGCTTTTATAGGCGCGACCAGCGCGCTGCGCGCGGTTGGCGCAGAGGAGCGCGCCTTTGCGCAAAGCGCATTGGGAAAATATCTGCCGCGCGACATTGCACTGGAAATCCTCGCCGACCCCGACCGGCTGGCGCTGCACGGCGAGAAAAAGGCGATCTATTGCCTGTTCAGCGATCTTGAGGGCTTTACAAAGATGAGCCACGCGATGACGCCGGAAAATGTCGCCTTCGTCCTCAACGCCTATCTCGATACATTGAGCGAAGTGGTGTTGGCGCATGGCGGCACCATCGACAAATTCGTCGGTGATGCGGTCGTTGCCTTCTGGGGCGCGCCGATTGCCCGCCCCGACGATGCCGCGCGCGCCGCGCAGGCGCTCATCGCCATGACCGCCGCTGGCGAAGCGTTCAGCCTACGCATGGCACTCGAACAGGGCGGCACATTGCCGCCGATTGGCCGGACCCGCGTCGGCCTGCATTTTGGCGAGGCAGTGGTCGGTAATTTCGGCGGCGAGGGGCGCATCCAATATACCGCGCTGGGCGACAGCATGAACACTGCCGCACGGCTGGAGAGCGCCAACAAGCCGATGAAAACACGCGCTCTGGCGAGCCGCGAAGCCCTCGCGATTGCCAATGCCGATGGCTTTGTGGCGATGGGGCGCATCCAGTTGCGCGGGCGCGCCAAGCCCGTCGATGTGTTCGAACCGCGCCCCGATTTAACCGCCGAACAACGCGCCGCCATCGACGCGCTGGTCGCCGCGCATGATGCGGGCAAAGGCGATGACTATGCCCGGCAGCGCGAAACCGTCCGCGCACTGGACATCGTCAAGCACGAATCGGTTGATTTCCTGATCGAACGGCTCGACGCCACAGAACCCGGAGGATTTTACGTTCAGGGCTGATGTGGTCAGCTTGCAGTCAGCAATGCCGAGGCAAACTAGGCCGTAAACGAATAATATCGCTTTGTGATTTTGCGCACGGCAAAGGTCGGCGCTTCATGGTATGTGGGTCGCAAGAGAGTTTTTAGACATTGGAGAGCTAATATGTCGATTTTCAAACGCGCGCCCATCATCGCCGCCAGCATAGCCGCCTTGGCGATACCCTGCGCGGCGCTGGCCGACGCCATCATCGTCCGCTCGACCGGACCATCGGCCACCACATACCCCGTCGGGCGGCGATTGCCCGTCACTCAGCGCATCGTTCTGCGCGCGGGCGACCGTATTGTCCTAGTTGGTGAGGGGCCGAGCCGCAC
>CXWL01006756.1_pt1 | contig 82132 bp, 69 predicted proteins | sample 590931 | NCBI WGS metagenome assembly CXWL01 (sample SAMEA3498368, study PRJEB10139) | groundwater metagenome | biome: water well; material: biofilm material | place: Germany | collected 2015-04-27
ACCAACCTCGACCAAATGGATCAGGCAGGCGCGCCGAAGTGCCTTTCACCACGGGCAGCTAGGGTAGGGTGTAGCGCGATGCAAGTTGATGACATGGGCAAGCTCGCGGCGCTGATCCGAAAGGATCCGGGATCTTTGCTGACGACGTGGCGGGAGCAGGTTCGGCAGTTGCCGTCCGCCCAGAAGGTCGACACCCCGACCCTCAACGATCACATTCCCCATTTGATCGAGGAGCTGGCGACCGCCCTCGAATCGAAGGAAGAGCAGTCGATTCCCGAAGCCATGAAGCAGGGCACGCCGCCCGCGCATGGTCTGCAGCGGGTTCAGGATGGTTTTGACATCGAGGAGGTCGTGGCCGAGTACAACATCCTGCGCGGCTGTGTTCACGATCTGGCTGACGAGAATGGTCTCCGGCTGCAGGGCCGCCCCTTCCACATCGTCAACCGCGTGCTCGACCAGGCCATCGGGCTGGCAGTGCAAAGTTATGCGGCCGAGCGCGCTGTCGAGGCCCAGGCGCGTCGTGAGGAGTACCTCGCCTTCGTCGCCCACGACCTCCGGACACCGCTGCACGCCATTTCCCTCGCCGGCCGTGTGCTCGAGGACGTCCTGCCCAGGGACGGTGCGACGGACGAGACTCACCGGATGCTGAGGGTCCTGCGTCGTAATGTCGACCGCCTCGAAGGGCTCGTGACGAAGATCCTCGAGGAGAACGCAAATCTCCAGACCGAAACCGGGGTGCATATCGAGCGGCGCGACCTGGACCTGTGGTCGCTTGTTGAAGCTCTCATTCACGATATCCATCCCGTGGCCGGCACCGGCAGCACACGTCTGGTCAACGACGTCCCTGAGGATCTGTTGGCGTATGCCGACGCCGCGCTGCTGCGGCGCATCCTCCAGAACCTGATTGCGAACGCGATTCGACACACTCCGCGCGGAGAGGTGGTCATCGGCGCGCGCGAGAGCTCGGCCGGGGACACGGTCGAGTGCTGGGTCACGGATAACGGCATCGGCATTCCCGCGGACCGGGTCGAAAGCATCTTCGACAAGGGAGAGACGCATTCCGAGGGCGCGGGGGCTTCGGGTTTGGGCCTCGCCATCGTCAAGACCTTCACCGAAGGCCACGGCGGGAAGGTAAGCGCCGAGAGCGAGGTGGGTAAGGGCTCCACGTTCCGGTTCTCTTTACCCATGCAGGACTCCGGCTCGAAGTAGCCATGTCCGAGCGGCCGGCCAGCCAGAAATCCCCAAGCGCTATGGCGACTTCGCATTCTGCGCCCAGATCCACTACATCTGGGGCTGCGGGCAAGGCGACAGGGTGTGGCGATTCCTCGAGAAGCTGAAGCTGAACGACGACATCCGCGCCTACCGCCGCCAGAAGAAAGAAGTCGAAGACAGACTGATCGACATCGTGGAGGAACATCACGTGCCGAACCTGCGCAAACACATCGCCCTGCACGTTTCGGGATCACCCACCACCAATGAGGATTTCTGCTGGGCGCCGCGCGGGCACTCCTACGGGCAGCATCTGACTCCGGGGAACATGGGGCTCGGCCGTCTCAAGGCGAAAACACCCTGGAAGAACTTCTTCTGGTGCAACGCGGCGAGCGGTTACCCGGGCGTCAACGGCACCATCGGCACGGGGATGGAGCTCTACATGCGGCTCACCGGCGACCGGTTCTGGAGCCCGCGCGACACGCCCGACACGGCCACGTTGCACCGTCAGTTGCTCGGGCGCTGAGCAACCTCGCGAAGCAGCTTTTGGGCGGCCTTCTGTCCGCTTCGGCTGGCTCCCTCGATCCAGGGGGCGTTCATGTAGTCGCCGCACAGATAGAGGCCCTGGCGTCCTTGTTCATCGCGCAGGAAGGCCTTCACGCGCGCGATGTGACCGCAGTCGTATTTCGGGATGGCCTCGGGCCAACGCTCGAGGTCGTAGGCCTGAACGCGGTCGGAAACCTCCCGCAGGTTCGCGTTCAGTCCAAGCAGTTCGGCCCTGACCAACTCGAAGATTCTCGCGTCGGGCAAGTTCATGAGGGCGAGAGCCGCCTCTTCGTGCAGCCCGACGTTGACCAGCGACGTGCCTTCGCGGGTCGTGTGTTCGCCCTTCAGCGCTTCGTTCGTGAACTCAGAGATGATGCGATTCTCGATGTACGGCACGTAGAAGCAGTGGGTGCGCCCCAGCGTTTCCTTGGGGATGCGGAAAGAAACATTGATGGTAGAGGCGTAGCGGGTTTCCGCGAGCAGCCGGCGGTGCCCCTCGGGACTCTTCGTGAGCATCGCGAGAGCCGCTTTCGGGGTTGCGGCCATCACCACTCGGTCGAAGTGTGAACTCTTGCCCTTGGCCTCGATCCGCCACCCGCCGTCTTGAGCCTCTGCAGCGTCGACCGGACAGCCGTGGTGAACGACGAGGCGGGCCGCGAGGGCTTCGGGAATCGCTCTCATGTCGCCGTCGGCGAAGAAGACGCTGAAGTCATTCGCAGGGTTCGCCATCATGCTGAAGAGCGAGAGAAAGGCGGCGGAACTTGTGTCGGTCGAGCGCGAGAACATCATGCAGGAGTTAAAGGAGTCCAGGATGTAGTCGGCGAATTCCGGGCTCACTTCGCGACGGGCGAAGGTGTAGGCGTCTTCCTGGTTCAAATCCTCGGGCGCGCGGCCCAGGTCGAAGAAGTCGAGGTCGGCATGCGTTCTTCGAACCTTGAGCACAAAGGTCAGAAACCGGAAACGGCTGGCCAGGTCCAGAGCGCCCATTCTGAAGATGCTGCGCACGGAGCTGAAGTTCATCGGATGAGGATGGCCGCGTCGATAGACGATGTGGGCCACCGGGCTCGCCTTCCGTAGCTCGATGCCCATCTCCTCCGCCAGGGCGTTAACGCCCTTGTAGGCACGGATGAGGAAGTTGGCGCCGAGGTCGAAGTCGAGGCCGTCCCTGGTTCGCGTGCTCATGCGCCCGCCCACGATGTCCTCTCGCTCGAAGACCTGAACGTCCACCCCCGCCTTGTGAAGCTCCCAGGCGCAGGTCAACCCCGCGATTCCGGCCCCGATCACCGCCACTCTCACCACCCCACCTTAAGCGAAACCCGCTGCGAATCGGGATGCCGAGAGCAAGGTCATGGCGCCTTCGCCTGCTTCAGCGTAAGAGACCAAGTCGGGGCCTGTCTCGTCTCAATCACATACACAGGATCGATGCGGAGTCGGTCCGGGAGGCTTCCTTGAACTCAGGCCAGCGGATCGCCGCGCTAACTGTCCTTCTGTCAGCGGTTCCCGCTGTCGCCACCGAACCTGCGGGTTCAAAAGATTGGCCTGGACTGTGGGGCGCCGCGCGTGACGGCGTGATCACAACGCCGCTGGCTCTTGGAGAAATGCCCACCGCCCGCGTGTTGTGGCGCCGTCCGATCGGCAGCGGTTTCTCGGGAATCTCCGTAGTCGGCGGACGCGGATACACCGGCGAGTCCGACGGCACGGATGATCACGTGGTGGCCTTCGACCTCGCCTCCGGGCGCGAGACTTGGCGGGTTCGCCTCGGGCCCACGTATCGTGGACACGACGGGTCGAAGGACGGGCCAATCGCAACCCCCACTCTGGATGAAGGGCGTGTCTTCATCGTCGGTCCCAAAGGCGTGCTCATCGCGCTCGACGCCGCCGCGGGCAAGGTACTCTGGCGTCACGACCTCAAGTCCGAGTATGGGGCGTCCGAGCCGTCCTACGGATTTGGGGCCTCGCCGCTTGTGGCAGGCTCGCGCCTGATCGTGCAGGTGGGCGGCGCCACCCACAACCTCGCCGCGTTCGACAAGGCCACCGGCAAACTCCTCTGGGCGGTCAATCACTCGAAGGCGACGGTTTACGCCTCGCCTGTGCTTGGCACGTTGGCGGGTCGGAGTCAGGTGGTGGTGCATGCGGGCGACATCGTCTACGGAGCCGCCCCGGAAGACGGCGCGCTTCTGTGGAGTCACACCCTTGGTCCCGTGGTCGAGGCCGATCGTCCGCCCCTCGTCCTCCCCGGCGACCGGGTGGTGCTTTCGCGCTGGGAGGATTCTCGGCTTCTGCAGATCGAGCGGGGAGAGTCCGGCCTCAAGGCGCGCGAGGTCTGGAAATCGCCGCGTCTCCGCGGGAGTTACAGTCCTACCGTGTTGCACCAGGGACATCTCTACGCGATGGGTGGGCCGAACCTTCTGTGCGTCGATCCCGCGACCGGAAACATCGTTTGGCGCGAGAAGGTGTATCCGGGCTCGTTGATTCTTGTGGACGGCCATCTGATGCACCTCGGAGAGCACTCGGGTGAACTCCGCGTCGTCGCGGCTTCGTCATCTGGATACACGCTGCGTTTGAAGACGGCCGTGTTCAACGCGGGGGCCATGTCCTCGACCACGCCGAGCTTTGCCCAGGGCCGGGTGCTGTTGCGAAATGTGGAAGAGATCGTCGCGTTGGAGGTGAAATGACCGCCGCAACTCCTGCAAGCCGCCTGGCCCTCGCCGCCTCGTCGTTGATGATCTTCGCCATCCTCAGCCCGAACGCCGCGGCCGCCGACTGGCCGCGCTGGCTCGGCCCCAACCAGAATGGCTCCACCACCGCCGACGGCGCACTGAGCCGCCCTTCGCTGCGCCTTCGCAAAGTCTGGAGTCATTCAATCGGCGGGGGCCGCAGTGGTGTCGTCGTCGCCGATGGACGTCTCTTCGCCTTGGTGACCGATGGCGAAACGCAGAAGGCGATCGCCCTCGACACCCGGGATGGCAAGGTGGTGTGGCAGGTCCCGGTGGGGCCTCACGTCGACGCGTCGATCGCGCCGGTCAGCACACCCGCGGTCGACTCCGGCCGCGTCTTCGTCCTCGGCACCGACTGCATCCTGCGCGTCCTGTCCGTGGCGGACGGCGCAGCCGCGTGGCAGGCCGACCTCAAGCAGCGGTTTGGTTCGGCGATCCGCCGCGGATGCGAGACGTCGCCTTTCGTGGAGAACGGGCGTGTGGTTCTGCAGCCGGGCGGAGTCGACGATCATCGCCTCGTTGCTCTCGACGCTCAGTCGGGCGAGCTCGTGTGGTCCGCCAAAGGCCTCGAGCGCGCGAACTACAGCTCGCCGGTTGCAGCCAACATCGGTGGTGTTCGCCAGGTGGTCGTCCATCACGTCACCGCCACTCCTCCGCAGCGCAGCGGTCTCAGCGGTTTTCGCTTGAACGACGGAACCTTATTGTGGAGCCGGACTTTCGAAAGCAACATCTCGACCGAGACGCCCCTCGTACTTCAAGGCGACCAGGTCCTGCTCGTCACCTGGAACGACGCGAAACTCGCGCACCTGAAGAAGTCGGGCGAAACGTTCGAGGTCGAGCCGGTGTGGACGAAGCCCGCGCTTCGATCCCGCATCGCCCCGCCGGTTCACAAGGAGGGGTACCTCTATGGGTTTGATGGAGACGACCTCGTGTGTCTCCGCGCGGCGACCGGCGATGTGGTGTGGAAGCAGCGTGTCTACGCGGGCTCGCTGATCCTCGTTGACGACGCACTCGTGGTGCTGTCCGCGAGCGGGGGAGTGGTTCGCGTGGTTGAGGCGGCGCCAGAGGGCTACCGCGAGCGGGCCCTGATCGAAATCTTCAACCGTGGCGCCCAGGCGGAGGCGCCTCCGAGCTTCGCTTCCGGGATGATCTTCGTCCGCAATGACGAAGAGATCGTGGCCGTGGCCATCGAACGCTGAGACCGCTCCCAAGGCAGGTCATGCCGCGGCCCGGCTCTTGCCGGGCTTCACCACGGGCAGGGAACGTCTTGAAAGCAGATAGATGAACTCTCCCACATAGGCGGGCGTGAACTCGGCCTTAAGCATCGCCGCGGACCACTGGCGGTGGAAGCCCGTGCGGGTCAGCGGCCGCGCCACCAGTGCGCCGGAGTCAATGTGCTTCGAGATCGCCCACCGTGCGAGGACGCTGATGCCGAGCCCGGCCTTGACCATCTCGATCATGGCCTCGGTCAGTTGCACTTCGCTGTAGCGGGCGGGCTTCACTCCCGCGGGCGCCAGGATCTTGTTGTACAGGGTGCTCTCACTGGCCGGGGTGTAGGCGAACAGAGTCTGGTTGGCGAAGTCCCTTGCGGCGATGAATGGCCGCCCGGCCAGCGGGTGGTCGGGCGCCATGATCACCACGACCTCGTCCCGAAAAAGGGGCCGGTAGACCAGCCGTTTGTCGCGGACGACGTCGGAGACGATCGCGAAGTCCAGCCGGCCATCGAGCAGGGCGGGAAGGGGACGATGCGTCGCTTCCAGCAGGATCTTCACCTCCACCTGGGGGAACTCCCGGTTGAACTCCCGCATCATCTCCGGCAGCCAGTGGTAGCACGTGTAACGCTCCGTGCTGATCCTGAGCACACCCTGGTCGCCGGTGGTCATGCGCGCGATGTCGTCCTCGGCTTGAGCCAACTCACGCAGCACCTGGTGGGCGGACTGCACCAGCCTTTCCCCCGCCTGGGTCAGCACCATCCGCCGGCTCACCCGATGGAACAGCGGGGTTCCGAGGCGGTCCTCGATGTCGCGGAGCTGGTGGCTCAGCGCCGACTGGGTCAGGTGCAGGCGCACGCCTGCCCGGGTGACGCTCTTTTCCTCTGAGACCGCCACGACCAGCTTCAAGTGCCGGGTATCCAGTATCACGTGTCCTCCAAGCTCGAGTCGAATGAGGCTATCTCATTGAAAGCATGCAAACAATGAGCTGGTGTCATGAAAGGCAGATCCCTATCCTCCTCACTGGTCAACAAAGGAGGCGAAACGTGCTCAAGGAATTACAACTCGCGGTCCGCTCGTTGCGGCGACGCCCGGGCTTCACCCTGGTGGTGGTGATCACCCTGGCTCTGGGGATCGGCGCCAACACCGCGATCTTCAGCGTCGTCAATGCGGTGCTCCTCTCGCCCCTTCCTTACCGGGAACCGGAGCGCTTGGTCGCGGTGTGGGCGAAGAACCCGGTCCGCGACCTGACGAACCAGCCGGTCTCGTTCCTGAACTACACGGACTGGACCGATCAGAATCGGGCTTTCGAGCAACTGGCCGCGATCCGCGCCGACTCGCTCAACCTGACGGGCGGGCGCGAACCCGAACGCGTCAACGGGGTGAAGGTCACCGTCAACATCCTCAAAACGCTCGGCGTGAAGCCCGAGTATGGGCGGGATTTTCTTCCCGAGGAAGGTCGTCCCGAGGGCCCCCTCGCCGCACTCATCGGCCACGGGCTATGGCAGCGGCGCTTCGGCGGGGACCCGAGCCTGATCGGACAGACTCTCACCATCGACAACAAGCCGCACACCGTGGTCGGTATTCTGCCGCGCTGGTTGAAGTATCCAGGGTTGATGATGCCGCAGATGGGGGCGGACGTTTGGATTCCCTACCTCGTCTCGCCGAGCCAGAACCAGCGCGGTTTCGCCAACCTCCGCCTCGTGGGAAGGCTGAAGGCCGGGGTCTCGCTGACCGAGGCGCAGACCGACATGGACCTCGTGGCTCGGCGGTTGGAACAGGCGTACCCCGCGGACAACACCAATCTCGGTATCGGCCTGGTTCCTCTTCAAGAGCAGCTCGTGGGCAACGTGCGGCGGGCTCTCATGATCCTCGCCGGTGCGGTGGGCCTGGTGTTGCTGATCGCCTGCGCCAATGTGGCGAACCTGATGCTCGCGCGGGCTCTGGGCCGGGGCGCCGAAACCGCGGTTCGCGCGGTCCTCGGCGCCGGTCGTTGGCGAATCGCGCGTCAGATGTTGACCGAGAGTGTCGCCCTCAGCTTCCTCGGCGGGGTCGGTGGCATCGCCCTCGCTTATGCGGGTCTCGCTTGGTTGAAGACATTGAACGTCGCGAGCCTCCCACGGCTCGAGGAGATCGACATCAACCTCTCGGTCCTTGCATTCACCTTCGGCGCATCCGCCCTCACCGGCCTGCTCTGCGGACTGCTTCCAGCACTCCAGTTCTCCGGGACCGGCCTCAGTGAGAGCATGAAGGAGGGCCGTAAGGGAGCGGCGATGGGGGGGCGTCATCGCAAGTGGCTTCGTGGCCTGGTGGTGGCGGAGATCGCTTTGGCCATGGTGCTGCTGGTCGGGGCAGGGCTGCTCCTGCGCAGCTTCAAACTCGTGATCGAAGCCCATCCGGGCTTCGACCCCAAAGGAGTCCTGACCCTGAGCGTCCCCCTGCCCCTGGCGAACTATCCCGATCAGAAGACCCAAGCTCAATTTTACGAGACCACGCTTCCAAGGCTCGCCGCCCTGCCCGGCGTCGACGCCGCGTCCGGCGTCTTCAGGATTCCCCTGGTCGGCCTTGCCACCGCCGCCTTCTCCATTGAAGGAAAGCCCGTGGCCCAGGGCGCCAATCCCAACGCCGACTATCGGGCGATCAGCCCCGCCTATTTCCGCACCATGGGCATTCCTCTACGCCGCGGGCGAGAGTTCACGGATCAGGACAAGGTCGACAGTCCCGATGCGGTCGTTATCAACGAAGAATTGGCCAGGCGCTTCTTCAAGGGCGAGGATCCGATCGGCCGGCGACTGCAGGTCGGAGCGGAGCTGACCCGCTTTCGCGACATCGTGGGCGTCGTGGGCGATGCTCAGTTGACGAGCCTGGTGGGCAAAGTGGACCCGGCCGTGTACGTGCCCATGACCCAGAACACCTGGCCGCAGGCTCTGCGAACCAGCACCTTCGCCATCAAGACCGGCCTTGAGCCTCGGAGTCTTGTGGCCGCGATCCGGAAGGAAGTGCAGTCAATCGACCCCTCCCTGCCCGTCACGCAGGTTCAGACCATGGAAGAGGTCGTCGAGAACTCCCTGGCGCCGCAGCGCTTCAACCTGATCCTGCTGATGCTCTTCGCGCTGGTGGCGGGCTCTCTGGCCGTGATCGGAATCTATGGCGTGATGGCGTACCACGTCACGCAGCAGACCCACGAGCTCGGCATTCGGCTGGCCCTTGGCGCGCAGCCGCGCGAGCTCCTCAAACTGGTGGCGGGCGACGGGGCCAGGCTGGCGCTATTGGGTGTCGCCCTTGGGCTCGCGGGTTCTCTCTGGCTCACGCGTCTGATCTCCGGCCTGCTGTTCAGCGTCAGCGCCACCGATCCGGCGACATTCGTGGCGGTCGCGGTGACTCTTTCGGTGGTTCGCGTGGTGGCCGGCGGAATTCCAGCGCGGCGGGCCGCGAGGGTGAACGCGATCATTGCGCTGCGCGGCGAGTGAGACTCTGGCTGGGTTGACACCTGCCTTCGATCTGATCGCCCCCCCGCGTCCCCGCCTTTCTACAAATGAAGCGGGGTCGGGAGGCCCAAACCGTGGCGAAAGCCTCGCCTCCGTAGTGGCACGGATGCTGCACAAGGAGAAGTCAGTGAAGACCGCCATCGGCGCCGCCCGGGCCAAGCAGGCCAGGCGGCAGATGCAGCCTCGCAAATAGGGCAGACCCCCGTACGTCACCAAGGGTTCGGACTACAAGGCCTATCAGCCCGCTTACCAGTATGGCTGGGAGTCGTACTCCCGGTCGGACGGCAAGAAGTTCGATCAGGTCGAATCCGAGCTCGGGCGGGACTGGGAGAAGAACCGTGGCGATTCATCCTTGAGCTGGGACAACGCGAAGCACGCCACGCGTGACGCCTGGCATCGTGTGGAGCGCGCCATGCCTGGCGACGCGGACGGCGACGGTCGGTAGAACCATCCTTCGAAGGCCGTAACTCGGGGCGCCTCTTCATCGGGGCGCTCCGAGGGCTTTCGACTCCGGTCAATGATTCGGAGATCCGCGGATTTGCAGGCGACAACAAAACGAAACCTCCGCACGGGAACGCCCGTGTGGCTTGCTCATGGGCCGAAGCACTTGCCTTTCGCCCGGCTGGACAAGAGAACGGGATCACCTTCAGCACCGTAGTCATGCTGCCGAGGATCCGCCTCGCCCGGCCTCAAAGTCGTCCGGACAACACCATCAGAACCACGATGATCAGCACCAGACCCAGGCCCCCGCTCGGCCCATATCCCCAGTTCTTACTGTGGGACCAGCGGGGGGTGGATCCGATCAACAATACGATGAGAACGATCAACAACAATGTTCCTGTGCTCATGAGATCTCCTTCAATGGTGGAGCCGGGCCACCGGACACCACCGTAGTCCCGCTGACGTTGTCGGGTCGGTGCGACGGGACACACAGGCGATTCTTCTGGTGGCATGGTGGTTTGCCGGCGAAGCCCCAGGAGGATCGCCCGATGTGAGGGATCGCGCCCAGGGGGCGCCTTCACCTCTTGGGACGGGGAGAGTCGGGTTAGGCTCAGGTAATAGCGCCCCGGCGCCATCCGAGAACTTGAGGAGGTCATGTGCCCTACCAGCCCATCGAGAACTACGGACTGATCGGCAACCTGCGCACGGTAGCGCTGGTCGGGATCAACGGCTCCATTGACTGGCTGTGCCTGCCTCGCTTTGACTCGCCCAGCGTATTCGCCGCCATCCTGGACGACGCCAAGGGAGGCCGTTTTCGGGTGACCCCACAAGGTGAAGGCCTGCGTCACAAGCAGTATTACTGGCCCGACACGAACGTTCTGGTGACGCGATTCCTCTCGCCCGACGGCGTGGGCCAGGTGACCGACTTCATGCCCGCCGGGAATCTCCCGGAGAACACCAGCCGCCATCAGCTCATCCGTCATGTTCAGACGGTTCGCGGAAGGCTGCGCTACAAGGTGGAATGCCAGCCCGCCTTCAACTATGCGCGTACTCCTCACCAGGTGAGTCTCGAGGCCCACGGGGCGGTGTTCAGCACTCCCGACCTGACCCTCGGCCTGCGCAGCACCTGTACCCTGCAGGAGCAAGGCGCCGGGGTGGTGGCGGACTTCACTCTGGGCGAGGGGGAGAGTGCCGTCTTCGTATTCGGCGCCCTCGAAGGGGGATCCGACTGCGATCAGCTTCTCTCCGAAGCCGAAGCCGAGGACATGAAGGCGCGCACCATCGCCTACTGGCGGCAGTGGCTGGGGCACTGCACTTACCGCGGCCGCTGGCGCGAGATGGTGCAGCGCTCGGCCATGACCTTGAAGCTCCTCACTTACGAACCCACCGGGGCCATCGTGGCCGCGCCCACCTGCAGCCTTCCCGAGGGCATCGGGGGCGAGCGGAACTGGGACTATCGCTACACCTGGATCCGCGACGCCGCATTCACCCTCTATGGCCTCCTGCGCATCGGATTCACCGAGGAGGCGACCGCGTTCATGGGCTGGCTCGAAGCGCGCGCTCAGGAACCGGGAGGCGACACCCCTCTTCAGATCATGTATGGCATCGATGGCCGTCACGAACTGAAGGAGGAGACCCTCGATCACCTGGAAGGCTACCGGCAGTCGGCCCCGGTTCGCATCGGCAACGGTGCTTGGAACCAACTTCAGCTCGACATCTACGGAGAACTGCTCGACTCCGTCTACCTCTACAACAAGTACGGCTCACCCATCTCCTACAAGCTCTGGGGCCACCTCAGCTCGATGGTCAATTGGGTCTGCGACAACTGGAACCGCACCGACGAAGGCATCTGGGAGGTCCGTGGGGGGCAGCAGCACTTCGTCTATTCGCGCCTCATGTGCTGGGTGGCCCTCGACCGGGCCCTGCGCCTGGCCGACAAGCGCTCGTTCCCGGCCGACCGCACGCGCTGGCTCGCGGTTCGGGATCAGATCTATGAGGAGATCATGAGCCGGGGCTGGAACCGCGACCGCCAAGCCTTCGTTCAGCACTATGGTTCGGAGAGCCTGGACGCGGCGAATCTGATGATGCCGCTGGTCTTCTTCCTCTCTCCTTCGGACCCGAGAAACCTGAAGACGCTCGAAGCCGTGCTTCGTTCCCCCCAAAAGGGCGGGCTCGTCTCCAACAGCCTGGTCTATCGATACAACCTGGAGGAGACCAGCGATGGGCTGAAGGGTGAGGAAGGCACGTTCAACATCTGCACTTTCTGGCTGGTCGAGGCTCTCACCCGGGCGGGCAAGACCGACCGGGCGCAGCTCGAACGCGCCCGCCTGATCTTCGAAGAGATGCTGGGCTACGCCAATCACCTTGGCCTGTACGCGGAGGAGACCGGCCCAAGCGGCGAGGGCCTGGGGAATTTTCCCCAGGCCTTCACTCACCTGGCCCTGATCAGCGCCGCCTTCAACCTCGACCGGGCCCTCGGGGGGAGGACGAACTAAGGGGTTCCGGCACCCGTCCATCAAGCAAATGGCTCATTTCGCCAAGGATGACCATCTGCTACTTTCGCCCCGATACGATCGGAGCGAGCCATGGATGGAAAGACGAATGACCATCTGCAGACCCTGCGCGAAATGCGCAGCCGGGCGGTCCTCGGCGGCGGCGTCAAACGCATCGAACAGCAACATGCGCGGGGGAAGCTGACCGCGCGCGAGCGCCTCTCCCTCTTGCTCGACGACGGGTCGTTTCAGGAATTCGGCGCGCTCGCCACTCACAACGTGAGCGCCTTCGGTCTCGACAAGCAGCGTTTCCCCGGTGACGGCATCGTGACCGGTTTCGGCAAGGTGAGTGGAAGGCGCGTGGCTGTCTTCGCCCAGGACTTCACCGTGCTGGGCGGCTCGTTTTCTGAAGTGCAGGCGCAGAAGATCAGCCGCCTCCAGGACCTTGCCCTCGAAAGCGGGATACCGCTGATCGGGCTGAACGACTCCGGCGGCGCGCGCATCCAGGAAGGCGTTCGGAGCCTCGCCGCCTACGGCGAGGTGTTCGTGCGCAACGTCATGGCCTCGGGGGTGATCCCGCAGATCTCCCTCATTCTCGGCCCGTGCGCCGGGGGCGCCGTCTATTCGCCCGCCCTGACCGACTTCATCATCATGGCCGGGGAAAGCCCCTTGTCTTCAATCGGTCGTCGCAACACTTTGACCAAAGACCTCCGCTGGTTTCAGCCAGTCTAACGTCTCTCGAGGACGGCCGTTGAGCTGCCGGGCGACCGCGTCCAAGTAGGCGGTGCTATGGACGCTTAGGTCCGTCGTCTTCGGAAAGTACTGGCGAAGAAGACCGTTGGTGTTCTCGTTGCTACCGCGCTGCCAAGGGCTGTGAGGATCGCAGAAGTACACCGCCATCTTGGTGTCCAGAGTGAAGCGCACGTGATCGGCCATCTCGTTGCCCTGATCCCACGTCAGGGTCCGGCGTAGTTCGGCCGGGAGCCTGGTGATCGTGCGCGTGAGCGCTACTCGCACATCTTCCGCGCTTCGGCCGTTGGGGAGCCGGACAAGCATCACAAAGCGGCTCGACCGCTCCACCAGCGTCCCGATCGCAGATCGACCGCCTTTTCCGATGATCAGATCTCCCTCCCAGTGCCCCGGCACGGCTCGATCCTCCACCTCGGGTGGGCGCTCGCTGAGCATGACCATGTTTTGGATGCGGCCCCTCTTGGCCTGTTTGGTTCGCAGGCGTGGACGACGCTGCGCTCGACCGCTTCGCAAGCACATCACGAGCTCCTTGCGCAGCGCCCCGCGGGCCTGCACAAACAGCGTCTTGTAGATCGTCTCGTGTGATACACGCATACTCGGATCGTCAGGATACTCACGGACCAGCCGAGCCGCGATCTGTTGAGGCGACCAGCGCTCGCACAGCCCCCGATCCACTTCGCACCGCAGCCGCGCGTTGAGCAGCAGTTTGGCCGGCTTGGGCCGACGACCCCTCTCCAAGGCACCTCTGTCAGCACGCCAGGCCCGATAGTCATCACGGCTTCCGTTCAAGGCGACCTCTCGAGAGATCGTCGACGGAGCCCTCCCAAGACGCGCCGCGATCGCCCGCATCGACTCACCGCCCAGCAAGTGGCGCGAAACTTCCTCGCGTTCCTCACGAGACAGAAGCCGGGAAGAACGCGGCTTCCCCCGGCTCTGCAGGCCGCCTATCGAGGCCAGATATCGCTGGATCGACTTCTCCGAACAGCCCACCTTCGCCGCTGTGGTCTCAAACGTCTCACCGTCCCGAATGAGTCGGTCGATCTCCGCCTGATCTGCATGACTCAGCCTCTTCGGGTTGCCCGTCCATTCCCGCTCCATCTGATTCTCCCTCTGTAAAGAGCGAAGATCATGACCGAAGTGTTGCGTCCTTCACTTGAGACCGCCCACCATGTTCCTGACCGGTCCCGATGTGATCAGCGCGGTCACCGGCGAAGAGGTCACGGCCCAGACCCTTGGTGGAGTCGAGGTCCATACCGGGCGCAGCGGTGTCGCCCATCTCTCCGCACCAACCGAGGAGGCCGGCCTTTCCCTGGCGAAGCTGCTGCTCAGCTATCTGCCTCAGAACAACAACGAGGATCCGCCGCAAGTCCGGCCCGACGACCCCACGAACCGAATGGACGAAGCGCTCAACTCGTTGATCCCGAACGACGAGAACGAGCCTTACGACATCCGCGACGTGATCACCGCGGTTTTCGACCGCGACAGCTTCCTCGAGATCCAGGAGGCCTACGCCGAAAACGCGGTGGTCGGTTTCGTGCGCCTCGACGGCTACTCGGTGGGTGTGGTGGCGAACCAGCCGGCTTTCATGTCGGGCGCGCTCAACATCGACGCGAGCGACAAGATCTCGCGGTTCATCCGCCTTTGCGACGCCTTCAACATTCCCATCATCACCTTCGTCGATTGCCCTGGCTTCCTGCCCGGCGCCCGGGAGGAGTATGGCGGCGTGATCCGCCACGGGGCGAAGATCATCTACGCCTACTGCGAGGCGACGGTGCCGAAAATCTCGATCGTGACCCGCAAGGCCATGGGCGGCGCCTACGTCGCCATGGGGGCCAAGCAGATGCGCACCGACCTCGCCTTCGCCTGGCCCACCGCGCAGATCGCGGTGATGGGGGCCGAGCCCGCGGTGCGCGTGTTGTACCGCGAGGACGTGAAGAACGCGGCCGATCCTGCGGCGCGCACGGCCGAACTCGTCGCCGACTACCGGGCCCAGTTCTTCAATCCCTATCGGGCGGCCGATGTCGGTCAGATCGACGAGATCATCGAACCACGCGAGACGCGTCCGCGGCTGGCCCGCGCTCTCGAGGTGCTGCGCACCAAGGTGCAGCAGACGCCACCCAAGAAACACGGCCTGTCTCCGACCTAGGGGCGCTCACCATGGATAACCTCCTCTGGGGCCTTCAAACAACCGTTCTGGGCATGGGGCTGGTGTTCGGCCTGCTGGGTCTCATGTGGGGGCTGCTTACGTTCGCCTTGCGTCTCGACAAGCCTGTCCAGTCGCCGCCTCCTGTGGCTGCGCTCCCGCCCCCGCCCGCCCCTGAACCAGCCAAACCGCTCGGGCTCGATGGCGAGACGGTCGCCGCCATCCTCGTCGCGACCCTCGCGCATCGCGCCCAGCGTCGCCGCGAGGCAGCGCCGGCCATGCGCAGCTATTGGCCGGGCAGCCTGCTCTACGCTTCGCGCTGGGTGGGGGCCGGCCGGGCCAGGCAAAACTTTGGTTGGCGACGGGGGTACAGATAATGCGGCGCTACAACCTGGGTGTTGCCGGCCGGCAATTCGTCATCGACGTGCAGGAATTGACGGCCGATAGTTTTGAGGTGTTCGTCGGCGACAAGCGTTATGAAGTCAGCTTGTCCGGCGACGAGGATCTGCCCGAGGCGACGATCACTCCGGGCTACCAGCCCGCGGTTGATCCAGCCCGTCAAACCACGGCCGCAAGCGCAACAGCCCCGAACGCGGCTCGGTCCCCTCAAGCGCCCATCGCGGTCAGGCGTCCCGCGGCCGCTGCCCCAACCTCGGGTACGGGAGGTGCGACGTTGAGCGCGCCCATGCCGGGGGTGATCCTCGAGATCTTCGTCAAGGAGGGTGATGTGGTCGAGCGCGGTCAGCAGATCGCTGTCCTCGATGCCATGAAGATGCACAACGTCATCCGCGCTCCGCGCGCGGCCGCCATCCTTGAGGTTTGCGTCGAGGCCGGGCAGGCCGTCGGTCACGGCGACGCTCTCGTCCGCTACCAGGAAGCCTGAGGTGGCATGATCAGCTCCGATACCCTCGGCCTGTTGCTCCAGGGTCTTTCGCATGTGACCGTGCCCTCCATGGTCATGATCGGCCTCGCTCTCGTGCTCTTGTACCTGGGCATCGAGAAGGGCTATGAGCCGCTGCTGCTCTTGCCCATCGGCGCCGGGTGCATGCTCGCCAACCTGCCGCTGTCCCCGCTGATCGCCAAGGACGGCATGCTGCGCGTCTTGTATGACATGGGCATCCAGAACGAACTGTTCCCGCTCCTCATCTTCATCGGCATCGGCGCGCTCACCGACTTTGGGCCGCTGCTCGAAAACCCGCGCCTGGTGCTTCTGGGCGCGGCGGGGCAGTTCGGCATCTTCCTGACCCTGATGGCGGCGCTGGTGCTCGGCTTCACGCGACCCGAGGCCGCTTCCATCGGCATCATCGGCGCCATCGACGGCCCGACCTCGATCTATGTGAGCGGTCTGCTCGCGCCGCACCTGCTCGGACCCATCACGGTGGCCGCCTACAGCTACATGTCGCTCGTGCCCATCATCCTGCCGCCGATCATGAGGCGACTCACCACTAAAGAAGAGCGCCTGATCCGCATGCCGTACAGCCAGCGCACTCTCAGCCGCCGCACGCGCATCCTGTTTCCGATCCTGGTGACGCTGGTGGTGGGCACGCTCGTGCCCTTCGCGACGCCGCTGATCGGCATGCTGATGCTGGGGAATCTGATGAAAGAGTCAGGCGCCGTGGAACGGCTGACCAAGGCGTCGGCTCAGGAGATCGCCAACACCGTGACCCTGTTTCTCGGACTCGCCATCGGTTCCACCATGGTGGGCGCCGAGTTCCTCAAGCCCCGAACCCTCGCCATCCTCGTGCTCGGAATCGTGGCCTTCGCGGTCGACGCGATGGCGGGCGTGTTATTCGCGAAGCTGCTCAACAAGCTCAGCGGAGGCAAGGTCAATCCGCTGATCGGCGCCGCCGGCATCTCCGCTTTCCCCATGGCGGCGCGGGTGGTGCAGAGGGTGGCCCAGGAAGACGACTTCGAGAACTTCCTGTTGATGCACGCCATGGGCGCCAACGCCGCCGGGCAGATCGCGAGTGTGGTGGCGGGCGGCGTGCTGCTGGCCCTGATGGGCGCGGGCGCTCTCTAAGAGCCCGGAGGGTGAGCCTGCCGGAGCAAAGCTCCACGGTCAAATTCGAACAGCGTCGATCCCATGACCGAACGTCTGTGGCCAAGGGCGCGGCGTAAGTCCCGAAAAGTCAACGGGGCGTCAAGAACCAGGATCCGGAACGGCCCTTGCTTCCTGGTTCCCTATGGAAGCCATCTGGAAGGACATCGTCCATAGTCTTCGTCGCCTGCGACGGGCCCCGGTCTTCACGCTGGTGGTGGTCGCCACGCTCGCGCTCGGCATTGGCGCCAACAGCGCGATATTCAGCGTTGTGAACGCTGTGGTGTTCAAGCCCCTTCCATTTCCGGAGCCGGAACGGCTGATGTCGGTCGGGGTTTCCTACCGCGGAAGGAACTTCATCCAATACGTCTCCCCGATGAACTTCCTCGACATTCAGGCGGCGTCGCGGACCTTTCAGGCCATGTCCGCATTCACCACCGGCAGCGCCACCTTGACCGATCAAGGGGCGCCCGCAAGTCTGCGATGGGCGGGCGTCAGTTCCTCATTCTTCGACCTGATCGGCGTTCGGCCGTCAATGGGCAGAGGTTTTCGGTCGGATGAGAACGAGCCCGACAAGAGCCTGGTCGCCGTCCTCGCGCACGATTTGTGGAAGAGCCGCTTCGGGGGCGATCCCACGATCATCGGCAAGAAGATCCGGATCGAGAGCCAGCTGCACGAAGTCGTAGGCGTCGCCTCGCCCGGCATGTCCTTCCCGGAAGGCATCGACGTGTGGACGCCGCTCAGGCATGACCCGCGATTTCTAACCAAGAGCCGTGGAGCGTGGTACCTGACCGTCATCGGGCGGCTCAATGGCGGCGCGAGTGAGGAGAACGCGCGCCAGGAGATTTCGACCATCATTGCGCGCCTCGTCCAGGAATACGGGGAGGCCAACGAAGGGCTGAGCGGCCGGGTCATGCCGCTCCACGAGTTCATGGTCGGCGATACGCGTTCCGGGCTGATGTTTCTGCTGGGCGCGGTCGGCCTGGTCCTTCTGATCGCCTGCGTCAACGTCGCGAATCTGATGATGGGCCGCCTCGCTGCGCGCGGGCCCGAGTTCGCAGTGCGTCACGCCATGGGGGCGACGCGTGGCCGCATCCTTGGCCAATTGATGACGGAGAGTCTCGTGCTGGCCACCCTCGGGGGCATCTCAGGCGTCATGCTCGCCTCCGCGTCGCTGCGCGGTCTTATCGCATTGCGGCCGGCGGATGTTCCGCGCCTCGACCAGGCCGTGATCGACCTGGAGGTGCTGCTGTTCGCCGCGGCGATCACACTGGTCACCGCGGTTCTCTTCGGCGCCATGCCCGCACTGCGCGCCTGGCGTCCCGCCGCTTCGGCCCTGCGCGAAGGCGGGCGGGGTCTGTCGTCGGCTCGATCAGGCCGCGTCCGCAACGTGCTGGTCGTCGGTCAAATGGCGCTCGCCATGATGCTCCTCGCCGGCGCCGGGCTGCTCGCCAGGAGTTTCGCGCAGCTTCAGAGCGTGAAACCGGGATTCGACACGAGCCCCGCGCTGACCTTCAACCTCTCTCTTCCCGACGTGGCCTACGCCACGGAGGAGAGCCGAGCGGCTTTCCTCGCGCGGCTCATTCCACGTCTCGAAGCCCTCCCCGGAGCGGGGCCTGCCGCTGCGACGCTCGGCCTTCCCCTGAACCGAACGCGCTTCAACATTTCGTTCGAGATTCGCGACACTCCGCCCCTCACGCCCGCGCAACAGCCGTCGATGGAGATGCGACCGGTGACCGCCGGCTACTTCAAGGCGATGGGCATTCCCATCGTTTTGGGGCGGACCTTCACGCAATCGGATGTCATGTCGTCGCCGCAGGTCGTGATCATCACGGAAGCCGCGGCGAGGAAGTTCTTCCCGAACGAGAATCCGATCGGCCGCTACATCACGATGGACCATGGCCGCGACAAGGGCAAGCCCCAACCGGGTGGGGAGATCGTAGGCATCGCCTCCGACGTGAAAGACCGGGGCCTCGCCTACGACGCGTGGCCGGAGATCTACCTTCCGTTCCCACAACTGCCGGTTTCTTCGGTGGACGTTTTGATCCGTACTCAGGTCGATCCGATGACGCTCGCGAAGTCGGTCGACGCGGCCGTACACGAACTGGACCCTGAACTCCCCATAGGGCGAGTGCGGAGTCTTGACACCCTCATGTCAGCCTCCATCTCCCAACCCCGCTTCTACGCCATCTTGCTTGGCTTCTTCGCGAGCGTCGCGGTGAGTCTCGCGGCGCTGGGCATATTTGGCGTGATGTCGTACTCGGTGGTCCAGCGTTCGCGCGAGATCGGCGTGCGCCTGGCTCTGGGCGCCAACCCTTCGGTGGTTCGCATGATGGTGCTTCGCCAGGCCATGGCTCTGGCTCTCGTCGGAGTGCTCGGCGGAATTCTCGGAGCGCTGGCTTTCTCGAGGACGATCGGGAGTCTTCTGTTTCAGCTGAGCCCGACCGATCCAGCGACTCTCGCCGTTCTGGCTGCGCTCCTCAGCCTTGTGGCGTTCCTCGCGAGCTATCTGCCCGCGCGACAGGCGACTCGCGTCGACCCGCTGATCACACTGCGGAGCGAGTAGTCGACGCCCGCCCGGACCGCCGTTACGTCCCGAGACCTTCGCGACGGGCGGTTCGTGGCCAGGGATCTCAACGCTCGCGTTCCCGCCCTCGGACGGACGAATCGTCATCGTGTCGCCAAGGCTGTGGAGAAACTGGTGCATGATGATCCATGAGCACTGAGCCCCCTCCTTCCGGAAAAGGCCGCAACGTCATCTTCCTGGGATGCGTCGTGGCGGCGTTCGCGGCGATTCTCGGGATGGTGGCCGTGTTAACCGTTGTCATCGGCTTCGGCTTCTGGGCGCAGCGGGGTTCAGCGGTCGAGCGACCCGCCGGCTCGCGGCCCGGCTGGGACCGCTTCGTCAACTCTCAGGAAGGGATGGGCGAGCCGGCCCGTACGCACTTCGTGCCGTTCTCGTTCGAATACCCGCACTCCTGGTATATGTCGCCGGGCAAGCAACAGTTCGTGCTGGCCATGAAGGAATCGCGCCACGGAAGCGGCCGGAACCAGTACACGACACTCCACGAGAGCCTGGAAGTGAGCTGGTACACAGCGGCCGATGCGGCGGTCCCCGAGCCCGTAGCGTCCTCCTCGCTCATCCAACGCCTGCTCCCCGAGCACCTCACTCACCCTGGCGACTACCGCAAGGCGCGCGAGGGCCCGACCACCATCGCGGGCCGGGAGGGTTACGAGATTGTGCTCCAGAACGGGGACCACATGGTCCGCCTCGTCCTTCTCCCGACCGGTGGCCGGTACGGGCTGCGACTCTTGATGAAGGGAGGACCGGCGTCAGGGCTGCGCAGCGCCGAGGATCTCGGAACGAGCGGCGAGCTGGCCGAGGTGCTTGCGACCCTCTCGGTCGGCCGTTAGTGACGATGACGCCGTGCCCATCGTTCAGGCACTGAGCGGCGGGAAGTTCGCCCCTTGGCCAGGGATCTCAACGCTCGCGTTCGCGCCTCGGACGAATCGTCATCTTGTCGCCAAGGCTGCGCTCGATCTGATCGGTGACCGCCTGGCTGAAGGCGGCGCTGGGTGCACCCTTGGGAGCGTCGATCGCAGGGTAGCCACGCAACTGAAGCGGCCCATCGCCGGCCGCGCGGGCGATGGAAGTGGCGGCGAAATAGATGTCGGTGCGGTTGTTCGTGTCGTCGCTTACCACGGGAAGTAGAGAGAGCACCGACGAACCAGCGGCTACGAGGCCCACGTAGTCGCCGACAAAAGCACCGGGCGCCATCGGCGCTTTCGATAGGTCGAACGGTCCGGCGATTCGAGTCTCCGTCCAGTTCTGGCCGTCGGTGGAGCGGGTCAGCCAGTATTCAGCCGGAAGCGTCGCCGGGGTGGATGTGTTTGCGCGCAGGTCGAAGTAGCCGACGCTGATTGTCCCATCGTTCGCCACCTGAGGCTGAGGTGTGAACGCGGCAAAATTGGGCGCGCCGTTGATCTGCACCGGCTCGGACCACGTCCGCCCCCCGTCTCGGGACTGGGAGAAGGCGATACCGTCACGAGCTCCATTCGAGAAACGGCCGTCCTGCCAGGTCACCACGATCACGCCGGGTCCGGCCGCGGCGTGCATCAGCACCGAGCCGTCGCGCACCTGTGCTCCCGTGTCAGGATCGCGCGTGCCCACGGTCAATGAGCGGCTGATGGTGACCGAAGTCCCCCAGGTCAGGCCGCGGTCGCTCGATCTCATGAGGACCACGGATGACTGGTTCTGGCCGCCCACCGCGTCGATCTGGGTGAAGAAGTACAGCACGTCGCCCTCGGCAGTGACCACGACCTCGGCGCCGATGATCTGCGAGGTCTTACCGGGATCGTAGATCGCCCGCGCGGCCTCCCAGGTGATGCCGGTGTCGGTGGATCGCGCGAAGTAGGCGGGGCCGCCCGCGCCTTGTTGCAAACGGTCCCACGCTGCGTAGATGAAGTTCGCGTCGAAGGGATCCGCGGTCATCGAGTTCTTGTCGTTGAAGAAGGGCGCGGTGTCCTGGATCAGCGTGATGGGGGCCGACCACGTGACGCCGCCGTCCGCGGAGCGCGCGACCTGCATGGCGTTGAGCGAACTCGCGCCGAACACGGATCCCGAGATGCTGAGCGACATCATCTGCGCGATACCCGTGGGTCCAATGGTGACCCAGGGGTCCGAGGCGCGCTCGAAGGGTCCGCCCGCGCAGCGTGAGAAGGGGAGTGCCCGCCTCGTCCAGCTGGCGCCGCCGTCCTGCGAGACAGCGGTGACGAGCCCACGGGCTCCGCCATTCGACCAGCGATCCTGTTGCCACGTGGCGATGAGATTCGAGGGTCGAGCAGGATTGAGGGCCAGATGCGGCTCCACCTCGGCGCCAAGGAACACCGTGCCCGATTCGTTCCGGCCGCAGCTGGAATCGAACGTCGCTTCGCTCGCGGAGACGCGGGTTCCGGCGTTCGCGGTGGCTGTGCTCTGTGGCGCAGCGCTTGGCCCCGGCGTCGCCCCGCCCCCGCAGGACGAAGTGAGGAGAAAGGCGAGTGCGCCGCCCGCAGACCATCGAGTGCGAGAGACAGTGTGCATAGTGTTGAAACCATACTCCCGCGCGGGAATCGACCTTGTCGTTCAAATCGTTGGACGCCTTCGCGGCTGTCTGCGCGACTACATTGCGGATCGGCTTCGCTGATCCTCGTCGTCCGGTTCGACATGGATGACGACATCGGCGAGACCCTCGTACGCGCCGCAGAGGCGTCGTTCCAGGTCACGCGCGATCGTGTGTCCCTGTTCCACGGTCATGGCCGGATCCACGAGGATGCTCATGTCCATGTGGATGATGGCGCCCGTCCCCCGAGACCGGATGTTGTGACAGCCTCTCACGCCCTCGAAGGCCATGACGCTTTTCGCCACGTCTCTGGGGTCCAGTCGTTGCTGGTCTGAAAAGGTGGTGTGCGCGCCCTTGAACACCTGGACGGCGGCCCAGAGGATGGCGATGGCTACGAACAGGCCGACGATCGGGTCGGCGATCGGCACGCCGACCTTCACCAGGATAAGAGACACGATGACCCCCAGCGTCACCCAGACATCGGAAAGCGTGTGTCGGGCATCGGCTTGCAGCACGTCGCTCCCCAGTTCCTTGCCGCGGCGGGTTTCGTACCAAACCACGAAGATGTTGATGCCCAGGGTGATGAGCATGACCGCGAAGGAGATGGTCGTGACCTCGACCCTCGGATGAACGCCGCTTTGCGCGAAGGCCGTGAGTGCCTTGACCGAACCGCTCACCACCCGGAAGGCGGCGAAGCAGAGCATGAGCCCGATGGCGGCGCTCGCGAACGACTCGTACTTGTGATGCCCGTAGGGGTGGTCTTCGTCCGGGGGCTTAGTGGCCGCCTTCATGGCGACGAGAGCCACGATGTTTCCCGAGCCGTCCGTGAAGGAGTGGATGCCGTCGGCGAGCATCGCCGTGGAACCACTGATGATGCCCCAGGCCGCTTTGGCCGCGGCGACGATCAGATTCAGAAAGAGGATCTGCCACAAGACCCTGCTAATGCCCTCGGTGCGTGCCTTCATGCCGCTCCTTCTGCCTCGCTCTCGTCACCCCGCGAGCCTTCATGGGCATTCTAGACACCTGAGCAGGGGCGAAAGGAATGGCATCGGACATGGCGACCGGGGAAGGTAGAGCAGGGCGGCTGGGTATGCGAGGCAGCCGTTGGTCAAATCGGGCTCCTCTTGGGAACCTGAAGCCCACCCCGAGCGTCAAAGGCTTAATGAGCACCACCCTGGCCAACCTCCGCTACGCCCTTCGCGGGCTCCGCCGCAGCCCCCTCTTCGCCTCCGTGGCGATCCTCTCCCTTGCCCTGGGCATCGGCGCCAATACCGCGATCTTCACGCTGATCGATCAGATCCTGCTCCGCAAACTCGCCGTCACTAATCCCGACGAGCTCGTGATGGTCTACCAGCAGGCGAACAACATGGGCAGCAACATGGGATCGAGGATGAACTCTTATCCCCTGTTCCAGGATCTTCAGCAGAAGGCGGCGCCGTTCGCGGACGTTTTGTGCCGACGGCTGGCGTCGGTGTCCCTGAGTGTCGACAACCAGACCGAGCGGGCCGCAGCGGAACTGGTTTCCGGGAACTACTTCTCGATGTTGGGCATCCGACCAGCGGCGGGGCGGGTCTTCACCGCGGAGGACGACAAAGTCGCGGGCGGGCATCCCCACGTGGTGCTCAGCCACGCCTATTGGGTGAGCCGCTTCAACGCGGACCGAGGCGTCGTGGGAAAGACTATCCGGCTGAACGACTACCCCATGACAGTGGTGGGCGTGTCGGCCGCAGGCTTCGTCGGTCTCGACCCGGCTCAGGCGCCCCAGATTCGCGTGCCCGTCCAGATGAAAGAGCAGGTGATGCCCACCCTGGGTTGGCTCAAGATGGAAGACCGCCGCGCGCGATGGCTTCAGGTGTTCGCTCGGCTCAAACCCGGCTTCACCGCGGAGACTGCGCAACCGGCGCTGCAGACGCTCTTCACCCAGATCCGCACCTACGAGATGACTCTGGAGGCGGCGAAGGACTGGTCGGCCTATTCGCGGACCGAGTTCATGAAAGGCCGGCTGTTGCTCGCGAGCGCCGCCATCGGCTATTCGAGTATCCGGAACGATTTCTCCACCGCTCTCGTGGTTTTGATGTGCATGGTTGGCCTGGTCCTGCTGATCGCCTGCGCCAACGTGGCGAACCTGCTGGTCGCCCGCGGCCTGATGCGGCAGAAGGAAATCGCCCTGCGGCTCTCGCTCGGGGCCACGCGCTCGCAGCTGGTTCGGCAGCTGCTGGTGGAAAGTCTCGTTCTCTCCTTCGCCGGTGGGCTGCTGGGGATCGCCATCGCTTTTGGCCTGACGAGCGCGCTCCTCACACTTCTTCCCCAGCAGAGTCAGCCACTGCTCATCACTCCCCTCCCCGATCTGCGCATACTCGCGTTCACGTTCGGCCTGACCCTGATCACCGGGATCGTGTTCGGCCTGGTCCCGGCGCTGCGGGCCAGCCGGCCCGATCCCTGGACCACGCTCAAAGACACGGTCGGATCGATCGCGGGCGGCGGAGGGTCGCTCTTTCTGCGCAAGGGCCTCGTTACCGCGCAGGTGGCGCTCAGCTTCCTTCTGCTCTTCGGCGCGGGCCTGTTCGTGAACAGCCTTCAGAATCTCAAGACCGCCGACACCGGTGTGGCGCTCGACAATCTCATCACCTTCCAGATGTCCCCGGCCCTGAGCGGATACGACGATGCCCGCGCCAACATCTTCTATCGCACCCTGCGTGAACGTCTGGGCGGCGTGCCCGGAGTGCAGTCAGCGGGATTCGCCGCCGTGGCCATCCTCGCCGGTGACGAATGGGACTCCTCGATGGCAGTCGAGGGCCACCAGGCCAAGGACGGCGAAGACATGCAGGCGTTCATGAACGCGGTTTCCCCGGGCTACTTCCAGACCCTGAAGACGCCGGTCGTCGATGGCCGCGACTTCAACGATACCGACGCACGCGGAGAGCTCTTCTCCGACGCCGGCCCCGGCGTCGCCATCGTGAACCGACGCTTCGCGGAGCACTTCTTCCCAGGCAAGAGCGCGGTCGGGAAACGGCTTGGATGGGGCGGGGGGCCCAATGCCAAGCTCACCATCGAGATCATCGGTGTGGTTGCCGACTCTCTCTACGAAGGGCCGCGCGAGGGGGTGCGGCGTCAGGTCTTCCTGCCCAAGGCGGGCAAGGACGATGCCGCCTTCTATGTGCGGACCACCACGCCGTCGAGCAGCGCGTTCTCGATGGTTCGAAACGAAGTGCGAGCCATGGACCCCTCGATTCCTGTGTTCGGGGTCAAGACCGTCGAGGGTCAACTCGACGAGACACTGCTGACCGACCGGCTCATCGCCATGTTGTCGGCGGGGTTCGGCGTGCTCGCCACGCTTCTCGCCACCATCGGCCTTTACGGCGTCATGGCGTTCGTGGTGGTGCGCCGCCGGAAGGAACTCGGCATCCGGCTGGCGCTCGGCGCCCAGCCCGGAACCGTGACCGGTCTGGTGATGCGCGAGGTGCTAACGCTCCTCGGGATCGGACTCGCCATAGGCGTCCCGACCGCGCTCGCTCTGGGCCGCTACGTATCGTCGCAGCTCTATGGAGTCGAGGCCCATGACCCAGGAATCGCGATCGCCACGGTCGTCCTGCTCAGCCTTGTCTCGGCGGCCGCGGGCTTTATCCCCGCGCGGCGGGCCAGCCGGATTGATCCGATTCTGGCTCTTCGATACGAGTAGGCGCGGCACGGGCGCTAAAGCGCGAACGACTGATGGTCGGAGATGAATTCCCTCACCTGCAGCGCCGCGTCCGCGCTCGAGATGGAGTACCGCTGCTGAACGAGTTCGGTGAGTGAGCCTTTGTGTCGACCGAGGGCGAGGAGATCCTTGTCCGTCAGGCGGTCCCACCGGACGGCGGCATCCTTCATCTCGGCCTTCCACTTCTCATCCGCTTCTTCCGCGTCGGGCATAACGAGGTCCGCGTCGAGAGGGACCGCGTCTGATTCCTTGGGCTGCGGCGGATCGGCCTCGGCGATCGGGTCCACGTTCTCCCTGATGACGTGCCCGGGTTTGGTGACAAGGCCAGCTGCATCGAGTCCCGAATCTCCCACGGCGTTGGGATCATGGGGCCCGGTATCTGCCGCGCTGTCGACGGCTACGTCAATATGCTCGTCCATGGTCCAAACCCTCTACCTGTTGAAGTACGTTCTGACCTTGGCCGCGACCTGGGGATCGGTCATCCTGTCCGCGGTCTCGGTGGCGGCGATGCGACCCGCGTGGCCCTTGCTCTCCATGCGCTTCTTAAGCTCACCCTTCGCTTCGCCCGGGCCGAAGAGGAAGATCGACTCGGTTGCGCCGAGATGCTTGATCACCTCGTCGTAATACTTGTCGAGACGACCGGCGAACTGCCGGTCGTGCTGATCGTCGGGCGACGCGTCATCAGCTGACAGGCCCGGGATCCGTTCGTGTTTCTCGACCCCGGAGCCCAGGCGTTCGGTCCGTTCGCCTTCCTCTTCGACGAAGATCAGGATCGCTTCGCGATGGTCGATCCAAACGCCTGCTTGTTTGTTCATTCGCGGTGAGCTTGCCCGTTGCCCACAGCCTCCGTCTGTACGCTGCCGTACACCGCCCAAACGCCACTGCGCGGCACCCTCACCTCGGCTGTACCTGCCGCAAAGTGGTATCTAGGTCCGTGCTGATTCTCCTCAAATGACAAGCCGACCTAAACACGACCTGGCGCTGTCGATCGATCCCTCGCGCGATGTGGCGCTCTACCGCCAGATCTACGAGGAACTGCGGGCCGCGATCCTGAGCGGACGCCTCCGGCCGGGGGAAGTCGTTCCCTCAACGCGTGAGATCGCCCTTTCGCTGAGCGTCTCGCGGACCACGGCCAAGCTAGCCTACGACCTCCTTCTGAGCGAGGGGTATGTCGAGGGGCAGGTGGGTTCCGGAACGCGAGTCTGCGAACTGCTGCCGGAAGAGTTGGCCCGAAGCAAGCAGAGCCAATCGGCGCCCCGGACTGCCCACGCATCCCTTCGTCCAAGGCTCTCGGCGAGCGGTCGGGCGCTGGTCGAAATGAAGAGCGAGCCCGACCATTCAGGCCTCCTCTTCAGATTCCACTACTGCCGTCCTGATGTCGAGCGATTCCCTCACACCCAATGGCGCCGGCTTCAGCTCGAGGGCCTGAGTGGCGGTGACGCCGACCTCTTCAACTATCAGCAGGACGGAATGGGCTACCGGCCGCTGCGCATGGCCCTCGCGAAGTATCTGGGGCATTCACGAGCGGTGCGCTGCGATGCCGACCAGATCGTCATCGTCAATGGCACCCAGCAGGCGCTGGTGCTGCTCGCCACTGTCCTCCTCGAACCTGGCGACCACGTGGCGCTCGAGAACCCCGGGTACTCGGGCGCTTTGGATCTTGCGCGCCAGTATCGCGCACGCGTTTCCCCGCTCCCCGTGGGCCGCGAGGGAATCCTTATCGAGAAGCTGCCCGCCAAAGGCGCTCGGCTTCTCTATGTGACGCCGTCTCACCAGTTTCCCACCGGCGTGGTTCTGCCCCTCGCGCGCCGGCTCGAGTTGTTGCGCTGGGCCGCCGCGACACAGACGCTGATTGTCGAAGACGACTACGACAGCGAGTTCCGGTTCGGATCGAGGCCGGTGCCGGCCTTGCAGGGACTGGACGACGTGGGCTGCGTCGCCTACATCGGGACCTTCTCGAAAACGATGTTCCCGTCGCTCCGGATCGGATACCTGGTTCTTCCGCGGCCGCTCGTCACCGCGGTGGAGCGAGCGAAATGGATGCTCGACCGTCACACGTCGCTTCTCGATCAGCACGCCCTTGCCGCCTTCCTGACCAGCGGTCTGCACGAGAGGCACCTGCGACGCATGCGGAAGATCTATGCGCGACGGCGCACCGTGATGCTCGAGGCGCTCCGGGCCGTGTTCGGAGCACGGGTGGAGGTGCTTGGAGATCCCGCGGGGCTGCATCTGATGATTCGGATGAAGACACGGCTGACCGACGCCGAGGTTGTGGCGCGCGCGGCGGCCGAGGGTGTGGGAATCATCAGCGCCTCGATCTACTACGCGGGCAAGGCGCCGGGCGGCGAGTTCGTCCTTGGGTACGGGCAGGTATCGGACCACGCCATCACCGAAGGCGTACGGCGCCTGGCCCTGGCCATTCGCTGACCCGCTAAGTGGGCTCGGCTCCGCGGAGCAAAGTGGGTCTTGGGCCAGGCTTCAATGGGCCCTACTCTCGACTATCTGCCGCCCTATCGAGCCCGTTCGAGTCCGCACTCCGAGGAGACGAGGAACCCATGAACCCAGTTGAGACCACGCGCATCATCAAACGATGCGTCAGGGCGATCTTCGCGCTGAGCCTGATCAGCTCCCGGCCGGCCGCGGCCCAGCCGCAGCAACCTCCTGCTGAGATCACCGCCGCACAGGCGCAATTCCAGGCCGAGGACTTCAAGGGTGCGATCACAACCCTCGAGGCTTTTCACGCGAAGAACCCGACCAGCCTCGCTGGTTTGCAGATCCTCGGCGACTCCTACCGGCGAACCGGAAATCTGGACAAGGCCCTCGAAGTTCACGTCAAGGATTCCCAATCCCGTCCTGGGCGCCTCCGCGGCTCGTTCAACGCCGCCGTCATCCACGTGCTCAAAGGTGACAACGAAAGCGCCCTCCGGGCCTTGCGGGTTCTGCGGGAGAGCGGCAGCTACGACCTGGACCTGGTGAAGGCGAACGCCGACCTCGTGCCACTGAAGTCCGATCCCCGCTTCAACGATCTGTTCTTCAAGCCCGCCGATTTTGTCGAGCCCTTTGTCGAACCGGTCCGCATCGTGCACGAATGGAGGGGCGAGAACAAGGGCGACATCTTCGGCTGGATCGCGCGCAGCCTGGGCGACGTCGACGGCGATGACGTCTCCGACATCGTGACCTCCGCGGCCGGCTTCACCATCGAGGGCCAGGCGGCGGGCAAGGTCTACGTCTACTCAGGCAAGACCGGAAGGCTCCTGTGGTCGAAGATCGGCGAGAAGGGCGAGGGTCTCGGCACGGGACTTGAGAGCGCCGGTGACGTAAACGGCGACGGAGTGCGCGACGTGATCGCCGGCTCACCTTCAGTCGGCAAGGCCTACGTGTTCGAGGGACGCACCGGACGTCTGCTCTGGGCGCTCAGCGCCGGCGACCCGGGAGCAGGGTTCGGCCGAGGAACTTCGTTCGCCGGGGACCAGGACGGTGATGGATGTGGGGACGTCATCGTGGGAGCGCCGGGGGCGGCGGGCTCAAGCACCGATCCCGGTCACGCCTACGTCTTCTCGGGCAAGACCGGCAAACTCATGACCACGCTCAAGGGCGAAAGTGCGGGCGACGGCTTCGGTAGCATCGTGGCCGGAAGTCGGGACCCGAAGCATCCCTTCCTGATCGTGGGCGCGCCGGCCGCGGGTCCCGTCAACACCGGAAGGGCCTACGTCTACGGCGGCATGGATCAGCCCGCGAAGTTCGTGATCGACAACGAGGACGGCGGCGTGGCCCTCGGCTTCATGTTCGTGTCGGTGGTGGGAGACACCAACAAGGACGGAACCCCTGACATCTATGCATCGGACTGGTCGAGCGGCACCGGAGGTCCGGCCACCGGCCGCGTCTTCGTGCACTCCGGCGCCGACGGAAGACGGCTCCTGACGTTTGGCGGAGAGGGCCCGGGAGAGGGCTTCGGTATCGGCTCGGCCGATGTGGGCGACGTGAACGGCGACGGCCACGACGATCTGCTGCTCGGCGCCTGGCAGCACCGATCGGCGGCCATGTCGGGCGGACGGCTCCATGTGCTCTCCGGCCGAGACGGGTCGCTCCTGCGCAGGATCACGGGTAAGGTGCCCGGCGAAACACTCGGGTTTGATGCCACCGGAGTCGGTGACGTCACCGGCGACGGGGTTCCTGACTATCTGGTGACCTCGGCCTATAGCCAGGTGAACGGATTCCAGTCCGGCCGAGTTTTCATCCTGGCGGGCGACCATCCTGTCGCCCGGGCCGGAAGGTGATCTCGAACAACGCCTCGGGCCCCGGCCCGATGACCAGGATGCCCCCGAGTTGCCGCGCGAGGTCGCCAACCAGTTGGAGCCCGAGCGATCTCACCCGGAGTTCTGCGAAGTCCTGGCTCAGGCCGATCCCGTTATCCGAGATGCGAAGCCGGAGCAGGCCATCGCTCACCCACTCGGCTTTCACCCGGACTTCTCCACGACGCCCGTTCGGGAAGCCGTGCTTCAGGGCGTTCGAGACGAGTTCGTTCACGATGAGGCCGCACGGGACGGCCTGGTCGAGATCGAGACCGACCGGCAGCAGTTCCAGGTGGAACGCGATCTGGCCGGGGCTTGCCACCAGCGACCGCTGCAATTGGGTGGTGAGTTCCTTCAGATACGACTCGAGGTCCACCTGCGCGAAGCTGTTCGAGCGGTAGAGGGCCTCATGCAGGGAGGCCATGGCGAGGATTCGGTTCTGCATGTCCTTCAGCACGCTCTTTGTGGTCGGGTGATCGATTCGGTTGGACTCCAGGCGCAGGAGGCTGGTGATCACCTGCATGTTGTTCTTCACCCTGTGGTGGACTTCCTTGAGAAGAGCCTCCTTCTCCTTGAGGGAGGCGCGCAGGGCCTCGTCGGCCCTCTTCTTGTGGTCACGCGATCTGATGGCTTCCTTGCAGAATGCGATGTTGTCCGCCAGCTCGCCGAGGAGCTTCATCTCCTCTTCGTGGAAAAAATCGACTTCGTTGGAGTAGAGGGCAAGCACCCCGACAGCCTCGTCGGCAATGAGGAGGGGAAGAACGGCGATCGACCGCACCTGGGATTCCGCGTAGCGCGTCGGAATTATCAGCCTTGGATCGTTCACCGAGTCGTTGGAAACGATGGGCAGCTTCGTTCGTATCGCGTGTCCCACCATCGTTCTCGGCGCGGTTTCCGGGTCGGCAAGCAGCGCCCCGACCTGCGCCATCAGTCCCTCGTCCTTGCCCGCCGAAGCTACCGGTACGATCGCTCCGGTGGCACGGTCCACTACCGCGATCAAAGACATGCGGAAGCCGCCGGCAGCTACGGCGATTCGGCACGCCTCCTGGACGAGTTCCTCGCGGTCGCGCACTCGGACGACGAGGGTGTTGATGCCGCTCAACATCGCGTAGACGCGATTGCTGCGCTGGATTTCCAGTTCGGCCAACTTGAGATCGTGGATATCCGTGCAGGTGCCGAACCATTTGAGGATCGTGCCGGCGGCATCCTTGACCGGCACGCCCCGGATCAGCCACCAGCGGTATACCCCGTCGGCTCGGCGCAGACGGCATTCGATCGAGTATCTACCGCTGGTTGTCGTCGCGTCCTGCCACGCGTCCCACGCTCGCGGCCGGTCCTCGGGATGGAAAGGCTGGTTCCATCCGTGACCGAGGCTCTCTTGCAGAGTGAGACCGGTGTAGTCCATCCACTGCTGGCTGAAGTAGACGTTCCAGCCATCGGGCCGGGTGATCCAGACCATCTGCGGCATCGATTCGGCGAGAGCCCTGAATTCCTCTTCACTTCTGCGAAGGGCGCCCTCGCCCGCCTTCCGCGCGGTGATGTCGTCGAAGACCGCCACGAAGTGGCCCTGGTCCGAGCTATAGGCGGTGATGGAGAGCCAGAGGTTCAGCCCCTCCACGAACGCTTCCCGCTTTTCCGGCCTGCCACTGAGAGCTACCCGTTCATAGAGCTCGATGAACTCCTTGTTGGTTTCAAGGAATCCCGGGATGACGTCGCTGACCTTCCTTCCGATGACATCCTTCAGGCCGGTGAGGGTTCCAAAGGCCGTGTTGACTTCCAGGTAGATGAAGTCCGTCAACCGGTTCTGGTCAAACACCGTTTCGCAGTACGCGTACCCTTCCAGCATGTTCTCGAAGAGCGAGTGATACCGCCGCTCGCTTTCCTTGACCGCCGCCGCCGAACGCTTCCGCTCGGTGATGTCCTGCAGCGTTCCATACAGACCCACGACTCGTCCGTGCTCGTCCTTTCGGGGCGCCGCCCTTCCGAGGACATGCACCTGTTCGCCGTTCGGGCGCTGCGCTTCAAGCTCGTAGTCCTGAGGGTCGCCCGATTCGAGAGCTATGGCAACCCCTTTCATCAACGCGGGCCGGCTCGCCTCATGGAAGAGGAGTCTGCTCTCCGTGATGCCCTGGGGCGGGCCCAGCCGCGGGTTGCGCCCGAGAATCTCGTAGACCTGCGGCGACCAGCTGATCGCCTGGGTGGCCAGATCGAACTCCCAATCCCCGATTTGTCCGATGCGCTGCGCTTCGGTCAGCCGCTGCAACGCTCTCTCGGCGGCCTGCTCAGACCGCTTCCGCTCGGTGATTTCCGCGTTCAGCGTCTCGTTCGCGCGGTCCAACTCCTCGGTGCGTTCCCTGACCCGCCGCTCCAGTTCATAGCGCAACAGTCCCATTACGGCCTGCGACTTCTCTCGCGTGTTCAACTCCGATTCCGCTTCCCGCCAGCGCCTGAAAGCGAATACCGCCAGGCCCGCCAACGCGAAAATCATGGTGAAGACGATCTCGTCTATCTCGGGGACCGCGTGCGCCGAAAGCCAACCCGTGGCCGCTTCAAACCAGTCGAGCCGGACCGAGAGGCCAAAGAAGGCCGCGGTGGCCGCCGCGAGAATCGCCAACTCCTTGCGGAGCTGCTGTTGGCGGCTGCCCACCACGCGGTGCGACACCTGCCGCAGGATTTCCTCGGCCTGTTTGCGCTCGGTGATGTCGACGTGCATGACCACGGCGCCGCGACGCAGTTCTGTGGAGAGCGGCGTCGCGGTCATGAGGAACCAGCGCTTTTCCGTCGGCGAATCGCAGGGATACTCGATCGAGGTGCTTCCACGACCGCCCGCGAGGATCGCGCGAATGGCCCCGGCCGCCTTTTGCGCACTGGAGGACGCTTCTTGCGAGGCCTGATCGCAGGTGGCCAGGTAGTTGAGCCCGACCCCGTACCCGGGGACCTCCAGCCCGTTCGCATCCGCGAACCGCCGCCAACTCTCGTTGACCGACACCACGATTCCCGTCGTGTCCAACAGGGCGATGTGCGCGGGCAGAGCGTCGAGGATCGCGGCCTGCCGGTCGCTCTCGCTCCGTCGCAGGTTCTCCTGGGCGTGGCGGAGGAGGAAGGGACGCCCTTCGCTATCGGCTACCGCGTCGACCTCGCCCCCGGTGAGTTCCGCGATCCGCGCACTGGTCCGGTGCAGCAGGTCGATCAGGCCCGAGACCTCATCGACCGGCTCGTCGGCGGTGTCCGCGCCGCGGGCCGTCATGCCCCCTCGGCAAGCCCCAGCGCCCGCAGCACGGTGAGGGGCTCGTTCAGCGTCCCGACGATCCGCCGGACGGGCAGGGGCGAGAGCTTGATGAGGGTGGGGGTCAGGAAGATACCGTCTTGCAGAGCCCGCTTGGGCTCGACGAAAACGTCCACGATCTCGATTTCGTACCGGCCGGAAGGGTGCGCCTCACAGAGCACCTGAGGTTCGCCGACGCCTGCGCTGAGTTGAGGGTGTCGTCGGCTACGAAGAGCCTGCCTCCGGTGATCTCAGCAAAACCGGTGATGCCGGTGGCCGCGTTTACACCCGGGCTTCCGCTTCGGGAGGAGACTCGTTTCATGGTTGGTTGGACTCCCCTCGGGCGGACCACAGGCTTCTGTCCAGAGTGGAGGCCCCCCCCTGGATCACGCGGCCACTATGGCTGCCGACCCAAGGCCCGGTCCGTGCGCTACCGCACTTTCCGGTGAATGACGACTACAAGTTCGGCCCACGTTTGCAGCTACGCGCGCGCAGCGGCGCCAGACGCAATCGGGGTGCGGGCTAGCCGGGATGGACGACGGTGAACGAGTAGGAGATGGGATCGGTGGGCGTCGCTCCGGCACCACCACAACCTTCGGGAAAGAAAGTCACGACCTGCGAGCGGCCCCCTTTGACGGTGGCGGTGACGCTTTGGCCCACCGAAAGCAACACAAAGGGTGGAACCGTGCAGTTCCGATGATCGAGCTCCGTCGAGGCGCACACCTGAAGCTGCAGCCGAGCGGCGCCGGCCTGAGTAAGGGTCACGGTCATGGCGCCTTCGCCCGTGTCGACCAGGTGAGAGGGACCAATCGCCGAGCAGCCGCCATTGGCGGCGGTTCTGGCGCTACCCATGAAGGTGGCGGTGCGGGGGCCGGGGCTCGCCGTAGGTCCCGTGGAGCCGCCCCCACATCCGCCAAGGGACAGCACTAACACAATCGCGGGAAGTTGTATGCGATGTCTCATGAGCAAAACATAGCGCTCACGAGCCTCGAAACCCAAGAAGAATATCAGGTTTGGTTCAAGGGTTTGAATGCGTTAGCGCGCGACCATTTCGACCCGACGATTCCGGGACTTCCCGGCATCTGTCACGTTGGTCTTTTCCGGGGAGAGCGGCCCCACGCCGTGGGCCGAGAGGCGTGCGGGCGCCACCTTGTACTCCTGAACCAGGCGGTCGACCACGGCCTGTGCGCGCTTTTGGGAGAGGCTCAGATTGTGTTCGAGACCCCCAACGCTGTCAGTGTGGCCGACGATGAAGACGCCGAGTGACGGATTTGCGGCGAGGAAGGCCCCGATGACGTCGAGCGCTGATCTGGACTCGGCCTTGATCGTGGCTTTGTCGTGATCGAAGAGGATGCCGTCGAGGACCACCCGGCCCTGCGCCATCAGGCCCGACTTGATCGCCGCTTCGGAGACGGTGACGAGGCCCGTCTGCATAGGCTTGCCCACGAGCACGTCGACGGAGTGCCGGAGGCGCATGATCGAGACCGAAACGACAACCGGGCCTTCGTCGCCGTCGCGTCGCGCGGAGACGAAGTTCATGTCGCTCGAGACGTACCGGATTCCGGTGACGCGCCCCCAGCGGCTTGAAGCCCAGCCGGGACCGCATTCTGCGGAAGCGCATTGGAAGAGGATCTTGAAGCCGGCCTTTTCGAGACCCTCGCGGTAGTTGGCGAGAATCTCAAGCGCCGACCGGCCCTTTGGGTTCTCATAGGAAATCCGGGTGAGGTCGCCCGGGACTGTCGCGGTCAGGATGATGCTGTCGTCGGTCTTTCCCTGCCGATCGAGGCCGGTGACGACCTTGTACTCGGTAAAGCCGTTGTCATCGCGCCGCGTAAGGGTCGACCCGGGGTACGGCTGAACCAGCGGATGATCGCGGCTCGGTTGCAAAGCCATGGTGGCTTCGGACGCGGCGGCCAGGGAGGGGAGGCCGCAAAGGGACAGGACAGCGAGGGCGAGCAGGCTGCTCCGGCGGACGACACACGGGGCTTGGGTCAAGGGGGGGCTCCTTTCCTGGAATTGTATGACAGGCCTCGGTGCAGACGGAGTCCTCCTCGAGTGGAGGAAACGTTAGTTGGGGGCTGTGGCCGGATCGGTCGGGAACATCACGGTGAAGCGCGCGGCCAGGCCCGGGCCGATGTCGAGAGGGCCGCGAAGCTGTCGCGCGAGGTCACCCACCAGCTGCAGGCCGAGGGAGTTCCCGCGCTTCGTTTCGAAGTCTGCATGTTGGTGACCAGTTCGTTGACGATGAGGCCGCACGGGATCGCCTGGTCAATCCCAACCTTCACCGACGAGAGATCCAGAACGAGCTGAATCCGCGCGGGCTGTTCGTTGAGGGAGCGGAAGAGATGGGATGCCACTCCACGCAGGTAGGAGGCCAGGTCCACCTCTGCGAAGACTCCGGTCTTGTACAGCGTTTCATGCAGAAGCGCCATAGACCGGATCCGCCCCTGCATGTCTGATGCGACCGGAGGCATCGAGCACCCATAGGGCGCGGACAAAGGGCAGGTCTTTGATCTCCTCCTGCAGGAGTGCACGGCTCGGCTGCTCCGTGAGCGTTCCCGCGCTTTTCAGTTCTTTGAGCCGCGTCGCGGCAAGATGACGGCCACCGCGAGGCCGATGAGCAACCGCCTCCCCGGCCGGCGGCCGGCTTCCTGTTTCGCAGAGGAGTCGGTGGACTGCATGCCGCTTGAGTCTGACACCCCGGTGTGTTGCGACCGGCGCGGAGTTCTTAAGGCCGAGTCACCAGAAGTGGTCAGTCCAATAGATCAGTAGACCCGACCACGGTTGACACGACCCCGCCTCAAAGCTAGCTTCCGTAGTCGAGTGGTCGGACCTATTCCGGTCCGCACGCATCGTCAAAGGAGTTCGCCATGCCCGAGATCGGCCCCCCCTCACGCCGGGAGTTCGTCGCCACCACCGGGGCCGCCGCCGTGGCCTCCCTCGCGGGTGCTGTTGCGCGCGCTGGCACAGCACCCGCCAGGGCGCGCTACGCGATGGTGGGAACCGGGCACCGGGGCACCGGCATGTGGGGCGCCGAGGTGCTGGCTCGCCATCCCGACGCGGTCGAGTTCGTCGGATTGTGCGACAGCAATCCGCTCCGCCTCGAGGCCGGCCGAAAACTGATCGGCGTGACCTGTCCGACCTTCACGGACTTCGACCAGATGCTCGCTACCACCAAGCCCGACACCCTGGCCGTCACCACCACGGACTCGGAGCACCACAAGTTCATCATCAAGGGACTCGAGCGAGGGATCCGCGTGATCACGGAGAAGCCGATGATCACCGACGAGGTTCAGTGCCAGGCTGTGCTCGATACCGAGAAACGCACGGGCAACATGGTCACCGTGGCTTTCAACTACCGCTATTCGCCAAAACACCGACGCATCAAGGAACTCCTGATGGAAGGCGCCATCGGCAAGGTCACGTCCGTCGACTTCAGCTGGTACCTCGACACGAGCCACGGCGCCGACTATTTCCGCCGCTGGCACCGCTTGGTCGAAAAAGGCGGGAGCCTCTTCGTCCACAAAGCCACGCATCATTTCGATCTCGTCAACTGGTGGCTGGATGCGGACCCGCTCACCGCGTACGCCTCGGGCGATCTCAAGAAGTACGGCACGCGCGGCCCCTTCCGGCACACCCACTGCCGGCCCTGCCCGCACAAGGCGGAGTGTAAGTTCCACCTCGACATCACGAAGAACGCCCGGCTGACCAAGCTCTATAGCGAGTGTGAAAGTGCCGACGGGTATCACCGCGACGGCTGCGTGTTCAGGGAGGACGTCAATATCTACGACACGATGTCGGCCCTGGTCCGCTACTCGACCGATGTCACCATGGCCTACTCCGTGAACGCCTTCATGCCCTTCGAGGGACACCGCGTGGCCATCAACGGCGAAAGCGGGAGGATCGAGATGCGCGACTACGAACGGCAGCCGTGGGAGGTGGCCGAGGAGACCGAACTCCACCTCACCCGCAGCTTCGGGAAGCGCGAGACGATCCATGTCCCCCGCGAACCCGGCGGCCACGCGGGCGGCGACCCTGCGCTGCACAAGGTGATCTTTGGGGGAGGCGAGGTTCCGGCCCACATGCGCGTGCCGAGCGCACGGGCGGGGGCGTTGTCGTGCCTTACCGGTATCGCGGCGAGGAAGAGCGTGGCCCTGAAGCGGCCCGTGAACATCGCCGAGCTCATCCGCTTCTAGACGACACCGCCCGGAAACGGGGTTAAGGCAACCGCGGAATATCCCTTGACGGAGGACTTCGGACAGGCTCCTCCATCGGTGTCGATTGCCGCACCCCGCAGCCGGATGGCGCGCCTTGAGGTCGGCGCTACATCAGAAAGCGCAGCAGCGCCTCGGCACGGCCGCTGGCGATCACGAACATCAGTGCGCCCACGCCGCCGAACACCAGCCCCGCGAAGGCGAAGACTATCGGCACCACCCAGACCCGGGCGCTGCCCGGGCGGCCGATCATCACCGAACTCGGTGATTGCGGGTCGACCAGCACGGCAACACGCTCGCCTACCGCGTAGTCGAGCGCACTGGTGGAAATCGCGGGTGTGTATTCGATCACGCGCCCGTCGAGGCCCTGGTAGCGCACGGTGGGCGAGTACACCCAGCCGCCGTCCGTGCTTTCGCGCTCGCAGCGGATCACCGTGCCGTCCAGGGAAGTTGCTCGCCGCGCAAAGCTCAACCGGCGGAACAGCACCAACAGCGCCCCAAACACCAACAATGCTCCGAAGGCCATCGCTCCCGTTGCAACAAGTGGGACTATCTGCATGATCTGGACTCCGTTTGGTGCCTATCCCACGCGAACCCGGCGGCCACCTGCCCGGGCCTTCTATTTGATGTTCGTGACCTTGCCGCTCACCAAGGTCACAGTGAAGGCTTCGTAGGTCCAGACCGCCTTCGGCGGGAAGGACACCTTCTTCTGCGGCTGGCCCAGGGCGCTCACCAGCTCGGCCTCCGTCATCCCCACCCGCAGTTGGACCTCGCCGCCGCCTGATGCGGGGGCCGACCCGCCACCAGCGAACGCCCGGGCGCCGCCACCTTGGGCCGCCGGGGCGGCGGGTGTCCCGTTCGCTGCGCGGCGAGGGGCGGCAACGCGGGCATCGGCCGTGGCCGGCGGCGCGTCCCCGGGTGAGGCGAGGACCAGTGTCGTGGTCAGCTTCTGCTTGTTCCGTTCGTACTCGATCGCATACTGCGCCCCAGGGCCGCTCACCCACATCCAGCGGCCGATGAGGGCCATCTGGTCGGTGTTCTTCTCGCCGTTGATGCTCTTGATGCGGTCCCTAAAGCGGAGGCCGGCCTCCTCCGCCGGGCTCCCCTCCGCCACATAGGTGACTTCGAGCCCGTCGCCCTTCACCAGGAACCTGTACTTGGCCTCGTAGTTGAATCCGGGGCGGACGCGGTGCGGCCGCAGGGCGTCGAGCTGCCCACTGATGGCGGTGACCACATGCGCGGCGAGCGTCCCCGCCATGGCGCGGAACACCCCCGTGTCATCGCGGTACCCGTTGACGGCGGTTGAGAGCGAGTGGTCGGCCCACACGGGAATGCGGCCCCCGCGGCCCGTGTCCACCAGGGCCTCGATCCGGTACTTGTGGTGGACAGTGACCCGGCCGTTGTTGTCCGTCGTCTTCGACTCGTTCCGGCTGCGCCGCTCTACCTGGACCGCCACTTCGGGGTTCTGGGGCACGATGCGTAGCCAGGGATACTGGACGAGAACCCCCGAAAGGTCGCGTCCGGATTCTTCGGTGTTCCCTTCAGCGAGTGCGGTCAGGGCGCGGTTGAACCCGCTCTGGCCGGCCATCTGTGAAACGACGGCGATGGTGATGGGCGCATTCGCGTCGTCGGCCCCCACCGCGGGGGCGGAGGCAAGCGCGAGGACGCCCAGGACGGGAAGGATGACCCGGGTGCGCATCGCGCCCTGGGGTGGTGAGGACAGTGGCTTCAATGAGACCTCCCGTGCGGGTGGAAAACTTGATGATAGCCCGAGCGCGTACGTGAAAAAACGACCCGCAGCCCAAGGCCAGCCCAGTCGCACGTTACGCATTACGTAACGTATGGTCTTTTCGTGATCCTGAGCTTCCGGGACAAGCGAACTATCACTAGAAGAGGACGGAATGGCACGAACACCCATACATCCGGGGGAACACCTCGCGGAACAGTTGAAAGCGCTCGACATGAGCGCTGCGGAACTTGCTCGCCGACTCGCGGTGCCGACGAACCGGGTGACCTCGATCATCAAGGGGCAGCGGGCGGTTACCGGCGACACAGCCTTGCGACTCGGCCACTTCTTCGGGAACAGTCCGCAGTTCTGGCTGAATCTTCAGTCTCTCTACGAACTGCGCGTGGGCGGGAAGCGGTCGGCCGCCGAGATCGAGTCTCTTCCAACGCTCAGCGGACCGTAGGAGCATCTCACTCCGTCCTGAGGCCCACTGATCGACACCATCGTGCGGCGCGCCGGGGCGACGCTGTGGACCCAGGACGAAGACTTCGCCTCCGCTCGTCAGCTCTGGTTCTTGACCCAGCGCACGATCGTATGGCTTTCTCAGGCAGGCACAGCGTGGCCGGCATGTCGAAATCCCCGCTGCGGAAGTTGCTCGCGCGCTCGACGCACGCGGAGGACACTGGCATCGAGGCGGCCACCGGCTGGGGGACGAAGCCCTCCCGAGTGATCTCGACGTTTTGCAGGCGGACCGAGACGCGCAAGAGCCGCCCTTCCTCGCGGGCAGCCGTCCAATCGTCTATTGTTTCCCGAGGCATGCAGATTTCTCTCGGTGACATCGCCATCGACGTCATCCGCAAACGTATCCGGAACATCCACCTGAGTGTCCACCCGCCGGGCGGCCGCGTGCGTATGTCCGCGCCCCTGCGCATGGGCCTCGAGACGCTGCGGCTCTTCGCGATCACCAAGCTCGGCTGGATCCGCAAACAGCAGATTCGCCTGCGCCAGCAGCCACGCGAAACGCCGCGCGAGTTTCTCGAACGCGAGAGCCACTACGTCTGGGGCCAGCGGTATCTCCTCAGAGTAGAGGAGGTGAAGGCCCGGCCGTCGGTCGAGTTGCGGCCCACCGAGTTGGTGCTGCGCGTCCGTCCCGGGTCGCCGGCTCGCACTCGTGGTGCCGCCCTTGAAGCTTGGCACCGCGATCGGCTGAAGGAAGCGGCCATGCCGCTGTTTGCAAAGTGGGAGCCCATCATGGGGGTGACGGTGGGCAAACTCTTCACGCAGCACATGCGGACGCGGTGGGGGACCTGTAACACCCGCTTGCGTAGCATTCGGCTCAACACGGAGCTAGTCAAGAAGCCGGCCGCGTGCCTCGAGTACGTGGTGGTGCACGAGATGGTTCACCTGCTGGAGCCCAGCCACAACGCCCGCTTCAAGGGACTGATGACGCGCTTCATGCCGAACTGGGCGGTCTATCGGCAGATGCTGAAGCGGCTGCCCGTGCGCCACGAGGAGTGGGAGTACTGATGAACCAGCGTCAGCGCGCATTGCTGTGGTTCGACGGGGGAGCCGGGGCCACGGTGGGCATCCTCGTCGTTGCGTTCAAGGAATGGCTGGCCACGCTTCAGGGTTTCCCCACCAACCTCGTGCTCTTCATGGGCGTGGCAAACCTTGCTTACGCCAGCTACTCCACCACGCTTGCCGTACGGGCCTCCAGTGGCAGAACACCCTCGCGTGGATCGATCACGTGGCTGGTCGCCGCAAATGGCGCATGGGCGTTGATCTGCGCTGTCATCCTCGCCTCCACCTGGCTATTCGCGACGCCGTTCGGCCACGCGCTTGTGACCTTCGAAGGTCTGTTCGTCGGACTATTGGCAGTCGTCGAGTACCGCGTGTTCCTTCGACCCGCCGCTTGAGGGCGAGGCGCCGCGTGCGACGCAGCGCGACTGTTTCGAATACCGGGTGTGATGTTTTGAGCGCCGACCGCGACTAATGGCTCAGAACGAGAAGAAATGACCACGCTACATTCCCCCGAACCATTCCTGGCCGAGCTCGAAAGGCACAAGAAGATTCTCTTCAAGGTGGCCTACCTCTATTGCGCCAACGAGGCCGATCGCCAGGACCTGATGCAGGACATCACGATCCAGCTGTGGCGATCGTTCGAACGATTCGACGGCCGCAGCCGGTTTTCAACCTGGATGTACCGGGTGTCGCTCAACGTGGCGATCTCGTGGCGGCGCGCCCGGCGGCGGCATGTCGAAGGGGCAACTCCTCTCACCGACATCGCGCTCGAGAACCGCCTGGTCGCTGAACAATCCGCGGAAGCCTCGATGGAAGTTCGGATCCTGCTGGCCGAGCTTCTGCAGAAACTGGACGGAATGGATCGAGCCCTCGCCCTGCTTTACCTCGAAGGCTACGACCACGCCGACATCGGGGAGACCCTCGGCATCACTGCCACCAACGTCGCCACCCGCCTCAGCCGCATCAAACAGAAGCTCCGGCAATCCGTCGCCGAAGAACCACAAACCCAGGGAGACCCAAAATGAACCTCGACGAATTGAAAGAAAAGTGGGCGAGCTACGACCAGAAGCTCGATCAGGCGATCCGGCTCAATGAGATCCGGTTCCGTTTGATCGACGTGCGCGGTTCACTCTCTCGCGTGTTCTGGCCCGCCGCGGCGGGGCTGGCGCTTGATGGCATCGCCATGTTGATCCTCGGGGACTTCATCGCCTCTCACCTGAGCGAGCCGGAGTTCTGGATTCCCGCTCTGGTCCTCGACGCTTTCGTGATCGCGCACATCGCGTGGGCGGTTCGGCAGCTGCTCGCCCTGCGGGCTTTGGACTACAGCGCGCCGGTGGTCACCATCCAAAGAACGCTTGCCGCTCTGCGACTCCTCAGAGTCCAGGCCGTGAAGTGGACGTTGGCGCTTTCACCCCTGCTCTGGACGGCCCTTCTCGTTGTTGGTCCCGAGGCGCTCGTCGGCCTGAATGTCTACGAAGCCCTTCCCATCAGCTATCTGGCCGCCAATCTGGGGTTCGGCCTCGCGTTTCTGGCGACGGTGATGTGGGTGGCGAGGCACGTCGAGGGCCGCTTCAATGGCTCGCCCTGGCTCGAGACCTTGATGGATCATCTCGCCGGACGCAGTCTCACCAATGCGAGGCTCACGCTCCAGCAGATTGTCGACTTCGAGCGCGAACCCTCGGCGGTCTGATCATCGCCTGGCGGTGTCCCTATCTATGATGGGCTGTGGTCACCGCGATCCCGGACACGAGCGACGAGGATCTTCTTCAGGCCGCGCGCGATGGCGATGTCGAATCGCTCGAGGCGCTGATCACCCGCTACCAGCCGCGGGTGCTCCGTTTCGGAACCCGGATGTGCAGCGATCGGGAGGACGCTCAGGATGTGGTCCAGGAGACCCTGCTGACCATGGCCCGGTCCGTGCGGGACTTCCGCGGCGAGTCTTCGGTCTCGACCTGGCTCTACGCCATCGCACGGAGCTTCTGTATCAAGAAGCGGCGGCGCAGCAAGTTCGCGCCCGCGCACCCGATCTCACTCGACGCGCCCGAGGGCGAGCAACTCCAGGGCCTGACGGACCTGGGACCGAGCCCGGAGCGGGTCGCCTACGGGCATGAGATCGGAGTCGCACTCGACGCGTCCATCCAGGCTCTCGACCCGGGACAGCGGGAGGTCCTTCTTCTACGCGACGTGGAAGGTCTTTCAGCGCCCGAAGTGGGGACGGTGCTTGGATTGAGCGTCGACGCGGTGAAGAGCCGGCTGCATCGGGCCCGCCTGGCCGTGCGGCAACACGTGGCGCCCCTCCTCGGTGTCCCGGTCAACACGCCGCCGCCTGCTTCGGGATGTCCGGACGTTCTGATGTTGTTCTCGCGTCACCTCGAGGGCGATATCGCGCGCGACACCTGTGTGGAGATGGAATCTCACCTCGAGAAGTGTGACGCCTGTCGTGGCGCGTGCGAAACGCTCCGGCGCTCGATCGCCCTGTGTCGCGCCACGCCGGAACAGAAAGTCCCCACGGCCCTCGCGGAATCAGTTCGGGCCGGGATCCGGTCGCTGATGCGGCCGGCCTCCTAAAAGGGTGCTTCTGCCCAGATGAATCCGCGCAGGTCGCCCACTCCAAAGCCGATGGCGCGGTCCTTCGGGTAAGCCGTCTTGATGAAGGCCCGCACGTCAGGCGAAAGGCGCTCGGTCGGCCCATGGCATTGCACGCATGGCACGGCGGTGGGAATGGGACGCAAGACGCCCACCCGATCTCCGAGGTCCACCACGACCGCTTCCACCGTGGCAGCCTTCTTACCAGCACCCGACTCCACGAAGCGCTGAGCCCACGAGGGCGACACGTTCTCCGGATTACGGAGGTGATGGCTGGTGCGACCGACCCGCACGCCCTGGATGCGCGCGATCTCGGCGGTGAGAGCCGGGGCTTCGTCGCGACAGACACCGATCGCGCGCGCCGGCCCGCCCTTCTTCATCTCCTCGAACAGCCGGGCTGACAGGCGCTGCTGCAGTGCGCGGATCGCGGCGTCGGCGATCTCGACGCTCTTGGCCAGCCGCGCCGGGGCTTGATCGATCCCGTATGAGGCTTCTAAGCCTGACTGCGCCGCCACGCTGTTCGTGGTCGAGACCTGAGCCACCAGCGCGAATAGAAGCAGGGACTTCCTCATGTCAGGCCTTCCTTTTCCCAAAGGGCATCGTCGTCGGCGACGTCACGCCAAAAGGTGAGAGCCAGAAGCGAGCGAATGGGTTCACGGTCGACCAGAACGGCGAGGGCTCGACGGTTTGGTCGAGTTCGCTGCCCCGAAGTCGTCGCCCGGCAACCCTGGATTCCTGTTCCAATCCACCTACAAAACAACGACTTAACCCCAATGACACGGCCATCGGTGTGGGGTGGCGCGGGCCTTGCTCCGTGAGTAGCCAACCGTCGGCACTTGGGCCGAACGGCGAATCAAGGAGATGACCATGAAACGACTGATGACACTCACGCTGGCCGCGGCGGTAGCGACGCTCGCGATCCCCGTTCTCGCACAGACGCCCGGAAAGAACCCGGCGAGCCCCGCCTTCGTGGACCAAAACGGCGACGGCATCTGCGACACCTATCAGGCGGGTGGCCAGCAGCAGGGCAAGGGGCAGGGCAAGGGCAAGGGCAAGGGACCGGGCAACGGGACCGGCAACCAGGGCATGGGTCCGCGCGACGGATCGGGCTACGGGGCAGGCAGCTGCACCGGCACCTGCGACGGCACCGGCCCCAAGGGACAGCGGAGAGGAAAGGGTCGCTCCTAAAGGAAACTGCCATGACTCGTCACCCTCTCACGCGGACCGCGCTCGGAGCTTTGATCCTTGCGCTTGGGGCCTGCGGCGGCTCATCCGCCACATCGCCTACTCCATCGTCCACCGCGATGGTGACCACCCCCGTGGGAGGGGCGAGCGTTGCCCCTCCCGTCGTTGACGCAGGCCTCCTCGCGATTCTGAACGCCGATATCCAGGACGAATACCGCGCCGAGGCGATCTACCGGGGCGTGCTGCTCGACTTCGGCGCGGAGACTCGGCCTTTCGCCAACATCGTAGTGGCCGAGCAGTGGCATGCGGCAGCGGTGGCCGGGCTCTTCTCTGCGCGCGGGCTGAGCGTGCCGGCGAGCCTGTGGTCGCCGGTGAACGTTCCGCGTTTCACCGCGCTGGGCGCGGCCTGCGCCGCGGCCGCCCAGGCTGAAGTTGAGAACATCGCGCTCTACGACTCGCAACTGGGCGCGAGCCTGCCGGAGGACGTGCTGCGGGTGGTTCAGAGCAATCGCGCCGCATCTGTCAACAACCATCTGCCGGCGTTCCAGCGCTGCCAGTGAGCGAATTGAGGAAAGCGATGACCAGGTCACTGACGTTGATGCTCGGGCTCGCCACGGTCGCCTTGTCGGCCCTGGCCCAGTCCGCAAACGCCCAACCGGCGGTCGATGCAAGGCTCGGGGTGGCCCTCGACGCGCTTCGGCCCAGCGCCTTTGAAGGCGAACGGCGAGGCACCATCGAAGGAACGCTCACCCCGGAGTGGAGCTTCGCCTCACAGCGTGGACGCGTCTACTACGAGTTCGAAGGCGGCAGCTTCAACACTCCCGGAGACTGGAGCTTCGTCTCTCATGCGATGGGGGCCTCGTACCGCGTGGACCTGAAAGACGCCGAGAAGGCCCGGCTCTTCGCCGGAGGCTCAGGCTCGTGGCGGCGCAACGGGGATGCCTGGTCGGAGGCCAACTATGACGCCCTCTCGGCGTTTGTCAATTTCGAGTTGAGGCCTCGCGAAGGCTTGACGCTGTGGACCGGCTATCGGCTCGCGGATCGCTCGTTCGACCAGCTCACTGAGTTGGACCAGTTGGAGCGGGACACGTTCTTCAGCCTCAACCTCAACCTGCCGAGCCGAACCACACTCATCGCCGAATCGCACTTGGGGTGGAAGTCCTACCAGGGCGCGACCCGCTACGAGAGCGTCGCGACCCCCTTGCCTTCATCGTCCACCTCCAGCTCCACCCCCACCTCCGGCCGCGGACGGAGCGGGGCAGGCATGGGTCCGAGCGTGCGAGTGACGCTGCCCTCCTACGGCTCCGCGGGGACGATCGGTGAGAACGCGCGCCAGTGGAACGCCATGCTCCGCGTGGCCCAGGGTCTGGGCGAGCGGACCGGGGCGTGGGCCCAGGGCTTCGTGCGTCGCACCAGCGGCGATGTGCCGCCAGGAGTTCTTGCCACCCCTGCGGGCTTCTTCGACGACGGTGTCTACGACGATCCCTTCGCGAGCGATCTGGGTGCTGTCTCCCTTGGCGCGAAGCATGCCTTCGCAGGCGGCGCGGAGCTGCAGGCCCAGGGGTCTTGGCAGAAGAAAGACTTCACAGGAGTGGTGGCTCTCGACGCGACGGGCCTTCCGCTCGAAGGCGACGCGCTGCGCGAAGATCGCATCGCGCGAGGCAGCGTCAGCCTGGCCCGGCCCATGCCTTCGCCGGGCGCCTTCTCACTGGGGCTTGCGCTGGAGTACGCCTACACGCGGTCTCGATCGAACGACGCGTACTACGACTACCGCAGCCACGCGGTGGGACTGGCGCTGACGGTCAGCCGCTAACCCGGCGCGCGCTCATCGACGGCGTGCCTCGAACCGGCGCATATCGTTCCGTGCCCGATAGCTGGAAGGATCGATGACGAAGCCCTTCGCTTTGACTGCGGCCTCGGTATCGCGGTTCGGGTGGCAGCCGCCCGTGAACCAGGTCCAGGCCGGCTGCGTGCGGTCCTGCAGCCAGGCCGCCAAGGGTCGTCCCGAGCGAACGTGCTCCAACATGCGCAGCGAGCCGCCCGACTTCATCACCCGCCGCACCTCGTCGAGTCCGCGCTCCACGTCGAGGACGCTGCAGTAGACGAGCCCGCTCACCACAGTGTCAAAGACTCCATCGCGGAAGGGCAGAGCCTCGGCGCGGGCGCACACGAGAGGGACCCCGGGGGCCCGACGTCGGGCCTTTCGGAGGGACTGGGGGCAGGGGTCGATGCCGATCGCGCGCGCATCGCTGCCGAAGAGCGCCAGGTTCCGGCCGGTTCCGCAGCCGATGTCGAGCACGCGACCGCTGCGGACGCCGCCGGCGAGCCAGGCGCGCCAACGTCCAAGGCCCGCGCGTTCGATAATCGCCATCCCCGCGTCGTAGAGCCAGGGGATCTGCTCGATGCCGCGCATGTCAGCGCTCTCCGCCCGCGTCAGGATCCCAGGCACCATCCCGGGAGCTGCGCAAAAGCGGCAGAAGACTACCGCCGTTGCGGAGTTAAAACACCTTCACCGTCGTTCGCATCGAAAGCCGAGTGCGTATGTACTGTTCCGCCAAGGCGTAGTTCGAGGGCGTGCAATAGAGCCGGATGCGCGAAAAGATGTCGCCCCTGAGAAAGATCACCCGGTGTGCCGGATACAGATGAACCTTGCGCAGCTCGTTCCATGGAATGGTGATGTCCTCCTGCGACCTCCCAGCCATGCCGGCGCCAACGACACCCGGTTTCCGAGCCAGCAATCCAAGCAGAATCGCACCACGGTTGATGTTCTTCATGCGCCGGGAAACAGACTTCATGTTGACCCCTTCGGCATCCACCTTGAAGGCCATGGGCAACCGATTCCCCATGATCAGCGCAAAGATCAGAGTCCCCATGGTCATGGACGCGAGGCCAATGAGCAGGATCAACATTGCGGCCTGGATACCCCCCCATCCTCCGGGAATTCCGAAGATCGGGAGGAGGAGAGCCGCACCGACAGCCATGGTCATGGCCAGCCACTTCGTCGCGTCACGAAGGAAGAAGCGATTGTTCAACAGGGTCATCTCCGCCTCCCATTCCAGACAAGACGGATCCCGGGCCGACTCCCCATCAGCAACAGTTGTGGAAGCGGCCGACACGGCGGTGCCGCACTCGGGGCAGAAGTTGGCGGTCTTCGTGAACGACACTCCACATTCCTGGCAGCGACCACTATTGTGGCTCATTGAGTTCCCTCCAAACACTCCGGGGCTTTCGTCCCGCCCGACGAAGGAGTGTGCGGCCTGATCCGTGGCCGGTCAATGATTCATCGGAGCTATCTCACGTCAGGGCGTTTCGCCCGAGGCGAACTTCTTGAGCCGATAGCGCAGGTGCCGTTCGCTCATGCCGAGCGCCGCCGCGGCCCGGGTCTGCACGCCGCCGGCCTTCTCGAGAGCCTCGTCGATGAGCGCCTTCTCGAAGGCCATCACCCGCTCGGCGAAGCCACCCGTATCGACCTTCGCCTCAGGCTTGAGGCCACCGAGGTGCAGCGGCAGGTCCGCCTTCGTGATCGTGTCGCTTCGGGCGAGCACGACCGCGCGGTGCACGAGATTCTCGAGTTCGCGCACGTTGCCGGGGAAGTCGTGCTTCAAGAGCAGGTCCATCGCTTCGCGGGAGATGCCGCGGGGCTTGCCTTCATCGGCGAATCGGCGCAGGAAGTGGTCCACCAACAGCGGGACGTCCTCGCGCCGCTCGCGCAGCGGCGGCAGGGTTATCGCGACTACGTTCAGGCGGAAGAAGAGGTCTTCGCGGAACTCGCCGGACCGCACCATGGCATCAAGGTCGCGGTGAGTGGCGGCGACGAGACGTACGTCCACCTTGAGCGTTCGCGTGCCGCCCAAACGCTCGAAGGTCTGCTCCTGCAAGACGCGCAGCAGCTTGACCTGGGCGCCGCGTGGCAGGTCGCCGATCTCGTCGAGAAACAATGTGCCCCCGTCCGCCAGCTCGAAGCGGCCGCGGTGCTCGCGGTCCGCGCCGGTGAAAGCGCCGCGCTCGTGGCCGAACAACTCCGACTCGATCAGCGTCTCCGCCAGTGCCGCCACATTCACCGCCACCAGTGGAGCGCGGCTCCTTGGGCTTGCGTAGTGGATGGCGCGGGCAAGTAGTTCCTTGCCGGTGCCGCTCTCCCCGTGGATCAGGATGGTGGCCCGGCTCGCCGCCGCGCGGGCGGCCATGTTGATCGCTTCCTGCATGCGCTCGTTGCTGGTCTCGAGCCCGGCCAGGCGATAACGCGACTCCACCTGCGCGCGCAACGCCTTGTTCTCCGACACCAGCGCCCGGCGCTCGAGCGTGCGCGCCACGAGGACTTCCAGTTCGTCGAGGTCGACGGGCTTGCCGAGGTAGTCGGCGGCCCCGCGCTTCATGGCGTCGACGGCACTCGCCACCGTGCCGTAGGCGGTCATCACCACCACCGGGATCTCGGGATTCAGACCACGCACCGCCTCCAGCAGTTCGACACCGGTCTTCCCCGGCATGCGCAGGTCGGTGAGCACCAGATCCACCGTGCGCGCCGCCACCACCGCAAGCGCTTCGTCCGGGCTGCCCACCGCCTCCACGTCGTAGCCCGCCTTGCGCAGGAAGCCCGCGAGCACGCGTCGCTGCGGCTCTTCGTCGTCCACGACCAGGATGAACCGCTCAGCCACGCGCGTGATCCTTTTCCACGGGCAAGCGCACGGTCATCACTGTGCCCGCGCCCGGTTTCGAGTCCACTTCGATGGTTCCGCCGTGGCCGGTCACGATCTGCTGCGTGACCGCCAGACCGACGCCGGTGCCATCCGGCTTCGTTGTGTAGTACAGGTCGAAGATCTTGGGCAACTCGGCGGGCTCGATGCCACGTCCGGTGTCGCGCACTTCGATCGCATGCCCGGCATTGTCCCGTCGCACGGCGAGTGAGATCCGTCCATCCGCAGGCGTCGCGTCTATGGCGTTCCGGATCAGGTTGTCGAGCGCCTCCCGCAGTTGGGCTGGATCAACCAGCGATGTATCCGACCCGGGCGCATCCACCTCGATGCGGACGCCGCGAGACAGGGCGAGGGAGGAGGCCCGGTCGGCCGCGTCCCGCACCAGTGCGCAAAGGTCTACGGGCTCCGGCGCCAGCCGGGGCGGCCGCGCGTACTCGAGGAACTGTTGCACGATCCGGTCGATGCGCTGTGTCTCGGAGGTCATCACCGCGAGCAGATCCTCGAGCTCGGCCCGTTCGGGGCCACCTTCGGGCACGCTGCTCAGAAACTCGCGCCTCAGGCGTTGAGCCGTCATCGAGGCGGCATTCAGGGGGTTCCGCACCTCGTGGGCCACGGTTGAGGCGAGTTCGCCCATCGCGGCCAGGCGGTCCCGCCGCCGCAGCGCTTCCTCCGCGCGCGCGTGTTTCTCACTGAGCGCCCCGTACCTGCGGTTGAGCCCGGCGAGGCCGAAGGCGAAGGCCACCAGCGCGGATGCTGCGGCGACCGAAGCGGTGAGGCGCAGGGTCATGCGCTGCTCGACGCGCTGCACGTTGTCGAGGCGCATGCCCAGACGGAGCCGCGCCGTTTCGCCCTCGGCAAGGGATACGGCGTCCGCGAACTCGAGGACGGGACGACCGCTCACGTTGAGCGAGCGCTCCGAGGTGGCGGTGGGCGCGTCGGCTGGAGCATCGCCCAGGGCGATTCGTTCACCCGCGTGCTCGAAGACCGTGTAAGCGATTGCCGGGCTGCCGCTCGTGATCTCCGCGAGCAGGGACTCGAGAGAGGCCGGCTTTTCGAGTGCCGCGATTTCAGTGGCGTCGACGGTCACGAGGATGGCTCCGCCGCGTGGACGTTTCACGCCCGCGGCGACGCGCTCGCCGCCTGCGCGTGACGCGTGCGGGCCGGTCACGACTTCGTCTTTCCCCTCCTGGAGGATCTGCCGAATCACTGTGCCTCCACCGCTTCCCCCGCCACCACCCCAACCGCGACCGAGTCCACCGCCTGCCCCGCGGGCCCAACCCCCACGGGGCCCCCGCCCAGGGTGACTGCCTTCGGGCTCGACCAATGCGCCATCGTCTTCGCGCTCGCCGTCCGCGCCGAACAAAGCAACACGCAAGAGCGGGTCCCGCCCGGTGACCGCCGCGACGGCGGCGGGGGATAGCTGACGCTTGGCATCGAGCGCGGCCAAGGCCCGAGCCTGATCGAGCAGACGCTCTCCAAGCTGCGCGGCGGCGAAGGCGGACGCCGCGTGGTTCGAGCGAGCAGCGGCCGCGACGCTCGCGCGCAGCGCGTGGGCTTGCTCGCGCAACAGTCCGACCAGCTCGCCCCGGGTCTCGCGATCGTCGAACCAGACGAGACCGACGAGCGCGAGCGCTACAGCCAACGCCGTTGCGGTCAGCAAGAGGCTGCGTCGTCGGCTGGTCACGTAAGAGATCTCAGGCCGCGGGCGAGGATCTTCCGCGCCGCCCGGTTATTCACCAAGGAGGCGGCCAAGCCACGACCGCTGCTTGTTCCCAGCTCCGGCGCCGGCATCCTGCTTCTCTTCCTTCGCCTCGCGGCATCGGCAACGGTCCGCGGGCTTCACGTCGCCCAGGACCTGTTCCACATGCGCCCCGCAGCCGCTGTAGGTAGGGCGGCCACACTTCGAACAACTCACGCGCCGGCACATTAGAGGCCACCTTCCGCAGCCGCCTCGAACACTGGGCCGAGAGCGCGGCAAGGGGCGCACCAGGCGGCCCAGAAGTCGAGCAACACGACCCCTTTGCTAATTGTGGCGTCGAAGTTTTTCTCGGTGACGTGAATGATTGCCATAGTTCTCTCCACCCAGTGAGAGCCAAGGCAGGGCAAAAGGGTTCGGCCGTCATTTCATTGGCGTCTCTACCGGATTCTTCTTTTGGGTGGCGGGGGAACCCTTTTCGAAGCTGCGGTGGGTGGAAACCCTGGCTCCGACCATGGCGGACCGACACTCCGAGGCTGCAACGCGTCAGCGGTGACGGGTACGCAAGGCGAAAGTCTCGGAAGGGCGAAAAAATTCGCCGATGGCGAAAATCTTCGCCATTGGCGTAAACGTTGCGCGGGCCTGAGCGTAGCCCGCAGTAGCTGCGCCCGTGACTCTGCGCACAAACTAAGTGGGAATGGAAGGCTAGCCTCCCTCCTTCCCAGTCGAGACCCGTTCCCCGTCGCAACGTTTCCATCTCCACTGTTCCACAAGCATGACGATCCTTCATTCGACGAAACCGGGTTTACGCCACTCGGAGACCGCCTCACCGGCTGAGTCCGCTTCGCCCGGCATCTCGGCCTTCCGGGTCGCCCTGTTCTTCTTCTATGTCGCGGGCTTCGCCATAGTTATTGGTGGGCTCTACGCCGGACGCTCCCTCTATCTGACCCCGCTCGCCGAGCGCGCGCACAGCGAAGGGTATTGGCGTTTCAAGCCTGGAGGCACGGTGGGGCTGCCCCTCGGCATAGCGGGCACGGCCATGATGACCCTCCTTCTTCTTTACTCGGCGCGAAAGCGCGTGCCGGCCTTGCGCGGGCTCGGGCCTCTCTCGCGCTGGCTCGACGTTCACATCTTCCTCGGCATCATCGGCCCGCTTCTCGTGATGCTGCACAGCTCCTTCAAGGTCCACGGCCTTGTGGCTCTGAGCTTCTGGTCGATGGTGGCGGTGGCCTCGTCGGGCGTTCTCGGGCGCTACCTATACCTCCAGATCCCCCGCACCCGCGCCGGGGACGAGCTGACCCTTGCCGAACTGGTGGCTCAGGACACCGCTCTGACCGAAAGGCTTCGCCGCGAGTTCGGCCTTGATGACGATCACCTGCGCCGCCTCGACGCCCTGGCTACGCCTCCTCCGCGCTCAGGACTGCTGAGGACCCTCTCCGTCATGATGGTCGCTGAGATGAGCCTGGGTCGCAGGCTTCGCGCCTTCGGCCGCGAGTCCGGCGCGCCGCTCTCGCTCGACCGCCCGCTCATGCGCGTCATCGCCCAGAAGGCGCAGCTCCGTAGGCGCATCGTTTTCTGGGACGCGCTGCACCAGCTCTTCCACCACTGGCATGTGATCCACAAGCCCTTCGCGATCGTCATGTATCTGTTCATGGTCGTGCACGCAGTCGTGGCCTCGATGACCGGTTATGGGTGGGCCTGGTGAGGGCGTCGTTGTGTCTGAGGGCCGTGATGTTCGCGGCCCTCGGCAGCGCCGCGACACTCGCGACCGCCCAGATCTCACCTGGTGAACTCGCGAAGGTTCACGCCGCGATCGACGGCGCGTCGGGCTGCCTTCGTTGTCACGCCCCGGGCAAAGGTGTGGACGCCGTTCGGTGCCTGTCCTGTCACACCGCGCTCCAGACACGGATCGCGGCAGGGCGGGGTCTCCACGCTCGCCCGGAATATCGAAAGTGCGAAACCTGCCACATCGAGCATCAGGGTCGAGACGTTGATCTGCGCTGGTGGGGTGCTAAAGGCATCGCGGGCTTCAATCACGCCGATGCGGGATACGCCCTCGAGGGCAAGCACGCCACGGTGGAATGCGTCCGGTGTCACAAGCCGGAACGCGTGCTCGATCCTGCCGCCCTCGTTCGCGGCGGCGGCAGTGCCGCGCGCACCTATCTCGGCCTCGGCGCCACCTGCGTTTCCTGCCACCAGGACATCCACCGCGGGCAGTTCGGCAAGAAAGACTGCGCGGCGTGCCACACCCAGGACACCTTCAAGCGCGCGGAGCGCTTCGATCACGCGAAGACCAGGTACCCCCTCACCGGGCGCCACGCGAACCTTGCCTGCGAGAAGTGCCACGCCCTCGCGGGCACGGGCGCGCAACCGGACCGGGTCTATGCGGGCGTCAAGTTCGCATCGTGCTCGAACTGCCACAAGGACACGCACCGCGGGCGGCTCGGCCCCGCGTGCGCCTCCTGCCACACCACCGCGGGTTGGGCGAGCATCCTGAAGACGTCGACCTTCGATCACTCGAAGACCGCCTACCCGCTTGTCGGCGGCCATCGCGCGGTGGCTTGCGACAAGTGCCACAAAGGCGCCCTCACCGCGAAGGTGAAGCACGATCGCTGTTCTGACTGCCATACCGACAGCCATCGCGGCGAGTTCAAGGCCCGTCCAAACGGCGGCGCCTGCGAAACCTGCCACGATGTTGAGAGCTTCGCGGCCGCGCGCTACTCCATTGACGACCACCAGAAGAGCGGCTATCCCCTCGAAGGCGCCCACCGCGCCGTGCCCTGCGACCGGTGCCACCGAACCGCTCCCGGTCAGAAGACTGCGACCTACCGGGTCGCTCACGGCAAGTGCGTCGACTGCCACGCCGACACCCATCGGGGCGCCATGGACCGCTATGCGGGCGCCAAGGGGTGCGTCGCCTGCCACAGTCTGAAGTCCTGGCGCGCCGCCGCGTTCGACCATTCAGCCACCCGCTTTCCCTTGACCCTGGGCCATGCGAGTGTCACCTGCGCGGCCTGCCACACCTCGCTCAAGTCGCGAGGCGCTGCTGATCCACTGAACTTCGCCGGACTCGGCACCGCTTGCGCGTCCTGCCACCGCGATGTCCACGCCGGACAGCTCGTCCGCGGAGGCCTGACCGAGTGTGAACGTTGCCACGACGGGGCAGCGTGGAAGCCCGCCAAGGGCTTCGACCACGGCCGCGACACGGCTTACCCCCTCGATGGCCGGCATGCCCAGGTCCCGTGCGCCTCGTGCCACAAGACGGAGACCGCCAACGGGATGACCGTGACCAGGTACAAGCCGCTCGGCATTGCCTGCCTCGATTGTCACTCGGGAAGGAAATCATGAAGTCTCGAATCGCGTTCCTCACCGCATTCACCCTCGGACTGGCGGCCCCGGTCGCGGTCTTCAAGACGGTGTCGGCCCAGACCATGGTCAACCCGCATGGCGATCTCAAGATCGACTGCGGATCGTGCCACACCCCTGAAGGGTGGAAGCCGGTTTCCTCCAAGCCCACCTTCAAGCACGAGACCACAGGCTTCGCCCTGAAGGAGGCCCACGCCCAGGCCCGGTGTCTGTCCTGCCACCGGTCCCTCGTCTTCTCAAGGGTGGGCACGGCCTGTGCCGACTGTCATCGCGACGCGCACCAGGGCGACCTTGGCTTCCGCTGCGAAAACTGCCACGACCAGCAGTCGTGGACCAACCAGCGTCAGATGCGAGAGCGGCACAACCAGACGCGGATGCCTCTGATCGGCGTGCACGCCAACCTCGACTGCGACAGCTGTCACCGAGGTCCCTATGCGGCCCGCTACGCACTCACTCCAACCTCCTGCGGGACCTGTCACACCCAGACCTACCTCAATGCCAAGAATCCCGATCACGCGGGCCGCGGCTTCTCACGCCGTTGCGAGGATTGTCATACCCTCTTTGGCTGGCGGCCGGCCACCGGCGTCGACCACAACACCACGCGATTTCCCCTGGTCGGTGCACACAGCTCGGTGAGCTGCGCCCAATGCCACGTGGGCGGACGTTTCGCAGGAACGTCCACCGACTGCTTCTCCTGCCACCAGGCCCGCTACAACTCGACCTCCGATCCGAATCATGTGGCCGGCAACTACCCGAAGACCTGTCAGGACTGCCACTCGACCGCGGCGTGGCGGCCGGCCGCGAGCATCGACCACTCGAAGACCCGGTTCCCCTTGACCGGCGCTCACCTGGGCACGGACTGCGCCCGCTGCCACGTGGGCGGGCGCTTCACCGGGACGCCGACCGACTGCGTGTCCTGCCACCAGGCGAACTACGACCGGACCACCAATCCAAACCACAGGTCATCGGGGTTCCCGACCGACTGCCAGTCCTGCCACACCACAACCACCTGGCAGGGCGCCACCTTCGACCACTCGCGCTACTTCCCGATTACCTCCGGCAAGCACCGCAACATCAGCTGCGCGACCTGCCATACGAACCCGAGCAACTACAGAACGTTCTCCTGCGTGAACGGGTGTCACGGAAAGTCGAGTATGGACAACGAGCACAAGGGGAAATCAGGCTACAGCTATGACAGCAACGCCTGCTACCGATGTCACCCGCGCGGAACCGAGGATTGAGATGCAGACACGATTGACGTTGGTCCTGGTCTTGGCCCTGTTCGCGGGGCCGATTGGAGCGGCCGAGCTTCGCTTCGCGGTCAGCTACCGGTCGGCGGCAACCGTTTACATCGCCGGTGGCAGCGCCGACGGCCTTGCGGTCGGGGAGCGGCTCGCGGTCAAGGCGAAGAACGAAATGGTCGGCGAGATCGAGATTCAATACCTCTCCGAGCACTCCGCGTCCTGCCGCATCATCCGTGAGTCCCGGCCCATCCGATCCGGCGACGCAGGCGTCATCACGAGGGCGGCGAACCATGCATCGAAGACCGCGCCGGAAGTCAGCGTGTCGGATACCGCGACGAAGGCTCGCCCGAGCTCTATGCCCCCGCCCTCGGCTCCCTCGATTCAGGCGGCTCCTCTGGCCACACCGTGGGCGCGAACCCGGGGCAGCATTTCGTTTGGCCTGGCGAAGTCGTGGGACGAGACCGAGCGCCACTACGATTTCGAGCAGCGCTTCGGACGGATCGACTTTGCCGCCTGGGAGATTGGCGGCCACCCACTCCAGTTCAATGTGCGCGGCCGTTCGCGCCAGGACCTCCGGCCACAGACGCTTGGCTTCGAGACGCTGATCCCGCGCGACGAGCGGCGCGACCGCGTCTATGAAGTGTCGCTTCGTTTCGAGCCCCGCGGCGGCCGGGTCATTCTCGAGGCCGGGCGTCTCGGGGTGCCGACGCTCGCCATCGGGTACGTGGACGGCGTGTCGGGGGAACTCCGCGCCCTCAAGTCCCTGCGTGTTGGCGGCTTCTTCGGCAAGCGCGTGGATCTCGACCAGCTCACCGGCTTCGTGCCGGGGAACAGGTACGGCGCCTACGCGCGGCTCTTCAACGGAGGGTCTTCCTGGCCCGGGGCCATGGACGCCACCGTCTTCGGTGTGCGCGAATTCGCAGGGGCCACGGTGAGCCGCGAGTACGTTGGCCTGCAAAGCCGTCTGGCCAGCAAGTCCTTCGCCTTCGCGCAGTGGACCGAGGTCGACCTGCTGCGCGACTGGCGCAAGCCCGTAGACGGGACCAGCGCCCAGATCTCGAACCTGTCCGCCTCGGCCACCTACCGCCCAGCGCCGGAGACCTCGCTCGCTCTCTCCTACGATCAGCGTCGGAACTATCGCTCCGCGGAGAACCGGTCGGTGTCGGAGATCTTGTTCGACACCTTCGCGCATCAGGGCTTCCGCGGCAGTCTCCATCGCGCTCGCGCGAACGGGCCCGGCTTCTGGCTGTTCGGGGGCGTTCGTATGAAGGACCCGCAATCGGACACCGCGTACTCGGGAGGAGGTGGGCTGCGTCACCCGTCCATCACCGGCGCGGATCTGAACGCGAGCCTCGACGCCTACTACTTCACGAACGGCGCCAATTCAGGCCTTCAGGGGAGCGCGAGCGTCGGCCGCAACCGGCCCAACCTGATGACGGATCTCACCTTCGGCATCTCCAGCTACACCCTGAAGGCGGGCGGAGACCGCCGTCAGAGCTTGTGGCTGCGCCTCTCCGCCTACAAGACGTTCGGACGCGGACTATGGCTGCGGGGCGACGGTCAGTACGACCGCGGTGACGACGTCAAGGGGCCGCGAGCCGGCTTCGAGATCGGTTACCGTTTCTAAGGCCTTGGTGTCCGAGTCCCTCGCTATCTGGTCGATCGCGGCCCTGGTCGTCGCGATCATCGTGATCCCTTACTACCTGGCCTTCCGAAGGCGCAACTCGCGAGACACCGCAAGGAAGCGCGAGGCCTCGAAACTGGGCATCGACCGTCCGCTTGCGCAGTTCCCCTACATCGACGCGAGATGGTGCATCGGCTGCGGAGCCTGTGTTCCCGCCTGTCCGGAAGGAGATGTCCTCGGCGTGGTGGGAGGCACCGCCACCGTGATCAATGGCCTGCGCTGCGTCGGCCATGGAGTCTGCGAAACCGCGTGCCCCGTGGGAGCCATCGAGGTTGGGCTTGGCGACCTCAGGGCGCGGATCGACATTCCGCTTCTAGGTCCCGACTACGAGTCGTCGGTGCCGGGTCTGTTCGTGGTCGGTGAACTCGGGGGGCTCTCGCTTTTCAAGAACGCTGTGGCTCAGGGAACAACGGTGGGCCGGCGCCTCGCGGCGCTTGCGCACCGGACGCCGCGGGCGGGAGCGGCCGACTTCGATGTGGTCGTGGTGGGGGCCGGGCCCGCCGGCGTGTCCGCCGCCCTGACCGCGCTCGAACACGGGCTCCGCCCCGTGGTGCTGGAGCAGGAGCAGCATCTCGGGGGAACCGTGCTCCACTACCCGAGGCGAAAGCTGGTCCTCGTCCAGAAGGTCGACTTGCCTTTCAATACTCACCTGCCGGGTGCTGAATACACGAAGGAGGTTCTGCTCGAGTTGCTGGAGCGGCTGATCACGCGGGCTCGCCTGCCGATTCGCTTTGGAGCGAGGGTGAGCGATGTTCGGCGCGAAGGGGGGATGTTCAAGGTGATCGCCGGAGAATCCACGACCCACGCGCGTTTCGTTGTTCTGGCCCTCGGCCGACGTGGAACGCCACGGAAGCTCAATGTCCCGGGTGAGGATCTGCCCAAGGTCATGTACAAGGTGGTCGACGCCGAGTCTTACAACAATCAGCGGATCCTGGTGGTGGGCGGAGGCGACAGCGCCGTCGAGGCGGCCATCGGCCTCGCGCGGCAGTCGGGCAACGCAGTGACGCTTTCCTATCGCAAGGAGCGGCTGGTGCGGATCAAGCAGAAGAACGAGGAGCGCTTCCAGCGTCTCGTCGGCGCGGGCAGGGTCAAGGTCGTCTTCTCCTCGGAGGTCACGGAGATCCTCCCAGCCGGGGTGCGGCTGCGCATACCCGGCGGTTCGGTGGAGGTCCGCAACGACTACGTCTTCATCCTCGCGGGCGGGGATCCGCCAGTCGGACTTCTGAACAAGATCGGAGTCCGGTTCGGAGGTGGACCGGTTGAGCCGAAGGCGGCCGATTCCTCAACCCCCGGAATTGACGTCCAACGTGACGATCTGTGGCGAACCGCGCAGGGTGTCGATCAGATCGTCGACCACCGGTGAACTGAGCCGGCCCGGGCCGACCACCGCCCGCAGGACCACGGATGGCAACGGGGGACGGACGCGCACCTCGGCGAGCACCCCCTCGCGCAGCTCGGCCTCGACGGCGTGCTCGGGCAAAAGGCCGAGCGTCTTCCCTCCCGCCAGGATCCCACGCTTCACGCCCTCGATGGTGCCCATCGCCAGCATGCGCGGAGGCTTGACCCCCGCCGACTCGAAGTGTTGCCGCAGCGCCCGATGGTAGCTTCCTCCAGCGTCGCACATGAGGACGTCGCAGCGTCGCAAGTCGTCCACTGCGGCGATCCCACGTGAAAGCGGATTCTTCGGCGTGCTTAACATCAACAAACGCGTCTTCGCAAGGGCCACACCCGCACCGGCCTCGAGCCCCGCCTCGGGATCGAGCACCAGGCCCAGGTCGCTCTCGCCCGCGGCCACGCGTTCGCGGATCTCCCCGCAACTGCCGGTGAGCACCTCCACGCGAACCGCAGGCCACCGCGCACCCAGCGCCGCCAGCCGTGAGGGGAGCACGTAGGCGCTGATCGACTCGACCGCGGAGACGAACAGCGTGGCCTTGACCTCGGTTGATGCGCTCGCGAGCGCCCCGACAAGTTCGCTGCTCAGCGCGAACATGCGGCGCGCATACTCGAGCAGGACTTCGCCCGATGGCGTGAGGGCCAAGGCACCCCTCGCTCCCTTGCGAAACAGCGCGACTCCGACCACGCGTTCCAGGGCGAAAAGCGTCTCGGAGACCGTCGACTGTGACAGACCCAGCGCACGGGCCGCGCGCGTGTGCGTCCGGGACTCGACCACCGCCGCGAAGACTCGCAGGTGCCGCAGTTCCAGCTCGGTCTTCACCGCGCGAACTTACATCGGCCCGGCCGATGGGCGGCATCGGCGCTTTGGTGGGGGGGCCAAACGTCCGTACGGTGCCGCCATGCAATCACTCGAACCCCACCACACCACCCTGCTGGTCATCGATCTTCAGAAGGGCTTCGGCCACACGCGCTGGGGCCGGCGCAACAACCCGTCCATGGAGCAGCGTGCCTCCGAACTGTTGCGCGCCTGGCGAACAAGCGGGCGGCGAGTCGTGCACATGCGCCACATGTCGACCGATCCCTTGTCGCCGCTTCGGCCCGGTCAGCCCGGGAACGAGTTCCAACCCGAGACGGCTCCCTTGCCGGGCGAGACCGTGATCGAGAAGCGCATGAACAGCGCCTTCATCGGAACGGCGCTCGAGGCCGATCTGCGTGCCGCCGGATGTCTCGGGTTGGTGATCGTTGGACTCACGACGAATCATTGTGTCTCGACGACCGCGCGCATGGCCGGCAACCTGGGCTTTACGACCTGGGTGGTGTCCGACGCCACCGCCGCGTTCGATCGCATTGGCCCTGACGGCGCCGAGCATCCTGCGGAACTGGTTCACGCCATGGCGCTCTCGGATCTCCATGGCGAATTCGCAACCGTGGTTGACACGGCGACGGTGATCGACGCGTTGAAGATTCCCGCCCCCTCGAGGATGGCCTCATGAGCCGCACCCGCCTTCTGTCGATCGTCGCCTCAAACCTCGCGCTCCTCACGGCTGTAACGCTCATCTCGGGTGTCGCCCCGATATCGTTTGGGGACCAGGCCTCCGCACCCGAAGCGCCGCGTCCGGTCCCCAAGGGCGTCGACGTCCGCGGCCTGGATCGCGCGACCGACCCCTGCACTGACTTCGACGCGTTCTCCAACGGCGGTTGGCGTGCCCAGAATCCCATACCGACCGGGAGGCAGCTGTGGAGCCGGCGGGCGGCGGGTCGTGAGGCAAACCGGCGGCAGCTGACGAATCTGCTCGAGGAGCTCGCGGCGAATGCGGATCGGCCGCGCGGGAGCATCGAGCAACAGCTCGGCGATCACTTCGCTTCCTGCGTAAACGAACCCAGGGTCGACGCTTTGGGCGTGACGCCTCTGGCTCCGCTGCTCGCGGATATCGCCTCGGTCGAGGACACGAGGGGTGTCGAGCGCATGATCCGCAGGCTGCATGACCTTGCCATAACGGCCCCGTTCGCGGCTACGGGCACATCGGACTACCACGATCCCGAGAGTGTCGTCGTGAACATCGCGGCCGGCGGGCTTGGGCTGCCGGGTCGCGACTACTACCTGAAGCCCGACAAGAACTTCGCAGAGGCGAGAGAGAAGTATCGAGAGCACATCGTCCGCGTTCTGACCCTCGCCGGGGTGGCGGGAGCGTCGCCGCTCGCAGAAGAGATCGTAGCGCTCGAGACCCGTCTGGCCGAGGCCAGTCTCTCACCCACGGCGGCCGCCGATCCGGCCACGACCGCACACAAGATGCCCTTCACCGGGCTACAGCAGCTCTCCGCACACTTCGACTGGGAGAGCTACTTCGCCGAGGCCCACCTCCCGCGCATCGCCGTGAACGTCGCCGAGCCCGCGTTCATCGAAAGGCTGGACCGAGAGCTTCGGGCGACGCCGGTCGCAACATGGAAGGCCTATCTCACGTGGCACCTGCTCAGGTCCGCGTCACCGTGGCTCTCGAAGCCCTTCGCGGACGAGGCGTTCGCCTTTGCCAGCCAGTACCTCGGCGGCGCCTCCGCGGAGAAGCCTCGGGCGATGACCTGTCTCGAATCCACGGAGGCGCTCCTCGGAGAACCCCTCGGACGCGAATACGCCGAGCGGTACTTTCCTCCTGAGGCGAAGGCCAAGGTTCAGAAAATGGTTCAGACCCTGCTCGCGGTGTTGAAGGACGACCTGCGCGAGGTCAAATGGATCTCCGACGCGACGAGGCAGCAGGCCCTCGCGAAGGTCGAGGCCTATGAAGTGAGCGTGGGCTATCCCGACGTGTGGACCGACTACTCGTCGCTCGTCATTCGCCGCGAGGCGTTCTGGGAGAACGTGGCCGCGGCCCGGCGCTTCGGGGTCCTCGCCGATCGCAAGCGCATCGGACGTCGCGTGAGCCGCGCAATCTGGCAGCTTCCGCCGTCCTCACCCGGCGCATACATCGACATCCAGCTCAACCTGATGGCGCTGCCGGCCGGCTTTCTGCAGGCGCCGGCATTCGACCTCGCCGCATCAGACGCGGTGAACTACGGGGCCATCGGCGTCGGCATCGCGCACGATCTCACCCACTCTATCGACGCGCTGGGCCGAGAGTTCGACTCGCTCGGGCAGCCACGGAACTGGTGGACAGATGCCGATCTCGACGCTTTCCTTAAGGTCGGGCAGTGCACGGTTGATCAGTACGACGCTTATGAAATCGAACCGGGCGTCCGCCTCCAGGGGAAGCAGGTCCAGGGCGAGGCGCTGGGCGACCTCGCCGGACTAGGCCTTTCGTATCGCGCACTGAAACGATGGATGCAGCATCACCGGGCGCCGCTGATCGACGGCTTCACTCCCGAACAGCAGTTCTTCCTCAGTTGGGGCCAGTTCCGCGGCGCCACCGAGAGCCTGGAGCTTCAACGTCAGATGATCAAGTCGGATTCGCACCCGACGGCCAGGTATCGGGTGATCGGGCCGCTCTCGAATTCACCGGAATTCCAGCAGGCCTTCGCGTGCAAGGCCGGATCGGCGATGGTGAGGCCGCCCGCTCAGCGCTGCGAGGCCTGGTAGTCGAGACGCCAGAGTTCAGGCCTGGACCTTCGAGTCCACGAGAACCACAACCGAGATCGCGGTTTCGAGGTCGGTCGCGATGCCCTGGCCGCGGCCGTTCTCCTTGGCCTTGTAGAGGCCCTGGTCGGCCGCGAGCAGCGTGCCTTCCATCGAGTGGCGGAAGGAGGGAACAAGGGTGACCGCTCCAATGCTCAAACTGACCGCGCCCGGTCCCCTCAGCCCCGCGAGGTCGATCGCCGCCACCGCTTTCAGGCTGCGCAGCACGAACCCTTTGGCGCCTGCCCAATCGACCTCCGGGAGGATCAGCGCGAACTCATCACCACCGTATCTGGCAACGAGCTCGGCGGGCCTCCGCCACGATTCACTGAGTGCTTGTGCCACCGCCTTGAGGCAGGCATCGCCGCCCGCGTGTCCCTGAAGGTCGTTGAACGCCTTGAAGTGGTCGATGTCGGCGAGTGCTACGGTCAGCCGTGTGGAGGACCGGCTGAGGCGGCGCCACTCTTCCTTCAACACCTCCTCGAAGCGCCGGCGATTGGCGATCCCGGTGAGAGTATCCACGGTGGCCTTGCGCTCGAGCAGGTCGCGGGCGGCCTTGAGTTCGAGGTGCGTCTGCACGCGCGCGCGGAGGACCGGGATGCTGATCGGTTTGGTGACGTAGTCGACCGCTCCCGCTTTAAACCCCTCGGTCTGGTTCTCAGACCGGTCGAGCGCGCTCACGAAGATGACGGGTATGCGGCGAGTCGCCTCGTCGGCCCGCAGACGTCGGCAGACTTCGAGACCATCCATATCCGGCATGCGGACGTCGAGCAGAACCAGATCAGCGAGGGGAGCGAGCGAGAGGGCCTCGGCGCCCGACTTCGCCGCCAGCACCTCATACGTGCCCCGCAGGGCCACCGCCAACACCTCAACGTTGGTGGTGTCATCGTCCACGATGAGGACTCGGGTGCGATGCGGGTTCATGTCCGGTTCCATGTTGCACCTGGAACCATAGAGGAGAGCCCTTGTCCGAGAATGTGACTCAGATCCCCAGATTCGAAAAACTCAGGCCAGGTGGTTGCGCAGCGAACTCATCAGGTCGCCCCACCACAAACTCATGTTGCGGATGAAGGCGGCCGGAGGCGCGCCGTGGCGGACCGGGTGATCGGGGCGTAGGGCTGCGAACCCGCGGTGTCGTACCGTCACCAGCGTGCCGCTCTGGCTCGGCTCGAATGCCACGTCGACCTCGGTCTTCTCGTTTGGGGCGAAGTTCGTCGCGCGCCATTCGAACGTCAACTGCGTCGGCGGCGTCCATAACGTCACCCTACCGCTCTCGAGCACGCGCTCACCCGCCGAGGTCGCGTACGACTCGAACAGCCGCCCGCCGAGCTTCGGCTCGAGGTGCACCACGCTTCGACCCCTTCCGATGCGGTACCTCAAACCGGTGCGCCACCACGCGTCGATCTCCTCTGTGAAAGCGCGGAACGCCTCCGCGGGCGCCACCTCCACCAGAACGGCGATCGTCACCTGGTCGCCGACGATGCGAGGAGTGGTCATGCCTTCCTGGTCCCGCGTTCGGCGTGGCGCTTGAAGGCTTGAAGCTGGTCGCCCCAGAACGCCTCGACCTCTTCGAGCCAGCCGCGCAGTTCGCGGAAGGCCCGGGGCTCGATCTGATACATGCGTACCCGTGCGTCATCGGGCAGCTCTTGCTCGGTGACCAGGCCCGTCCTGCGCAGCACGCGCAGATGACGGCTCATCGCCGGCCGGGTCAGAGCCAACTCGTCCGCGAGTTCGCTCGCTCGGCGCGGACGCTTGCGCAACAGATCGATCACGCCGCGCCGCGCTGGATCGGCGAGTGCGGCGAAGGTACGGTCGAGGTTGGTCGGCGCGGCCGGGCTCATTTCTTCTCGCTGACGCGCTGCATGAACCACCAGATGTGTCCTTCGGGATCGAGCGCGCCGTAGGTTCGATCGACCCAGTAGTCGTCTCCGTAGTCGGTGGTGCGCGGCTCACGAATGATGCGCGCGCCGGCAGCTTTGGCTCGCGCGTGGTGTGTGTCGCAGTCGTCGACGAAGAACTGCGTCGTCTGGGTGACGCCGCCGACGCTCTTCGGACTGCGAAACAGCTTCTGCCACGCCTCTTCGCCTCCGACCCCGCCCACCGAAATCATGCTCTCACCGAACGTGAGCTCGGAGTATTGGATGACCCCATCGTCACTCTCGACCTTGAGGCGCACCTCGAAGTTGAAGGCCTTGACGAGCCAGTCGATGGCGGCGTGAGGGTCATCGTAGAAGACGGAGATAGTCATGCGCGGCCAGCCCTTGGGTGGTGGTTTCATAAAGTGTCCTTTAGTTGCACTAATCAGCTAAACATTAACTAAACATGAAACTATAGTCAAGAAAGAGAACCATGATGCGGTGAGGCCGGCATTGGCTTGACACGCTCCGGTCAGTCTCCGCGCAGCGCCGGTCCTGGTGCAACCTTCGATGCTCGCCTCGCGGGAATGTAGGCGGCGGCTGCGCCCACAATGAGCAGAGTCAGCGTTCCAGCCGCGAACGAAACGGCATCGCGGGGCGGTATTCCGAACAGGAGCGCCGCCATCAATTGACTGGCGGCCAAGGCGACGACGAGGCCGATGGCTCCTCCGAGGGCCACGAGCCGGAGCCCCTCACCCACGATCAGGCTCCGCACCTGCTCGGGTCGGGCGCCAAGCGTGAGCCGCACTCCGATCTCCCGGGTGCGCCGCGCGACCGAATACGAGAGCAGCCCGTACAGCCCAACCGCGGTCAGCGCCACAGCGAGCGATGCGAATCCCGCGAGCGTGAGCATGTTGAAGCGCGGTTGCGCTACCTTCGAATCGAGGGTTCGCGCGAGAGTTGTGGGTTCGAGGAGTGCTATGGAATCGTCGAATCTTCGGACCTCGCTTCGTACCGAGGGCAGCAAGGCCATGGCATCGCCCGCAACGCGCAGGAGAATGCTCATGTCCCGTTGCGGGAACTGGTTCGAGGAGACGTAGTAGGTGGGTTCGCTCGCCTTTGCCACTCCGAGCGAGTGAACGTTCTCGGCGACACCCACGATCTGGAAGCGAACCGGCGCGGCCGCTCCCCCCATGCCCGAAACGGAGCCCAGGCGAAGCCAGTGGCCGAGCGCGTCATCATTGGGGAAGTAGCGCGACGCGAAGTCGCGACTCACCACCACCGCACCCGACGAGCCCTGCGAGTCACGCTCGTCGATCGGCCGGCCGGAGAGAAGCCTGACGTCCAGGGTCTCGAAGTAGCTCGGACTCACGATAGCCAGATGCGCGCCGCCCTCGCCTGAGTCGTCCTTCCCCTCAATGGAGAAGGAGTCGATCCAGTTGGACTCGAGCGGAGAGTCGTAGGCGACAGCTCCGGTCAGAACGCCCGGCAGGCCACGTAGTCTCGAAAGCAGCTCGTTGTACCCGGCGCTGACCTCGGGCGTGGCCGAATAGCGCGCGGGCAACACGAGCTGAAACGCGAGGACGCCTTCGGGCCGGAAGCCCGGATCGACCTGACGCAGCCTTTCGAAGCTGCGGGTCAAGAGCGCGCCGCACGTCACGAGGACCAGAGCCATGGCCACCTGTGCGACCACGAGGCCTCGGCGGACGCGGTGTCCCCTGTGATCGCCCGAACCCGGAGCCCCGTCGCGCAGGCCCTTTGCCGGGTCGGCCGCCGACGCCCGTATCGCCGGCCACCAACCGAAGGCGAGCCCCGTTGCGATCGAAGCGAGCAGGGCGAAGGCGAGGACCCGGCCATTGACGACCACGGTGGTGAGACGGGGAAGGTCCTGCGGAAGAATGGAGACCAGCAGGGGAAGGCCGAGAGCGGCCAGCGCGCATCCGGCGAAACCGCCTGATATGGCCAGAAGGAGGCTCTCCGTCACGAGGAGTCTCGCGATGCTCACCCGGCTGGCGCCCAGGGCGCGGCGCACCGCGATCTCACGCTCTCGCGAGGTCGCACGTGCGAGCAGAATGGACGCCGCATTCGCGCAGGCGAGGATCAGGAGGAGGCCCACCGCGGCGAGCAGCACGATCAGCGCGGGGCGCACGTCTCCCGTGATCTCGGATTCAAGGGACGACACCAGGGCGCTTTCGCCCGCGTTCGTCGCCGGGTATTGCACGGCCAGCCGGGCATGAAGCGCCTTCATCTCATCGTCCGCGTCGGCGATGGCGATGCCGTCGCGCAACCTCGCGAGCACGCCCATGACGTGGCTGTTTCGGTTGGCCGCGCGCTCGGCGTTCATCCGCATGGGCACGAAGACCTGCTGCGTCCGTGCCGCGAAGGAGATACGGGCTGTGGCGCTTGGCCAGGAGGGAAAGAGGCCGGGCGGCGCCACGCCGATCACGGTGTAGGGCTGGCCATCCAGGAGAATCGTCCGGCCGATGACCTTGGGGTCGGCGCCGAACCGGCCCTTCCAGAGATCGAAGCCGAGGACCACGCTCAAGGCGCCTGCCTCGGCATCGCGCGGTGCGAACGTGCGTCCCGCCACCGCCTTGACTCCGAGCACGTCGAAGTAGTTGACGCTCACCGACGCCCCGCCGATGCGTTCTGGTTCGCCCGCGCCGATCAGCGTGAAACCGGCGGCGTTGAACCCGGCCATGGCCGAGAAGGACTTCGCCTCGGCTCTCCAGTCCAGAAAGTTGGCGGGCGCGACGCGAGCTTTTCGGGCACCCGTCTCCCAGATCGTGACCAACCGATCGGGCGACCGGAAGGGCAGGGGCCTCAACAGGACCGCGTCCACAATACTGAATAAGGTGGTATTCGCGCCGATACCGAGGGCCAGAGTTGCCACCACCACCGCGGCGAAGCCGGGTTGTCGGCGCAGAGCGGCCACGGCAAAACGCGCGTCACTCAAGAGCTGTCGCATGAAGTCCCTCGCTTGAGGCTTGGACGGATGGGAACAGCGAAAGGTTATTCCATGCGGCCGGCCGGTAGCCCTGGAACAAGCGAACGCCTTGCTGCGTCTTATACCTTGTATGACAAGATATAGAACGGTAAGGAGACTTTGAATGCTTGAGATCCGCGATCTGGTGAAGGTCTACCCGGGAGGGGTGGCGGCCCTGCAGGGCGTGAGCCTGAAAATCCCCCGCGGGATGTTCGGGCTCCTCGGCCCGAACGGCTCGGGGAAAACCACACTGATGCGCATCCTTGCCGGTCTCCTCGAGCCCACCGCGGGCACCATCCACAAGGACGGCGTCGACGTGACGCGACATCCCGAGCTGATCTGGCCGCGCCTTGGCTACTTGCCCCAGGACTTCGGCTTCTATCAAGACCTAACCGGCACGGCCATGTTGAGGCACCTGCTTGCCCTCAAGGGGGTCGATGCGCCGGGCGGGCGCTCCGCTCTCTGCGCCGCGCTGCTTGACCGAGTGAACCTGAGCGCCGCCGCCGATCGCAAGGTCCGCACGTATTCGGGGGGCATGAGGCAGAGACTGGGCATCGCGCAGGCCATAGCGGGTGACCCCGATCTGGTGATAGTCGACGAGCCCACGGCTGGCCTCGACCCCGAGGAGCGGAACCGCTTCTACCGGCTGCTCGCCGACCTCGCGCGCGACCGCACCATCTTGCTCTCGACCCACATCGTCGAGGACGTGGCCATGTTGTGCCCGCAGTTCGCGGTCATCCGCTACGGGCGCCTGGTCGCCCACACCACGCCTGACGCTGCGCGGGCGGCGCTTGCGGGGACGATCTTCGAGGGCGTCGTCGACAATGAGGAGCTGGAGCGCCTTTCGCTCGAAGGCGTCCTGACCCAGGCTCGCCTTGTCGAAGGACGCAACCTGGCCCGGATCCATGCGCCCCGGGGCGGCGAGCGCGCGGGCTTCAGCCTCTCCGTCCCCACCCTCGAAGACGCCTACTTCGTGATGATCCGTTCGAGTCAGCCCGAACGTTCGGCGGCCTGAGTCCAGATGGCGCCCCATCGCGTTCTCGCCATCGCCCGCCAGGAGTTGGGCACGCACGCCCGCTCTCCGCTCGCCTGGGGGCTGGTGGCCTTCACGCTCTTCGCGACGCTCTTCGTGAACCCCGCGGCCATGATCCCTTCCGGAGACGCCGCGATTGGAGGCGTGCAACCGTTCAGCAATTCCCGTCACGCGATGGCCCAAAGCTTCGCGCTGACCGGGCTGATCTTCTACACGTTCCTGACCTCGCTCCTCGCTGGTCTCTCAGTGGTTCGAGACGACGAAGCGCGTGTCGGCGACCTGCTTCACAGCACGCCCCTGACCGCGGCCGAGTACGTCATCGGCAAGTTCTCGGGTGTCGTTGGCGCTCTCTTCACGATCCTCACGATCCACGTGGCGATGGCGATCGCCTGGCGCGAAGGTGGCTCGGTGCTGGGTTCAGACGCGATCCTCGGACCGTTCCGGCTCATGAACTACCTCATTCCCGCTGCGGTCTTCCTGGCTCCCGGGGTCATCTTCTGCGCGGCGGTCGCATTCGCAGCGGGTGAGCGTCTGCGCTCGGCCTTCGCGATCTACGCGATGCCCACGGCGCTCTTTTTCCTGGCCCTGGGCGGGCTCATTCCACGGCCCGCGTCAACCCTCGAGCTGGTCTTGACTCCAGCGTTCGCGGCGTTCGACGTGTGGGGCGCCCGCTGGCTCTCCGACGTCATCTTCCACGCCGACCGCGGCGTGGAGTACTACAACTCGGCACCCCTCGCCTTCGACGTGCCCTTTCTGCTCAACCGCCTCTTCGTTCTTGCCGTGCCTGCTCTGGTGATCCTCTCCACGATCCGCCACTGCCGTCGTCGAGTTCGGGGCGCTGGACCGACCGGGGCACGGAGCCCGCTGCCCGTCGCTTCATTCGTTGACTTGCAGCCCCCTTCGACCGCCCCACGCTGGCGGGAACTGAGGATGACGTCGAGCCCGCCCGGGACGGTTGAGGCGGCCTGGGAGATGGCGCGCGCGGACGTTCTTCAGTGGCTGGCGCAGCCGGGGTCGTATCTCTTCATTCTGTTCGCGATGCTCCTGACCCTCGAGTCCGCCGGCTCGGTGCGCGGCGTCTTCGATTCGCAGGTGATCCTGACCTCGGGCGGCCTCGCGGTGCATCTCATTGAGATGCTGACCGCCGTCGGCTGCCTGATGTTGATGTTCCACATTGTCGAGGCCCTCGATCGTTCCCGACGGCTGGGCATCCACGGGTTGATCGCATCAACCCCGGTGAGCGATGTCGCGATCCTCCTTGGACCTTGGTTGTCGGGTGCGCTGCTCCTTTCGATCACTCTTGCCTCCTGTGCCCTCGTGGCGGCTGGGATGCAGGCGATGCAGCAGGCGGCGCCGATCGACCTCATGCCGTTCGTCCTCGTATGGGGCATCCTGCTCGCGCCGACCTTCGTCGCGTGGGCGGCATTCGTGACCGCCGCGTTCACGGTCACCGGCGACCGACTCGTGACCTACGTGCTCGGTCTCGCCTTGCTCATGGGAACCGCGGCGCTGCTGCTGAGCGGGAGCATGACGTGGGTGACCAACTGGCCGCTTTGGGGCGCCCTTCGCTGGTCGGACATGGGCCTCTTCGAGATGGACCGGCACGCGCTCGGATTGAACCGAGCGGTCGTTCTTAGCGCCGCTGTGTTCCTTTCCGCCGTCGCCGTTGCGGCCTGGTCCCGGCGCGACCGTGATCCGCTTGTGCGGCGGGTTTGGCCGGTGGCCCGGCTGGCCGCGGCGGCGTGCGTGGTCGTTGTGCCGGCTCTGTTCCTGTCGAGCCTGATTGACGAGGGCGTCGATGGGAGGCGCGCCCGAGAGAAGGCCAAGGACTATTGGCGTCTGAACACCGCATCGTGGGCTGCAGTCCCTCCACCCGCTCTGGTACACGTTGATGCGCGGGTTGACCTCGAGCCATCCTTGAGCCGGATGCGCGTGCGCGGCGTATTCGATGTCGAGAACCGGGCGGGAGACGCCGTTCGGCGACTGCCATTCACGGTGGGCCCGGGCTTCGAGGGCGTGGCTTGGTCGATCGAGGGTGTGCCGGTCGAACATGAAGACCGAGCGGGCCTTCACGTAGTTCCGCTGCCTCGGCCTCTGGCCCAGGGGGCGAGGATTCGCGTGGGCTTCTCCTACGTTGCCCGAGCACCGCACGGAGCGACGCGCAATGGTGGAGGGGCTTCCGAGTTCATTCTTCCCTCCGGCGCGGTCCTCGATACGCAGGGACAGAACTTCCTTCCCACCCCGGGCTTCGTGGCGGGGACCGGCATCGATCGGCACAACCAGATCGAACCCGCCGAATCCCCGGAGGATCTGTGGCGCGGTGTGTTGCCTCCACTCGCCGGGCCGGCCTCAGCGTTTACGGCGCGAATGGAGGTGACGGCGCCCGCGGGCTACACCGTCAACGGCGTTGGGCACAAGACCCGCGAGACTCAAGATGGGGCGCGCACCACCGTGCTGTGGGAGACCGAACATCCCGTGCGCTTCCTGAACCTCGTGGCCGGACGATGGGCTCTGCGGAAGGGCGATGGAGTGGCGGTTTTCCATCATCCGGCCCACACCCACAATGTGGAGGCCATCCTTCGTGCACTCGAGCTCTCGCGCCGTCGGTTCTCAGAGTGGTTTCGACGGTACCCCTGGAAAGAACTGCGGCTCAGCGAGTTTCCCGACCACGCCACGCGCGCCCGCGGGTTTCCCACGAATATCCCCTTCTCCGAAGGGATCGGATTCCTGACCCGGCGCGAGGAAGGGGGCGGGGCCGTCGATCTCCCCACCGTTGTGACCGTGCATGAAGCCGCGCATCAATGGTGGGCCCATCTGCTCACACCGGGGAAGGCTCCCGGGGCGGACGTGCTGCTCGAGGGCATGGCTCACTACTCGACCATGCTGCTGCTCGAAGCCGAGTACGGGCCGCAGGCGCGGGCCGAGTTCGCTCGCAGTCTCGAATCGCGCTACACGGACGAACGACGCGCGGATGCCGAGCGGCCGTTGGTGAGGATCGGCGAAGCGAGAGGGATCACCGACAAAACGGCGATCCAGGACAAGGGCGCCTGGGTCATGTGGATGCTCGACGCCCACCTGGGCCGCGAGGCGATGCTCTCGGGTCTTCGATCGTTCATCACGCGCTTCGAGGGAACCCCCGACCACCCGGCCCTCGAGGATCTGATCGAGGAGTTGCGGCCGCGCGCCCATTCGGCTGCCGCCTATCAGGCGTTTGTCGATCAATGGTTCAGAGGCGTCGTCCTGCCCGAGTTCCAGATCCGGGCCGCGCGGGTCGAGCGGAGTGAAGCGGGCTGGACCGTCACCGCCACCATTGCGAACGTGGGCAAGGGCGCGACGAGGGTGGAGGTGGCGGCGATGGCGGGGGATGCGGAGGTGCGCACTTCCGTCGCGCTCACTCCCGGCGGGGAGGCGGTGGCGGTTTGGACCGCGGCCTTCGAGCCCGAGAGCCTCCGGATCGATCCGGGCGTGAACGTGCTGCAGCTCCATCGCGATCGAGCGCACATGGTCCTGCCGCGACGTTCCCGGTAAGACTCTCATCTCGCTCCGACGCATGATCCACTTGCATCCATTAATCGCCCGGAAATAGTGCATTCGGCTCATGGTCAAGCACCGCGAGCCGGCCCAACGTGAGCCTGATCTCCTGTTGAGGAGGAACGCCCAATCGGACGCCGCCGTCCTCACAGAGCGAGCGAGGCCGTATGAAGAGAACGCAGGTCGGGACGGTTTGCATGGCAACCGCCGTTTTCGCCAGCGCGTGGGGGGGCGGTTTAGTTCGCGCCGACGACACCCCAACCGACGAGAAGCCCGCGAAGGTCAGTTACAAGGACGGGGCGGCCACCTTCGAGTCCGAACACCTGGCCCTCCGCCTGACCAACCGAATCCAGTTCCGCCTGACTGACGAGTTCCCCGACAAGTCGGTTCAGCTCTCGGGCACCGCCGGCCCCGGGGACAGCCGGCCGTCGTGGCGCGTCCGCCGGGCCAAGACGAGTCTGTCGGGCTGGTTCTATCGGCCTGAAGTGCGCTTCGATCTGCAATTGAGTTGGGCCGGACCCGAGGCGGGGGCGAGCGCGCAGACGGCACTCCAGGACATCAGCGTCACCTGGGATATCTCGAAGAAGCGGACCTTCGAACTCTCGTTCGGCCAGTTCAAGGTTCCCCTCGGCCGCCAGGAGATGACCTCCTCGGGCCGACAGCAGTTCGTGGACCGGGACATCTTCTCGTTCGAGTTCACGCGCGGGCGGGACCTCGGCGTCCAGATCGACGGGGCTCTGGCCAAGGGTCGGCTGACCTACATGGCCGGCGTCTTCAACGGAAACGCCGCCTCACGGCTCCAAAACGACAACTCCAGGTTTCAATCCAACGCGCGCCTTACCTTCGAGCCGTGGGGCAAGGTCGGGTACAGCGAGGGCGACTTCGAGTCCAAGGACAAGCCGCTCCTGGCCGTGAGCGGCCAGATCGAGCACAATAACCAAGCCTACACCTCGAACGTCAGCGACAACCTCAAGACCCTCGTCTGGGGCGGCGACATCGTCTTCAAGTACAAAGGGTTCTCCGGCTTCGCCGAGCGCCTCGCCCGGGATCGCCGGCCGCAGCCAACCGGCAACGTTGACCCTTCCCAGGTCCCTTTCGACACTCGTCGGTTTCACTCGAACGGCTGGCACGGGCAGATTGGCTACTTCCTGAAGCGCGACAAGATGGAGGTCGCCCTAAGGTTCGCCACCTACGATCCCTCCGACCTCGTCCCCGACAACGATCGAACCGAGAAGGGCTTCGGCCTCAACTATTTCGTGAACAAGCATTTCCTGAAAGTCCAGCTCGACTTTCGTGAGATCGAGAACCCGGACCGCACGAAGGCCAGAGAGCTGCGGCTTCAGTCGCAGGTCATCTTCTAGCGGCCTCCAAGGGGGTGGCTTATGACTGACTTGAATCTGAGCTTGAGCCGGCGGGTCCTCGCCCTGTGCCTGGCGTTCGGTCTCATCGCCCCCGCCGGAGGAGTGCAGGGCGCCCCACCGGTCGATCCGGCGCGAGCCGCGCGGCTGACCGTTCCGCCGAGCGCGATCACTGTCGAAAGCCTGGACTTGGCGCAGGTCAGGGCCCCGGACACACCCGCCAGCCCGGTGGCACCTGGTCCTTCGGCTTTGCGCAGTTTCACCTTCGACTTCACGAGCAGCCACGTCAGCTACCTTGTCTACGCCGAGGCTGCCGGCGGGAGTGTGGATCTGGAGATCTGGTCCGGACAGCCGGAGCGGCCCTACAGCACGGGCTCTACCGCATCGTTCGTGTTTCCGGGCTCGGACAAGGCAATCATCGTGGGCAAGCACAATTTCTATCTCGACGGCAGTGGGTCGGCCGAGGCCACGGTAAGGGCGTATCACCGAACCGGCGGCCCGCCGTCTTCAGGCACTCTCGACCTTAACCTCTATGTTCTCGCGGGCTGCGGCCTGACCGCCCAGCAACTGTCCGAGGGTGTCAGCGTCTTTGCCTCGGTGTACGCGGAGGCGGGCATCGGTCTCGGGAGAGTGAGTTCCTTCAATGTCACGGGTGGGGAGCGCTTCCTGTCACCGTCGGACACCGACGAGCTCGGCGAGTTGTCTAAGCTCCTCACCACCAGCGCCTCGAACCGCGCCGCCGCGAACTTGTTCTTCATCAAGAGCATGTCGGGGCTTTACGGCTTTTCGCAAGGGATTCCGGCGGCGCTGGGCCTCACGGCCACCATATCGGGCGGAGTCGTCGTCGTGGTAGACACCCACCAAACCGATCAGGGTTTCGACTCGGAGGAGCTCGGGCAGACGATGGCTCACGAGACGGGCCATAGCCTGGGTCTGTTCCATACCAGCGAGCGTGACGGCTCCCGTTTTGACACCATCACCGATACCGCGCGCTGCACGGCCGGCCCGCCTTTGAGCTCGTCGGGGTGCCCGGATGGACAGAACTTCATGTTCTGGTCGGGAACAGGGTTCGACGTGAGCACGGGCCAGGCCTACGTCCTCCGTCGGTCGCCCATCGTTCGATGAAGGAGAAGCCATGACCACACCCGGGCTTGCCACTGTCATCCTGATCTTTACGGTGGGCGGCGCGAGCGCCTCTTCACCGCCCCAGTCGGAAGGAACGCGTCAGTCGGTCCGAATGATCCTTCGCGCTCACGAGTTCATTCCCCTCACCGCGGCTGAGTGGATGCGACTCGGCGACGAGGTGGACCGGCATCTGGCGGAGGCCGCCGACGACTCGGAATTGACCTACGGAGCGCGCCAGCGGGCCATGCGCGGCCTCGCCGTGATCGGCGGCCCGCGGGCCCGGACGCTTCTGCGGGGGATGATCAGCCGCTCCCGGGTTGCGCCGGCTCTTCTCTCGACCGCAGTTCAAGAGTACGCGCGGGCCTTCGCCCGCAGCGAGCCCGCGGAGGTCGGAGTCGTTACGATTCCGCTTCTGGAGCACGCCGACTGGGTGGTGCGGCAAGGCGCGGTTCGCGCGCTCGGCGCGTTGGACTCTCCGGAAGGAAACCGGGCCTTGCTCTCGAGGCAGCGGAGGGAGAACCATGCCGCGGTCAGGGCGGCCCTGCGCTTGGCGTTGCGTCAGCCGCGCAGCGATTGAACCCTGAAGACGAGAGGCCCCCTGGGCTGCCGCCGCGAGATGCTTTACGGGTACGTGCCGCCCTTCAGGTCGTAGCCGAACTGATACGTCGATGGCGGGAGAAAGACGCCACCCACCAGCGGGTGACTGCCGCGCAGAGTCCACGATGAGTCGCCATCGCACTCCTGTTCACGATGTCCGGCGAAGGCCAAGCGGACTGTGCCCTTCACCGTGGACGAGCGAGGCGGGAAGATGACCTGCATCCCGGCCGATGACGCTCCGCCCGTGACCGGTCCGGTCGGCCGGCATTCGGCGGTGAGGCTCAGCCCGGGGATGTCGACCGAACCCTGCCATGTCCGGTCAGTGGTTTGGCGAAGCCTCACCTGGCCGTAGGTCGCGGGGTACCCCTTTTCGCGCATGTAGGCGGCGTAGCTGCTATCAGGTATCCAGAATTCGAGAGCCAGAAACGGCCGCCCTGGTTCGGGACCGGCGGTCCTATCCGACGGCGCGACCCGGGCAAACCACAAAGCGGCGGCTCCTCCTTCCGGCCAATTCGGCGTGCGCCCATCGATCATGAAAGTCCCGGCTTGAATGATTTCGAGAAACGAAATGCCCCAGAGAGCGTGGGCCGGGTGATCCGCCAGATGGTCCCTCGCCCAGCGAACACCCCCCACGGAGAGTTCCTCAACGGTGATGAACCGCAGCGCTTTCGGGAGATGTCTCCCGACCGTCGCCGGATCGAAAACCAGGTAGGAGACAATTTCATGAGGTTGGCCCACAACCCAGTGTGACCGAGCACCGTCGGGAAGCGCCGGAAGTTGCGCAGGAATCTCGCCGCCAAAAAGCGCTGAGCAGGCGAGAATGATTCCCAAGAGGGAGGATTGGGCTGTGTCGTCCGATCTCGGGTTCAATGCCGCCGAGATCAGCTGAGTTTGACCGCGAGTGCTTCCATCAACTTCGCCAGCATGGCGCTACGCGTGCCGGCCGCGGCGCCCTTCAGATGCCCCACATGCGTCCGCAGTTCGGCGGCCACTCGCGGATCTTTCTGTCCCGCATCGAGTCGCGCCTGCGCCTTGTCCAGCATCGCGGAGAGTGTGGACACCTGCTTCGCGGTGAAGCGGCCCTCACGTTGCAGTTGGTCGATGTAGGCGCGCGCCACCACCGGGGCGTCGGGCCAGCCGATGGGGAACTGCTGCTGGGGATTGAAGGTGCCCCCGTGAGTCGCGGCCTTCGCGGCGGCAATCTCGTGGGCGCTCAGATACTGACTGGGCCCAAGCTCCAGTACGTCGAGGCCCCGCGCGATTTCGGTGCCGTAGATCCGGCCGTTGTACCAGTAAGTGGACCAGTAGCCGCCCAGGACTTCGGCTTTGTCGCTGATCGGGCCGCGGTCGAAGAAAGCGATCTCGGTGGGCTTCGTGCTGTCGGTGAAATCGATCACCGAAAGGCCGCCCTGGTACCAGGCCTGTACGAAGATGTCGCGGCCGGGCACGGGCACGATCGAGCCGTTGTGGGCCACGCAGTTCTCGGTTTCGGTCTGGGGAGCGGAGAGCTTGTAGGTACCGCGGTAGACGAGCTTGTTGTCGACGATGTCGTAGATCGCGTCGGCGCCCCAGTTGCGCGGATCGTACGAGCGGCAGCGCGGGCGCGAGCCGCCGCCCCATTCGTCGGTGAAGATCACCTTGGTGCCGTCGTTGTTAAAGGTCGCCGAATGCCAGTAGGCAAAGCCCTTGTCGGTCACCACGTCGAGACGCTTCGGCTTCAGCGGATCAGAGATGTCGAAGATGATCCCGTTGCCCGAGCAGGCGCCGGCCGCCAGCTTGCGGCTGGGGAACACAGTGATGTCGTGACACTGGTCGGTTTCGCTGGTGACCTGCGTGCCTTCACCGTGATTGCCGCCCATCCACAGGCCGGCGATGCGCCCCGTGGCCTCGTCGGCGAAGACCGCGGGGCTGTCGACGATGCGGGCCTTCGACGGATCGGCCTTCGGAATCTCGACCACGTCGATCCGGAAAAGCGCGGTGCGGTTGTCGCCTGGCACTTCGCCGACGCAGCCCGCGAGTTCTTCTCCCTTGCGCACGCCAGCCGTGCCCGAGTTGTAGACCACGATGCGGTCTTTGTCCTCGGCGACCACGGAATGGGTGTGTGATCCGCGACAGGTCTGCACCTGGCCCACCTGCTGCGGGCTAGTGAGGTCGGAGATGTCGAAGATGCGCAGGCCGCGGAAGCGTTCGGTGCTGACTTCGTCCTTCACGCCCTGACGCCCGCAGTCCACCCGGCCGAGTGTCTGTTCGACCGACATGATCAGGAGATCGCCGACGATGGACACATCGCCCTGTCCGCCCGGACAGACCACCGAACTCAGCAGGGTGGGCGCCTTCGCATCGGTCAGCCGGTAGATGTTGAAGCCGTGGTAATTGCCGACCACCAGAACATCGCCCCGGAACGCCATGTCGGTCTGCGCGAAGGAGAGCAGGGGAGAACGATCGCTCCATTCGGTGTCGTCGTTCGACTGGCCGCTGGCGTCTTTCGGCTTGGCCGCGTCCGCCTTCCTGATCTTGGGCAGCGGCAGCCCCGCGGGGTTCGTCGGATCGAAGAAGCCGGTGGGTTTGCCGAGCTCAGCAACCAGGGTGAGGTGGTTTGCGGCCTTTGCCGCGTCCTTGAAGCCGGCGGAAAGAGCCACGCGGGGGTCGGTCGCGAGCGTGCCGAGAAGCTTGCTCATCCGCTCGATCTCGGCCTTTTGTTCCGTCTTCACGTCGCTGACGAATTGGAAGAGCACGGGCTCGTAGGCACTGCCCGGTCTCTTGACCAGGGCGTCCACCATCTTGAGCGCACCGTCGTGATGCGTGATCATGAGGCTCAGGAACAGCCGGTCGAAGTCGGCGCCGCGGAGCGTCGCGAGCCTCGCCATCTCTTCGGGCGAGGCCATGCCGGCCATCGTGCCCTTCATATCCATCCCGCGATGCATGGAAGCGTCGGGCACGGTCTCGCCGCGTTCGCGCAGCCAGGCCTGCATGAAGCGGATTTCGTCGGCCTGCGAGGCGTTGATCCGGCCCGCCACCGCCACCAGCTCAGGCAGGTTGGTGCGGTCCTTCACCAGTTCGGCCATCTGCACGGCCTGGTCGTGGTGATGGATCATGTCGCGCATAAAGGTGACGTCGTCCGCGGTGTACCGCGTGTCGGCGAGCTTCACCGCCTGCTGCGCCGTCAGCTTGGTGGTTTTCTGCCCAGGGGCACCGGGCTGCACGATGGGAACATCCTGTGCGGCGAAAGCGCCGCAGGCCAGCAGCAGCAGGGCCCCGGAAGTGATCAGCGAAGTCAGTTTTGTCCCGATGCGGTCGTGGTTCATGCGCGATTTCTCCCTTTTGTGAAGGCGGATGATAGGCCATCGTCACCCGTCAAGCCGGGCTGACGACGAGCCTGCGTTTTCGGGGGAGGCGAATGGAGACGCCCTCCGGCGACTGCCCCGAGAGGCGGGCAAGGTCCAGGGCCGGCCGGGCGGTGCCGATGAGGTATCCCTGTACGTGGTGGCAGCCCGACGCAGCGAGGAAGCGCAGCTGACGCGGGTCCTCGACTCCTTCCGCGGTCACAGAGAGGCGACGGGCTCGGCCCAGGGCAATCACGGCGCGGAGGAGGAATCGGTCTTTCGCGTCGGTTGCGAGGTCTCGTACGAAACACTTATCAATCTTGAGCCGGTCGATCGGAAGCTCCTTCAGGTATCCAAGCGCGGAGTGACCGGTTCCGAAGTCATCGAGCGCTACCGAGACACCCAACTCTCGCAGCCGTTCGAGGACGTGTCGGGCGTGGCCGATGTCGTACATCGCCGCGGTTTCCGTGACCTCGATCTCGAGCGCCCGGGCGGGAAGTCCGGACTCGCGCAGGGCGCGGCGGACGTCGTCGACGATATCCGGGTCCGCCAGTTGCTGCGCGGAGAGATTCACCGCCACCTGTATGTCGACCCCGGACTGGACCCGTGCATCCTGGGTGTCCTGACAGGCGCGGAAGAGCACGAAGCGGCCGATGGGGACCACGAGGCCCGTGGATTCCGCGAGATCGATAAAGGCCGCCGCGGCGAGTAGGCCCTCGCTCGGATGGAGCCACCTTATGAGGGCCTCGAAGCCGTCGATGCGTCCGGTGACGAGGGACAGGCGCGGCTGGTAGTAGACCCACAGTTCGTCGAGTGACAGGGCGCGCCGCAGCCGCATCTCCATGGAGAGCTCCCGTTGTGACCGTCCCGTCATGTTTGGGTCGTAGAGGCGCGGCCGCCCGGGCGAGCGCTCTTTGGTCCGATAGGCGGCCGCGTTCGCATGATCGAGGAGGGTGGCCGCGTCCTGAGCGTCTGCCGGGAAGAGGCTGATACCCGCGGTGACCGTCACCATGACCTCTTGCGCCTTGATCTGCATGGGCGCCGCGATGGCGGCCGACAGCTCGCCGGCCAGGCGAAGCGCCTCGCCCGAGTCAGATACCCCGGGGCATGCGGCGGCGAATTCGTCGCCGCCCACTCGCGCGACCAAAGCGCCCTGAGGCAGGATCTGCTTCAGTCGGTCCGCGATCTCCAGCAGGACCGCGTCTCCGGCTCCGTGGCCCATTGACTCGTTGACGGTGCGGAAACGGTCGATGCCGAGGAAGAAGAGGGTGAGGCCCTCGCCGAGAGTGCGGGCGCGAGTGAGCGCCGCCGTGAGCTGACATTCGAAGGCGCCCCGACGGTACAGGCCGGTGACGTCGTCACTCTCGGCCTGTTCACGGGAGGCGTGTCTGCGCGAGCGCTCTTCCAGGAGGCAGCCGGCCATGGAAAGGGCCAGCACGGCCCACGCGATGACCGCGGTCGAGTTGACAACAATCGTTGTGAGCGAATCGGAGCGCAGGCCCAGTGTCATGAAGACTCCCGACATCGCGGAGAGTACCGAGAGGGCGCCGAAGCTCCACGACAAGGCGCGAGGAGAGAACTGGGCGCCCCGCCGTGCGTCGCGAGTGAGGTGAAAGCATCCCGCCATCACGACGAACAGGCGAAGCGTGCGGAAGGCCGCGACCGAAGCGCCACCGGGGCTGTCGGTGAGGGCCAGAGTCGACTGGAGGGCGCAGGACAGGCCGAAGAACGCATAGGCGAGAGCGCTTGCTGAGGGGCGGGCCGCCCACACGCCTCCCCACGCGCTTGCTCCGTGGAGAAAGAAGGCTCCGGCCGCCGCGCCCGAGAGGACATCGAGGATGTGGAAAATGGGTTGATCCGCCGCTGCACCCGGCCTCGCGAGAAGGTGAACCGCGATGGCCGCCCAAGCAGCGCCAAAGGAGCGCAGTCCGGGGGTGGTGTCGCGCCGGGCCGTGCCCAGCGTGGCCGCCGCCCAGGTCGCGGTTGAGATACCGCCGAGAAGGTCGACGACAGAGGGATAGGAGGAAGCAGGCATGGCTACGCGATTGGAACTCCTCTAATGAGCTTCGAGATGACCAAGGGAGGTGTCCCTGGTGTGGCCCGCATGCATGTCAACCAGCCTCTGCGGGGCTTCATGCGGTTACGGGCCAGAACCGCCGGTTGTTCCGCTTTCCGTCCAAGGACAACCGATCACACGTTCGGTTTCTTGAACGAACCATGGGACCGTCGTGCGATTCTGATGCGGGTCCGCGGGCGTTGGTTACACCTGCACGGACCCGTTTGGGGGCGGCGGCTGGGCGCGCCCGTACCCAAGCGTGGCCGAGCGTCTGAAGGTCTGCCTGTAACCCAGGACCGGCGACGTGAATCGTATGAAGACCCCACTACGAATGCCCACGATGATCCGTCCTTCTCATGCCCGTCTAGTTTGTCGTTTCGGTGTCGCCGCGGCTCTGTGCCTTAGCGGCTCGGCGCCGCTGCTGGCTCAGCCGGCAGGGAGCCCGTCCGAAAAGGCTCCGGCCGCACGGCCCTCCCCGACGCCTCCATCCGAACGCGCGTTTGGTCTGGCCTACGAGATCAGCGAGATGTCGATCAACGGGTTTCGCAATTTTGCCGGCGAGATGCGCTACCGATTGGGGGAACGGCATCAGGTGCGGCTCTCGGTTATGGAAGTGAGAGTAACCGAGCGAGATCTGGCGGGCTGGTGGTCGGCCGCAGTCAGCGGCGAAGGAGTAAGGGGCTACTTTCGCGCCTACGAGCTGCATGGGGATCGATTCTTGAAAGGGCACTGGTATCTGAGCGCCAACGCGGGTTACATCGCGAACACGTTCGAGCACGTGACCCTCCACGACCGCGTCACCAACCGCACTCCTACCGCGGGACTGGGCATCGGCTACGCCCGCTCGAATCTGTTCGGGGTACGGGGTCTCTCCATCAACGTTACCAACCCGGTCCGTTACTACTTCCACGAGATCAAGGAGACGAAGCTCGGCTCAGCCACGGTGAGGGCCCACAGATTCGTCCCGAACACCTGGCTCTTTGTGGGATTCGAGTTCTGAACCCTGGCTGATCCCGACCGACACCCGGTCCTGGTCGATCCGCGTGTTTAGCCCGCAGATCTCCACCATCGTTTCCCGCAGCCATCGATGCACCGGGTCGGCATGGAGCCTTGGATGCCACAACATCGACACGGTGATTGGAGGCATCGACACAGGAAGGGCAAACGTATGCAGCCCGTCTCGCAGACAACCGGTGTGGCGTTCGGGCACGCTCGCGATCAGGTCGGACGCGCGGGCCAGGGCCAGCGCGGTTGCGAACCCTCCCACGCTTGTGAAAATCTCGCGTTCGAGACCGAGGGGCAAGAGCGCCTCGTCGATGAGCCCCTTGGCGAGGCCGCGGCGTGACACACTGATGTGCCGGCCTCCCGCGTAACGGGCTGCCGTGATTTCGCCTTCGGCCAGCGGATGCCCCACCCGCACCACGCCGACGAAGCGGTCCGTGAACAACGCGCGAACGCGCACCTCCGGACCCGTGGTGCCGGCCACGACCCCGGTTTCGAGATCAACACTCCCATCGCGAAGTGGAGTGCTGTCCTTGTCGCGCTTTTGCACAAAGCAGAGCCGAATACCGGGAGCTTCCAGCGCGGCGCGACGGAGCAGAGGAGGACCGAAGTTCTCGACGAAGCCTTCGCTGGTGCGCAAAGTGAACGTCCTGACCACGCGCCGGAGATCGGGTGTGGCGGCCGGACGAAGAACTTCCTCCGTCTCCTGAACCAGCTGAGCGACCCGATCCTTCAACTCCATCGCTCGGGGAGTGGGGACGAGGCCACGGCCTGCCCGCACCAAGAGCGGATCACCCGTCGTCTCGCGCAACCGCGCCAGCGCGCGGCTCATCGCCGATGGGCTCAGATGAAGCCGGCGGGCGGCCCGGACCACGCTTCCTTCGGTGAGAACAGCGTCTAGCTGCCCGTGGTGAAAGGCACTTTGGCGCGGCTGCCTGATTCAGGTCGTTGAGGTGGGT
>CXWL01004670.1_pt1 | contig 82004 bp, 73 predicted proteins | sample 590931 | NCBI WGS metagenome assembly CXWL01 (sample SAMEA3498368, study PRJEB10139) | groundwater metagenome | biome: water well; material: biofilm material | place: Germany | collected 2015-04-27
GGGGCAAGTAGGGGGGCAAGTAGGGGGGCAAGTCGTCAGGGAGCCTGGTCCTCACGCTCCAGCCATCCTGATGTTCTGCAAGACCCCGAAATCCTTGCAGGAAATCATGGTAAAAATTGGCCTCCGGAAGCGAGACCACGGTGCTGCTCATATCAAGGCGTTGATCCAGGCGGGTTTGTTGTCGCCCACCATTCCCGACAAACCCCGGAGTCGCCGCCAAAAGTACGTGACGACGGCGGTGGGTATCGAATCCATTGATTAAGTCTGTGCCCGCTGAACATAGTCCCTCTAAAGGGACCAAGTCGGCACTATCCCGTCCAGTATACTTGAAACGTTCGTTGGCCGTTTGATCTGTTGACATTGCTCCTCCAAAGAATGGCGAGGAATGTTCGCAAAAAAGGGACAGCTGGATTGGGCGGCATTATGCTCAACGAACGGAGCCTCCTCTATCCTTATTTTCTGGGGAGGGCCTAAAAACTGCCCCGATGAAATCTCGAATAAAGGGGACCGCGATCAACTGCAGAGGCTCGCGTCAGGGGTTGAATATTCGAGGATGATCGGATCTGTAGGCGAGAAAGAGATACTCCAGTTTCATGATGTATTTGGCGGTCCCAAGCCGCCACCCATCGATCACGAGGGCATCGATGACATATCCCCGGCCTAGGCGAAAAATCTTGCTGTGAGAGAAGTAAGGCTGATCTGTTGCGTAGCGCTCGAAAGCAGCCTGGGACGATGGCTCGGACTTGCCGTAAACCTTCACATGACGCGAGACATTCCTTGCAAGAGGGGACCGCATGAACGCCAGACGCAAGTGCTGAAGAATCCTCAAATAGTTGTTTTGGGGGGCGGGCCTGGCGGCCTTTGTGCCGCATGGAACTTAGCCCAGGACGGATATCAGGTAACTGTCTTCGAGAAAGAGCTGGTCTGTGGCGGCCAATCGATCACTTTTGAGCGGGATGGATATCGCTATGATCTCGGACCACATAACATTCATCCCCAGAGGCGAAGCATCATAGACTTCCTCAAAAGGAACCTCGGCGCGGAATTTATCCAGCACAATTTCCATTCGCAAATCCTTTTCCAGGGTCGGCGCATCAATTATCCTTTCGTTGGGGTAGACATATTGAGGTCGCTGGATGCCATGACGCTTGCGACTTGCGGGCTTAGCTACTTATATTCGAGGTTTAGAGCAGCATTTCTGCCGTTTGCTCAGGATGATGGCACCTTCCAGACGTGGATCGTCAATCGCTTTGGGCGTAGGTTCTACGACATTTTTTTTGGGCCGTATTCGGAAAAGGTCTGGGGAATGCCGGCGGATCAATTGTCTGATGTCGTGGCAAAAAAACGCATCGTCGTTTCCAGCATCGCTGATCTTGTGCATGCCCTTTTCTCGAATAAAGAGAAATATCATCCCGAGAATCCCAGGGTGCTGGAGAACTATTATCCTCAACAAGGGGTGGGGGCCATTTCCGATTTCTTTGTCGCGGGCATTGAAGGCGCCGGCGGCAAAATAATCAGGGGCGCCAAGATCAGCCGCTTGGTGCAATCCGACGGCATGATCCGCGCGATTGAATTCGACCGATGCGGCCAGCACGAGCGTTTGGAATTTGACCGGGCCGCTGGGGGAAGAGTCCTGTCCACGATTCCCCTCAACGAAATGGTTTTATTGATTGAGGGCGATGTCCCCGAAGACATTAAATCGGCGGCGCGGGGTTTGGATTTTTCGTCCGAGGTGTTTTTATACATTAACGTGAATAAGCCGGACATTCTCCGCGTGCCAGTGCTCTACTTCAGCGACTCTGAATTTAGATTCAACCGGATTTATGACGTGGGGATATTCAGCCGGAAGATGGTTCCTCCCGGCAAGAACGCCATCTGCCTCGAAATAACATGCACCAAGGGGGATTCCCTTTGGAATATGCCTGACGAAGAGCTCTTTGAGCTGTGCCTGAAGCCCTTGGAAAGGAACGGCCTTTTGCGGCGTCTTGACGTGGAAGGTTATCATACGCGCCGGTTGACACACGCCTATCCGCGTTTCCGGGTGGGATATCAGGAAAAATTGAACGCCATTTTCCGGTATTTATCCACCATATCCAATCTGAGCACCTTTGGGCGTCAGGGATTGTTCTCTTACGCGAATGTTGACGACGTCTTGTGGATGGGATTCGAGGTGTCCAAAAATATCCACTATCGGGACCGGTTGCACTTGTCAATCGAAGAACTGTTGCCGCAATACGTGCCTTTCTATTGAGGAGGATTGGCGAGAAATGATTATGAATTTGCCGTTTGTAAAGCCGGATCTGCCTTCCTTTTCTGACGTGGAGTCCGAATTCCGCGAAATATTGGGGAATGGCAAAATTACCAACTTCGGGAAATACGTCACCGCTTTTGAAGAGGAGGCCGCGGCCTATTTGGGCGGCGGGGTGCAGGTTGTGACGACTTGCAACGCGACGACCGGGATGATTTTCGCTCTCCAGGCGCTGGGGCTTAAGCCTGGCCAAGCGGTGATTCTGCCTAGTTTGACTTTCATGGCGACAGCGCAAGCTGTGCTTTACGCCGGCGGCCTGCCGGTGTTCGCCGAGGTGGGGGATGATTACACTCTATCGGTTCCGGATTTGGAGCTGCTCTTGAGAAAACGCAAGGACACGGCGGTGGTCATGCCGGTCCATACCTATGGGTTGCCCTGCCATGTCCAGGAAATCCAGGCGGCAGTTGACTGTGCGGCCAAAGACACGGGTGCCAGGATTTCCATTCTGTATGACGCCGCTCATGCCTTCGGCTCGGCGGTGGGGCCTCAGCGGGTGGGGACTTATGGTGACGCCGAGGTTTTTTCCCTGTCAGTCACCAAGATGCTGGTGAGCGTCGAAGGCGGGATGATCGCGAGTCGGCATCCCACTTTGATCAGGCAAGTGCGCCGGATGCGCAACTACGGGATTGAGGATAATTATGATACGCATTGGCCCGGCCTCAACGGAAAGATGAGCGAGTTCCATGCAATTATTGGCCGTCATAATTTGCGGCGGGTCCAGGCCTTCGTGGAGGAGCGCAGGAAGCAAGCCAAGTATTTTATGGATCAAATTCGCCTGCGGAGTTGCTATCAGACTCAGGCTTGGCCACAGGGAGTCACGCACACATTCAAGGATTTCACCGTCCGGCTGCCTGAATCCATGAAAGGCTTACGGCAGGTCGTCATGGGTTTCCTGAAAGAACGGGGCATCGAGACCCGCGCCTACTTCCATCCGCCTCTCCACGAACAGACCTATTTCAAGAGATTCGCGGATCGGCCGCTGCCCCGAACGACAGATCTTGCCCGCCGGGTGATAACGCTGCCTTTTTATACGACCATAACACAGGCCGAGATGGACTATGTCGTTGATGCCTTGCTCGAGTCGCAAAACCTCAATAAGACAGCACGGACTAATTCCCAATGAACGTCCTTGTCACCGGCGGTGCCGGGTATTTGGGGTCCGTCCTCGTGCCGAAACTTTTAGCGCGTGGCCACAAGGTCCGCGTCAGTGATGTGGGTTATTTCGGAGTCTCCCACCTCCGGTCGTATCGCTCGGGCGTTGAGCTGATCCGGGAGGATCTTACGCGTATCCTGAACGATAAAAAGTTCGGCGCGGAGTTGGTGCGGGACATGGATTGCATCATCAGTCTCGCGGCGATATCGAACGATCCTTCGGCGGAGTTGTATCCAGAGCTGACCACCGCTGTCAACGTGGACGCAACGGTCGCGCTGGCTCAGATTGCCCGCTCCAAGAAGGTGCGATTCATTTTTTCGTCTTCTTGTTCCGTTTATGGGGAGGTGGACGGAGCGGTCGATGAGGAGAGCCCGTTGGATCCCCTGAGCCTGTATGCCGTGTCGAAGCTCAAGTGCGAGGAAGTGCTGAGGCAAATGGCCGAAAGGGAATGGTCTCCCATCATCCTTCGCAACGGGACTCTTTTTGGATATTCTGCGCGCATGCGCTTCGACTTGGTCGTCAATATATTCAGCCTTTACAGCACGCTGCATAATGCGGTCAAGGTCTTTGGCCGGGGAGACGAGTGGCGGCCTTTTCTACATGTGTCGGACTGTGCGCGGGCCATGGTATTTGTTGCCGAAAAGACGAGATGCCGGCACATGTGCTACAACGTTGCCCACGAGAATTTGCGCGTAATCGATGTGGCGAGAATCTTCGCCGCGCTAAATCCCCGTCTTAAGATATCCCACATCGAACTTCCGAATCAGGATGCACGGGACTACCGAGTGAGCGCAAAACGCCTGGAGCGCGAGGGCTTCCGCACCCGAGTCGGCGTCGCCTCGGGGGCAGAGGAGATGAATGATGCCATCGTCAGCGGCGTCATCGAGGACCCCGAGTCGATCTTTTATCGCAACGTCAAGTGGCTTAAGGAGCTCACAGAGGTCGGGAGCAAGAGCCACCTGGATCTCATGACGCTCATGGAAACCATGGCCCATGTGTCTCCGCCGAAAAAGCCGCATGGAACGTAAAAAGCGGGTCATCATCATCGGCGCGGGCGGGCATGGCCGGGAACTGTGCAGCTACGTCTGCGATCTGTCCCGGAAAGAGGCGGTCGAACTGGCGGGAATCGTAGATGAACGCAAGTCAACTGGAAACAGGTTCGCTACGAGCACGGTCTTGGGGGATTTTTCCCACCTCGGGGAATTCTTGAGCCGCCGGGCCAAGACAACTTTTTGGTATATCACGGCGGCGGGGGACAACGAGGTGCGGCGACAATTCGTGCGAAAAGCCGAGCTCCTCGGTGCGGCGAACCTCGCGACTTGGACGCTGCGGCATCCGGATTCCGCGGCGGGGCGGGATGTGTCCGTCGGGGAGGGCACCTGCCTGGCTCCGGGAAGCCTCATTACGACCCACACAAGTCTGGGGCGGCACTGCATTCTCAATGTCCATGCCTCCGTCTCTCACGACTGCCAGATCGGAGACTTTACCAACATAAACCCCGGCGCCGTGATATGCGGCAACGTGAGGATCGGCGCCGGCTGTTACATCGGAGCTGGCGCAACCATTCTCGATAAGGTGACGATCGGCGAGGGCACGATTGTCGGGGCCGGGGCCGTTGTCATCAGCGATCTGCCCGCCCACGTGACGGCGGTCGGCGTGCCAGCTCGAATCATAAAATCTTGACGGACCAGCCGCTATTGCTATGAATGAGACCGCCGCTTTTTTTGACGAGCTCCAGAGAAGCGAAACCTACAAGCACCTCAAGACTATGACCAGGGGCGCGGACCGCGCCGCCGCCGATTTTTTAAATCAGGAGGTGCGCGGCCGTACCCTATCCGTCGGAGGGGTCTGGGAGTTCTTTGAACCGGGCCCGGGATCCGTCGATCTAACTTGTCTCGACCTTTCCGAGGAGATGCTCAAGTCCTATGCTCCCGCTGGAGCCAAATTCGTGATCGGAGATCTTTTTGATGTGGCCTTGCCTGAGGCCGCCTTCGACAGCATGGTCTTCACCCTGCTCCTGCATCATCTGGCTGAAGGCGATTACGCCAACTGCTGCAGGCGGGTGGATGTGGCGCTGCGGCTCGCATGCCGCTGGCTCAAGCCTGGCGGGCGAGTCTTTATCGTGGAATATTGTCCGGCCCCGGCCTGGATGCCGGCACAGAGGCTGCTATTGCCGCTGACGAAGTGGTTCCTGCGACTGGCGCGCATGCCGCTTGTTTTCCTGCACGAACGCGGTTTTTACGAAGCGTCGCTGGCCGCTAATGGATTTTGCGACATCACGGCACGGCGCATCCACTCGCCTGGCGTCAGCGAGTGGACATGGTTTCCCATTTTCTTAGGTGTGCCGTGGCTCCGCATGCCGATCAAGTTGTACCCGAAGATGCATGTCTTCACCGGCCGCAAGAGCGAGGCTAATGACAAAACGGACTCTATTAGTCAATCGGCAGGCTGGAGATCGAAAACAACCAAAAGATGATGCCTCGTTTCTTAAAGACAGCCTACTTTTCACCCCGTTATATAAACCTGGCCATACAGCTGGAGCTGGAGCATTCCGGGATGCGCGGCCTAGCAAACTTGGCGCACAACTTCGTTGCCATGCACCACCGACCGGAGGCAATCACCTCCGAGTTCACCGTGTTACAAATCGAGCCTACAATCAATTGCAATCTGAACTGCACGATTTGCGGGCACAATAAAAATATCCCAGGAGCTTTTCTTCACTTTCCCGATTTCAAATTAATCATCGACCAATTCCGACTTCTGAGACAAGTGAATTTAACTGGAAGAGGAGAGAGCTTCCTGAATAAAGACATCTTTCGCATGGTTCGCTATGCGAAGGAGAAAGGCATCTATACGCGCATCACAACAAACGCCATTTTGCTCAATGAAAAAAAATGTCAAGAAATAATCGCTTCAGGACTCAATGAGCTCCGCATCTCCGTCGATTCTGCCGACCCGGAAAAATACCGGGAAATCAAGGGTGCCGACATTGGGGTGGTTGAAAAGAATATCGCGTTGTTGAATAGCTTGCGGAAGGATAAGTACCCCGTCCTCGAATTCAATACCGTGGTTTTCCGACAAAACGCGCATGATCTCCTCCCAATCATCCGCATGGCGCACCGCTTAAATATTAGCGCTGTATTCGCTTCGGGACTTACTGTAAAGGATGCCCCACTATCAACTAAGGACAACCTATTGACTGCCTCGGAACCCCAAGAGATAGGCCGAATATATTCCCAAGCGCGGTCCCTCGCAAATGATCTCGGGATTTATTTGCGTCTTCCAAATTTTGTTGAGTCAAAGACGAAATGCCCCCTGCCTTGGATGTATTGCTACATCGGCTACGATGGAAGTGTATTCCCGTGCTGCATGGCCGCCTGCAAAGCCCAGGAGGAGAACAAGAACGCGGAATACTCCATGGGCAATGTGCTGGAAAAACCGCTGAGAGAGATAATAAACAACTCCAAGTTCCGAGAATTCCGACAGAGGCTTAAAGCCGGGGATTTCCATCCGGCCTGCGTGGGATGCAATCTCCTAAACGGCACTTTCTAGCAGGATAAAAAAGGCCGCCCCGTTAAGGGCGGCCCTCATTATTTGTCTTCGCGGTCAGCGACCGTCGAAGAGTTTCATTCCATCGATATTCGGCATCTCACGGAACTTGGTGAGATGAAGGAGCGCCGGCTTCTTGCGAGGCGCGGCTGATGTTTCCATCGCCTCGTCCGTATTCTCCTCCTCCTGCTGCGTGAAGGCATTGCCGTCCATGTCCACGACCGACCGCGCCATCTGGTCTTCCCCGACCTGAACGACCAACGAGATGCTTCCGGGGGTTTCTTCGGTTGCCTGAGTGAACTCGATTCCGTTCGTGTTCGCGACGAGGTCGCGCATATAGATGGGATTGTCGTCGTCATCCTTCTGCGTCAGGTCGAAAAGAACCGCCAAGCGGTCTTCACCCGTGACCTTGATCAGGCGCGTCCTGTCGTCGGAGTAAAACAAAACCTCGCTCGGGTCGGAATTCTCGAGGTAGAGGGAGGCGCCGCCTTTGACCGGCTGGTAGCGGTAATACAGGCCGTCCTCGTAGGTGTACAGCGTCTCGATGTCCGACGAGTGTTGATGCCACCAGCGTTTATAGCTGAAATAGCACCAACGGTTTCGGATCGCATCGTGGTACCACCACAGTCCATAGCTTCGGCGCAGCCAAAAGAACTCCTCGTCGAAGTAGAAGCCGTAATAATCAGGCACATCGAATGATTGCGCGATCGTCCCTTCGTCGTTCTGATATCGATCGACTCTGGTCGTGTCACGGTTATTTTCCAGGGCACTCAGAAGCGCAGCAACCTTGGACATCATCGCCGCCGTGGGCGCGACCGTCCTATTCACCGCTGCGGTGACCGCTTCCCCGTCCGCATCGAGGATGTGAGGGACGACCTCCTCCGACGCCTGCTCCATTAGCTGAAGCACATCGATTCTGAATGTTGGCGCGAGTTTTATGCTGTTGAGATTCATCGCCGGAGCATTCCGGAGAGTCCAGCCGCGGCGATCGCGCTCGAACTTCTCGCGCTTCACCCGAGCCCGCTCGGCCGCTTCAAATTCCCGCTGGGCCTGCTCGGCTTGCTCGGCCGCTTGGCGATCTCGCTCGATCTGCTCTTGCTCGCGGAGGGCTTGTTCGCGCGCGAACTGAGCGTCGCGTTCTCGTTGAGCTTCGGCCGCTTGAAAGAGCAGCATATTAATGAGCGCGAGTTCCGCTTGCGCATCTTCGATCCGTTCCCGCTCCTCGGCGCGGCGTATCTCTTCGAGGCGCATATTGCGGTGGCGCTCCTGCCGGAGCCGCGCTCGCTCATTGCGCAGAGCCTTGAGCTCCCGTTCTTTGCGGAGATTGGCGTCTTTTTGCATCCGGAGATCCGCTGCCTTCTTCTTGAGCTCGGCCTCCTTCTTCGCTAAACGCCGTGCCTCGGCGCGCTGGGCCTCGGTCTCTTTGGGGGGAAGGATGACGATAACTTCTTTTTTGGCCGGCGGGGTGACCACGATGATCGTTTCTTTGGAATTCTTCGTTCCCTTTGGATGTTTTTCCTTCTTAGGCGTCGGATTGGTCACGACCGGCGCGTTGGGCGTGGCGGCGGGGGGAACGACCGGAGGTTCTTTTTTAGCCGGCGGGACAACGACAGTCCTCTCCTTGGACGCATTCTTGCCATCCTGCTTAGACTTGGGAGGTGCTTTCTTCTTGGTCTCCTGTTCCTCCGCGGTCTTATTCTTTCCATCGCGCTTGGGCGGGCGAGAATCTTTTTTCTCGCCTTTCTTCTGCTCTTTAGGAGCCGGAGCGGTGGCGGGAGGCGTCGACGTGGTCTCTTTAGCTTTAGACCCAGTTTGTCTCTCTTCAGTCTTCTTGCGCGCCTTCTTCTTCAACTCCTCGATGCCTTCACGAATTTTACGCTCATCTTTAGACGTGTCCGGATTGGTCGTCGGCGCCGGAGCAGCCGGCGTCGGAACAACGACAGGAGTCTCTTTGGCTTTGGCAGCCTTGCGGGCGGACTCTTCTTTGGCCTTGCGCTTCTCGTTCTCTTTGCGGTCGGACTCTTCTTTGGCCTTGCGCTTCTCGTTCTCTTTGCGGTCGGACTCTTCTTTGGCTTTGCGCTTCTCGTTTTCTTTGCGATCGGACTCTTCTTTGGCTTTGCGCTTCTCGTGTTCTTTGCGATTGGACTCTTCTTTGGCTTTGCGCTCAGTCTCTTTTCGAGCGGAGTCATCGTTGGCCTTGGGAGCCTCTTTGCCGCCGGCATTTTTCTTGCCGTTGCCGGCCACGAAGATGACTTGGGCGTCATCGCCGAGCGACTGAACCTGAAAATTGAGCATGGCCGGCTGCGCGAATACGAGCGCCTGAGGCTGCAGCAGGGTCAAGGACAGCGTGACGAGAAATGTTTTTTTCATGGAGATCTCCACGGCGAGAGGTTCGAACGGCCTCCATTCTATTTATAGGAGGAAGGGCGCCACAGAGACCAAGGACCTAATTCCTCGAAGATAAAGGACCTAGGGCCGAATATGCCCAATGGCTCTGGCGCTACTGCGGAGGCCTCCGTTAGACTATAGGGATCAGGCATGCTTAAAAAGTCAGGGATATCCTTTCTTTCGGCCTTGTTGATCGCGGCCCCTGGCTCCGATTTGTGCGCTCAAGCCGTGAGCGGCCAAGTCCCGGGCGTGAAGTTGGCGCCCGCCCTGTCCCTTACCGGCCCCGCCACTCCGCTCGCCGCGGCCCCCGCGCTCACTACGCCCGCTTCCCTTGTCGGTTCGGTTATCGTCGCCCCGACTCTCATCCCTACCGCTCAAGCTCCAGCCCAGTCCCCTCAAGCCGCCGCGCCGATGGCCAAAACCGCGCCTCTGGCCGCGATCCAATCCGATGGAGACGCCGAAAAGAAGGCCGCCGCGCTCAATGAGACCTTCGACAACCAGGCGCCCGTCGAGGCCGAAACCGACGTCGACGCGGGCCCGCTTCCACGTGTCGCCGAGCCCAGCCTGTACAAGATCAGCGCCAAAATTTTCCCCGACGAAGGCCGCTTCACCTCCGCGGGCCATATTCGCCTTGCGATGAAACAGCGTCGCGACTCGATTACTCTCCACGCCGCGGACATGGAGATAACCAAGGTCATCTTCCGACGCGCCGGCGAAAAGACCGGAACGGTCATCGATCCCAAGACGCTGGTTTGGGATAAGGAGAAAGGACGCGTCACCATACCCATCGGCGCCGCGCATGAGGGCAGAGCCGACCTGTATTTGGAGATCGCGGCCAAGCTCAAAACCCAGGGTGCGGGACCCTACATCACTCGGGACAGTTACAAAGGGAAGATGGAGAACTACGTCGTCACCCAATTCGAAGCGACCGACGCGCGCCAGTTCTTTCCCATGTTCGACGAGCCGGGCTACAAAGCCAAGTTCGACCTGACCCTCGACGCCCCGGCCTGGCACACCGTGCGCTCGAACATGCCGGCCAAGCGTGAGACCGTCGTCGGCGACAGAAAGATCGTCAAGTTCCAAAGGACCCCGAAGATGTCGTCGTATCTGCTCTCCTTCGTCTCGGGGCGCTTCGACTATATCGCCGGGAAAGTCGGCGGCATCAAGATCCGCGTCTACGGCCACCCCGACCGCATACGCCGGCAAGGCCGCCTCGCCATGCAGGGCTTGAAGAAATTCATCCGTTGGGGCGGCGAGTATTTCGGCAAAAAATTTCCCTTGCCCAAGCACGACGTGATCGCCGTGGCCGATTTCACCGCCGGCGCCATGGAAAACTGGGGCATGAACACCTTCCGCGAAGAGTCGCTGATGTATGACCCCAAACGCTCGGGCGCGGAGTCCAAGGAGGTCGTGCTTCAGGTCATATCGCATGAGAATGCCCACAGCTGGTTCGGCGACCTGGTCACCATGTCCTGGTGGAACGGCTTGTGGCTCAACGAGGCGTTTGCCAACCTCATGGAGAGCAAAGCCGTCGATCGTTTCTATCCCACGGTCGGCATTTGGAAAAGCGTGGAGGCGAGCAAGCAGAAGGCCATGGAGGTCGACGCCCAGCTCGAGACCCGCGGCGTGCAGACGCTCGTCAAGACCGAGGCCGAGATCGACGCCATTTTCGACGCCATCACTTATGAAAAGGGCGGTTCGGTATTGCAGATGCTCGATCATTATCTCACCGAGCCCGTCTTCCAGAAAGGTGTGCAGCTCTACATCAAGCGCCACGCCCACAAGAACGCCTCGCCCGAGGATCTTTGGAAAGCTCTCGCCGACGCCTCCCAGGACCCGCGCATCGTCGAGATCGGCACCAAGTGGGTCACTCAAAGCGGTTTCCCGATCGTCAGCGTCGAGTCGGCCGTCGGAACGGCCTTGCGCCTGGCCCAGCGTCGCTTCATGGCCAACGGGACCAAAAACGATCACCAACTCTGGCCCATCCCCATGGTCGTCTCCTATCAACTCAAAGGGGAAAGCCAGGTCCGCACCCATCGCTTTGTCTTCGACCGGAAACAAGCGGAGGTGACCCTCCCAGGCCGTGGTGAGCTGCTGTGGGTCAACACCAACGAAGGCCAGGCCGGTTTCTATCGCAGTGCTCTCAGCGACGGCCTTCACAAGAAGCTTCTCGACAACGGATTTGTGAGCCTGTCCGCCGTCGAACGCGTCGGCCTGCTCAACGACTTATGGGCGCGCGCCCAGGCCGGCGACCTGCCTATCGACGCTTATCTCGACTCTTTAGCCATGTTCCAGGGCGAGGAAGATCGCATCGTCCTCGACGCGATGCACCAAGGGCTGGCCGGCATTTCCGATAAGCTGCTGACCACGGACGCTCAACGCCAAGCGCTCGGAAAATTCGCGCGCGCGCTGGTCGGAAAACAGTGGACATCCTGGGGCTGGGGAAAACCCGGCGACGGCAATGACCGCAAGCGTTCGCGCGCTATGGTCTTGGGGATACTGGGCCGCTTCGACCCCGACGCGGCGCTGGTGCGCGACGCCCGTAAAAAGCTCGACCGCTATCTCTCCGACCCCGCTTCCGTCGATCCGAACTTGACCATGGAGCTCTTGGAGATCGGTGCCCGCAACGGCGATCGCAAACTCTTCGACAGGATCCTGGCCGCTTACAAGAAGTCGGACGTGGCCGATCAAAAGGAGCAGCTCATGCTGGGCCTGGGCATGTTCCGCGACCCAGCGCTGATTCAAGCCGCTTTGGATTTGACCTTCGCCAAGACCAAGGACTCCCACGGCGAGGAATTCGACGTCATCCGCGGCCAGGACATCACCACGCTTCTCAGCTTCATGCTGCGCGATTGCGACACCCAGGCTGCGGCGTACAAGTTCGTGGTGAGCCGTTGGAAGGACATCCGCGAGAAGGCCGGCTCCTTCGGCGCGGAGCGCGTCGTCCGCGCCCTGGCCGACGTCCACGACGCGCCGGTTCTCAAACATATGCGCGGGTTCTTCGCGGCTGCGGCCAACCGCGAGCCCCAGGCCGATCGCGCGCTCAAGCAGTCAGTGCAATTCGCGGAGAACTCCATTGCTTTCCAGCATGAGGCCGGCGCCGCGGCCGGAGAGTGGCTGGCACATAGTACAATGATGGCCCGTGACAGCCGCCACCCCCAAGACTAAGAACGTCCTGCTGCCGATCTTCCTGATCGTCGCCGTCGACGTGCTCGGCATGACCATGATCATGCCCCTGCTTCCCTTTTACGCCGAGCGCTACGGCGCCTCGCCTCAAGTCGTCGGCCTGCTGGTCATGACCTACGCACTGTCCCAGCTCATCGCCGGACCCATCCTGGGCAAGCTCTCCGACCGGTACGGCCGCCGGCCCCTGTTGATCATCAGCCAGCTCGGGACCTGCGCGGGCTTTTTGCTCCTCGGTTGGGCGCGGTCGCTGCCGTTGATCTTTTTGGCGCGGTTTATCGACGGCATCACCGCGGGCAACCTCTCGCTGGCGCAGGCCTACATTTCGGACGTGACCGAACCCGAGCACCGCGCCAAGTCCTTCGGCGTCATCGGCATCGCCTTCGGCTTGGGGTTCTTGATCGGCCCCGCCATGTCCGGACTGCTCTCGCAATACGACTACTCCTATCCCGCCTGGGCCGCCGCGGGGCTGTCGGCGACCAGCGTGCTGTGCACCTATTTTCTGCTTCCCCAGGCGATCCCCCATGCCGATGAGGATGCCGGCCCGGGAGGCAAGCGCTTGGGCCTGCTCGACTGGGGCGCCTACGCCAAGTATTTCCGGAACAAGGAGCTGGCGCCGATCTTAATCCAGTTTTTCTGCTTTTGCGCCATGTTCTCAATGTTCATGTCCGGCTTCGCCCTGTTCGCCGAGCGCCGCTTCACTGTGGACGGCCGCCCTTATGGGCCGCGCGAGATCGGCTACCTTTACGCCTACTCGGGCTTGCTGGGCGTCATCATCCAGGGCGGTCTGCTCGGCCGCCTGGTCAAGCGCTTCGGCGAAGGCGCGCTGGCGCAGGCGGGATTCTTTTCCGCGGCGGCGGGTTTGATCGTTCTCTCCTTCACGGTGTCTTTGCCCGTGCTCGTCATCGTGTTCACTGCCGTCGCCTTCGGCACGGGCGTGCTTCGTCCCGCGCTGACTAGCCTGGTCAGCCGCAGCGTCAGCCGCCGGGAGCAGGGGGTGGTTCTGGGGCTGACTCAATCGCTGAACTCGACCTCTTCGGTCGTGGCCCCCGTCGTTTCCGGCTTTCTCATCGGGCATGCGCAGCTGCGCGCCTGGACCTTGGTCGCGGCGGGCATCGCCGCCGTGGGATTTCTGCTTAAAACGAAGAAGGCCTCCGCCTAAGCGGAGGCCTTCCGATTCCGGCGGGTGCCGGAGTCTGGTTAGCTGAGGTGCTTGCTGACGAGCTTCGTCATCTCGAACATGTTGACGACGGACTTTCCGCCGAAAACGGCCTTCAGGGTCGTGTCCGCGTTGATGTTGCGCTTGTTCTTCTTGTCCTGGAGGTTGTTCTTCTTGATGTAGGCCCAGAGCTTCTTGACGACTTCGGTGCGCGGCAAGGGCTTGCTGCCGACGACTTCCGCGAGCTTGTCGCTCGGAGTAAGGGGCTTCATGAACGCCGCGTTCGCCTTCTTCGCCATGGTGAATGTGTCTCCTCGTGCCGACCATTCAAAAGCGCCGGCTAGACCCTCATTGAACATGATTTCTCCTCTGAGGTCAAGGGTTTCTCCGTCGAGAAAACGGCTCAGGAATTGCTTTGGTGGGAGGAGGCGAACTTGCGCCGCGCGGCGATGCTCCGCATTTCCTTGGCGGCGGCGGGGTTTTCGTTGAGCACGAAGACGAAATCCTGGGCGACCAAGGTGAAAATTTTCGTGGGCTCGGCGCAGACCACCGTGGCCGTGCGCGGCTCATCCGAGATCAGCGCGATCTCGCCCAGGAATTCGCCGGCCTTGAGCGTCGCGACGGTCTTGGATAGGAACACCATCTGCTTGAGGCGAATCTCGACGCTTCCCTGATAGATGATGTAGAACGCGTCGCCCTTGTCGCCCTGGCGGAAGACCGTCTCGCCCTTGTCGTAGGAGTAGAGCATGATCGCGGGCAGGATCTTGTCGAGCTGGCCGATGGTCAGAGGGGTGAAGAACTCGACCTTGCGCATCATGTTGGCGAGATGTCCCAGCTCGGTCGGGCCTATGTCCAGTTTTTTCATGGCTGAACTTTACGCTTTTTTCAGGCGTTTGCCCAGCATGTCGCGCCAATTGTCGTTGAGAACGGGCAAAGCCAGCGCCCGGCCCGCCTTTTTGGACGTCAGCTCCGGATCGAAGTAAAGCCGGGCCAGCTCATAGACCGGGAAGCGCTCCGGGTGGGCGAACGTCTTCTCCATGGGATCGCCCGGGTTTATGCGGCCTTCTTCCACGACGCGAAAGTAGATGCCCAGGCGGCCGCTGTCGGCGAAAGTTTTCACCAAGCCCGGGTCATCGAAACGCATGGCCAGCTTGACGCAGGGCAGGCGGGGCTGGACGGCCATCAACAGCGCGCTCCCGGCGCGGTAGAGGTCGCCGATGCAAGCTTCGTTGTCGTTAAAGCCGTTGACGGTTAGGTTTTCTCCGAAAGAGCCGTAAGACAGGTCAGTGCCGGGCAGACGTTGGCTCCACCATGGGTAATGATCTTCCGAATAGGCATAGACCGCCTTGTCTGGTCCGCCGTGGACGTCCAACTCGGCCTGCTTGTCGCCCGCCAGTCCCAATCGCGTGACATCCGCGCCCGGAACCGGCTTTTTAAAAAATCCCGTGGTCATGGTCTGGCCGCGCCAGTGAACCTCGCGGATGTCGGAGACGTTGACCGAGACGATTTTCGTCATGAGCCAAGTCCCGCGGCGAAGGCGGCTATGGCCTCGGCCAGCTCGCGCGGCTTGTCGAGGCTGACGTGGTGATGCGCTCCGGCGATTTCGACTGCGCGGCCGCGAGGCAATTCCGCGGCGACTTTCTCCATCAGCGGCGGAGGCATCGCCGGACTGTGCTCTCCGCGCATGATCAGGGCGTCGACGTCGATTGCAGGGAGCTGGGTCCAGACCGAGCCGTAAGGCAGCGAGAGCACGCGCCAATCGAATTTCCAAGTCCAGCCCCCGGGCGTTTGACGCACGCTCTTACGGCCGAGGGCCTTGAGCTGCTCGGCGTCGAGCAAAGTCCCCACGGGCTGGAGCTTGAATTTGGAGAGGATGAGTTCCTCGCTCTCATACACCGGTTGGGCTCGGTTTTGGACCTTGCCGAACTTATGTTCGCGCTGGAGCGGATCGGGCAGGAAGTCGATGGCGACGACTCCGCGCAGACGCGTGCCATGGTCCCGGGCGTAATCGAGTGCTATGCGCGCGCCCATGGAGTGCCCCGCCAGGATGAAGCGCTCCCATCCCAGGGCGCGGCGCGCGGTCTCGATGTCTTCTACGAACCGCTCGCTGGTGTAGGCCTCGTCCTTGAGCCAGTCGCTGTCGCCGTGGCCGCGGAAATCGATGGCCGCGGCGCGCAGCGCGCCCTTCCAATGCGGGACGACGGGGTCCCACCAATGCGTGTGCGCGGCCATGCCGTGCAGAAGCATGATGGGCGCTCCCGAGCCCTCCCAATCGCGCAGGTGGACGGGGCCGGCTTTTGCGCTGGTCACGGGACTTTCTGGCCCGTGCGTTCCATGCGGTCGGACCAGTCCACGTTCTTGAAGCGGCGGTGGCCCCAGATCCATTGCGCGGGCACCTGGCGGATAAAGCCTTCGACCTTGTCGACTAAGCGCTGGTTGTCGGCCTTATCCTCGTCGCCGAGGACGAATTCCGGCTCGATGATGACGCGGATGCGCCCGTCCGGTTCGCGGATGGGATGGATGGGGATGATGGCCGCTCCGGTGCGGCGGGCGAGCGGAGCGACCGCTGACAAGGTGTCGACCTTGAAGCCGAAGAAACGCAGGGGCTCGCCCATGGGCGGGGGCATGTATTGGTCGACGACGAACACGACGCCGCCGCCGTCGCGGAGGGTCTTCATCACCGTCGGGATCGTGCGCGGTTGATAGGCGGCGCTCACTCCCGTGGACAGGCGGGTTTTCTCCATCCACGCGTCAAGCCAAGCGGGCTTCAGGCGCCTTGTTACGATGGTCATGGGCATTCCCGCGATGGCGGCGGCGGCGATGGTGGTCTCCCAATTGGCGAAATGCGCCGAGCAGAACAGCACTCCTTTACCCTTGGCGTTGGCTTTGGCCCAGTTTTCGTAGCCGTCGAAGTAAGTGGTGCGCTGCGCGTAGGCGCGAAAGTGGCCCGCAATCGGGGTGAACATGTGCGCGAGCTCGAGGATCAGGCGTCCGTAATGGGCATAATTGTCGCCGAGCAGGTCGCGCTGTTGGTTAAGACTTAACTCCGGCAGGCAGCGCGCGATGTTGTCTTCGGCGATCTTGCGCCGTTTCGGGTCCACGCGCATGGCCAGGCGGCCGAGGAAGCTGCCCAGCGCCATTTCCCAGGAGCGCGGCAGGGCGGCGACGAACAGGCCCATGCCGTGCAGGGGAATGCGCAGCAGCAGTCCCAGGATCGGGTTCACGCGTCTAGTTGTGAGCGCCGCGCCCGGGCAAAGTGGGGAGCAGGGTGCGGGCGATGTTCGGCACGAACTGGGGCCGCAGCAGGCGCGGGTCGTAGGGTGCTAGGCGCTTCTCGTTCTCGCGCAGGCACAGCGCTACGAACTCGCGCGGACTGATGTCGCCGAACTGGGCGTGCGCGTTCATCGTGAAGTTGTCCTGGGCGTTGTCGGCCTCGCCCTTGATGCGCATGGCCGTCTTGAGGCGGCTGAGCGCCTGCAGCCACATGGCCAGGCCGCGGCGGAACACGTAGCTGGGGCGGCCCGCGTAGGAGAGCTGGGCTTGGTTATAGGCGACCCAGTTGACGTGAAAGATGATGTGGCGGCCTTCTTCCTGCATGATGGGCTCGAAGAGCTCGACTAAGGCCGGGGGAAAGAAGCCCGAGTCGCGCGCCAACGCGAACAAGCCGAAGGCGAAGAAGGAGTCGAAGCACTCGCCGTAGCCGATACGCATAAATGCCCAACTTGGATCTTCGGGCTTGGCGGGACTAAAGGTTGGAACAGGAATGCCGTACTTCCGGGTCAAAAGCTTAAGGATATCGGCGTGGCGCTGTTCCTCGTAGCCTTGCAGCGTGATGGCCTGCGATAGGACGGGATCTTTTTCCGCTGCACCCATGGTGAGCACGGCCAAGGCCGTATCCGCTTCCGTTCGTACCGCCTCTTCCCAGATCGGAAGCGCCTGGAGGCGCTTGATCGCGTCCGCGGGAAGGTCCGGCCACTTCAGCTCGGCCGGCTTATAGGGATCATGGCTGTCCGTGAAAAAAGAGCACAAAAGGGCCTTATGCTCCGGCGAGCCGATCTTGAGGGGGGCGGCGGCAGGGATAATGGTCTGCATGCAGTCTCCGACGGAGATTCTATCAAAAGTACGGAGACCGGCGCAGGGCCAGTTTCATCAGTCGCCCGTCCATTTCATCGAGGACGCGCGCACGATTGTAGGGGACTTTTCGGCCGTTGTTGTCGACGCCATCGCTCAGGAAGCGGGTTTGGGGCCGCAGCATGTCCGCGCGCCGCTCATTGTCTCCGGTCCAAAGGCGCACCGCCGCGGTGCTGTCGTAATGGGCCAGGAAGACGGGGGCTTTGCCCGCCACGAAGTCTTCCTTTAAGTGAAGAAATAGGACCGAGTCCCGCGGCCAATTGTCGATTTGAGAGAGGATTGCATCGCGCAGGGCCAGTTGGCGCCTGTAGGATTCGGCCCAGGCCGAAGCGGCGCCGGCGTGCGAGATGAGGAGAAAGGACGCCAACAGTGCGCCGGCGGCATGCGCCGTTCGTCGGCGCAGGTATTCGAGCAGCGCGCAGACGGCGACGGCCGCTCCGTAGGCGGGGACTAAGTTGATGCGGTTGAAGTGATTGAGGGGGGTGGGATAGTAGTCCGAAAAAGCGATGGGAAGATACCCCAAAATGTAGAAGCCGGCGGCCAGCGCGAAGAGGCGGCGGGTGTCCGCGGATTGAGAACGCGCTGCCGGGCGCAGGGCGACGGCCGCCGCGGCGAGGGCGCAGACGGCCAGCAGCGGCGCGGAACGCAATGCATTCCAAAACAGCGCCGCCGTCGACCGGATGAGCTCGGAGCCGGCGAGAGCGGCGAACCCTGCGTAATAGACGTCAAGCCAATGGCTCAAGGACAGCTGCACGGTCTTGTTGTGGATGACGCCCAGCGCAAAAGGCACGAACACGAACTGATACAGGATCACCGCGGCGAGAATCGCGCCGGCAAGCAGCATTCCATGCAGCCTGCGCCGGCGTTCTTCTTTAGAATGAGCCGGTGCCAGGAAAAAAAGCGGGAAAAGCAATAAGCACTGATCGTAAAGCGTAAAACAGGCAAGCAAACAGCCTGCGACGACAAATAAATTTGATTTTCCGGTCTTATGGACGTGGCCTAGATGCCGATCAAAAGCGATTAGAAACATAAGCAACGACAAAGAAATAACCACGGTCGTCGACCAGAACATGGTCGAGTCCTTGGCCGGATAAGCGAGAGCCAGTAAAGCCGCGATCAGAGCCGGGGCCGGAGACGCGCCGAAGCGCCTGAGGACGCTTCTCAGCATCCAGGCGCAGCCGAGGTTGATCGCCAACAAGGCAACCTGCCACGGAAGCGGGTTAAGTCCGAAAAGACCATATAACCCTGAGAAGACGGGTATTTCCATCGGCCGGAACACGATGGCCGGAGCCAAATTCACGAGGGCTTGCATGCCGGACATCCATCCGCCGGGCGCGACGTGCATGGCCGCCAGCAAGTGCCAATCGTCGTGGTAGAAGCCGAGTCGAGCGATGCCCAAGCCGCCGCAGCAGACGAAGGACGCGAGCAGAAGCGAGAAAAAAGCGGCGAGGTCGTCCCGGCGCGTCATGAGGGGATTCTACGTTTTACGACCCTTCGTAAGGAGGCGCGGCTACCAGACCCGGTTCGGTTTCGGGCTGATCATAGGCGAGTCGGCCTTGCAGGAAAACGCGCGCTGGAATTCGGGCATGTTGGACACCGTCCCGACGACGCGGTACTTGGCGGGTGAGTGATAGTCGTTTGAGGCGTCCACTCGCGCCCTGGCTTCCGTCGTCTGTACGCACCAGACCTGCGAGAAGCCCAGGAAAAACCGCTGCTCCGGCGTGAAACCCTGCATCGAGACACGCTCCTGGGGCGGCAGGTTTTTTTGCATCGCGGCATAAGCCAGGCGCAGGCCGCCGTTGTCGGCGATGTTCTCGCCCAAAGTCAGCAGGCCGTCGACCTTCACGTCCTTGCTGGGATCTTTCGGGTCCTTGAGGATCACATACTTGGAATACTGATCGATCAAGGCTTTTCCCCTGTCATTGAAGGACTTGCTGTCTTTGTCGGTCCACCAGTTCTTCAGGTTTCCGTCGGCGTCGTACTGGCTGCCGGTGTCGTCAAAGCCGTGGGTCAGCTCATGTCCGACCACCACGCCTATCGCTCCGTAGTTCGAAGCCATGTCGCCCTTTCGGCTGAAGAACGGCTTCTGAAGAATGCCCGCCGGATAGGTCATGCCGTTCGTCGCATGCTCATAGTAGGCGTTGACCGTGGGCGCGGACATGTGCCATTCGGTTCTGTCCGTGGGCAGGCCGATCTTGGCCAGGTCGCGCGCGGCCTGGAACTTGTACAGCTGGTGCGTATTGCCGACTAGGTCGTCGCGGTCGATGACGACGGAGTCGTAGTCGAGCCACTTGTCTGGGTAGCCGATCTTATTGGTCATTTTGTGCAATTTGTGGAAGGCATGCTGCTTGGTTTCCAGCTCCATCCAATCGTTGCGGGACAGATTGGCGTCCATCGCCCCTTCAACGGCGCGCACCATGTTGAGAGTTTTCCGTTTTCCATCCGCGCCGAAGTTCCCCTCAACGTACAGCCGGCCCAAGGCGTCTCCTAGATTCTTGTCGACCAGAGAAACGCATCGCTTCCAACGCGTTTCATTCTCTTTTTGGCCGATAAGATTTTTCTTGTAGAAGCGGAAATCCTCATCGACGAAGTCCCAGGAAAGCAGAGCGGCGCGGGGGTGGACGACGCGCCAGAGAAAATAGGCCTTCCACTGCTCGAGCGCATAATTTTGGAGCGCGGTTTCAAAGCCCTTCATGAAGTCCGGAACGGCGACGTTGATCGCCTTGAAAGCCGGCGCGCCGAGCCCCGCCAGGTAAGCCTTCCAGTCGAAAGAGGGCGTGAGCGTTTCCACCTCGGCCAGCGGCATCATGTGGTGGGTCTTTTGAGGATCGTGGTGCGATTTGGGATCGATAGAGGCGCGGGCCAGGTCCGTCTCGATGGCCAGGACCGAGTCGGCGTTCATCGCCGCCTCTTCCGGGGCTTGTCCCAGCAATGCGAACATCGCCTGGACGTGTTGCTTGTAGGCCCCGCGTTTCGCGGCGAATTTCTCCTCCAAGTAATAGGCGGGAACGGGCCTGGGATCGGGAAGAGACAACCCGCCTTGGTCGACGGCGGCTATCGTCTTATTGGCGTCGTCGGCGTCCTGATCGGAGCCGAAATTGAAGACGATCGAAGGGCCGGTGAGCTCAAGCTTGGCCAAGAGGGCGCCGAACTCGGCTTTAGAGCTGACTCCTGCGATGAGTGCCATTTCGGATCTGATGGCCTTGGCCCCTGCGGCATTGATCCGGTCCTCGTTCATGCATGACGCGTAATAATCGCTGATCTTGCGCTCATCCGGCGTCTTGGGAGCGCGGGAAACGGTTTCCACGATGTCTTTGAGTATTTCGCGGTTTTTGTCGATGAGCTCGTTGAACCGCGACCATTTCGATTTGTCGGCGGGGACGGGGTTTTTCGCGAGCCAGCCGCCGCAGGCGTACTGGTAGAAGTCTGCGCAGGGATCGGTCTTTTTATCCAAGATCGAGGGATCGATGCCGAGAGGGGGCGTGGATCGACCGGCTCCGGTTTGCGGCACGACGACCACCGAGGCGTCGAGAGTGGAGCGGTTTTTCTGCCCGTCGTACGCGGCCGGGAAGTCCTTCTTGAGCAGCGCCTCGGGGATGATCTTCTCATCGGACTTTTGAGCCGAGGCGAATGTTGCGCACAAGACGGCCGCCGACAAAAAAACACTTCTCATAGTGGTCCCTTAATCATCGTTAAGTATGGGGTGGGTCCGAGTAAATTTCAAGAGCTGAACTCTCCTTGACGGCCATCTCGGTGGAAAGTATGCTTCCGAGATGAGATACATAATCCCGCTTTCCCTGACGCTGATGGCCGCGACGCTGTCCTCGTGCGGCCTGCTCTACACCGATATTAAGGTTCCGCGCGGCTACCGCACCTCCGCGCCCTCCGAGGTCAAGACCGCCGCCGACGACCCCACGGTGACCGGCAAGGCCTGCAACCGCTCCGCCCTGTTCCTCGTCGCTTGGGGCGACGGCTCCTACGCCGCGGCCGTCAAAGACGCCCTCGGCACTCGAGACGGCATCCTGTATGACGTGCGGGCCGACATCAAAGTGAACGCCTATTTACTGGGCATATACACGAAGGTCTGCACGATGTTGAGCGGCAAGGTCGCCAAGCCTTGAGGGGGCTTCTCGCCGCCGCCCTGCTGGTCGCTCTGGCCGCGCCGGCCGCGGCCATGGGCGAAGGCGACGGCGACGACGCGGTGCCGAGCCTGATTCCCGCTGGCGGCATCATGCTGTTTTATCAATCCCAAGGTCCGTTGTCCTTTGTCACCATGACGCCCAAGGACCGCCCCGCCGGCGCGCGTGAGCTGGGCACGGTCAAGGGCGTCTCCTGCCAGCACGGCCTGGCGATACCCATCGCCGCCCAGTTCCGAGCCACCAACATCACGGGCGGCTACGGCGACGGCAGCTTCGTCAAAGCCATCGAGCAGATCAAGAAGGAGCAGCCGGACATGATGGGGCTCTACGACGTGCGCAGCGACCTGCGCATCTTCAGCATCCTGGGGATTTACCGCAAGCTCTGCACCGAAGTCACCGCCCGCGCCTTCGCCGCGCGGTAAGTAGGTCCATTGCCGCCGGAATCCCGGCCGAAGGACCCAGGCCGTATGTCCGCTCCGGAGGTACCCTATGTAGAGGATGAAAGCCTTTACACGCCGACTGATCAGCCTGGCACTTATATTCAGCGTGCCTGCCGGGGCCATGGACGTCCACATACCCCAGATGCGGATGCCCGTCGCTCCCATCGTGGGGCCCGCCGTGACGGGACCGGCTCTTTATCCGCCCGCCGTATCCGTGCTTTTGCCAGCGTCGGTCGTGCCGAGCTTCGCCCCGTCCCTGCAGGTTCCCGCCCTGGCTCCGGCTGCCGTCGTCGTGCCGAAGGCCGCCCCCGCCGTCGTCAAATCGATTGAAACCGCCGTTTCCGCGATCGTCAACCCGCAAATCGCTGACTCAGGCGCCGCGGGCGCGGCGCTCTTCGACGGGGCCGCAAACGACGATGTGCTGGCCGGCGAGCGCCCGTTCTTTTCGCCGGACCGCGTGAGCCAAATCCAGGCGACCAACCTCGCCCTGACCGCGGCCGTGCGCTCCGCAGCGAGCGCGGTGTTGGGGGAAGACGCGCAAGTCCTCTCTCGCGGCTCGACGGCGCGCGGCACCTACGCGCAGCAGGATCCCGACTACGACATCGGCGTGACCGTTCCGACCTCCTGGTCCAAGACGGATTTCGAGCGTTTCGGTTCCCTGTTCTCTTCGCAATTTCGCCGCGCTTTGGCCTCCGCCGTCGAGCGGGAAGCGGCCGCTCTACTTCCCGGACACACGCCTCATGCCGAGGTGAGCGGCCCGATTGCGTTGAGCGACCCTGCCACGTTCCAGCCCCAAAACGGCGCGTCGCTGTACCGGATCAAGCTGTCCTGGGCCGGCAGCGCGATGCTCGTGAACGCGGACGTACCCCTCGCCGTCGACCCGCATTACAGCAACGATTACCCGCGGTATTTCGCCGAGCAGCTGCGCCAGGTCGAGCTGTTGGGCGGGCACGCGGCCGTCTCGCGCGTGCTCAGCGACATTCAGCTGGCCAAACGGCTGTTCAAGGAGAGCGTGGGCGCCTACAAGTTCTATGAGGGCGGGCCCAGCGCCGTGGGCATCGAGCAAATGATCATGCAGTCCGGGCGGGTCTCCGACGTCGACAAGGGCCGCACGATCCTCGAGGTCGGCTCCTTCGACAAGATGATGAAGCGCCTGGCCGCCGCCGGAGAGTCCGGCGATTTTAAGAGCTTCCAGGCCGCCTGGACCGTGCACAATCCGTTCATGGCGCCCGCCAATTTCTTGAGCCTGATGCGCGCCGGCACCGGGAAAACCCCCAGTTGGAAGCGGGCCTCCGCGGCGGCGCGCGGGTATCTGCAGGCGCGCGCCGCCGGCGGCCCCGTGACGCTCGACCAGCTCAAGCCAAAAGCGCTCGCCGCTCGGCCGCGTCCGTCCGGATCCGCCGACCGCGCGCTCGTCAACGTCAAGCTGTCCGGCCGCTGGAAGGACGCGCGCTCTCATTTGCGGAATCTGACGAGTCAATTGGGAGGAGGAGCCTCGATCAACAGCGTGCGCCGCAACGGTCAAACGGCGCTCGTCGACGTTCAGCTGTCGCCGAATGCCGACCCCGAGACGCAGGCCGCGCGCATCAAGTCTTTCTTCGCCAAGCCTAACGACGGTGCCGAGCTTGTGTCCATCTCTCTGCCGGCCTCGACGTTGAACGCGCCGGCGCCGGTCGAGCCGGCCGCCCCCACGACCGCGCCGCCGTCCATCGATCCGGCCGGGAAGCTGACGATGGCCATGCTGGAAAAATTCACCACGATGGGCCCCAAGCCCTCGCGGCGCGGCCTCGAATACCGGTACGCGCAAGGTGCTGAGGCTTTGCCCAAGGGTCTGGAGGAATCTTGGGCGAACCGGAAGCCGGCGGCCGCGCCGCGCGGCGCTCCAACGCTGCGCACGCTGCTTCTGCGCCGGGGCGAGCGGGTGTTCGTGATGGCGCCCGGAACGAACGATCAGGGCGGTCAAACGATGCGCCCGGTCCCCCTGGATTCGGCGTTGGTTCAGGGCGTGGTCTCGGATTCTCTCGTCGAAGTAAGCCGCCAGGGGCAGCAGAACGTCGTGCGGCCCGTCGGCGCCTTCCTTCAGGACATGATGATCGGCCGCGTCGTTCGCCGCGGGGGCAGTATGGTCCTGGAGGGCATGTTTCGCGACGGCAAAGGCTCCGTCTCCTTGTATAAGCCGCTCGACATCGAAGGCGGCATCGCCGTCCGGGAAGGAACCCTCGTGCAGGCCTTCGTGAGTCCGTCGCCCGCCGGGTACAAGGCCACGCCGCTCATCGATCTTGGTTCCACGATCACGCCCGAGATCGCGGCCCGCGAGATCGCCTTGCGCCGCGGCGCGCGCGGCTACATCCAGAAAGCCGTCATCGAGCAGGCCGAAGGCTTGGGCCGCGACGACGATCCTGCGCGCGACTACGCAAAGATCAAGGCGGCCTTGGACGCCTCCGGCAAGGGCAAGATCGAAGATCTCAGCGACAAGGACTTCGTCACTATCGATCCTCCCGGCGCGGGCGATCTCGACGACGCCTTCTACGTGGAGAAAAACGCCGATGGCGGCTACACCTGGTACCTGGCCACCGCCGACGTGGCGCATTACGTCCATCCCGGCTCGCCCGCGTTCCAGGCGGCGGCCAAGATCGGCAACACCTTCTACTCCATCGACAAGGACGGGGTGCCCGAGTACCCCATGAACCACCCCGTGGTCTCCAAGAACCTCGCCAGCCTTCTCTCGGGCAAGGACAGCCTGGCGATGATCTCGCGCATGAAGTTCGACGCGAACGGAAAATTTATGATCGGCAGTTCCGAGGTGTTCCTGGGCAAGGTGCACGTCAAGGGCCGCTACACATATCCTCAGGTGGCTAACCTGTGGAGCGGCAAGGATGGTCACGGTATCGAGCAGGTCGATCAGGTCCAGATGGCTCGGGAGCTGTCCCGCAAGCTGACGCGCGAGGACTTAGACCGCGGCATGATGCGCCTGACGCTGGGCGAGCTCGAGCACCATAAGCGCGACGGGAAGTGGGTCAGCGAGGTCGAGAAGGAAGATCCGGTGCTCCGCCAGTCGCATGAGCTTATCGAGGAGCTCAAAGTGTACGGCAACCGAGCCATCGCCGTGCTTCTCGACGAGATTTCCGATAAGACGGGCGTGCCGCACATCAGCCGCGTGCATCCCGAGCAGAACGAGGGCGTCACCGCGCGTCTCAAGCGCGATTTGGCCTCCATCGGCGCGCCCTGGGAGGAGGGCGTGACGCTGGCCCAGTACCTGAAGTCCGTGCAGGAGAGCAAGAAACTCAGCGCCAACGCCGTCACGGTCGCCCAGACGTTGGTCCGAAACACCCGCCAGTCCGCCAAATACACCACCAGCGACACGGAAGGCCACGAAGGACTGGCCCTGAAGGCGGGCGGCTATGACCATCCCTCCGCGCCCATACGCCGATTCTCCGACATGTACAACCGCGGCCTCCTCGAGACGCGGCTGGAGGGCGGCGACGTGAAGGCCTACTACGCTGCGGTGCTCAAGGACCTGTCAGCCATGGGCTTTGAGAGCCTTGAGGACTATCTCACGCACCTCAACGGCCGCCAGCAGGCGGCCAAGCAGATGGGCTACGAGGTGGACGCGTTCATGTCCATCTACGAGCTGGCCCAGCCGGAGAACGCCGGCCGAGCGTTCAAGGGATACGTGAGCGAAGTTCGCGGGGGGAGATTTACCAGCGCGACCATCGCGCTCGAGGGCAGCGCCGCGACGGTCGTCGTCGAAGGCCCCGACGCGTTGAAATACCATCTGCTGGATCCCGTCGAAGTGACGGTCAAGGGCGCGGATCTTGCCTCGCGCAAGGTGGACTTCACGGTCGGCAAGCCGGCCGCCGCCGCTAATTAAGCGGAAGTACGTCGACGAGCGCGACCCCGGCGCGCTCAAGCGCCTGTCTATTTCCGCGCACGAACCCCGCCGTGGTGGTGAAATTGTTCGACGCCGTCTCGGGAAACTCCCGGTAGACGTCCGGATGCGAACCCGCGGGCATGCCGAAGGCGATCGGGTGTCCGCTCCAGAGAAAGGGGCCGCCGCTGTTGCCTTGGTAGGTCGTGCAGTTGTGGGCTTGCAGCTGCGAATGCGTGGAAAAGAACTTGTGAAAACCGACATAAGCGTCGTAGTCCTCGCCCTTAGACTGAAAATACTTCCGCGTACGGTCGGCCGCTTTCTGCGTGGCGAGGCGCTCCTCGGAAGTCAGCAGAGAGTCTGCAGTCGTTCCATTGTTGGCCCAGCAATTCTCCGTGAGCGTCAAGCTGCCGTTGCTATACCGATCCGCCGGATAGCCGATGACCGTCAAAGGCATACCCTGCGGGGCCGGGACCGCGCTCAGCGCCAGAAAATCGATGAATGTCAGAAGCTTCTTTTTGGGAGCGGTAAACCGCGCCTTGAAGACGACCATGTCGTCGTTGCGCCCTTCCGCGATCACGCTCTCGCACCGTCCCAGAAACGACCCCGCGGCGGTCACGACCTCGATGTCGTTGTCCTTGCAGGCTTTTTCGAAGCGGTACAATGCGCAATGGCGGGCGGTGGCGATGAGGAATTCATCGGCCTGATTCTTCACGAAGAACCCCGCGCAGTTCAACAGCTTGGTGCTGATTCTCACGATCGGCTTGCGCTCCGCGGCCGTGGGTGCCCGCCGGCGGGAATTTTTATAGAAGTTCACCCGCCGCGCGACGGCCGGCGCTTGGCGTGCGGCTGCGTCCACGAGCCTCTCAAACGCGTCCGCCGATGCGGCCGCGCGTCCGGCGACGAGCAGGCAGAGAAGCAAAGACCCCCGCGAATGTTTGATCATTTTTCCAGCTTGTCGACGATGACGACTCCGGCTTGCTCGAGCGCGAGCCTGTTGCGGCGCACGAAGCCTGCCATCGACGTCGACCTATTGGCCGCCGTTTCGGGGAACAGACGGTAAACGCCTCGAACCGACTTGTACGGCATTCCGACGACGATGGGCCGTCCGGCGAGCGTCATGGGGCCGCCGCTGTTGCCTTGATAGATCGTGCAGTTGTTGAACTCGATCTGCGCGTGCTCTTCCACGAATTCCTCGCGGGCGGCGAGGTCGGCGTCTTCCTTCGCGTCCCGGCCCATCTCCTCCCGCCTCTGGAGCACGGCTTGCAGCTCCTCCATGGTCAATAGGTCCGCGACGTTGGTTCCGCCGTTGATCCAGCAGTTCTCCGTGACCGTCATCCGGCCGTCCCGGTATTCATCCTGCGGGAAGCCGATGACCTTCAAAGGCGCGTCCCGCGGAGCCGGTGCCGCGCTCAACTTCAGGAAGTCGATGGACGCCAGAATCTTTTGGGGAGCGCCGATGAGTCGAGCCTTGAAAACGACCATGTCGTCCTCGCGCCCTTCCGCGACGACGCTGTCGCATTGTCCTTTATACCCTTCGGATGTGACGATATCGACGCCGCCTTCCTTGCAGGCTTTTTCGAAATCGTACGCCGCGCAGTGCCGTGCGGTGGCGATGAGAAAATCATTGGCTCGGTTCTTCACGAAGAATCCCGCGCACGCCGACTTGGAGTTGACGTTCACGATCGCCTTGCGCTCGAGAGCGGTCGGATCGCGGCGCGTCGCGTTTTTAAAGAAGTTGATCTTTCGAGCGATGGTCGCGGCGTCCTGGGTGGAATCGGGATGTCGCGCGAGTGCCTCCAACGTCGCCCAGGCCGACCCGCCCGATAGGCCGGATGCGGAGGCGGAAGAGACGGCGAATAGGGATAGCAATAAAAATTGCCGAGCGGAACTCATCGTTTTAAGTGTAGCCAAGCCGCGATGTCTCACATAGGGACGTTAGACCTGGAACCGCCCGGTCTTTTGGCCCCCCCGTGACCCGCTCCGGCGGCGACGTCGCGCGCGCTCAATCTTTGCGCAGCATGCGCTGCAGCCAGCCGGTGATCCCGCCGGGGTGAAGCGGGCAGTCGCGCTGGGGATCGGTGCCGGACAGGAAGAACTCGTTGCGCTTGTGGGGGCAGCCCGAGCGGGCGAGCATGCCCGACTCTGGGCAGATCAGGATTTCAAGGACGCCCTCGGGGCGGGGGAACGTCTCGCCGGGGCGGTCGGCGTCGGCTTCCTCCATGAAGGCGGCCCACAGGGGCAGGGCGTCCTTAGCACCGGTGAGCTTGAGCGCGCGGTTGTTGTCGTCGCCGACCCAGACGCCGGCCAGCAGTGCTGAGGTATATCCCACGAACCAGGCGTCGCGGCCGTCGTTGGTCGTGCCGGTCTTGCCCGCGATGGGGAAGTTGATGCCCAGGCCTTTGACGCCGCGCGCTGTGCCCAGCTTCACCACGCTTTCCAAAATGGAGGTCATCATGTAGGCGACCTCGGGGCTGAAGGCCGTCGTGGACTCAGGCAAAGCGGATTCGAGCACGACGCCTTCGGAGTCGACGACGGCGGTGATCAGGCGCGGCGTCGGACGCCGGCCGGCGTTGACGCAAGGCTCGTAGGCGGCGACGAGCTCGAGAAGGCCGACCTCCGAGGCTCCGAGGGCCAGGCCCAGGTCGTTTTGCATGGGACTGGTGATCCCGCAGGCGCGGGCGGTCTCTTTGATTCGATTAAGGCCCACGCGCTCGGCCAGGTCGAGGGTCGCGGCGTTCAGCGAGAGGGCCAGCGCCTGGCGCATGGTGGCGGTGCCGTAATAGACGCCGCCGTAATTCTCGGGCGACCAGCCTTTTCCGTCGTCGCCTGGAAAAGTCCTGGGCCTGTCGCCCAGGATAGTGGCCGGGGTCAGGCCCATCTGAAGTGCTGCGGCGAAGACGAAGGGCTTGAAGGTCGAGCCGGGTTGGCGCAAGGCCTGGGTGGCGCGGTTGAACTGGCTTTCGTTGAAGTCGCGTCCGCCCGTCAGTGCCAGCACCGAGCCGTCGCGCGGATCGATGGCGACGAGCGCGGCTTGGTTCTTGGAGCCCCGCAAGGCAAGGCGCGCCTGGGACTGGAGCAGCGGATCCATCGCGGTGTAGATGGACAAGCCGTGGCGGAACAGCGAGTCTCCGCCGTAGCGGGGCAGGAGCTGGCGCACGACTTCGGCTCCGTAGTAGGCGGAGTCCCGGCGATCCTCGGAGGTGTTGCCGTGCGAGGTCCCAAGCGGGGCGTCGAGGGCGGCGGCGAGCTCGAGTTTGGAAATCATCTCCTCTTCATACATGCGGCGCAGGACATGGTTGCGCCTGGCCTTGGCCGCCGCGGGGTCGCGGAAGGGGTTGTAGATGCCCGGGCCGCGGATGACGCCCGCAATCAGCGCCGACTCGGGGAGGGTGAGATCGGCGACCTCTTTGGAGAAGTAGTGTCGCGCGGCGGAGCGCACGCCCATCACGCTGGCCGGTCCGTCTTGGCCGAGGTAGATGTGGTTGAGGTACAAAGTTAGGATGCGCTTCTTCGGTAAACGCAGCTCCAAGTACACCGCCAGCGCCGCTTCCGAGACCTTTCGCGCCATCGTGCGGCGCGGGGACAAGAAAAGGTTCTTGGAGAGCTGCTGCGTGATGGTGCTGGCTCCCTGGAGTTCGCGGCCCATGAGATTGCCCAAGGTCGCGCGTATGATGGCGCGCGGGTCGAAGCCCCAGTGGCCCCAGAAGCGTTTGTCCTCGGTGGCGATGACTGCGTCGCGCAGCGTTTGGGGGATTTGCTCCCATGCGGCGGGCTCGCGCCGCTGGGATTTCGCGCCGGAGAGCTCGGCGACTAGCTCCGGCTCAAGACGCAGTTCCGAGACCGGTCCGCCCAAGCCGTCGAAGAGGTCCCAGGCGCCGGCGGAGGTGCGGCGCAGGACGAAAACGCCCTCGGCCTGCGTCGAGCCGGGGGCGCGGTGGCCGCGTACATAGACGGTCAGTTCGGGCGGAGACCAATGATACTGGCCCTTGGCCGGCGATCCCTCCACGCGATGATACCCCAGGCGCTCCAGGCGCGAGACGAAGCGCTCCGAGTCGCCGCGCGCGCCGTTTTGAAGGACGAACGGCGCCGACCAGATACGCGTCGAGAAGCTCTCCCCCAAGCCGCCGAGCACCAGGCTCGAGAGCTTGCGCTCGGCTTGAAAGGCGAGCCAGAGGCCGGCGAGGGACGCCGCCACAAGTGTCGGCCAGATCCACCGCCAATTTTTTCCTGGGGCGCGCCGGCGGGCCATGACCGACTAGAAGCGCACGCCGAGACCGGCGTGATGCACTTGCCCGAGCGAGCGCTTGTCGCCGAACGCGTAATCGAGGGTGTAGCGGCCTTCCCGCACGCCGAGACCTAAGGTCATGCGGTCGGCGTCCGTGTTGAAGCGCCAGCCGAAGCGCAGGGCGATGAGCGTCGACGTCGCGAAGTCCATCGCCAGCTCGGACCCGAACGCCGCGACGACGGATTCGTCGCGAGTCTTGATGGCCTCGGCCGAAGCGAGGAAGTGGGTGCCCAGGACGTAGGTGTCGGGGGAGTCCGCGGCGACGGAAGCGCTTTTCCAAGACCAAGACGCTCCGCCGCGCACGGTCAGCGGCAGCGGATCGGATTCCTCCTCGAATTTGACGCCAGGTCCCATGTTCTGAGTCGACCCGCCCAGGCTGAGTCCCTTGATCGGCGTCGCCCATTGCGCGCCGAGGTCGGCGGCGGGGCCGCTGGCGCGGGCCTCCTGCGCGAGCTCGAATTGATAGTATTTGAGTGTGGCACCCGCGCTGAGACCGGCGGGCAGCGGCAAAGCCCACGCCAGGTGTCCGACTAAATCCCGGCCCGCGTTTCGCGTCTCGGTCTGGCCGTTGGCGAAGCGCAGCTCGATATTGCCGGCGTCGTAGTAAGACAGGCCGGCGGCCGCAGTCCCCAGCGGCAGGGGCTGCGCCCAGGCGAAAAATCCGAACGTGTCGTTCATGATCCCGCTGTTGTAAGTCGCCGCCAGCTCGGGCCGCGCCGCCGCGGCCAGCCCCGCGGGGTTGATGCCCAGGGAAGACAGTCCTCCCGGAACGGCGGCGTAGGCTTCGGCCATCGCGGTCGCCCGCGGCGAGAGGGGGCGGCGCAAAGTGGGCGCGCCCACCGCCGCCGCCGCGGAGTCGGTCAACGACGCCAAAAGAAGGGCGAGGGCGGCTCGTCTCATCGGATCAGGACGACCTTGCTCTTGGTGGCGATCTTGGGTCCGCTCACCACGACGAGATAGACGCCGCTGGCCGCCGAGGCGCCGGCGGCCGTTTTGCCGTCCCAGGTCAAGGTGAAGGTTCCGGAGCCGCGATCGTCGTCGAATAAAGTCCGGATCTCGCGGCCCGTCGAGTCATGTACGCGCACTTTGATGCGCCCGGGGTTGAAGGTGGTGATGTCGATGGTCGTCGAGACGCCGCTGCGCGGGCGCAGGAGGTTGTTGGTCAGCAGGACCGTGCCGGGGGAGAAGTCGAGCGTCAAGGCGCCGACGAGCGTGGTCGTCACGCCGTCGGCGTTGGTTACATTTAAGTTCCAGCTTCCCAGCGGCTGTCCCTGGGTCAGGAAATTCGCGGTGATCTGCTGGTCGTCGGGCCTGGCCACGCCCGTGCCGTTGATTGTGACGCCGCCTTGCGAGATGGAAACCGTGGGGATGGCGGGAAGATCGGAGAATATTTCTCCTGTTATAGCCAGGGCATTGGTCCCGCTGTTGAACACGGTCGACGGCGTGACCGCACTCGGCGCGGGGGCGGCGGCCAGCGCGGAGTAAAGGTCGCCGGTGAACGTCCCCGCCAATTGATAGTTGTAATAGAGCCGCCAGCGGTAGGTGTCCGTGGAGCGCACCGCGACGGGATAAGAAACCGCTCCGGCCGCGATGGGAGTCGACAGGCGCGCCCCGGTTTCCTGCGCGAACGTCGTTCCCAGGGCGTTGGTCGACAAGGCGCTGACGATGACGGTGGCGCTGGAGGCCGAGCCGATGGCCGGCTGCGTGTAGAACAGCCGCACGCGCCCGTCGGTGAGCTTGGACGCGCCGGATTCGTAGGCGAGGGTGGAGAGCACGACCGAGGAGGCGCCCCAGGTGGCACCCTCGTTGCTGGAGAGGGCCGTGTAGATCTGCCGGTCGGCCGGGTCGTTGCCTCCGTTGGAGTCGCGCGTGTAGTACAGCCGCCAGTCGCCGGAGTCGAGGACGACGATGCGCGGCACGCCCACGTACGTCGTCACGCCGTCGATGGCCACGGCGGTTTGGTTGACCCAGGTCAGGCCGTCGTTGGAGACCGCGTTTTGGATGCGGTAGGCGCCGGTCGTCGAGACGATGGAGTAGAGCATGCGGTAGGTCAAGTCGACCTTGCGCTGGACCGCGCAGCCCGTAATCGAGCTCAGCGAGACGGAGGGAAGCGTGTTCTGGTCGATGCGCACCCCCGCGTCGGCGGCCCAGGCCACGCCGTCGGCCGACAGCGCGGACATGATCGCCGTTCCGGAGCTGGCATGGGGGGCGGTGCTGGGCAGCACGGGGATGTAGTACATGCGCAGGTTCGGGTACGCCCCGGTGAAGGATTGGGCCGCCGCCCCCGGCAGGATGATCGCGTTCTCCGCGTTGAAGACGGGCACCGCTTGGACGGTCGCCGCGACCCATAGAAGGGCTAGCGTCGCGAGCGCGCGAGCGCCGCGCTTGAGCAGCGACATTTTCTCGGGCCGCTCGAGGGACTTGATCCGGGCTTCTTCGATCAGCGCCGCCGAGCGCGTCATGCCGTTCTTCCTATAAACGAGGCGGACGGGGCGGCGGCTGCGCGTGTAGGACGCGCCGCGGCCGGAATTATGCGCCAAAACGCGCGCTTCGACGTCCTTGGCGATGCCGGTATACAGGCTTTCATCGGCGCAACGCACCAAATAGACCGACCAGTCGTCGTGTGGCATCAGACCGCTATCGTAGCAGGTCCCGTGGAGGCGCGTCCATAGGCGTGGTCGCGTTGCGCGCGGCGCGCAAATGCGGCGCCGCGCGCAAGCCGGGAAAGGTTATTTCAGCTGCTTGCCGATATGAGACCAGGCGCTCTTGAGCTCCTCGGTGACGTGCTTGAGCTCCGAAGCGCTGACGCGCTTGACGCGGCCGTAGCGCTCGGCGGTCTCTTCCACGAGCTCGTTGTAGGCCTGCTGATTGATGTCCTTGAGCTTCTCCATCTTCTCCAGGACTTCTCCCTTCAACTGCAGCGCCCAACCCGCGATCGCTTCGCGATTATTGGCTCCGCGCTTTCCGTAGAGAAAATAAGTTCCAGCCGCGGCGAGCGCGGCCAAACCGATTCCGGCGCCGATCATCTTGTCTTTGGTTTTCATGCCCTCAGTATACGCGCCGCTCAAGCCCTCAACTATGCGGAGTTATACCTGGAGCGCAGGGGAACATTACGGGGACTTAGAACGCCTGGCCGGCCAGGATCGACAGCGACACGCGCGAGCGGCCCGAGTTGTTGTTGAGGGGGTAGGCGAGGTCGATGCGCACGGGGCTGTTGCCCGACGAGCGCGAGGGAGCCACGCGCAGTCCCAGGCCCACGCTGTTCTTGAGGTCTCCCAGCTTGACCGAGCTCGAGGACGGCCAGGCGTATCCCGAGTCGTAGAAGACGACCGCTCCGATATCGAGCACGCGAAGCAGGTCGTCATAGACGAAGACTCGATCCTCGATATTGAACAGGAAGCGGCGGCTGCCGGTGAACTCGCTTAAGCCGTAGCCGCGCAGGCCGCTGATCTCGCCGAGGACCAGCGGCGCGTCGGGGTCAAGGCGCCAGCCCAGATCCAGGCCCGTGTGAAAGGCCAGAGTCTGGTATTTGAGGCCGCGCACGAAATAGGCCGCGTCGAAGGAGGCGATGCGGTTTCCGTTGCCGCCGTTGGCGTACTTCGAGCGGTAGCCGGATTTGAGCAGCAGAAGCTGGTCCGCCCATGTGAATCCTTTGTTTACCGCGACGCTGGGCAGGACCTGCGCGCCGGTCGTCAAGCCGGCAACGGCGGGCGCCCACGCCACGGCGGGGAATATCCCGAGACCCAGGTTGTAGTCCTCGTCGTGCGTGAATTTCTGTATGCGCCGCACGGTCAGGAAGTCCAATTCCTCCCAATCCCCGCCCAGTTGGAGGAACCCCAGCTGCTCGAGGTCGCGCGCCGGGCCGGTGGATTCGGCGCGGTGTCCCAAGAGGCCGAACTTGACGTGCCGCGTGCGCTCAGTCGAGGTGGCGATGGCGATCCCGTAGTTGATCCCGCCCTCGAGAGTCTTGCGGGAAACCGCGCCGGCGCCGGCCGAGCCGTAGCTGATGATCCCGCCGGCGGACGTGCGCGCGATGGAAGCGTAGAAAGGACGGATCAAAGACAGGGAATAAAACTGGCTTCCCGGAGCGGTGAGGGCGGACATCGAATACTGCAGGCGCTTGTAATGCAGGAATTGCAGGTCCTGGTAGGAGAAGGACTTCGATTCCGCGTCCCCGTCGCGGCTGAAGACCGCCGAAGCCGCTTTCCCTTGACCGAGGATGTTGTGCTCGGCCAGGCCCGCTTTGACGCTGGTCACGCCGCCGGCGCGCTTGAAGCCAGCGACGACCTCGAGGGTCCAGGAGTCATAGGTCCGCACGACCACGTCCACGGTGCCCTGTTGATTGACGGTCGCGGAGATCTCGGCGCGGCGGATGAAGGGCAGGCTGCGCAGATTGCGTTCGGTTTCTTCGACCAAGAGCGGGTCGTAGTCGTCGCCGACCTCGAAGAGCAGCTCGCGTTCGATGACGGGGTCCCGCGTGCGAACGTGAAGGCTGTTGGCCGCCCGATAGATCAGCTTATTCTCGGGAGGAGCGTCCGTGTCGAAGACGTTGTGACTGTCGACGGCGATCGTGGCGATGACAAGTCCCGCGGGCCGGCGAGGCGGCGGGGGGGACGGGGCCGCCAGCGTCGCCATGGGAAAGCAGAGAAGCAAGGCCAGATAACGCATAAGGACCGCTTCAGTATGCACTAGGACGAAGTCCGGACCAATACGGAGTTATACTCAGCGTCACCGTAGAACTCCGTATAGGCGGCAATACGCAAAGGGGATAAACTTAACGTGTGGCAAGGATTGGTACAATAACACGTGAAGAAAACCGGCAAGCCTGACGGGTTTCCCGTCGTCGCCATCGGCGCCTCCGCCGGCGGCCTTTCGGCGTTCGAGGCGCTCTTAAACGCCCTGCCCGCGGAGCCGGGCGCGGCGTTCGTGCTCGTTCCCCACCTCGCTCCCCAATTCAAGAGCCATTTAGCCGAGATCTTGGCGCGCTGCACCAAGCTTCCGGTCAGCGAGGTCAAGTCCAACGATAAGGTCGCGCCCAACCGGATCTACGTCGTCCCGCCCAATCGCACGATGCTTATTAAGGACGGGGTCCTGAAGCTTGCCGCATCGCCGCGCACTTCCTCGCGCCACCATCCTATCGACGTTTTTTTCCGCTCGATGGCCGACGACCAGAGGCAAAAAGCCGTCGGGGTCCTTTTGTCGGGCGCGGGCACCGACGGGACGGCGGGCCTGCAGGCCATCAAGGAGCGCGGAGGGACGACTTTCGCGCAGGACGGCGCGACCGCGGCCCATCTCAGCATGCCCCACTCCGCCGTCGTTTCCGGCTGCGTGGACTTCGTTCTCGCTGCGGCCGAGATCGGCAAAAGACTCGGCCTCGGCGCGGCCGGGAAAAGTCCTCGCGCCATGCCCAAGGCCGAAGAGACCTTGAACCAAATCCTCGAGCTCCTGCGGACGGCGAAGGGCGTCGAGTTCGGCCTTTACAAGCGCAACACGCTGCGCCGGCGCATTCAAAGGCGCATGACGATCATGCGAGTCCGGGAGCCGGAGAAGTATCTGCGCCTGCTGAAAAAGGACTCCGCGGAAGTCGACGCGATCTTCAACGATATCCTGATCTCCGTGACCTCCTTCTTCCGCGAGCCGGAATCCTTCCGCGCCTTGAAGAGCGCGATCTATCCGCGCCTCCTTAAAAACAGGGCCGACAATACGCCGATCCGGCTCTGGGTTCCGGGCTGCTCCACGGGCGAAGAGGCCTATTCCCACGCCATGAACTTAGTCGAGTTCCTCGGCAAGCGCGCCGCCCAGATTCCCATCCAGATTTTCGCCACGGACTTGAACCCCGCCGTCATCGATAAGGCCCGCGTCGGGCTCTACGCCAAGAAGTCGGCGGCGGGCGTGTCCCCGGAGCGCTTAAGGCGCTTCTTCATCGAGACGGAGGACGGCTACCGGGTCGCGCCGTTTCTCCGCGAGAAGTGCGTCTTCGCCGTCCACAACGTGGTGCAGGATCCGCCTTTCACGAGCCTGGATCTGATCAGCTGCCGCAACCTCATGATCTACCTGGGACCGTCGCTCCAGGAAAAAGCGCTGCAGATATTCCAGTACTCGCTGAAGCCCGGGGGTCTGCTCATGCTGGGCCGTTCGGAGACCGTCGGCGATTTCTCAAGCCGCTTTTCGACGCTGGACGAGAAAAGGAAGGTCTTCTCCGTGCGCGCCGCGGCCTTAAACGCGCGCCTTGATTTCGTCCAGCCGAGCCGTTTTCTGGAGACCGAGCCGGCCTTCAAGGACTCCGAACAGGCTGAGGCGATCGCCGGTGCCGCACCCGCGCAAGCCTTCGACCTGCAGGGACAGCTCGACGGCATCCTTCCCGCCCGTTATGTCCCCAACGGCGTCATCGTCAACGCGGAGCTGGAGATCCTGAGATTCTTGGGCGACACCACCGCGTATCTTCGTCCCGCGCCCGGCAAGCCCAGCCTCAATCTTCGCCGCATGGCCAACGGCGAGTTTTTGCTGGAACTGCGAGCCGCGATCCAAGCGTCGAAACAGTCGGCCTGCGTCGTGCGCAAGGAGATCGCCGCGCCCCGGGTCAACGGGACCGTGCCCCGCGTGCGCGTCGAAGTCCTGCCGATCAAGATCGCCGTCGTGCGCAAGGATTACTTCCTCGTTCTTTTCGAGGAGTGCGCCCCGGAGCGGCCGGACCGAAGGCAGCGGCCGCGGCCCGGGCAAGACAGCCGCCGGGTCATCGAGCTCAAGGAGAACCTCGCGGTTTCCGGCCAGCACCTTAAGTCCATCATCGACGAGCAGGAAGCGACCAATCTGAGGCTTAAGTCCTCCAACGAATCCCTGTTGTCCACCAATGAAGAGCTGCAAAGCATCAACGAGGAGTTCGAGACCACCAAGGAGGAACTTCAGTCCACCAACGAGGAGCTCCAATCCCGCAACGAGGAATTGACCACCTCCACCGATGAGGTCGTGCGCGGCAACCAGGTCCTAAGCCGCGTCAACAACGATCTCTCCAATCTCCTGGCCAACATCAACATCCCGGTCGTCCTGCTGGATCTGGATCTGGTCGTCCATCGCTTCACGCCGGCGGCGGAGAAGATCCTCGGCCTCTCCGCGGACATGATCGGACGCTCGATCGTGGACATCAAGCTGCCGCTGCTGCTGCCGAATTTAAAGCAGCTGCTCTTGAGCGTGATCAAGACCAACGCCGTCCAAAAGCTGGAAGTCCGGGACGCGCAGGGCCGCTGGTATTACCTCTTGATCCGGGCGTACCGGACCGACAAGAGCAAGACCGAAAAAAGCCGGACCGAGGGCGCGGTGATGACGCTCATCGACATCCATGACCGGAAGCTCTCGGAAAAGGCCGTGCAGCGCCTGGCCGCGGTCGTGCTCGACTCCAACGACGCCGTCATCATCTGCGATCTTAAAGACCGCATCAGCGCCTGGAACTTCGGCGCGCGCAAGATGTACGGCTACTCCGAGTCCGAAGCCCTGGGCATGAGCATCAAGCTGCTCACGCCGGTCAACAAGCGCATCCGGGCGCGCGAGCTGGTCCGGGTCTCGGCCGCGCCCATCGAGACCCAGCGCCGCACCAGGGACGGACGCATCCTCGACGTGCTGCTGACCGTCACCGTGCTGCGCGACGAGAAGGGGCAGCCCGTGGAGGTCGCCACCACCGAGCGGGACATCACCGAGCTTAAGCGCGCCGACCGGGAGATGCTCCGGCTGCACGCCCGCGTGACCTCGGCCCAGGAGACGGAGCGCAAGCGCCTGGCGCGCGAGCTCCATGACGGCGTCGGCCAGATCCTGTCGGGCGTTAAGTTCCGGCTGCAGGCCTTGCCCGGTCAGATGACCTTAAGCGGCGGGGCCGAGGCGAAAATCCTCAAAGTAGGAGGATTCTTGGATCATGCCATCGCCGAAATCCGCCGGGTGTCGCAGAATCTCATGCCCGCGGAGCTCGTGGACCTGGGCCTGGAGCCGGCGCTGCTCACGCTGTGCCGCGAGTTCAAGGAGCGCTCCGGCGTCCACGTGAATGCGCGGACCGTCGCGATGGACGTCGAGCCCGACTTGGGGCTGGCGCTTTTTCGCATCGCCCAAGAGACGCTCAACAACATCGGCAAGCACTCCAAGGCGACGCGGGTCGAGCTCGGCCTCTCGCTTGAAGGCAAGGAGATCGTGCTGACGGTCAGCGACAACGGGGTCGGATTTACGCCCGGCGGCCGGCCGACGAGCGGACGCGGCATCGGCTTGGGGAACATGCGCCAGCGGGCGGAATCGGTCGGCGGCTCCTGCGAGATCGCCTCGAGATCGGGCGCGGGAACGACCGTTCGCGTCCGCGTTCCGTTGTCCGGGCTGAGGGGGTAGGGGTGAAGAAGAAAAGCGGCGTCAAGATCAAAGTTTTTCTGGTGGACGACCATCCCGCCGTTCGCGAGGGGGTACGCGCTTACCTGACCAACGAAGGGATCGCGGTCGCGGGCGAGGCGGCCGACGACAAGGACGCCTTGCGCAAGCTCAAAAAAATCACGTGCGACGTCATCATCCTCGACATCAATCTCCCCGGCGTGGACGGCGGCGAGCTCGCCCGGCGTCTGCGCCAAACGGTTCCGGGCGCGAAGCTCATCGCCTTCAGCATCCACTCGAGCCAGGAATACGTGGTCCGCATGGCCCGCTGCGGCGTGCACGGCTACGTGATGAAGGACGCGCCCACGGCCAAGCTCGTCGAGGCGATCGAGCGCGTTCATAAGGGCGGCTTGTCTTTCCCGCAGGGCATGACCGACGCCATACTCGCTCCTGGATCCAAGTCGTCCGCCGGACAGGCGGCCGCGGTGCTGACCGCCCGCGAGCGCGAAGTGCTCATCCTTCTCGCGGAGGGCTTGGCTAACAAGGAAGTCGCGCGCAAGCTCGGCATCAGCGTGCGGACCGCCGAGACGCATCGCGAGCACCTGTCCCGCAAGCTCAATATCGCGCCCATCGCCGCCCTGACGAAGTACGCCATCCAGCACGGGCTGACGTCGTTGAACTTGCCCGCTCCGCCCGGGTCCTAGACCATGGAAAAAAGAAAAAATATCAGGGTGTTCCTGGTGGACGATCACCCCATCGTGCGCGAAGGGGTGCGCTCGTTCTTGACCAATCACGCGATCTCCGTGGTGGGCGAAGCCTCCGACGCCAAAGAGGCGCTGCGAAAGGTCGTGAAATTGGCGCCCGACGTCATCGTCTTGGACGTCAACCTGCCGACCATCGACGGCGGCGAGCTGGCGCGCCGCCTGCGCCGTCTCATCCCCAAGACTAAGCTGATCGCCTTCAGCATCCATTCCAGCGAGGTCTACGTGGTGAAGATGGCTCGCTGCGGCGTGCAGGGCTATGTGACCAAGGACCAGCCGGCGGGGGATCTTCTCGAGGCGATCAAGCACGTTTTCGACGGCGGCCTGCATTTTCCCCCGGGCATGACCGACGCCTTGCTTCTCCCCTCGCCGTCTACCGCGGATCAGGCCGACGGCGCGTCGCTGACGTCCCGCGAACTCGAAGTGCTGACGCTGCTCTCCGAAGGACTCTCGAATAAGGGGATCGCGTCCAAGCTCGGGATCAGCGTGCGCACGGCGGAGACGCACCGGGAAAATCTCTCGCGCAAGCTCAAGATCGTCACGGTCGCCGGCCTGACGAAGTACGCGCTCAAGCGCGGGCTGACGTCGCTGGGCGGACCGGTCGCGTCCCCCGTGAACGCCCCCTAAAGACCTCTCCGTATTCCCCGTCGTCGCGCGTATAACTCCGCATTGGCTGGGCGCGCCGCCTGCGGTATGCTCCCTGTAGGATGAACAAGCAGCCCCGCATCAAGGTTTTTCTAGTCGACGACCATCCCGTCGTACGCGCCGGAGTGCGCTCATACTTGAGCAACTACGCGATCACGATCGTGGGCGAGGCCTCCGACGCCAAGGAAGCCCTGCGCAAGATCAAGAAGGCCGCGCCCGACGTCATCGTTCTGGACGTGAACCTGCCGGCCATCGACGGCGGGGAATTGGCCCGCCGCCTGCGCCGTCTCATGCCCGCGGTCAAGCTCATCGCCTTCAGCATCCATTCCAGCGAGGCCTACGTGGTGAAGATGGCTCGGTGCGGCGTGCAGGGTTATGTGACCAAAGACCAGCCGGCGTGGGCGCTGCTTGAGGCTATCAATGACGTGTTCGCCGGCGGCCTTCATTTTCCCGCGGGCATGACCGACACATACATACGGTCGCCGGCCTCACGAAATACGCCGTCACGCACGGCTTGACCGCACTTTAAAGGAGAACAAGACAATGGCTAAACGGAATAAAGATCTCGTCGCAAAGGCAGTTCAGAGCCGACCTGCCGTGCGCGTGGAATGGCCCGGCGAGGACGAGGCGATCGCGCGGCCGTCTTATACGGTTCATATCGCGGCGATGCCGGGAGCGGATGGGGTGGAGATCTCGATCGATTCGGGCGATTGGATGGCCTGCCGCGAGGCTCTCGGGTTGTGGTGGTACGATTGGAGCGGATTTGAAAAGGGCGATTACGAGCTGTCGGCCCGCACGCGCATGGGCGATGGAATATCGATCATTTCGGCCCCGCGCCGGTTCTCGGTGAATTAGGAGCGACAAGACTATGATCAACAACATGGACAAAGCCGTCGTCAAAGGACCGTTCTTAAGCGACGTGAAGCTGATCCGCGAGCGCGCGCGCAAGCACATCGAGCAAGGGGCGGTGACGGCGGGCTATAAGGCCGACCGCGACGCCGTCGTCAAAGTGCTCAACGAGGCGCTCGCCACCGAGATCGTCTGCGTCCTGAGATACAAGCGCCATTATTTCATGGCTAACGGCATCCAGGCTCGGGGCGCGGCCGCGGAGTTCGCTCAGCACGCCGTCGAGGAGCAGGCGCACGCGGATCTGCTCGCCGCAAGGATCGTGCAGCTGGACGGCGCGCCGGACTTCTCGCCGGCGGGCCTGGCCGCGCGCAGCCATTCGGAATACACGGAAGGCTCGGATTTGGCGGAGATGATCCGGGAGGATCTCATCGCCGAGCGCATCGCCATCGACACTTACGGCGAGATCATACGCTACATAGGCAACAACGACCCGACGACGCGAGTCATGCTCGAGAGCATCCTTGCGAAAGAAGAAGAGCACGCCGAGGATCTTTCCTCGATGCTCGTGACGAAGCACCCTTGAGTGTATCCGGTTCAGGCGTCGCTCTTGGTCTACCTAGCGCCGGCCTCCCGTCTCACTCCGTTCCTATTAGGCGGCGGGGGTTGGTACTACACCCACGTGCGCCCTCCGCATGAAAGGACGCAATACCGGTTCGGGCCGCACGCGGGAGGGGGACTGAAGCTGTCTCTCAGCAAGTTCTGGTCCGTCGACGGCTCCTACCGTTATCTGTGGACCCGCGACATCAATTCCGAGGATCTGGCTCACCCAGCCGGCAGAAACTTCAGCGACAACGGATACATGTTGACGGGGTCGTTGAACTATCATTTCTAAAACGAACAGGAGACCCATATGAAGAACTTGATTCTAGCCGCCTCCCTGCTATGCAACTTCGCGCTCGTCGCGTCGCTGCGCGCCTCCGATAAATCCACGCTCGCCGAGAACCGAGACGAGTACGTCGAGAAGGCTAAAGTCGAGCTCGACGAGCTCGGCGCGAAGATCGACGACTTGGAGATCAAGAGCAAGGAATCCGGCTCCGCGGTCAAAGCGAACGCGCAGCGCAAGCTCAAGACGCTTAAGGCCCGGCGCAAGACGGCTCAGAAGGACTTCGACAAGATCAAGCGCGCCAGCGGCAAGGCCTGGACCGAGCTCAAGGCCGGCGTGGACAAGGGCATCGAGGAAATTAAAGCAGGACTCGCGGAGATCGAGAAAGACTAGCGCGGCTTAGACGATCGGAGCGCTGAATCGATGACTGGCAATGCGGGCTCTATTGTTGTTGACAACAGCGACGGCCTCCTCTGGGGATAAGCCGGATAACTCTGAAAACTCGGCGGCTCCCCTCTATCATGCGATCGAGACCCCGAAAAAGTTCCCTAATCCGATCCCGATCGACGGCCCATAGGCTCTCTGCTCCGGCTCGAATCGACGGCCGAAAACCCTAATCTCGATCCATCTCGACCGCGCCGAAATTGACGTCGCCGAGGAGGTTGTAGGCGACGCCGACGGTCTCGACGAGCTGATGGCGGGAGGCGATGTTCGTGCCGTTGTACTTCGCCTCGCGGCTGGTGAGCGCGTAGGTGACGCCGAGGGCGTGGGGGCCGAAGACGCGGACGAAGAACGAGGTGTCGAGCCGCCCGATGCTTTCGGCGCCGGGAGCGCGGCTTGAGCCCAAACCCGTGACGTAATAGCCGCGCGCGGTCGTGTCGAGCATGGCGAGCTTTCCGAAGAGAAAGCGCAGCGAGGCCAAGCCTTGGGGCGCGGCGCCGTAGTGATAGTCCCTTTCGAAGTCCTGCGGCGCGATGGTTCCGGCCGTGCCGTAGCCGAGGCCGGTCAAAACGCTCCCCTGAAGCGCCACCTTGCGCGCGACTCGCCATTGGAACGTGCTGCCCAAGGACGCGGCGGTCGTCGAGAAGCGGAACACCTGTGGGGAGAAGTAATCGAAGGTCCCGTAGAGGCCCCATATCCCCTGATAATCGTCTCCCATCTCGTATTTGCCGCCGAACAACAGGCCGCGGGTCATCATGTTGGCGAACGTGGATCGTCCTTGGCGCAGGCCGCTCAGCTCGAAGGTGAAATAGTCGAACGGCCGCAAGTAAAGATAGCCCGTCCGTCCGGGCAGGCCGTAGGCCATCGAGAAATCGGCGCCGTACGTGTCGCGGCCGATAGACGCCGCGCTGCCGGGATCGTTGATCGTCGTGTTCCGACCCGCTCCCGCCTTCAGCTGCGTGAATATCGCCGCGTCGCGGCTTTTTAAGATGGGCGTGTATCTCTCTCCGAATAAATATCGGTTGAGGGCCGTGGGCGGCGAGATGAACGCGGCCGCCCATTCGCGCCAGAGGCCGGGCGGTCCGTCTCCTCCCTCCAGCACGAGGTTGGCCATCCGGAAAAGGGACTCGCCGATCAGGGCGCCGGCGTTGCCGCTGGCGACTTGGTCGTTGATGGAGGGATGCGAGGTCTCGCCGGTCAATTCCCAGGCCACGCTGCCCGCGTTGCTGTAGATCAATCCTTCCCAAAAATTGAGGCCGGACGCGCGCGCGAAGCCGTAGTACAGGGAGCCTTGATAGGGATGGCCGATCTGGTTGACCGCGAAGTCGTCCTGATCGACCACCCAGGGGCCTTTGCGGGCATGGTCCCAGCTCGTTTTCAGGGTCGATTCGAACTCCGCGCCGAAAGCGAGGCGGTCGAAGCCGTTGAGGGTCAGCAGGAAGATGGGGATTTGCACGGCCGGGACGATGTAGTTCTTGCGCTTAACCGGTTCTCCCGGCAGCACGCGGTTGGGCGACAGGGGCCCGACGTTGGCGGCCGTGGTGGAGGAGGCCTTCGTCTCGGTCTCCACGGCGCTGGTGGAGATGGCGACCGCCTGATCTTGACCGGTGCGCCGCGACATCGAGACTAGCCTGATCTCGTCGCCCGTCAGCGTCTTATATCCACGCATGTAAGACCAGCCGTATCCCCAGCGGAAGCTCGTCGGCAGATGCGGCGTTCCGCCCGCCCGGACGCCGTTGAGCATCAATTCCGCGACCGCGGGCTCGCCGACGGCCGCGACGCAGGCGCGCAGCTCGAGATCGGTGCTCAGGCGCTCCGCCTTGCTTCCGCCCGCCCAATACTTCGCGTCGTGCTTTTGGCAGCACTTCAGCCAGAGGTTCTTGTGTTCCGCGGTGCCGTCGGGAAACAGGCTGCACCCGTCGGTCGTGTAAGGCCGCAGGCGCGGCTGAAAAGAGCAGCCGGTGAACGCAATTAAGAGGAGGAAAGGCGCCAGATGTCTCATCTACCAGGTCTTTACGTACGCGAGCCCGCCGCCGTTCGGAGAAACCGAGGGGATCAGCCAGCCGAGCTTATTGGCGGCCTTGCGGGCCTTGAAGTGCAGCAGGTTGGGCATCAAGTACCCGGCTACGCCTCCGACCATGGCGCCGACGATGACGTCCGAGGCGTGGTGATTGTTTGAGGTGATCCGCGAGGCGCTGCCGACGGCGGCGATAAACAGCGCGCCGCCGCAGGCGACCGCGTCGGCCTTGCCGCCGTACAGATCGAAGGCCCCGTGCTCGGCGCAAACGAGGGACGCGGAGGTGAACGCGTTGGCGGCGTGCCCGCTCCAGAAGCTCTTCACGCAATTCGTGTCGTACTTCGATTCCGGGTCGCACTTCTCGCCGGCGGGGCGGCTTCGAGGGAGCGTGTTGGCGATCGTAAGGTTGAGGGCCTCGACGACGGCGAACGTCTCCGCGTTGATCAGGGCCAATTGAAGGGCGGTCTCCTTATTGCGTCCCTTCCAACGCGCGGTGATCGGCCCGTCGAGCATGGCGTAGCCCATGAGCGGGATGACCAAGATATCGGCTAAGACCTTCACCTGGTCGCGGCTCTTTTGGGAGCCGATGAGCATCGCGTTCCGAGCGGGCTGATCGAACAGGATCGGCCCTCTCCAGACGGGAGTGACGGGCGGACGGACTAGATAAAAATTGCCGGCGGCCGCGCCCAGAGCGAGGACGGTGACGACCGCCTCCGACCTGCGAAACTTTGGCCGATCGTCCCAGAGGAATTTCCGCTCCTCTTCCGCCGAAGCGGCCGCGGACAGCAGCAGCAGAAGGGCGAGAGCGGCCTTCATTAGAAGGACACCGTCACGCCCCCGCCGCCCGGGGAGATGAATGGGGCGAAGACATATCGGTCGGGATGCGCCTTCCTTCTATAGTGATAGACCGCTCGTCCCGACGCGATTCCCAGCCCGGCGCCGAACACGATGTCCGACAGATAGTGGCTTTGGTTCTCCAGGCGCGTAAATCCCACGAAGCTCGCCAGCGCGTAGGCGGGGAGAGCGACCGGCCAGCCCCACTTCGAAGCCGCCACGGAAGCCAAGGCGAAGGACGCCGCGGTGTGTCCCGAGGGAAAAGCGGCCCGGTCGGTTTCGTCCGGACGCAGGCGGCTGACGCTGAATTTGAGGAGCTGAGTCTGGATGCCGGCCAGCGTCACCGCCTCGAAGCCCAGCAAGCCGAATTCCTGCGTCGAATCGGCGTCGAAGTACGCGCCGGTGAAGTAGGCGCCCGCCAGCGTCGGCAGAAGATAAGCGGAATAACCTATCGTTGAGCCGAGATCCACGGCGCGCTGGCCGAGTGGACGCCGCCGGCGCAGCGTGTCGGCGAGCTTGAAGTCGTCGAAATATGTCCTCGAGCCGAAGCGCGCGATGCTGGCGCCGCCTCCGCCCGCGAGCAAGGTCAGCAGGCCTTCGGGCCGGTCGATTCGGACTTCCTCTTTAAAGCCGCCCCATAAATCCTTGGGAAACTCCTTGAGCTCGCTCAGCTCCGCGGCCGCGACGCTCGCGGGAAGCAGGAAGAGGAGGATGAGCGAGGTCGCGTCGATCACGGGCGTTAGGCTTTCTTGAGTTGGCGCGTGATCCAAACCAAGATCACGGCTCCGACAAACGAGACGAAGATCGCTCCGATGATTCCGCCGCCGGACCAAATTCCCAGAGAGCCGAAGACCCACCCGCCCACGACGCCTCCGACAATTCCGAGGACGATATCGACGACGACGCCGTATCCGCCGCCCTTCATGACCTGTCCCGCCAGCCAGCCCGCGATGAGTCCGATAAGAAGGAAATAAATGAGATTCATGATCGCCCCCGTCTGTTATTGAACGCGGTTCATTGTACCGGCGGGCGCCGCGCGCCTCAATGCGGAGTTCTACGCACAGACATGCGTAGAATCCGCCTCTACGTATTGTTCCCGACGCGTCCGGTAGAACTCCGAATAGTGGGCCGCGTGTCGGGCGCCTATACTGCTTGCAACGCTTTAGTCGGTGGGCCGCTCGCCCCAGGAGCTTACGGTCCGCCGGCAGTCGATTTACCGAGAGGAAAAGTCATATGAAATACGGAGCCAAGACGTTGATCTGCGTGCTGATCGTCAGTACCACGATGCTCTGCACGCTGCCGTCCGCGGGCTGGGCGATGCTCATTCCCGCCTCGAGCTCGGCCGAGAGGAGCGGGAGGACGGACGGACGCGCGGCCGACATGAAGAGGATCCAAGCCGCTCTCGAGTCCAAGGCCGTGCGCGAGCGCCTTCAGGCTTTCGGGCTCAATGACGGCGAGATCGACTCTCGACTGAGCCGGCTTTCCGACCAACAGGTCCATAAGCTGGCCAAGGACATCGACACGCTCGGTCCGGGAGGCGACGTGGGCGTGGGCGGCATTTTGGTGATCGTTCTCCTGGTCGTGCTGATCGTTTACCTGATCAAACGCATGTGACCATGAGGGGAGTCCAGAGCGCGGCTATACTTCTTTTCGCGGCCGGGCTGTTTTCCGGCTGCGCGTCGTTTCCGGCCTCGCGCGCGTCGGCGCAGGCGCGGCAGGTCCGGCTCGACGTGCCTTTTTTCTCCGACGACACCGACCAATGCGGCCCCTCCGCGTTGGCCAGCGTCTTGGGATATTGGGGAAAACCGGCGCTTCCCGCTCTGCTGAGAGAGGAGATTTACCGGAAAAATCTGAAAGGCTCCTTGACCGTAGACCTCTTGCTGGCGGCCCAGAGTCGCGGCCTGTCCGCCGAGACGGCCGATGGCGGCCTGACCGAAGTCAAAAAGGAGCTCGATGACGGCCGCCCTCCGATCGTTTTCGTCAACGTGGGCTACCGCTTCTATCCGATCGGACATTATATGGTCATCACCGGCTATGACGACGCGCGGCGGATTCTCTTCGTTCATTCGGGCCTCAATCGCGATCAGAAAATCTCTTATAACAAGTTCAACAGGCAATGGGCGCTGACCAAGCGCTGGGCTTTGATGATCGCGCCGGCGCTTATCGGCTCCGCCGATGCCGCGCGGGCGGAAATCGAACTGGCCCGGGGCAATAGCGCCTTCGTCGCCGGTCGTTTCAGGGAGGCCGAAGCCTTCTTTCGCAAGGCCCTGGAAACCGCTCCCCTTCACGCGGGCGCGGCCAACAACCTGGCCATGACGCTGCTCGCTCGCGGCGGCCGCCTGCCGGAGGCCGAAGCTCTAGCTAAGGACGCGCTCAGCCGGTCCGGGTCGCTGCGGCCCTACGTTGTCGACACCCTTGCGAGCATCTATCGCCGGCAGGGGCGCTACGCCGAAGCCGAGGCCGTCCTCGACGGGGCCCCCCGATGAGGCAAGCCGGCCGCTTCGGAGCAGCTTCGACGGCCGATCATTGAGGCGCCTCCGGTCCGATCGTGTCCGGATGATTCTTTTGCTCGTGCCGCTGCTGGCGGCGAACGTGCTCTGCGGCTTCGACATAGCTCGGCTCGCGGCGCGGCGAGACAAGATCAAGCAGGACTACAGCCGGGTCAACAGCATCCGCTACGGGCTTCTCTCCGTGGATGCGTGGAAAGAACGGATAGCGCTGATTCTGACGGACCGGATCGGGGAGTTCAAGTTGTCCTCGGCGCAGGAAGACGTCCTGCGTGAGGAGATCTCCAAGGCGCTCCACGCGATGATCGCGCAGGCGGACGCGATGATGCGCGAGCACCAGGGCACCCTGTCGGGAAAGATGAGGAAGCTGGCCGTCAGGGCGTTCGTCAACATCCACGATATCCAGAAGAGGGTCCCGGAGTTCACTGAGACGATCATCGCCGAGCTCCGGACGCCCGGCCAGACGCGGAGATTCAAGGAGATCGCCCAAAGCGGGCTGGACGATTACGCCGCGCGGGTCTCCGACAGTCCCGAGGACGTGGCCCAACAGCGCGGATTGCTGGACAAGTACCGATCGGCGGACAGGGAGAGCTTCAATCGCTCCGCCAATGATCGGATCGCGAGCCTGGAATACGACATCAACCTCGATTGCGCGCTGATGCTCGACAGCGCGCTGGCATTTCTGTTCGCCTGGTGGCTGGCGCGCAAGAAGCCCGAACTGCACAAGACCTTGTTCTCCTTGTCCGCGGCGTTCGCGCTCACCCTGCTCGTCGTCGGCTTGGCCCTGCCGATGATCGATCTCGACGCGCGCATCAAGGGCGTGGATTTTCTCCTGTGGGGCGAGCATCTTCAATTCCACGAGCAGGTCTTGTTCTTTCGCAGCAAGAGCATCCTTCAGGTGATTCAAGTCTTGATGCAGACTCGCAAGGCCGACTCGATCGTGGTGGGTTTTCTGCTTCTTCTGTTCAGCGTGGTCTTCCCGCTCCTTAAATTGATCGCGATGGAGTCCTACATGCGCGCCCGCGAAAAAATACGCGATAACGGCCTGATCCATTTTTTCGCGTTTAAATCGGGCAAATGGTCCATGGCGGACGTCACCGTCGTCGCGATCTTCATCGCCTACATCGGGTTCAAGGGAATCTTGAGCAATCAGCTCGCCGGTCTGAATATTAAGGCGGCTTACGTGGAAATCGTCGCCACTAACGACACCGCGCTGCAGCCGGGGTTCATCCTCTTCACGGCGTTCGTTCTCTTTGGATTCGCTCTTTCGGAAATATTGAAAAGAATCCGGAAGGATTCGCCGCTCGAGTTCTGATGCGGACTTGTACCTTGCGGCCCGCGTATAACTCCGCATTGCGGTGACCGAGACGCGGGGGATATCATCTAAGAGAAGGAGACCTTATGAATAAAAACTACAAGCCGATGACGGAACTTCGTCCGCGAGATCTCAAGGGCATCAGCACGGAGCAGATCTCCCAGCACTGGGCGCTCTACGAGGGTTATGTGACGAACGTCAATCTGCTCGAGGGTAAGATCCATCTTCTCTCCAAGAAAGGAGATTATGGCGCCGAGTTCTCGGAGCTTAAGCGTCGGGCGGGCTTCGAGTACAACGGGATGATCCTCCACGAGCATTACTTCGGAGTCTTGAAGTCGGGATGCCCAATCCTCAATGAGGATTCCGAATTGGCCAAGAGCCTCGAGGAAGGCTTTGGGGGCTTTGAAGACTGGAAAAAACAGTTCATCGCCATGGGGCATATGCGCGGAACGGGTTGGGTCATCCTCTATCACGACCCGCGGCAAAATTCACTCATCAACGTGTGGATCAACTCTCACGAGGACGGCCATCCCGCCGGCTTGACGCCGATTTTGGTCATGGACGTTTGGGAGCACGCCTATATGGTCGACGGGGGCGCCGACGGACGGCCCGGCTACATCGAGAAGTTCCTCCAGAACGTCGATTGGAGAAAAGTCGAGGACGCGTTCCACTCGGCCGCGACTCCCGCGTATATTTAACGCATATGAGCGGTAAGCCGCCGGTTGTCGAGCCCGACTCTGAAGCCGAGGCGCTCGCTCGATGGGAGGGGGAAGGCGGCGATGCGCCGCAAGAGAGGCCCACTGTGACCAGAAAAATGAAAGAACCAGTCGTCGCGAGTCCCGCCGCCGGCACGCCGGAGGCCATCAGAGAGGACAGACGTCAAGAAGCCTTGCTGAAAACCGGCGCCCTGCAGGACGCGATCTTCAACAGCGCCAACTTTTCGAGCATCGCCACCGACGCCAAGGGCGTCATCCAGATTTTCAACGTGGGCGCCGAGCGCATGCTGGGCTACGCGGCCGCCGACGTGATGAACAAGATCACGCCCGCCGACATCTCCGATCCGCTGGAGGTGATCGCGCGCGCCAAGGCGCTGAGCGTGGAGCTGTCCACGCCGATTACGCCCGGCTTCGAGGCGCTGGTGTTCAAGGCCTCGCGCGGCATCGAGGATATCTACGAGCTCACCTATATCCGCAAGGACGGCAGCCGCTTTCCGGCCATCGTCTCGGTCACGGCGCTGCGCGACGCGCAGGGCGGCATCATCGGCTATCTCTTGATCGGCACCGACAATACCGCGCGCAAGAGGGTCGAAGAGGAGCAGAAGAAGCTCGATCAGCGCCTGCGCGACCAGCAATTCTACACGCGCTCCCTCATCGAGTCCAACATCGACGCGCTGATGACGACCGACCCTTCGGGCATCATCTCGGACGTCAATAAGCAGATGGAGGCGCTGACCGGCTGCACGCGCGATGAGATGATCGGGGCGCCGTTTAAGAACTACTTCACGGACCCGGAGCGGGCGGAGACGGGCATCAAGCTGGTTCTCAGCGAGAAGAAGGTCACCAACTACGAGCTCACCGCGCGCGCCAGGGACGGGAAAGAGACCGTGGTGTCCTACAACGCGACCACCTTCTACGACCGGGACCGGAAGCTGCAGGGCGTGTTCGCCGCGGCGCGCGACGTCACCGAGCGCAAGCGTCTCGATGCGGCGCTGCAGGAGAAGAACGTCGAGCTGGAGATCGCACGGTCCGTCGCCGAAAAGGCCAACTTCGCCAAATCCGAGTTCCTGTCGAGCATGAGTCACGAGCTGCGCTCCCCGCTCAACGCGATCCTCGGCTTCGCCCAGTTGATGGAGACCGAGCTGCCGCCGCCCACGCTTTCCCAGAAGGAAGGCACTACCCAGATACTGCGCGCCGGCTGGCATCTGCTCAAGCTCATCGACGAGATCCTCGACCTCGCGAAGGTCGAGTCCGGGCAGGTGCCGATGTCGCGCGAGCCGGTGTCGCTGGCCGAGGTCATGCGCGAATGTCACGGGATGATCGAGCAGCAGGCGCAGCAGCGAAGTGTCAAGCTGACCTTCCCGCTCTTCGACGCCCCTTGCTTCGTCCGGGCTGACCGGACTCGCTTGAAGCAGGTTCTTCTCAACCTCCTCTCCAACGCGATCAAATATAACGAAACGGCGGGAATGGTCGTGCTGGAATGCGCCCCGGGCGCCCACGACCGCACCCGCATCAGCGTCAGGGACACCGGCGCGGGGCTCTCTCCCGATAAGCTGACGCAGCTGTTTCAGCCGTTCAACCGTCTCGGACAGGAGAGCAGCGGCGAGGAGGGCACCGGCATCGGCCTCGTGGTGGCCAAGCGCCTCGTCGAGCTCATGGACGGCGTCATCGGCGTGGAAAGCGCCGTCGGAACGGGAAGCGTGTTCTGGTTCGAACTTAAGACGGTCGCCGAGCCGACTCTTGGGCACGAGGAGGGCGACATGAAGCCGTCGGTCCAGCCGCATGCCCCGCGCGAGGCGCGGACGCACACTTTGCTCTACGTCGAGGATAACCCGGCGAACCTGAAACTAGTCGAGCAGATCATCGCGCGCCACCCCGACATCCGCCTGCTCACCGCCGTCAACGGCAAGAACGGAGTCGAGATAGCCCGCGCCAGACAGCCGGAGGTGGTCCTCATGGACATCAATCTGCCCGGCATCAGCGGCCTCCAAGCGCTGAAGATCCTGCGCGACGACCCGGCCACTGCGCATATCCCGGTCATCGCCGTCAGCGCCAACGCGATGCCGCTCGACATCGAGAGGGGCATAAAGGCCGGATTCTTCCGCTACATCACCAAGCCGATCAAGGTCAACGACTTCATGGACGCCGTCGACCTGGCCCTGGAGTACGCGGAGAAAAATCCCGCGGCTCCGGCCGTATGATCAGCGCCTGCGAGATCCTTCGCGCCAAGGTCCTGATCGTCGACGATCAAAAAGCCAATCTCCTGCTGCTCGAGCGGACCCTCGCCGCGGCGGGCTACGTCTCCGTCACGGCGACGCTGGATCCGAAGGCGGTCTGCGATCTGCACCGAAAGCACGCCTACGACTTGATCCTCCTGGATCTCGTCATGCCGGCCCTGGACGGATTTGCGGTGATGGAGGGTCTCAAAGCGATCGAGACCGACGGCTATCTGCCGGTGCTGGCCGTGACGGCGCAGCCGGCCCACAAGCTGCGCGCGCTGAAGGCGGGCGCGAAGGATTTCATCAGCAAGCCCTTCGACCTGGCCGAGGTGCTGCTGCGGGTCCATAACATGCTGGAGGTCCGCTTGCTCAACGCCGCGGCCCGCGAGCACGGCAAGATGCTGGAAGCCTTGGCGCTCAACGATCCGCTGACGGGCCTGGCGAACAGGCGGCTACTCTCCGACCGGCTGGCGCTGGCCTTGGTCCATGCCCGCAGGAGCAAGAGCATCATGGCGTTGGTGTATCTGGATCTCGACGGGTTCAAGAAGATCAACGACACGCTGGGGCACGCCGCCGGAGACGCGCTGCTTAAATCGGTCGCGGCGCGCTTGACGGCTTCGGTGCGCGCGGGGGACACGGTCGCTCGGCTGGGCGGCGATGAGTTCGCCATAGCCCTTTGGCGCGTCGTCGACGCCGCCGATGCGGCCGCCGTGGCCGCCAAGGTCATCGAGACGGTCGCGCGGCCGTATTTCATCGAGGGCAGGACGGTCGCTGTGACGGCGAGCGCGGGCGTGGGTCTTTACCCCGATCACGGCGCGGACGCCGACTCCCTGATGAAAAGCGCGGACCTGGCCTTGTACGAGGCCAAGCGCGGGGGCAAAAACAATTCCCGCGTCTCGGCGCCGATTTCTACCCATCTCACCGCGTAGAATTCCCCATTGCCGCGCTCTCCGCGAGAGGGTATAGTCGAGTAATGAAAAATATACCGCTCGCTTTCGCCCGCTCGGTCGCGATGTCCCGCCCGCTGGAGGCTCAAGAGAGAGCAGACGCGGGGATAGGCGTGCGCTATCACTTCAAAGGGAGCTAATCATGAACCTGATCCTCAACATCCTCGTCAGCGCCGCGGCGGTGCTCGTCACCGGCCGACTTCTCAGCGGAGTGACCATCGACACCTTCGGGACCGCGATACTCGTCGCGGTCGTGCTGGGAATCGTGAACGCGGTGCTGGGGCCGATACTCGTGGCGCTGACGCTGCCCATCAACGTCCTCACGCTCGGCCTGTTCACGTTCGTGATCATCGGCGCTCTGGTCATGCTGGTGGCGGCCATGATTCCGGGCTTCAAGGTCGCCAGCTTCTGGTGGGCGCTGGGCTTTGCTTTCGTCCTGGCTGTCATCAACTCCGCGTTCCATACGTTAACGAGGGTATAAACATGAATCGACTCGCCTCGACGGTCCTTTTGATCCTCGGCATAGCGCTTCTGGCGTGCGGCTTAGACGCCTACCACTCCGTGAGCTCGGGAGTCTCGCGCATCTTTACCGGCATGCCCACCGACCGCGCCCTCTGGCTGATGATCGGCGGCGGCTTGGCGCTCGTCGCCGGGATCAGGGGGCTTTCCACCGGCTCGAAGTGACGCCATGAGACTATTCACGAACTTATCCTGGAGCTTTTTTCTCGGCGCGTCGTTGGCGCGCGCGCAATCCGGAACGACGATCATCTCGGATCAAGGGGGAGCGCTGGAGCGCGCGATGACCGCGACCGAGCTCTCGTCCGGCATGCCCAACGCCTTGCCCGCCGTCTCGAGCGCCGCCTCGGCGCCGGAAAAAGTCGCGGCCGTCGCCGCGCCTGTGCCGCCGCCGGTCAAGGCGCTCGCCGCCGCGCCTGCGGTAAGACCCGCGCCCGTCTACGCCGCGGCACCCCTGGCGACGCCGGCGATCGTCGTGCCGCGAGCGGCCGCTCCGGTTCCGGTCCCGGCCGCCCAGCCGCGGCGCATCCCGTGGGCGCTGATCTTCGGCGTCGCCGCGGCGGCGTTCGTGGCCGGCTTCTGGATCCGCTAGATACGGACCGCTCTCTCTAAGACGACTTTTTCTTCGCTTGGTTGGCCGCGACCCAGGCGTCCGCGTCGCGGATGTCCTGGGCGAGATCGTTGGCGATCTGCCCGGCGTCAGGAGCGCTTGAGCCGGCGCTCATCAGTTTATAGGCATCCTCGGTCCCCTGGTCGCGGGCGCGCTCCGTGGGATCGTCGCTGTCGTCGCCGGGCATGTCCACGCCGAGCTCCTTGATGATCATCTGCAGGCCAGCCGCCATCGGCAGAGCCAGTAGGGCGCCCATCATGCCCAGAAGAGTCCCGCCGGCGATCAGGGCAAGGACCACGGCTGCCGGCGACAGCCTCAGCGCGCGTCCATAGACTCTCGGCACGAGGATCTTGCTCTCGAAGATGATGTAGACCAGCATGGCGGCCAGCACGACGGCGGCGGTGGTGGGTCCGCGGCCAAGCGCGGTGAGGACGACGGCCGAGGTGGCCAGCATGCCTCCGATGAAGGGAAGCACGTCCGCCAGCGCCGTCAGCAAGGCGAGAGCCAGGGCGTTGCGCACCCCGCAGGCCCTCAAGAGCAGGAACGCGAACGTCGCGATGCTCACCGACGTGATCAGCTGACCGCGCATGTAGCCGCCCACGATCGTCCCGAGATTGTGGATGATGCGCGCCAGCTTCATATGGTAATCGCGGGGCACGATCGCGTAGAGCGCCCCTTTCGTGCGCTTGCCGTCGAGGAGGAGATAGAGGGACAGGAAAAAGGTCGTGATGCCGTAGACGACGACGCCCACGGCGTCGGCCATGCAGTCGACGAGGACGGCCTGCAGCCGCGCGAAGGCCTGCTCTAATCCGACGTTGTTGAGAGCCTGGCCCAACGGGGCGGTGAGATGGCGCTTGCCCAGAGCGAGGATCAAGCGCTCCCGCTGCTCGGGCAGGTCCGCGACGATCCGGGTGAGCTGCTCGAGCAAAGCCGGAACGCTTAGGAAGAGCAGCGCCGTCGAGGCCAGGCCCAGGCCGAGCATGAGCAGGAGCATCGCGTTCGCGCGCTTGTGTCCGCGGGCCTCCATCCGCTCGATGATCGGGTTGAACGTCCCCACTAAGACCAAAGCCACCACGATTACAACGAGGATGATCCAAAGCTTGTAGATCAACCACAGGCCCGCCGCCGCCGCGGCGATCCAGCCGATCGTCCGCGGAGCGAGCTCGAAGCGGACGATTTTTACGTCGGTCGCGGGCTCTTTCATCGTTATCGCCTAGTCACGATTGTAGCCGCTGCGCGGACTTCGCCGCAATCCGTAATTTTACGCTTACGCCGGGTATAACTCCGCATAGCCCCGATCCTTGATCGGGGCTATCATGATGATCGACCCGAAACGCAAGGCCTCCCATGAATAATCGACTCGATGCCGACGTCCGAAGGATTTTTAGGCTCAGCGTGCTGGCCGCTGCCGTCGTGATGGCGCCGATTTGGGGGCTTGCCCAGGACGTTGACAAAACGGCGGCCGCTCCTGACGCCGCACCGGCCGTCGCTGTAAAGAAGAAGGCTCTCTTGAAGGATTCGAGCAGCGAGGATTCCATCTTGAAGCCCGTGAAGAAGGAGTCAAGTCCGCGGAGTCAGGTCATGGATGACGAGACCTTGAAGCAGGAGTGCGAAAAGCTGGAGAAGAGGACGGCGAAGCGAGGCAGCAGGCTTCGCGAGAAAGGGGAGGCGTTCGGCGGCGGTCGCAACGCGCGGCGGCTGAAAGAAGAAGCCGGAAAGCTGGAGGCGGGCCGCAAAGCGGCGGCCCGGCGCACGGCCGGAAAGCCGCTGGCGACGGCGCCATGAGAACGAAGGCTTTCCTGTCTTTCGGGCTGCTCTTGACGTCGTCTCAGGCGGGGTTCGGCGAGGACCGTCTCCGGCATTTCAACGACGTGCACCAAGCGCTGTCGGCGGCGCTCGCAAGCGCGCCGTCGGAGGCGCAGGCGATATGTCAGGACTTGCCGTCGCTGCCGATCGTCTCGGAGAATGACGTTCACGCGCTATACGGGGAATTAAAGAAACCGAAGATCTGCGGGGATTTAGAGCCCGTGGCTCAAGCTCTCTCGCAATGCGGCGATGCGAAGTACCATCCCTTGATCGCGGCATGGCTCGCCAAGGAGAAGACTTTTTTTTCGGACAGGGGCGCCAAGGGCGCCTATAACGCGCGCAGCGCGCGCAAGCTCGCCGCCCGAGAACAGCGTCTCTTGGCGCTCTTGACCGCGGCGGGCCGGGGGAAGAACAAATCGGCCTTGCCGGTCTTAAGGGGGATGCTCAAGAAGGGCGGGGTTTATTCGGATGAGATCGCTGTGGCTATCGGCCGGATAGGGGATCTCGCGGATTTAGACGGGTTGATAGAAATGAACGAACGCGGCCGAAAGGTCGACCTCTCCGGGTTCGGCCTCTTGATCATCGATCGGATCATCAAGGACGTCGACGATCCCGCGTCGTCTTCCCGGGAGAAAGACGCGATCATCGGATACCTCGCCGACGCGAAGGGGCATGAGACCATCTCCCGCTACCAAGCGCTGATTCATCACAAGAGCGTTTTCGTCTCGAAAACGGCCGTCGAGGCGATCGCGCGGGTCGCCGAGTCCGACGACGAGCCGCTGATCATGCGCATGCTCAAAGACGAGAGCCCGATGGTGCGCAGGGGGGCGATCTCCGCCTTGATGAATATTTGGAATATCCGGTACGCGCCCGTCGTCATCGCGGCTCTGAAGGCCGATGCCAGCGAGGACGTTCGGGTGAGAGCGGCCGAGTGCCTGGGCGTGCGTCGGGTCTGCGCCGGCGAACCCGCGTTAAGAGCGGCGATCAAAGACGGCTCAGCCCTCGTGCGGGACGCCGCGAAATCAAATCTGGCGTCTTTGTATAACCGCGGCTCCGAAACGATCGCCGGCCGTCCGCGCGTCGAGGGGTCCCAAGCGAAAGCGGGGCAGCTGCTCAAAGACGCGCAGAGTAAAAAGAAAGAATGGCAGAGATTTGCCGCGATCTCCGAGCTGGCCAAGGCCGGCTATACGGACGAGGCCGTCCCCCTTCTGGGCGATATCATGTCGAACGGGACCGATCCCGTCAATCGCGCCGGAGCCATCGAGCTTCTCAGGCGGATCGGCGGAGAAAAGGCCAAGGCCGAGGCGGCCAAGGGCCTTTCCTCATCCGATCCCTGGCTGCCTAGGAGGGCGGCCGCGGCTTTGTCGGACTGGATCGGCGAGTGCGACGGTAAGCCCGAATCTTCCGTCTCTCAATGAGCTTTCAGTCGTAGATCGCGGACGCGAAGGAGACGATGCCTCCGGCCGGATCGGGAGCTTGGCCATAGGACAGCAAACGTCCGGGCTGGGAGCCGCCGACGGCCTTGATCAGGCGCAGGCCGGTGTATAGGGCCGACAGGCCGCAGACTTTGCGCCAATGATCGTCGGTGATAACCGACCGGTAGAAGCCGTCGGCGTCGAGGGCCATGGCGTCGATGAGGGATTTGCGGTCCTCGGTCTCGATCTTCTTCTCGACCGCGGGCGTGAGCTCGATCTGATCACCGAAGCGCGGGCCGACGTGGGCCAGGTCGATGCCGTTTAAGATCATCACGCGGCGGCCTTTCTCGGTTTCGGCGCGCAGGACCGAGCCCAAATCCTTGAGAGCCTTCTCGACGGTCGGGATCTTGGAGGGGGCGTCCTTGGCGGAGAAGCGTTCGAAGCTCGAGACCAGGATCGGGACCCATTTCGGGGCCCGCTCGCGCCACAGGTATTTCAGCCACACGGCCTGGAACTCGAGGGAGTGCTCGTTCTTGTGCACCCATTCGTCGGCGCGCGGCTCGTACCAAAGCGTGGATGCTAGTTTATCGTAGAGCGCCTCGTCGACTTCCATCGCCCCGAACGGAGTCTCGTAGCTTTTCGGAGTGAACACCCAAGGCGAGTCGGGCGAGACGTGGGCCACGCCGAGGGACACCACGACGTCCGGAGGCCGCCTCTCGGACAGGGCCTGATAGGCCCAGGCGTAGGCCGGGCCGCCGCGGGTAAAGTCGATGTGGGGAGCGATGAGGCCCAACGGCGGCGGCTTCGACGGCGCGTCGGACTTGTCCTTTCCTGGTCCCTTGTCGGCCGTGAAAAATCTCCCGAGATGGCCGGCCAGCGGCAGCGGCTCGGCGGGATAGGAAGGACCGGCGAAAACGGCGGGGCGCTTGGGGGACGCCTTGAAATAATCGACGGCTTTCTGGCGTTTGGCGGCCACGGCGGCGGTCTCGAGGTAGCCGGCGTCGTCGAGGGCCTTGACCAGGTCGAGGATCACCGGAAGCTCGATGACGGCGCCGGTGGCCTGGAGAAATTGGTCGCGCACCTCTGAGGCGGTGCGGCGTCCATCGAGCAATGAGACCAGCATCATGCCGCCGGAGGACAATGCCAGAGGCTTGTCGGTCAGCTCTTCGAGATCGCGCAGGACGAAAACGGACTGCCCGTCCTCAACGGCCGGCACCGCTTCCAGTCGCGCGCGCAGAGCTGGAAGCGGGCCGTCGCCGATCATGTTAGGGCCTGAAATCGGCGCGGGAGGCCGCGTCGAGCAGCGAGAGCATCGTCGGCGCCGGTTGGGCCGCGCGCTGGGCATGCCTGGCCGCGGGCATTTTGTCGAGGACTACGCCGATCTTGGTCACGTCCTCGCCGCGGCAGGCGTCCTCGGAGCAGACTTTGGAGACGGTGCAGTTGCCGCGGGCGACATAGTCCTGCTCGCCGCGCACGAGGATGCCCTCGACGAGTCCGGTCACACCGTTGAGCACCGCCGAGCCCGAGTTGCCGCCGTAGGTGTCGAGGTTGGCGACGAAGTAGCCGGTGGGCGCGGCGCTGCGCACGGAGGCGCCTCCCGCGATCTTGGTGGGCAATCCCGCGGGATGTCCGATCGCCACCAGGGGGGTCTTGTTCTCGATGACGCGGGTCGAGTTGAGCTTGAGTGGGGCGTGCCCGGTCACCGGGCGGTCGAGTTTGACGAGGGCCCAGTCGGCATCGCCCTGTTCGCGTCCCAGCAGCTGCTTGCAGCCGTAAACGTCGGAGGCGGGGACCTGGTTGGGAACCTGGCCTTTTTCCTTGATCGAGAACCCGAAGACGAACTTGGTGTCGAGGCAAGACGCCTCGCCTGTGAAGCAGTGGCCGGCCGTCATGATGATGTCGGGGGCTACCAGCGATCCGGAGCAGAACGCGGCCGTGACCTGGCTGTAGAACGGCTCCTCGGGGCAGAGATTTTTGCGCGCCGAGTAAGAATCCGTCTTGAGCTTGGCGATGTCGCCGACGATCTCCACGGAACTGGAGCGGAGCAAAGCGACCGTGGAGTCGGCCAGCGACAGCAGTCGGGCGTCCTTGGTCTGATACAGGTCGATGCGGTCGTCGGATCCGTAGATGACCTTCCCTTCGACCTCCGCGGCGGCGGGGGAAGCGAGATGGAGCAGGACGGCAAACGTCGCGGCGTACGCGATGACGTGTTTCATTTTGGTCTCCTCTCGGCGCGACGTCCGATTTCAGCAATGAACGAGTCCTGGAGTCAAGCAAAAAAGACTAAAGGTCCTACATTCGATATAGGTCTTTTGGCCCATTCTCGAGATCGCGCCGGCATCTGGTAGAATCTCGCGCTATGACCGAGCCTATGCGAGGAAATGGTCGCATCGATCGCCGTAGGAGGCGACCATGAACGCTCTCGTCGCGGCATTGGGTCTTGTCTTCTTCGTCTCCTTGGCGCTTGGCGGCCCGCCGCGTTTTCTGCCGCCGTGGGTCGCTTTGTTCGCTTTATCGGCCGCGGCGCTGGCGCGGTTTTGGATGCGCGGAAAAAAATCCCCGGAGACGCTATTGTTCTTATCCTGTCTGACCTTATACTTGGCTAGTTTCCGCTGGCATGGCGGCGACGACATACCGAACTCGGTCCTGCCTTTTGCCATCCTGCGCCACGGCACCCTCTCCTTTGATCCATTCCGGGCCTGGGCCTTAGACCCCGCGCTGCGCGAGTTGATCATCACGGTCAACGGCCGCCTGCTCTCTTTCTACCCCATCGCTCCGGGCGTGCTCGCCGTTCCTCTATACGTGATTCCGGCTATGGCGGGGTTTACGCCCAGCGATCCGTTCCTCCACAATATGGCCAAGATCGCGGGCGCGCTGATCACGGCGCTGTCGGTGGTCGTGCTTTTCCGGGCCCTGGAAAAGCGCGTGTCCCGCGGCACGGCGTTGAGCGCCTCCTTTCTCTACGGCCTGGGGACGTTCGCCTTCAGCGTGAGCTCGCAGGCCTTGTACTCGCACGGTCCCGCCCAACTCGGCGTGGCGCTGGGGCTGCTCGGAATCTTGACGCCGGGCGGGTCCGGCGCGGCGCTGGCCGGCTTCGGCTTGGCGCTGGCCACGGTCAGCCGCGAGGACAGCGCGCTGTTCGGGCTGGCGGCCGGGGCGTACTTCCTTTTTCATGACCGCAAGCGCCTGACCGCCTACGCGCTCGGCGCTTTTTTCCCGATCGCGCTGAACCTGGCGTATTGGCGCTGGTACGGCGGCTCGTTTCGGCCGCCCTATCACGCGCTGCAGGCGCGGATGTTCGTCTCGCTTGATTACGGCGCTTTGCTGGCGATGTTGTTGAGTCCTTCGCGCGGTCTGCTGCCGTTTATGCCCGCGGCCGTATTCGGTATCTGGGGCGCGGCCAAAGCCTGCCGCGATTCAAGCGCCCGCTGGGCGCCGTATTTCGCTGCGGCCTGCGTCGGGACGTGGATTTTCTACGGGTTCCGCGATTCCTGGACGGGCGGCGCCACCTTCGGCAACCGCTATTTTTCCGTGGTGGCGATGCTGCTGGCCTTCTTTACGGCCGAGGTCGGAGCCGACATCGAGCGCTCGCCGGCGCTGCGGCGCGCGTGGGCGTGGACTTTCGCGTTCTCGGTGATCATCCACGCGGTCGGCGCCTTCCTGACCTGGCCCACGGTGGCGATGACCTTGCAGGAGCAGGTCGCGACCCTATGGCAGGTCCGCGTGCATCCGCTCGCTTATTTGTTTACGCCCGAGGGCCCGCTGTGCATGCCGCCGCCGGCGAGAGTCATCGTCGCCTGCGGCCTGCTGTCCCTGTCCTGGCCGTTGGCTCGTTTTATTGAACGCCGGTCCGCCGTCTAAAAGTCACTGGAAACCAGCGCCCAACTATCCGCAACCCGGATTTTGCATTAGAAAGGCTGTATCGAGTAAAAGTTATGGTGTGGGCGACATAATCACCTTCGTAGCGCAGGTGATTATGTCGCAGAAAGTATAATCCACAGTAGGGAAATTTATTTCCGACGTCTAATGCGTTTCATTAGAAGTTGCTCGATTGGAGTGCTCGCCCTGTTCCCCCTTCGGTCTTATTCCGATTTACATTCTTCAGAGGGAGGTTTTGCGCAGCCTCGTCGCAATACCCTCGAGGGAGAAATGAAAACACTCCAATGATACCGGCGCCCACCCCTCGAGATCACAACCTAATGCAAAATCCGGGTCAAGGATTGTTGCCATACGGGGATGGAGTTAGGGAACGAATGCCGCGGCGAAGATCTCGTCGTAGGTCTTGACCGGCGTGAGTTTGACCGCGTCGCGGACTTCCTGCGGAATGTCCTCGATATCCTTGAGGTTGCCGAAGGGGAAGATGACTTGGGTGTAGCCCCTGCGGTAGGCGCCCAGGACTTTCTGCTTGAGGCCGCCGATGGGCAGGATGTCTCCGCGCTTGGTCATTTCGCCGGTCATCGCCAGCCCGGGTTTGATGGGACGTTTGGTGATCGCGCTGATCATCGCGGTGGTCATCAAAGTGCCCGCGGACGGGCCGTCGATATTGGTCGCCGGAGTGAAGTCGACGTCGACGTCGACTTTTTGGAAGTCGACCTCCCCGAGGCCGTATTTCTCCGCGTTCAGCACGACGTGCTCATAGGCGGTGAGGGCGGAGTCGTCGATGTCCTTGCCGAACGCCTGGCGTCGAGTGAGTTTCCCGGTGCCCGGTCGTTGGGACGCTTCGACGTTCAGCGCGCCGCCGCCGTTGCCGCTGACGTAAAGGCCCGTCGCCACGCCGATGCCGTTCTGCGCGAGTTGTCCCGGCGTGTAGCGTTCGATTCCGAGGTACTTCGCGATCATTCCCGCGTCGACGATGCCGGGGACTGCCTCGCCGCGTCTCTCGATCCAGGAGGAGATCTTGCGCATGACTTCCCCGATCTCTTGGGTCAAGCCGCGCACGCCGGCCTCCAGCGTGTAGCCTTCGATGATAAGGCGGAGGGCGTCCTTCGTCAGCGAGGCTTCCTCGGGCTTGAGGCCCGTTTCCGCGAGCTGCTGGGGGATGATGTGGCGTTTGGCGATCTCCATTTTCTCGAGCGTCGTGTAGCCGTCGAGCTCGATGATCTCCGAGCGGTCGCGCAGCGGCGCGGGAACCTTGTCGATCTCGTTGGAGGTGACGATAAAAATCACTTCGGACAGATCGTAAGGGACGTTGAGGTACTGGTCGCGGAAGGTGTCGTTCTGGTTCGGATCGAGGATTTCGAGCAGGGCCGCGGTCGGGTCGCCGGCGTTGCCCTCGCGGCCGATCTTGTCGACCTCGTCGAGGAGCATGACGGGGTTGACGGTGCCGGCTTCCTTCATTTTGTCGATGATCTGTCCAGGCAGGGAGCCTTGGTAGGTCCGTCCGTGTCCGCGCAGCACGGTCTCGTCGTGCACGCCGCCGAGCGAGATGCGCACGAACTTTCGTCCGAACGCTTTCGCGATCGACTTCGCGATCGTGGTCTTGCCGGTGCCGGGGGGGCCGGTGAGGGTGACGATGATGCCTTTTTTCGAGCCGGTTTTCTTGCGCACGGCCATTAAGTCGAGTATGCGTTCTTTGATTTCCACGAGGCCGAAGTGCTCTTCGTTGAGGATCCGTTCGGCTTTTGCGGTATCGAGGTTGTCCTCGGTGCGCTGGCTCCAAGGCACGTCGAGCAGCCATTGGATGTAGGTGCGCAGTTTCTGCGCGTCGCCGTCCTTCGGGTTCAGCCGCGCGAGGTTGTCGAACTCGGCCCGCGCGGTCTTTCGAACCCTTTCTGGCATGCCGATGGCGGTCATTCGCGCGTTGAGGGCCGCCAGCGAAGCGAGATGGTCGACGGGGGCCAGATTGTCCGAGGACGCCGCGGCCGTGTTTTGGTCGTTGAAGACGTAAGAAGCCGTCTTCGGCTGCTCTAAGCCGGACTCCATTGCTGAAATCACGTACCGAAGACGCTTTTCGGTGGAGGGCTGCTTGAGCAGGTCGAGCTTGACCTCGTTGGTAAACGACAGCTCCTGCGAGAGTAGATTGGTCAGCCGCTTGGGATCATTCTCAAAGGTCGCCTCCTCGAGAAAGTCTTTGTCGAATTGCGGGTCATACGCGTAACGTTCGAGCGTGTGCTGAGCCTTGACGGCAAGAGAGTTTAAAACGTCCTTGTCGCTTTGATCGGCCGGAGGATAAATAACCTGAGCCATTTCCACGTCATTGGACTTCGTGTAGCCGGTGATAGTGACGGCGCTCTTGACGGTCATGACCGCGGAGCTCCCATCGCTTTGAGACAGCTGCACGAGCACGCCCACATCGTTGAGGCCGCCTTCGGATGTGTTTGGAGACGCCACGATCATGTGGCCGCCCAGGCGCATCACGTTGGCGAGGATGTCTTTGCCGATCGCGACTCTCTGCGGGTTCACTCCCGGGAAGTATATTTTTGGTTGAACGAGGATCGGCGCCTGCGTCGGGGGAGTCCAAATCGCGACGGCTTTGCTTTGGGAGCCGTCGTCGGAACCGTCGTCAGCGGCCCCCCGAGTCCCGCTGCCGTCGAAGTGCCGGCCGGAGTTCGAACCGCGATAAACGACATTACTCTTTTTGCCGGCCGCGTTGATCAGCGACTCGACGGCGGGGGCCGCGCGGTAAGCGCCGACGCTGGGGACCGTCGCGATGGGTTTGACTGAAGCCAAGGGGGCTATCGACGGTGCCGGGAGCGCGCTTTGATTGGGCAATGCCGACGGCAGAAGATTGACCGGCGAGACCGTCTGGGAGACAACCGGGCTCGGCGACAGAATCCCGAGCGAGGAATGCCCGATCGCGACGGCGCCGCCTTTGGTCTGCGACCAAGCCTGCGTCCCAGGTAAAGAGGAGAGCATCGATGCCAGCACGATGCGCGCGATAAGGGGCGATGCCCGGCGAGTTCCTGTGCTCATATTGTCTCTCATGCGATCAGGATATCAAGGGAGGCGCAAAGCACGCGCGGGCCGAAAGGGCTTTGATAATGAGGTAAAGAGCCCTAGGTCAAATTAGGCCCTTTGATCTAGGCCGCAGGCGCGCTGCCGTCGCATCCGTACGCGGCGATGGCGGGTATGCTGGCGTTCGTCGCATTGGTCATCCTGTGGGCCGTGGCCGACCGGCGCGGACTCATTCGAGAGGACTCGCGCGCGGCCTTGAACGGGCGGGACGCATGTGGATTTACGTCAGTCCCGGGACGGGCTACTGGGGTCCGGCCAACCGCCTCGCCGTGCCTTCCGAGATCACGCTCTTGACGTTGACGGATTAACTGCCTTTCCGTCAGGGCCCGTACTACGCAAGATGTCCTCCATTAGGCACCAACGCGTGAGCGCCGACTGCAGGAGGTTTGCTCCCACGAAGGCGGTCAGCCACAGGAACCGCGCGTCCACCCAGTGAGCGAGCGCGAGACTAACGAGCACGATGACGCCCGCGATGGCGCGGATGCGGTGGTGAAGGTTCATAGCTCCTCCCTTTTCTTAAGCATGTAATAGAGCACGGGTACGGCCATGCGCGACAACAAGGTGGACGCGACCTCGCCCGACATCAACGCGACGGCCAGGCCCTGAAAGATAGGGTCAAAAAGGATGACGCCCGCGCCCGCGACAACCGCGGCGGCGGTCAGCAGCATCGGGCGAAAACGCACCGCTCCGGCGTCGATGACCGCGTCGCGTAAGGACATGCCTTCGCGCCGGCGCAGTTCGATGAAGTCCACGAGGATGATGGAGTTGCGCACGACGATGCCCGCGCCCGCGATAAATCCGATCATCGAGGTGGCGGTGAAAAAAGCGCCCATGGCCCAATGCGCGGGCAGGATGCCCACCAAGGTCAGCGGGATGGGGGCCATGATGACCAGGGGCACGGTGAAAGACTCGAACCAGTAGACGACCAACGCGTAAATGAGCAGCAGCACCAACGCGAAGGCGGCGCCCATGTCGCGGAACACCTCATAGGTGATTTGCCATTCGCCGTCCCATTTCAGGGCGGTCTTGGATGGGTCGTTGGGGAGGTTCGCGTACCAGGTCTCCAGTTCAAGGCCGGATTCCTTGGCGAGCGCGTCGATCGGATTCTTGAGGCCTAGCAACGCGTAGACCGGGCTTTCCGTGCGCCCGCCGGCCTCGGCGATGATGTAGGAGACCGGGCGGCCGTTTTTGCGGTACAGGGGCGCGTCTTCATCGACACGGACGGCGCGCGTGAGCGCGCCCAACGGCACCGCCGTGCCCGCTCGCGAGATCAGGGACACGGCCGACACGCCTTCCATGCCGCGACGGCGCTCGGCGGGCAGGCGCAGGCGGATGTCGACGGGCTCGCGCGCTGTCTCGTCGTGCGCGAGGCCCAATATCTCGCCGGCCAGAGCCAGCCGGGCTGCCGCGGCGACCTGCGCGGGCGCGATGCCGTTGAGCGTGGCCTTCTCGCGGTCTACGACCAGTCGGTCCAGGGGCTCGCGGTCGTAGAGGTAGGTGTCCACGTCGGAGATGCCGTCGGTGCGCTCCAGGAGAGCGCGCAGCTTCCGCGCGAAGGCGTCACGTACGACCGAGTCGGGGCCGTACACCTCGAAAACCAAGGTGGACAAGACGGGGGGCCCGGGAGGCACCTCGGCGACCTGCGCGCGCGCGCCATGACGCCGGGCGATGCCGGCGATGAGAGGCCGCACGGCCTTGGCGACGGCGTGGCTTTGCGGTCGCCGGCCTTTGGGTTTGAGCGAGACGACGATGTCGGCCATGTTCGGCTCGGTGCGCAGGAAATAATGCCGCACCAGCCCGTTGAAGTTGTACGGCGCGCCAAGGCCGAGGTAGGACACGACTCGTTCGACGTCGGGACGGGCGGTGAGCGCGGCGGCGATCTCGCCGGCGGCGGCGCGCGTCGTCGCCAATGAGGAGCCCTCGGGTAATGTCAAAACCACCTCGAAGTCCTCCTTGTCGTCGAAGGGGAGCATCTTGATGACGACGGCTTTCAGCGGCACCAAGGCCATCGCCGCCACCAACAGGCCGCCTATTGCGTAGAGGAAGCGGCGGCGCGTCTTTTCGTTATCGAGCAGGCGACCCATCACGCGGCGGTACAAGCCGTCGAGCGCGCTTTCCTCGCCGTGTCCGGCATGGGCAGCCGGGCGCCAGCGCTCGAGCACCTTCACGAAGGCCCAGGGCGAGACCACGAAGGCGATAAAGGCCGAGAACACCATGGCGACCGAGGCGCCGACCGGGATGGGGCGCATGTAGGGGCCCATCAGGCCGCCCACGAAGGCCATGGGCAAAATAGCGGCGATGACGGCCCAGGTCGCGAGCAAGGTCGGGTTGCCCACCTCGTCGACCGCGTCCACGGCGAGCTTCCACAGGGGACGACCGTCGTTCATCGCGAAGTGGCGGTGGATGTTTTCCACGACGACGATGGCGTCGTCGACCAAAATGCCGATGGAGAAGATGAGGGCGAACAAAGTGATCCGATTGAGCGTGTAGCCGAACAACCAGTACGCCATCAGCGTGAGCGCGAGCGTCACCGGCACGGCGATGAGCACGACTGCGGCCTCGCGCAGGCCGAGCGCGAGCGCGACTAACGCGGTTACCGACAACGTGGCGAGCAGGACGTGAAAGAGCAGTTCATCGGACTTGTGTTTGGCGCTTTCGCCGTAATCGCGCGTGACCGCAATCTCAAGGCCCGTCGGGAATCGCTTGCGGGCCGTCTCGACGCGCTCGCGGGCAGCACGGGTCACGGCCGTGGCGTTGGCACCGCGGCGTTTGGACACCTGGAGGGTGACGGCCGCCCGCTCGCCTGCGGCGTCTTGCAAGAGCACCTCGCGGTCGTCCTCATCGGGGCCGTCCACGACGGCGGCCACGTCGCCTACGGTCACGGGGCGGCCGTCGGAAACGCCGACGACGACCCGGCGCAGGTCGTCGGCGCCGCGCACGAAGGCGTCGGCTTCGACCTTCACCGCGCGGCCGGGGGCGTCCGCGGTCCCGGCGGGCAGGCGTATGTTGGCGGCGCGCAGGCGCTCGGCCAGTTCCAGAGGCGAGAGGCGGCGGCGCGCCAGCGCGCCGGGGTCGAAGAACACGGAGAGGGTGCGGCGGCGGCCTCCCAATATCTCGATGTCGGAGACTTCGGGCACGGTGGCGACCACCGCGCGTAACTCGGCGGCAGCGCGGCGCAACTCGAGTGGTGTAAGGTCCTTGCCGCTCAAGGTCAGTGCCAGCACAGGCACATCGTCGATGGAACGCGGTTTGACCATGGGTTGTCCGGCGCCGGGCGCCAGCAGATCGGCGTTGGCAAAGGTTTTGGTATAGACGCGGGTCATGGCTTCGTCGGGGTCGACGCCGACTTGAAAGCGCACGATGAACATGGCCCCGCCTTTTCGCGCGGTGGAATAGACGAACTCAACACCAGGGATCTCCAGTAATTTGCGCTCGCCAACGGCGACGACGCGTTCCTCGACCTCCTTGGCGCTCGAACCGGGCATGGGCACGAAGACGTCGAACATGGGCACGCTGATCTGGGGCTCTTCCTCGCGAGGAAGGCGCAAGGTCGCGATCGCGCCCATAGCCACGGCCCCCAAAGCAATCAACACCGTGAGTTTGGAGCGCACGAAAGCTGAAGCGAGTTTGCCGGCAGGGCCCAACGGGGCTTGGGTCTTCATCGGACTTCCTCCAAGCTGCGAGCGAGCGTCGAAACGGCGTCGGCGTCGAGACGGCCGCGCGCGGCGGCGAGCGCGGCCCATTGGGTGCGCAGACCGGCCTGCGTTTCCAGGCGGGCCTCGGTCATACGGGCGCGCGCTTCCTCGGCGCGCAGGACCTCGAGGACGCTGAGGCGGCCCTCACGGTAAAGCGGTCGTGCCTGAGCAAGAGCCGAGGATGCGCGTTCCAGGCCCTCGTCGAGCTCGGGCAACGCGGCCTGCAGGCCGCGCACGGCCGCGGCCCGGCTGAGCACCTCTGCGCGCGCCGCATCCGCTACGCCCGCGGTCGCCGCCGCCGCCGCGGCTTCGTCTTCCTTGTACCGATTGCGTCGCGCGCCCCAGGTGGGGTCGCCGAAGGCAACCGACGCGCGCACTCCGCCCACCCGCGCGCCGGCGCCGGCGGAGAAGCCGTCGGACACGGAGGTCACGGCCGCGAAGGCTTCGACGCGCGGCAGCAGGGCGCTGTCGGCCGCGGCGCGGCGCACAGCCGAGGCCTCGCGGCGACGAGTCGCCGCGGCGAGTTCAGGGCGCGATGTCAGGGCGTCGGCAACCAGCGCCGCGTCGTCTTCGAGCGGCGCGGTCCACGGCCCAAGTTGGCCATCGGCGAGTCCGCTTTGGCCGGTGAGCACGTTCAGACGAGACGCGGCGGCATCCGCTTCGGCCCGAGTTTTGGCACGCCAAGCCTTGAGGCTCGAGAGCAACGCCAACGCCGCCTGATGGTCGGAGCCGAGGACGAGGCCGGAACGCGACAGCCGTTGCGAGCGCTCGATCTCGGCCGAGGCCGAAACAAGACGGGCGTCGAGTTCGGTCAGCAAGGCGCGGTTCTTAAGGATATCGAGATGGGCCTCGATGGCCGCGACGCTCACTGCCTGCCGGGCCGCGCCGCCCATGCTGTGGGCCTCGGCCGCGCCGAGATCGGCGAGGCGGCGGGCGCGTGTGAGTTCGAAGCCGGTGAACAGAGGCATAGCCAGCTCGAGGGCGCCGGTCACGGAGCTACGGTAACCGGGTCGATTGAGCCGGTCGGGCGCGAAATCCGCTGCGCTCACGCGCCGCTCCTGCAGGAGCTGCCCGAAAGCGAAAAGGGGGTCGTCGCCGCGCATCGCCGCGCCGCGCGCGGTCAGATGGGGCAGGCGGCTGTAAGACGCCTCGCGACCCGCTGCGGCGGCCTGGCGCTCGCGTGCCGCGGCCTCGGCGACGGCGGGCGAGCGGGCCAACGCCGCGTCCACGGTAGCCGTCATGCCGCCCCCGAGCGCGGGGACTGCCATGATCATAGTCGCCGACAGCAAGAACCCTCTCATAGGAAAGTCTCCTACATAGTGTGATGCGCCGGGTTGCGAAAGGATTCAGGCCGCGTACCAGTTCTATCTACAGGCAGGCGACTGCGAGGCGCGGTTAGCGGCGCAGTCGACGACGCAGCGCGTTCTTGAGGGACGCGGTCGGCTTGCCGCCGAGGGGGGCGGACTTCAGGACGGCCACGGTGCGTTTAAGGGAGGACAGCATCGCCCGGCATGGCGGGCAGTCCGGCAGGTGGGCGCGCAGGCGGGGGGCCTTCTTGCCGTCGGTCTCGTCGCACAGTAACCCCAGCCAGGTCCGGCAGTCATGTTTCTTCATGCAGGTTCCGGGGCGAATCGGGCCTGGAAGCGGTCTCTCAGGAACAGACGGCCGCGGTGCAGGCGAGATTTCACGGCGGGCACCGTGAGCTTGAGTATTTTCGCCGTCTCCTCGGCCGACAACCCTTCGACGTCGCGTAAGGTCAACACGAGACGGTAGTCCACGGGCAGTTCCGCCAGCGCGGACGCCACCGCGTCGGTGAGTTCCTTTCGGCGGGCGGCCTCCTCGGGTGCGGGCGCGGCGTCGGGGAAGTCGGCGGGTCTGAGGTTGCCCTCGTCGTCCGGGCGATCGAGCATCGGCACTTCGGGGCGCGCCGCCTTCTTGCGGTAACGCATCAGGCACAAATTGGATGCGACGCGGTACAGCCAGGTCTTGAGGTCCGAGTCGCCGCGGAACTGCTTGAGCTTCTTGAAGGCGGTCACGAAGGTGTCCTGGAAGACGTCGTCGGCTTCGCCGGGTGCGGCCGCGCACACGTGGCGCGCCATGCGGTATATGGCGTCCTGGTGGCTGCGGATGAGAGCGTCGAAGGCCGCGGCGTCTCCGTTGCGCGCCCTCTCAATCAGCTTCACGGCGCGCTCTTCCATGCGCCATTATATGCCATCCTGGGGCCGCGAATCCTTATCAAGGCGACGGTCAAGGTCTGCGGCTTTGGTGTCGACTTTGGAGCAAAAAGCCCTCAGCCACCGGCAACTACTAGCAACAGTGGCTGAGGGGCGCTCGTCGAAGAACGTCTAAACTGGAGGTGCGGAACCGACGATATCAGAACTTCCCTCCTGGACCAGGTATTTCAACGAACATTCCCGTGGCGGCCGTGTTGATGGCACCCACGATGGCTGGAAGTAAAGCGGTCACTTCGGGAACGCGGTTGGTGGGCAGGACGATGATGGCCAATCTTCGGCCCGATAGATTTTGTTGATAGCGCAGGTTCTTGTCGGCGGTGATGAGGATTTGGAATTTCTCTTCGGTCTTGGCGATGAGTTCTCCGTTCTTGATTCCGGTCCAACCCATCTCCTGGACGGTCTTGATGTCGAACTGGGAGAGGAGCGTCTTGACGACGCGGGGAACCGATTCGTCCAGGAGGACCGTCAAACCGGCTGGCCCAGCTTCAGCAGGGTGGCCTTGGAGAACTCCAAGACCTCAAGGGCGTGTTCGCGGGAGACGGTAGGGAAATTCTCCAGGAACTCATCCAGGGTCAGCCCAGCCTCTAGGTTGTCGATGAGACTCGAGATGGGGACGCGCGTCCCGCGGAATACGGGCGCTCCGCTCACAATGTTTGGATTGACCGTGACCGGGAGACGGGCTAATTCCTTCTCGTCAATGAATAGTGTCATGGAAGCCTTTAATCCAGTATAGCAGGCGAAGTCGGTTGTCGCCAGGTTCCTCGGATGCGTGCTCGGAACTTTTTGCAGGACGGGAAAAACATCACTCCCATCTACAAAAAACCCTTCGACTTATTATCGAAGGGCGCTACTTTTTAAAATTGGAGGTGCGAGCGGGATTCGAACCCGCGAATAATGGTTTTGCAGACCATCCCCTTAGACCACTTGGGTATCGCACCGAAATTGTAATTGTCGAGGAAGATTCTACTAATTTTTTCGAGCCGCCCCAAACCAAGTTAGGAGAGCGCCATCTTTTTTGACGGGTTTGGAGACTGATTCGGATAATTTAGTAGTTCTGTGATGCTTCAGAAATCGCTGGACCAGACTTCTCCATGGCATTTAGTAGAATTAGCGATCCGAAGCGGGACCTTTGGAGAAATAATTATGCAGAAACTTTTGATGGCCTTTTTTTGGGGGTCGGCCATCACTTATCAGACGCGCTACCACAATCTCGATGTCATCATCGCCGTCGGCTACCGGGTGAACAGCTTCCAGGCTACGCAATTCCGCATCTGGGCGACACAGACGCTGCGCGAATTCATAATCAAGGGATTCGTGATGGACGATGAGCGGCTGAAGCAAGGCAAGAGGGTTTTCGGTAAGGATTACTTTGACGAACTGCTGGAGCGCATACGGGAAATCCGCGCCAGCGAGCGGTGCTTTTACCAGAAGATCACCGACATCTACGCGCTTTCTCTGGACTACAGCGCGGACTCGCCGTTGACCAAGGAGTTCTTCGCCACCGTGCAGAACAAACTGCATTGGGCGATCACGGGGCAGACGGCGCGGAACTGATCTGCTCGGCCGCTGATGCGACTAAAATTCACATGGGCTTGACGACATGGAAGCACGCCCCAGACGGCAAGATTCTGAAGTCCGATGTTGCGGTGGCGAAGAACTACCTGAACGAAGCGCATGTGAAGGAGCTGAACCGCATCGTGTCCGCCTACCTGGACTTGGCGGAGAACCGAGCCGAGCGCGGCATTCCGACGAAGATGTCCGAGGGGGCGGTGTTCTTACACAGCTTTCTGGAACTGTCGAATTATCCGATTCTGCAAGACAAGGGTAAAGTGAGCGCGCTGGAAGCCAAGCTCAAAGCCGAAGGGGAATACGAGGTTTATCGTCAGCGGCAGGACGTGGAATATCTCTCTGACTTCGACCGGGAGGTCAAACGTATTGAGGGCAAGAAACCGGGGAAGTAGACGCACCCGGCGCTAATCGAAGCGGGCGTTTTTTAAGTGCCGCCCAGTTGACGGCTTTGTGATGGGTTTGGAGCAAAACACGCTAGAATATCCCCAATGGATATTATCCGCGGCGCTCCCTGCCCATGCGGGAGCGGCCGGAAGTACAAAAAGTGCTGCTTGCTCTCCGAGTCGGCGCCAGGCGCGACGCTCGACGTCGACGTGTCTCTGCGGCGGAAAATAATGAATTTCGTCCGGGCGTTTGATCATGCCGGGAACTATCTCGCTCAGGCGCGCGAGCAATGGGGATCCGAGAGCGCGGGCGCGCCCGCAACGGAGGAGGACCGCTTCCTCGATTTAATGGACTATTATGTCCATGATTTTCGCTTTCCGCCCCAAGGCCGTTTTCTGCTCGACCTGTTCGCCGATGCCCGCGGACGGTCCCTGCCCGCCAGTGAACTCGCGCTTTTGACCGGCTGGCTGAAGAATTGGAAGTCCTTCTTTGAAGTCCTGGCCGTCGACCCCGGCGCGACCATGCGCCTAAAGGACCTGGTGACCGGCACGGAGTACGCCGTCAACAGCAAAAATGCCTCCCGCCAGCTTCACACCTGGGACATGATCTATACCCGCTTAATCCGCGCGGGCGAGGTCTGGGAAACGACCGGCATGGTCCGGGGCCTCTCCCGAAGCCTCAAGGACGAAATCCTGGCCTACGTCCGAGACGGTCTAGCGGAGATGCGCGAGCACAGGCCGGCGGCTGAGGCGTCGGACTACTTGAAGGCCGCCAGCGCCGATCTCAACGGTTTGATCGAAGAGATGATCGTCCACGAGAGCGATCCGGTCGTGGTTACCTCCACGCGAGAGCTGGTCACTCCCACCGACGCGGTGTTCGACGTGACAGACGGCGCGGAAGTCCGGCGCCGCCTGGAGGCCATGGTCGACTTCTCCGAGGCGGGGACATCGAGCGACAAGCCGGGCGGACGTGTGTTCAACTGGCTTCATGATGGGCCGGCGCCGCAACCAGCCGGCTTCGGCGTCAGCATCCGAGGCTCGCTGACTCTCACCCAGGCTGAATTGTTCGCTTTTTGTCTGTCCCAGGAAAGGATGGATGCTTTGGTGGCGCTGTTGGAGGACCGTCTGGGGTCCTTGGTCCGCTTCAAGACCTCCCGGCGGACTCCGCTGAAGGCGCCTGTATTGGATGAAGAGAGGCCAAAAAAAGACGCTCTTCCAAAGGAACTTGAGGCTCAGATCATCGGCAAACACCTCGATGAGCATTACCGCCGCTGGCCGGACCTCCCCGTGCCGGCTTTGAGAGGCCTGACCCCGCGTCAAGCCGTCGCGGACCCGGCCACGCGGCCCCTCCTCGAGGAGCTGCTCAAGGATTTCGAGAACAGCGAGGAGCGGCAAAGTCGGGATGGCCGTCCGGTTTATGGGATCGCGAAATTGCGAGCCGATTTGTTCAGAGAAGATGCGGCCGGCCCGGCCGTGGAGAAAACCATGGACATTGCCTTGACCCCGAAGCAATACAAAGCCCTCGTCAACCTTGTTTACCTGGGCGAATGGATGGCCAACTCCGGGCGAGCCCCCGCGGACGTCGTCCAAGAGTACCGGGATGTAAGTGAGCTCGTGTATGCCCGCGCCAAGGATGCGGGGCTTGAAGCCTACGTAGACAAGGAGATGGATGCGATCCTCGAGCCTCATATCGAGGAGTATGACGAGGAAAATTTCTGGGATACGCTTGAGTACCGCCTGGCGGCGCGCGATCTGGATCGCCAATTCGGCCGCGAGGCCATCCAGAAGATGTCCCTCGAGGAGTTCGTCAAGAACCTGGAGGCTCACCAGAATCGCTACGCCGAGGCCTTCGAGAAGAACGGCCTTTCCAACCTGCTCCTCAAGTAAACGGGCGACGAATTTTGCCTTTTCCCGCCGGTTTTGCGCCGCGGACGTGTGTTGGGCCATTTGGTCTATGGTATCAGGCGGAAAAAAGTAATAGGATCGGCGCATATGACAACTGGGAAATTCGGCGAAAAGACGTTCACCACCTTTGAGGTCGCGCGCTTGTGCGGCGTATTCCATACCACGGTCATCAACTGGGTCAACAAGGGCAAGCTCGACGCGCGGGTCACGCCCGGCGGCCATCGCCGCATACCGCTGACCGCTTTGCTTCCTTTTATGAAGAAATACCAGATGCCGATCCCGGCCGAGATCGAGAAGACTCATAAGCAGATACTGATCCTCGATGGCGAGCGGACGGCGACGCGGCTTGAGAAAGGGCTCAATAAGCACAAGGCGCGCTACGAGGTCCAAGTCGCCCGCAATCCCGTCGACGCCTTGGTCATCATCGGCAAGCACCCCCCGCACCTGTTGGTCGTCGACATCCTCATGCCGGTCATGGACGGTTTCCAGGTCTGTCAGATCCTCAAGTCCAATCCCGTGACCCGGAATATGAAGATCATCGCGGTGTGCGACAAAAAACTTTCCGGCTCCCAGCAGGAATTCGTCGAGAAGAACTGCGACTCCCTGATGCAAAGACCCTTCGAGCTCCAAGAGATCGTGGGCACGCTCGACAGGCTGCTGGTCTGATATGACCCATCCCCATCAACCCGCCGCGCATTCGCCTTCCGAGACGCCCGCGCTTGACCTGCGCGAAAAAGGGGGGCCTAAGGACGGCCAGCCCCAGTTTTCCAACCGGCGTTTGTTCGTTCAGCTCACTGCGTTTACCGGCTGCCGTGATTCGCACAAGCTGTCGGACGGCCTGGGCTCGTATGCGGGCGTTGATTATGTTCTTTATGAAGAAGCCGGCGACCCGACCGGGGTGGCCGTGCTCGCGATGACCGAGGATCCGGCCCTGCTCATCAGCAAAGTCCGCCGCGACCTGCAAACCGGGCCCTTCGAGGCGCTTTCCGTCAAGCCCGAGTTCTCCATGCTCGGCCGCACGTACTCGCTCGGCTACGAGCCCAAGCTCGAGGATTGGCTGCTCGATCGTCCTCGCCGCGTGGCCAACGACCCGGCCACGCCCTGGGCGATCTGGTATCCGCTGCGCCGCAGCGGTGCCTTTACGCGCCTGCCTCGGCCCGAGCAGCAGCAAATCCTCAAGGAACACGGCAATATCGGCCGCCAGTTCGGAGAGGCGGGTTTTGCGGCCGACGTGCGCCTGGCCTGCCACGGCTTAGACAAGAACGACAACGACTTCGTCATCGGCTTGATGGGCAAGGAACTGCACCCTCTCTCGGCGCTGGTCGAGGCGATGCGCGTGACCGTGCAGACGTCGCAGTACCTCGAGAACCTCGGTCCGTTTTTCATCGGGCGCGCGCTGTGGCGCTCGCCGCAGAAGGCTTAGGAGGCCCCGCATGTCCGCCCGAAAGTTCCGCGTCGCGATGTCTGAGCGCTGTTTTCGGTTTAAGCCCGACGCGCTGCCCTCCCACGCCCCGCACAAGCCCGGGGTCTATGAGTTCGTCACCTTCGACGCGCAGAGAAACCCGCAGGTCCTATTCGTCGGCGTGGCGACAAGCGGGTCCGTCTACGAGTCTCTGGCGGCGCACATGGACAATAAAGCCGCGCCCACGGCCAAGGATCTTTTCGGCGTCTCGCCCGACATCTACTTCGACTACGTCGCTTCCGCTGATATCGCCGAAGTCGATGAGTTAAAAGACATCGCCGGCGCCTTCGTGGCCAAGCATAAGCCACGCTTCAACACCGGTCCGGTGCCCACGTCGGGCAAGCATGCGGCAGTTGAGGTCGAAGAGATCGGTTAGTGCCGCTCGCTTCTTTTCCGTCCCTCAACGCTTCTCTTAACGCCGCGGCCGCCGTCCTTCTCGTCCTGGGCTGGATTCTAATCCGTTCGGGCCGGCGTGAAGCTCACCGCTGGGTGATGCTCGCGGCCTTCGCCTGTTCGGCGATATTTTTAGCGTGTTACCTTTACTACCACTACCATGCCGGGTCGGTGCGTTTTCAGAAGACGGGGCCGATCAGGACGGTCTACTTTTCGATTCTTCTGACGCACACTATCCTTGCCGTTGCCGTTTTGCCCATGATCCTACGGACATTGTTCCTCGCGGCAAAAGGCCGCTTCGAAGAGCACCGGCGCGCGGCCCGCTGGGCGTTCCCGGTCTGGTTATATGTCTCGGTCACGGGCGTGACCGTCTACTGGATGCTCTACCGGCTTTAGGCCATCTCATTTGCCCAGCGTCTTATTGACTACGAGCTGCACGTCGGCGACGTTGCACATCCCGTCTTTGTTGATATCGCCTGTCGCGCACGCGGCCGATCCTGCGGCCTGGTTGACCGCGATCTGAATGTCGGTGACGTTGGTGATCCCGTCGGCGTTGAGGTCGGTGACGTTCCCAGTCGGGGCGGCGGCGTTAAACAGCGCCAAAACTTCCGCAGCGCTTAAGGCCCGGTTGTAGACCCGCGCGTCGTCGAGTTTCCCGTTGAAAGATTCCCCGTATCGGCTTGCGCCCAGTTGTAAAGTGCCCGTGCTCGCCACCGGCGCCCCGGTTACCGCCGCCGAAGACGTCATCACCCCGTTTCGGTACAGCCTCAGCACGCTTCCGTCATTTGTGGCCGCCAAGTGCGTCCAGGCATTGACCGGCAAAGGATTTCGGTCACAGACGTTATTCCTGGTTCCCGAGCCCACAAAACCCGCCAACACGACTCCATTGCCGCAATAGCCTTTGCTGGACGCGTAGAAGAAGTGCGAGTAATTCTTGACCATCACGGACTTAAAATTCGTCGTTGAGGCCGCGGGATTGACCCAAGCCGCCATCGAGAACGCACCGGCCAAATCCAGCGCGGAGGAATGGGGAATCGTCACGCTGTCGTTGACCCCGTCAAAGGCCAAAGCCGAGCCCATGCGTCCGGCAGTCCACGTCGGACCGTTGGTCAGCGATCCGTTATTATTGCTGCCGGAACTATCCGCGGCTAAGGTGCCCGTATTCTCATCGAGCTTCCACCAGCCTACAGGACCCGTGGCAGGCGGAGGCGGGGGAGGAGGCGTCGCTGCGTTGACTGTGAGCGAGAAGGCGGATGTTTTGGTCCCCCCACCGCCCACGGCGGTGACCGTCACGGTGGTAGTGCCCGTCGCGGCGGAAGCCGAGGCGGACAAGGTCAACGTCGCAGAGCAGTTCGGCGTGCAGGAAGCCGGCGAGATAGAAGCGGTCACGCCGATGGGCAAGCCCGAAGCCGATAAGGACACGGCCTGGGCCGTTCCCGAGACCAACGAAGCCGTGAGACTATTCGTGACCGAGGCGCCCTGGGTCACGGACTTATTGCCACCGTTGGACAGCGAGAAATTAAAGGCAACGGGAACTGGCGCGGAGCCGAACTCGAAGGCGCCCCTCTCAAAAGCTCCGGTCTGGGGGCGGGCCTTGCCATCGAAATCCTTGGTTATGCCCAGGCTGTAGAGATTGACTCCAGCGTTGATGGCGGGCGAGCCCGAGCGCAAATGGAAGTCGCCGGCGGCCGCATTGACCACGCCGGGTTCGGTAGTTAGGTTGTTCTGAAGTGTGGTGTTTGTGCCGGTGTTTGCAATCTGCGCGCCGCTATTGCCCCATACGATATTGTTGGCCACGCGCGTGTTCAGGCTGCCGGAGTATGACGAATTGACACTGATTCCGTAGTCACCATTTCCGTAGACCGTGTTGTTAGCGACGAGCGTATCCTTGGCACCTAAGCCAATACTAACGCCACCATGGGGATGGCCATAGACAAGATTGTTGTAGAACTGGCTGCTGCCGCGCGAGAGGATGACGCCCGGAAGCGGCCTTTTGCTGGGTACACCCAGTGTGTAGGGAGGCTGATCCCTGTTTTTCGGATAGTAATTGTCACCGTTGCGGGCAAAAATGTTATTGCGGACGACCCAGCCGTTGACCTGATGGTCTTGCTGAAATAAATGAAGGCCGAAGCCGGCGTTATCGTGGATATTATTTCCTTCGAGAAGACCGTTGTCGAAGGATGTGTAAACTCCGTACACCCTATTGTGGTGAATTTTGTTGCCGATGATTTCGCTCCCGCCGCCGCCGTATACGCCAATTCCTCCGAATCGGATCTCATTGCCGATAAGCCGGTTGTTGTTTGCCCAGAGATTTTGATCGTAACTTCCATCGAATTTCACGACCGCGTACGCTATTTCTGTGAAAGCGTCACTTCCCTGAAATTCGATGTTGGTCCCATCGAGGATCAAGCCGCTGACCTCGACATAGTGGGTCCCGCGCGAAAAGAAGGCCACGAAATTAGACTGTCCCTGTGCTCGAACCGGCGGTTTGACGATAACTTTTCCTTCATCGCCTGGAGCAGGTGCGAAGCGGGTCATGTTGTCTTTTGATGTGCCGTTGCGGAAGGTGAACCCATAAACGCCGTTGATCATATTCTCGATATACGTACCCGCGCGGATCAGCAGCGTATCGCCCGCAGCGAGCTGTCTTGAACCCCTGGCGATAGTTTTAAACGGCGCCGCGACTGTGCCCGCGTTGTTGTCGTTGCCGGTGGTCGCAACGTAATAGGTGGCCGCCTGAACCGTCTGCACCGTCTGCACGGCAAGAAAGGCCATCAATAGCGCTATAGCCGCTCGTCGCCTTCGTGAAGAGAAACATAAAGAAGTGTTGAAGTGTGCGGTGCACATGCATAGAGTGTAGTCCCACTTCCACGCAATCTTATTGCCGGTTGGAAATATTTGGGCAACGTTTCGGTAAAAATTGAGCAACGAGCCACATCAAATAGGGTTGTCCGGAAACAGGAAAAATCGGAGGTCGCTCACGAGCTGCAAAGTCGTTTTCAGATCGCGGTTACAAGGCGTAAGTTGGTGGGAGATTTCGGAGGCACTCCTCCGCCGCTCTGGACTCCTTCTATTTCTATGGCCGCACCAATCCTTTGTCCGGCATCAGTATCCCATCCTGCGTACATCAAATGTGATAACGCTCTAAAGCCTTTGCACTCGCCAGTTGCATTTTCTTGCCGATAAAAATTAACCAGGAATTCTGATATATGCTCCGTTACAAGCCCAGCGTCTTATTGGTCACGAGTTGTACGTCAGCGACGTTGCACACCCCGTCCTTGTTGACGTCCCCCGACCCGCAGGCCGAAGCACCCGCAGCCTGATTGACCGAGATCTGAATGTCGCTGACGTTGGTGACCCCATCGCCGTTGAGGTCGGTGATGATTCCGGAAGGGGGAGCGGCGTTAAACAACGCCAAGACCTCCGCAGCACTTAAGGCCCGGTTATAGACCCGCGCCTCATCAAGCTTCCCGTTGAAATACTCTCCAAATCGGCTGGCACCCAACTGCAGCGTGCCCGTGCTCGCAATCGGCACTCCGGTCACCGCCGCCGAGGACGTCATCACCCCGTTTCGGTACAGCCTCAGCACGCTGCCGTCATTTGTTGCCGCCAAATGCGTCCAGGCATTGACCGGCAAAGGATTGGGGTCGCAGGCGGTCTTAGCCCCGGCCGAGCCCACAAAGCCGACCAACACCGCTCCGTTGCCGCAGTAACCTTTGCTGGAGGCGTAGAAGAAGTGCGTGTAGTTCTTGACCATCAGGGACTTAAAATTCGCCGTTGAGACCGCGGGGTTTACCCAGGCCGACAGCGAGAAGGCTCCAGCCAGCGCCAGCGAGGGCGAATGGGGAATGGTCACGTTGTCGTTGATCCCGTCAAAGGCAAGGCCCGAGCCCAGGCGTCCGGCCGTCCATGTCGGACCGTTGACCAGCGTCCCATTATTGCCGCTGCCAGAGCCGTCTGCGGCCGATGTGCCCGTATTCTCATCGAGTTTCCACCAGCCTACGGGACCGGTGGAAGGAGGTGGCGGCGGGGGTGTGGTCGCATTGACGGTCAAAGTGAAGGCGGAGGTTCTGGAAATCCCGCCGCCCGCGGCGGTGACGGTCACGGTGGCAGTGCCCGTCACGGCGGAAGCTGAGGCGGACAGGGTCAACGTGGCCGAGCAATTAGGCGTGCAGGAGGCCGGGGAGAAGCTGCCGGTGACACCCGCGGGCAGGCCTGAGACCGATAAGGACACGGCCTGGGCCGTTCCCGAGACCAAAGAGGCCGTTAGACTATTGGTGACCGAGGCGCCTTGGGCCACGGACTTGTTGCCGCCGTTGGATAGAGAGAAACTGAAAGCCACGGGAGCGGGCGCGGAGCCATATTCGTAGGCGCCGATCTCGAAGGCTCCGGTCTGCGGCCGCGCCGCGCCGCTGAAATCCTTGGTTACGCCCAGGCTGTATAGATTGAGCCCCTGGTTGATTGCGGGTGAACCGGATTGCAGACGGAAGTCCGCACTTGCCGCCAACGCAATCGTGGCCGGAGCGTTGACGAAGTTCGGCGGGCTGACATTGACGATGCTGCCGGATTCGGTGTATTTGGTTTGATAGCCGGTCTCAATGGAGGCGGTCGCTCCTGGCGCTGTCGCATAGAAAAGATTGTTCTGGAAGACATGACCGCCGCCGGGGCTGGTAAAACAAATTCCCTGAGGGCCGCTTCCATTCTGGCTGTTCTCGTAGAGGATATTGTTGATGATCCTGCTGTTGACCGTGCCTGGCTGCCACAATTCAATTCCGCAAGCGTGCCTGTTATAGGCGATCGTGTTATTGGCGATCAGCCAGTTCGCGGCGCCGGCATAGCTTGGATCGTATTTATCCTTAGAGCCGCCTCCATAACACGTGCCGTCCGTACACCACGGATAACCCGCCACGTGGATGCCGACGGCAAGATTGTCGTAGAGCAGGTTGTTGGTGATCGTGAAGTTCGATCCCGTGAGATACATGGCGTGAACCTGGTTGCAAGATCTAGGAGGGGAAAGAAATTCAGCGTAGCCATTGATGCACCTGCCTCCGGCGTAGTTGATGATATTGCGGTCAATGAGAATATTTTTCCCGATACCCGAAATTCCCTGGGACTGCGTATGATGAATCCAGTTCCGGCGGATAATCGTGTCATGGGTATTATAAAGCGTAATCCCAGCCGGACCATTCCGTATCTCAAAGCCTTCGATTACGATCCAGCCGGTCGGATCCCGATTGTCATCGGTCTGTCCGGTAGCGTTGGAAATGTAAATCCGGCGCATATAATCCGTGGCGGAGGCATAGTCGATGACAGGTGACTCGCCGGGTGCATTCATAAGCCTGATCGGTGCTGAGGATGTGCCGGATCTTTTGAAACGGGCTGCTCTTGTCTCGTTATATACCCCGCCCTTTACGTAGGTCGTATCGCCCGCGACCATCCTGTCGACTGCATAGGCCACCGTCCTCCAAGGCGCGGCGCTTGTTCCTGAAGCGGTGTCGTTGCCCGTGGTAGCGACGTAGTATGTGGCCGCCTGAACCTGGTTGGATACGCCGACACACATCAATGCCAAAACAACGAGAGCTGTCATTCTCATATGTCCTCTGTTACAAGCCCAGAGTCTTGTTGATTACTTGTTGTACGTCCGCGACGTTGCATATCCCGTCCTTGTTGACGTCCCCTGACGCGCACGCAACCGCGCCAGAAGCCTGATTGACCGCGATCTGAATGTCGGTTACGTTGGTGATGCCGTCGCCATTGAGGTCGGTGACGGTTGCGGAAGGGGCTGCGGCACTAAACAGCGCCAAGACTTCCGAAGCGCTCAAGGCGCGGTTGTAGGCTTGCGCTTCATCAAGCTTGCCGTTGAAATACTCCCCGAATCGGCTGGCACCCAACTGCAGCGTGCCCGTGCTGGCGACCGGTGCCCCGGTCACCGCCGCCGAGGACGTCATCACCCCGTTTCGGTACAGCCTCAGCACGCTGCCGTCA
>CXWL01013875.1_pt1 | contig 81517 bp, 61 predicted proteins | sample 590931 | NCBI WGS metagenome assembly CXWL01 (sample SAMEA3498368, study PRJEB10139) | groundwater metagenome | biome: water well; material: biofilm material | place: Germany | collected 2015-04-27
CGGCGAACTGGTGGGATTCATGGCGCTGATCAACGCCGCGCCGCGCGCCAATAACGCGCGCGCGCGCGAAGCCTGCTGCCTGCTCGAATTCCCGCGCGAAGCCTTCCTCGAGATCTACAACGGCACCTCAGGCACCACCGTCAGCCTGCAGCACGCCATCCATCGCAGCCTGATGCGCTCCATCGCGCGCACCAACACACAGCTCACTCGCCTGATCAGCCACGCCCGCCTGAATGCCGCCGAAACGAATGCCGCGGAGCTCGAAGCCGCGCTGCACGGACAACTGTGGCGGGCGGCGGGACAGTACGACTAAAACGCTAGCGCGTCGGCAATCGCCTTGATGCCGGCAGCAGCGCAGGCATCATCGGCATCGCCGCCTGGCGCGCCCGAGACGCCGATGGCGCCGACCATCGAGCCGCCTGATTCAATCGGAAGCGCCCCGCCGATGGCGAGCACGCGCGGATGGCTGCGCAGGCCGCTCATGGGCATCCCTGCCTGGGTTTCCTTGGCGAGCGTGGAAGTCGGGATCTTGAAGCTGGCGGAAGTCCAAGCCTTGTTGATCGCGACGCGGACGGTGTGCGTGCCGGCGAAGCGGTCGCGCAGCATTACCTGCGGCACGCCGGAACGGTCGACGACGGCCACCGCGACCTGGTAGCCGGCCTTGCGGCAGTGCTCAAGGGCGGCGCGCGCGGCGCTAAGCGCGGTCTCGGGCGTCATGGACTTGGTTTCGAAGACGGCCTGCTGCGCCTGCGCGGCGATGGGCAACAGGAGAAGGGCGAGTAGGATTTTTTTCATGGTCAGTCCAGGAGGCGCACGGCCACGTGCGGGCGGCCGTTGCGGATTTCGGCGAACAGCGCGCCGTATTCGGGCAGTTCGACCCAGGCCGCGGTGTCGCGGGTCAAGGGCTCGGAGGCGATGATGATGGAATCGGCGTTCTCGGCGCCGCCGGTCATCTTCCATTCGTCGCCGTGCCGCGCGTAGTCGCGGCCCAGCGTGTACCAGAGGGAGAGGAAGTTCATGTTGGCCTCGTGCACCTTCGAGGGGTCCTCGGTACGGTAGCAGCCGAAGTCGAAGCAGTAGCGCACGGCGGCGAGCTGGCTGCCGTTGGCGACGAACAGGTTCACCGAGGACGAGAGCGCGATGCCCAGCCTGGCGCGGATGTCGCGGATGATCTCGAGGGTTTTCCGGATCGCGTCGAACAGGTTCTGCTCTTCCAGCTTTTCGAACGGATCGGTCAGCTGCGACACGAGCAGGGCGTAGATCCATTCGCTGTCGGTGGTGCCGTGGATCTGTGAGAGGTACTCCGGCTTGATGTGCGCAAGGAGCAGCGGCTTCATGCGCGCGAATTCGGCGAGATCGCCGTTGTGCGCCATTACCAGCGGCACGTCCTTGAAGTGGAACGGGTGGACGTTCTGCAGGGAGATCTCGACGCGGCTGGAGTAGGCGACGCCGCGCACGTGCGCGAGCAGGCAGCTCGGGCGCGTCTTCAGCGCGAGGTTCTGCAGGTTGCGGTCGAACACCGGCAGCGACTGCGAGTAGTAGGAGAACGGCTCCTGCGGGTTGGCGCTCGCCGGATCCCAGGCCCGCAGGCCGAATCCCGCGAGGTTGAGCATGTGCAGCATCTTCGGCATGTAGCTTTGCCGGATCAGCGCCGAGTCGGGCTGGAACAGCAGGTTGTCCAGCAGGACAGGTTTGCCGAGGTAGAGCAGGGCGCGGCACATGTTCTAATTATGCATGAGGGGAAAACCATGAGCGGCAGCGCAAGGCAATTGGCGGTGGGCGTCATCGGGCTGGGTGCCATGGGTCTCGGCATCGCGCAGTCGTTGCGCCGCGCAGCATTCGACGTTCATGTGTTCGAAGTGCGCCCCGGCGCGGCGCAAACCTTCGCCCGGGACGGCGGAACCGCCTGCGCGACGGCGGCGCAACTTGGGACAGCCTGCGACGTGGTCGTGTCCGCGGTGGTCAATGCCGCTCAGACCGACGAGGTGCTCTTTGGCCCGGGAGGCGTGGCGGCAGCCATGCGCAAAGGTTCTGTGTTCGTCATGTGCTCGACGGTGGATCCGGCCTGGTCTGCTGCGCTCGAAGGGAAGCTGGAGGAGCGCGGGCTGCTGTACCTGGACTCGCCCATGTCCGGGGGCGCCGCCAAGGCCGCTTCGGGCGAGCTCACGATGATGACTTCCGGACGCCCGGAGGCGTACGCCAAATGCCATCCGGTCCTGGACGCGATGGCGGCGCGCGTCTACAAGCTGGGCGATCGCGCCGGCGCCGGCAGCAAGGTGAAGACCATCCACCAGCTGCTTGCCGGCGTGCACATCGCGGCGGCGGCCGAGGCGATGGCGCTTGGCCTGCGCGAAGGAGTGGATCCGCAAGCGCTCTACGACGTGATCACCAACAGCGCGGGCAACAGCTGGATGTTCGGCAACCGCATGGCGCACGTCCTCTCAGGCGACTACACGCCGCTTTCGTCGGTGGACATTTTCGTCAAGGACCTGGGGCTGGTGCTGGATCTCGCGCGCGCGAGCAAGTTCCCGCTGCCGCTGGCTTCCACGGCGCACCAGATGTTCATGCAGGCCTCGAGCGCCGGACACGCGAAAGAAGACGACAGCGCCGTGATCAAGATCTACCCGGGGATCGAACTGCCGGCGAAGAAGGCCTGACCCCGGACTTACCCCGCCAGCAGCAAGTCCGCCGCCTTCTCCCCGATCATCAGCGCGCCGGCGTTCAGGTTCGCCGAGAGGATCATCGGCATGATCGACGCATCGGCGACGCGCAGGGCGCGCACCCCGTGCACGCGCAGCGCGTCGTCAACCACTGAATCGGGCTGCGACGCCGGCCCCATGCGGCAGGTGCCCATCGGGTGGTAGGCGGTGTTGCCGGTGCGGCGCGCGTGCTCGAGCAGGTCTTCGTCGCTCTGCCGTGCCGCACCCGGCCACAGTTCCTCCTCGACCCAGGGCGCGAACGGCCCGCTTTGCAGCATGCGGCGGCTCAAGCGCATCGCCGCGAGCAGCACGCGGCGGTCCTCGGCCTCGGCGAGGAAGTTGGCCTGGATCTCGGGCGGCGCGAACGCATCGGGCGATGTCGCGCGCACGTGGCCCGCGCTCTGCGGCCGCTGCTGCCAGCAGGCGACCGTCGCGCCCGGGAAGCGGTCGAGGCCCGATTGCACGCCGCTGGGGTAGCTCGCCGGCGTGAAGGTAATCTGCAGGTCGCCGTTCGCCAGGCGCTCGTCCGACTTCCAGAAGCAGTACACCAGCGTCGGCGTGAGCGCGAGCGCGCCGCGGCGCGCGAACGCGTAGCGCAGCAGCTCGCGCGCGAGCGGCAGGCCGCGCACGCGCTCGTTGATGGTCTTCTGGCCGCGAATGCGCACCACCGAGCGCACCGCGTAGTGGTCGCGGAAATTCTCCCCGACCCCGGCGAGCGCCTGCACCACCGGCACGCCGAGCGACTGCAGCAGCGCGCCCGGGCCGATGCCCGAGAGTTGCAGCAGTTGCGGCGAGGCGATCGCGCCGGCGCAGAGCACGACCTCGCGGGCCGCGCGCACCGTGCGCTGCGGTCCGGACCGGCCGCCGAGCCGGTACCGAACGCCGGTGGCGCTGCGCTCCTCGATGAGGATTCTCTCGACGTGCGCCCCGGTGATCACGCGCGTGTTGCCGCGCTTCATCGCCGGGTAGAGAAAGGCGCGCGCCGGGCTAACGCGGCGGCCGCGGTGCACGCTGCGCTGGGCGTAGGCGATGCCCTCCTGCACGCTGCCGTTGTAGTCGGCGTTGCGCGGCACACCGAGCGACATCGCGCCGCGGATGAAGGCGTCGCAAAGCGGGTCGGACTCTTCGATCTCGGTGACGGAGAACGGCCCGGCGGTGCCGCAGAACCCCGGCTCGCCGCCGCTCAGCCGGGTCTCGCTCCTCATGAAGTACGGCAGCACGTCCTCGTAGCCCCAGCCGCGGTTGCCCATCGCCGCCCAGGCGTCGAAATCCGCGCGCTGGCCGCGGTTGTAGATGTGGCCGTTGATCGCGCCCGAGCCGCCGAGCGTCTTGCCGCGCGCATGGTCGATGGCGCGCCCGTCAAGGCCCGGGCTGCCGGCGCCCCTGTACATCCAGTTGATCGCGGGATTGCGCAGGGTGTAGAGCACGCCGGCCGGGATGTGGATGAAGGGATTGCGATCCGGCGGCCCGGCTTCCAGCACGCAGACGCTGTACTTGCCGCGCTCGGACAGCCGCCCGGCGACCACGCAGCCCGCGGTGCCGGCACCGATCACGACGTAGTCATGGATCTCGTCTTGCATGCGGCAGGGCCGTTCCTGGAAGCCGGGGTATCGGGCGCCGGGGATTGTATGCGACCTCATTCCGCGGGCTCCGGGGTTGCCGTGGCGCGAAACAACGTATACATTACCGTCGGCACCAATGTATATAAAGAATCCAGCAAAGCCGGCCGCGATCGCGCTGAACGAGATCTCCTTCGTCGGCGGCGGCCTGGTGCGTCCCGAATGCGTGCTGGCGACCAGGGCGGGAGACTTGTACACCGCCGATTGGCGGGGCGGGGTCGCGCAACTGCGTCCCGACGGCAGCCAGGCGCTCTACGCCTGCATCCTGCGCGAGGGCCGGCCGGCGCGTCCCAACGGCATCGCGTTGCGCGCGAACGGAAATTTCCTGTTTGCCGACCTTGGCGAAAGCGCGGGCGGCGTCTACGAACTCGGGCGCGACGGTTCGGTGCGCGCCTTCGTGCTGCGCGCCGACGGCCTCGACCTGCCGCCCACCAACTTCGTGCACGAAGATGCGCAGGGGCGCGTCTGGATCACGGTCAGCACCCGTCAGGCGCCGCGGGCTGCGGCGTACCGCGCCAACGTGGCGGACGGATTTATCGTCCTTTCGGATGGGCGCGGGACCCGGGTGGTGGCCGACGGGCTGGGCTACACCAATGAAGCCTTGCCGAGTCCCGACGGAGAGTTTCTCTACGTGAACGAAACCTTTGCGCGCCGGCTGACGCGATTCCGGATCGCGGCCGGAGGCAGCCTGCATTCGCGCGAGGTTGTGACCCATTTTGGCGCCGGCACGTATCCGGATGGCCTCGCCTTCGACGCCGAAGGTGGCGTGTGGATCGCCAGTATCGTATCCAACCGTGTGATCAGGGTGGCGCCCGACGGTTCGCAACAGGTGATGCTCGAAGACAGCGATGCGGCGCACGTCGATTGGGCCGAGCAGGCATACCTGGCGGGCGAAATGGGCCGGCCCCACCTGGATGGCATCAAGAGCCGGCGGCTGCGCAATATTTCCAGCCTCGCCTTCGGCGGGCCGGACCTGCGCACCGCGTACCTCGGCTGTCTGCTCGGCGATGCGATCGCAACGTTCCGCTCACCTATCGCCGGTGCGCCGCCCGCGCACTGGAATTTCCGACCGAACTGATGGCGATGGCGAAGTCCCGGCCGCGCGTGGAGGGCGAAATGATGGCCGACGCGGCCTATCGCGTGATGCGCGAGCGGATCCTCGACAACGAGTGGGCGCCTGGCCACCAGGTGCTGGAACAGGCGCTGGCGCTCGAACTTGGCATGAGCCGTACGCCGGTGCGCGAAGCCTGCATCCGGCTGGCCAACGAGGGCCTGGTCGAAGTGGTGCCGCGCCACGGCATGCGCGTGCTGCCGGTGTCGCCTTCCGACATGCGCGAGATCTACCAGATCCTCACCAGCCTGGAGTCGATGGCGGCCGAGCTGGTGGCGCAGGCGCGTCCGACGGCGGCCGAACTGGCGCCGCTGGAGAAAGCCTCGCGCGACATGGAAAAGGCGTTGAAGCGCGGCGATTTGGATGCCTGGGCCGAGGCCGACGAACGATTCCACCGGCAGTTGGTGCAGATGTGCGGCAACGCGAAACTCGCGGCCATCGTCTTCAACTACTGGGACCGCTCGCACCGGGCCCGCATGGTGACGCTGCGGCTGCGGCCGCGGCCGGTGCATTCGACCCGCGAACACCTCGCCATCCTGAAGGCAATCCGGCGCGGTGATGCCGCGGCGGCAGGCACGCTGTACCGCGCGCATCGCCAGCGCGCGGGCCAGGAACTTACCGATCTTCTGCAACGCCACCGGATGAGCCGGCTATGAAAACCGTGTTCGACATTTGCGTCCTGCCGGGTGACGGCATCGGCGTCGAAGTCATCGAGGCGACGCTGCCGGTTCTGGAAAAGCTGCAGCGCGGCGCGGGCTACGAGCTGCGATTCAAGCACCATCCGGCCGGCGCGCAGCACTTTAAGGCGAGCGGAGAAGCGCTGCCGGAGCCGACCTTCGCAGCCGCGAAGGCGGCCGACGCGATCCTCTTCGGTGCCATGGGCTGGCCCGAAATTCGCTACCCGGACGGAACCGAGATTGCACCGCAGCTCGATTTGCGCTTCCGCCTCGAACTCTACGCGGGCGTGCGCCCCGCGCGAGCTATTCCGGGTGTGCCGCCGGTACTCTCTGATCCGCGCGCCAAGGACATCGACCTGGTGCTGATCCGGGAATCGACCGAGGGCCTCTTCGCCTCTCGCGGCAAGGGCGTGGTCGAAGGCGATCGCGAGGCGCGCGACACGATGGTGATCACCCGGGCGGGATCGCGGCGCGTGCATGAATTCTCCTTCCGCCTGGCCGAGCGTCGCAAGCTGCGCGGCAAGCCGGGCAGCGTCACCTGCGTCGACAAGGCGAACGTGTTCGTCTCGATGGCGTTTTTCCGCAAGGTGTTCGACGAGGTGGCGGCGCGCCATCCCGGCATTGCGGCGCATCATCATTATGTGGATGCGACCGCCCTGGACCTGGTGCGCAAGCCCTGGATGTTCGACGTCATGGTGACCGAGAACATGTACGGCGACATCCTCTCCGACCAGGCTGCGGCGCTGGTGGGCGGCATGGGCATGGCCCCTTCAGCGGACGTCGGCGACGATCACGCGCTGTTCCAGCCCTGCCATGGCTCGGCGCCGGACATCTGCGGCCAGGGCAAGGCCAATCCGACGGCAACTTTGCTGTCCGGAGCCATGATGCTCGACTGGCTCGCCGAGCGCTCCGGCAACGAGGCGCTGGCGCAGGCCGCGGGCAAGCTCGAGCGGGCGGTGGACGCGGTGTTCGCGTCCGGGCGGATGCGACCGTTTGAGCTGGGCGGCAAGGATGGCACGGCCGCCATTCGCGACGCAGTGCTTTCGAATATCTAAGCCATGAAAAAACTTCGTGTAGCAGTTGCCGGCGCGGGCTACTTCACCCAGTTCCAGCTCGACGGCTGGAAGCGCATGCCGGAGGTCGAACTGGCGGCGATCTGCAACCGCGACCAGGCCAAGGCGCGCGCCCTGGCCGAGCGCTTCGGTATCCCCAACGTCTATGGCGATGTCGCCGAGATGGTCGAACGTGAAAAGCCCGGCTTGCTCGACATTGTCACTCCACCGGTGACCCACAGTGAGTACGTGGGGCTGGCGGCGCGGCACCGCATCGCGACCATCTGCCAGAAACCCTTTGGGCGCACGCACGCGGAAGCGCGCGACCTTGTGAAGATCGCCGAGGAGGCGACGATTCCGCTGGCCGTGCACGAGAATTTCCGTTTCATGCCGCATTTCCGGGAGATGAAGCGCCTGCTCGATGCCGGGCAGCTTGGCGCCGTACATTCCATCGCCTTCCGCCTGCGCCCGGGCGACGGCCAGGGCTCGCGCGCCTACCTGGAGCGGCAGGGCTACTTCCAGCAAATGCCGCGCCTGCTCGTTTTCGAGACTGCGATCCACCTGATCGACACGTTCCGCTTCCTGATTGGCGAAGTCGAGGCGGTCACCGCGCGCCTGCGCCGCATCAACCCCGTCCTCAAGGGCGAGGACGCCGGCTACATCGTGTTCGAGTTCGCGGGCGGCGCGACCGGGCTGTTCGACGGCAACCGGCTGAACGACCACATGGCGCAGAACGCGCGCCGCACCATGGGCGAGTGCTGGCTGGAGGGCGCGGGGGGCGTGCTGCGCCTGGACGGCGATGCGCGCCTGTGGTGGAAGCCGCACCAGCAGGCCGAGGTCGAGCATCCCTACGACAAGGGGCGCGACGACACCTTCGGCGGCGGCGCCTGCGACGCGCTGCAGGCGCACGTCGTGCGCCACCTGCGCGAGGGCGCGCCGCTGGAAAACAGCGGTGCCGACTACCTCGCAAACATGAAACTGATGGAAGCCGTGTACGCTTCGCACACGGAAGGCCGCCGCGTTGACATCGCCCAATTCAATCCCGACTGACCTGTCCCATGCGACTCGGCTGTATTGCTGACGATCTGACCGGCGCGACCGACGTCGCCCTCATGCTGCAAAGTGCGGGCATGCGCACGATCCAGTCGATCGGCGTGCCGGCAGGATTCGAGCCGGGGGACGCCGATGCGGTGGTGGTGGCGCTCAAGTCCCGTACCGCGCCTGCGGCCGATGCCGTGGCGCAGTCGCTCGCGGCCCTGGCCTGGCTGTGCCAGCGCGGCGCGGGTCAGATCCTGTTCAAGTACTGCTCCACCTTCGATTCGACGGACGCGGGCAACATAGGCCCGGTCGCGGACGCGCTGCTCAACGCGATGGGCGCGTCGTTCACGGTCGCCTGTCCGGCGTTCCCGACCAACAAGCGCACGGTCTACCTCGGGCATTTGTTCGTCGGCGAGCAGCTGCTGTCGGATTCGCCGATGAAGGACCATCCTCTGACACCGATGCGCGACGCGAACCTCGCCCGGGTACTCGGCAGGCAAACGAAGCGCAAGGTCGGCCTCGTCGCGCTGCCGACGGTGCGCCAGGGCGCCGCCGCCATGCGGGAGGCGATCGCAGATCTCAAGGCCTCCGGACACGGCTACGCGATCGTCGACGCCGTGGCGGACGAGGACCTGCTCGCGCTGGGCGCGGCCTGCGCGGATCTGCCGCTGCTGACCGGCGGCTCGGGCATCGCCATGGGCCTGCCCGCGAACTTCGGCATCAGCAAAGGAACCGACTCCGCGTTGCCCGCCGTCGGCGGCGGCGCCGCGATTCTGTCGGGCAGCTGCTCGGCGCAATCCAATTTGCAGGTCGCGGAATGGCTGAAGCTGCACCCGGGATTTCGCATCGACCCGCTCGAACTCGCGGGCGGCGCGGACCTCGCCGCAGCAGCGCTCGCATGGGCTGCATCGAAGCTCGCCGCGGGACCGGTGCTCGTCTATGCCACCGCCGAACCCGAAGCCGTGCGTGCGACGCAGGCAAAACTGGGCGTGCAGCGCGCCGGAGAAATCGTCGAGGAATGCCTTGCACGGGTCGCAGCAGGACTCGTGGCGAAAGGTGTGCGGCGTCTCGTGGTCGCGGGCGGCGAGACTTCGGGCGCAGTGGTGAAGGCGCTGGGCGTGAGCGGCCTGCGGATCGGCCCGCAGATCGATCCGGGCGTGCCATGGACGCAGTCGATCGGCGAGACGCGCCTCGCGCTGGCGCTCAAATCGGGTAACTTCGGTGCGGTCGACTTCTTCGGCAAGGCCCTGGACATGCAGTCATGAGCGAAGCGAAGCTGCGGGAAGACATCTGCCGCCTCGGCGCGTCGATCTATGAGCGCGGCCTAACGCACGGTTCGACCGGCAACGTCAGCGCGAAGTGCGACGACGGCTGGCTGCTCACGCCCACCGGCTCGAACCTCGGCCGGCTGGATCCGGCGCGCCTGTCCAGGCTCGACTGGAAAGGCAAGCTGCTCTCGGGAGATGCGCCTTCCAAGGAAGCGTTCCTGCACCTCGCGATGTACGAAGAGCGGGCGAAGAACGCGGCGGTGGTGCACCTGCATTCGACGCATTCGGTGGCGGTGTCGGTGCTGGAGGGGGTTGATCCCGCCGATGTGCTGCCGCCGCTCACCGCCTACTACGTGATGCGCATCGGCAGCCTGCCGCTGGTGCCGTATTTCGCGCCGGGCGACATGGCCCTCGCGCAGGCGGTGCGGGGTTTCGCCGGCAAGCACCATGCGGTGCTGCTTGCCAACCACGGACCGGTGGTCGCCGGCTCGTCGTTGTCCGCGGCAGCCGATGCGGTCGAAGAACTTGAGGCGACCGCGAAGCTGTTTCTCCTGCTGCGGCAAGAGAAAGTCCGCTGCCTTACGCCATCGCAAGTCGCGGAGTTGCGTTCGAAGCATCCAAACTGAAGGAGTCGTCATGTTTGGCATCGCGGATTACTGGGCGTTCGTCATCGCGGTCATTGTCTTCCTGGCGATTCCCGGGCCGGGAAACCTCGCGATCATCACCTCCACCAGCAAGGGCCGCATCGTGGGCGGGCTGGCTGCAACGGCGGGCGTGATCGCGGCCGACCAGGTGCTGATGTGGCTGGCGGTGGCGGGCGTGGCGGCATTGCTGACGTCGAATCCTGGCGTGTTTTCGCTCGTGCAGTACGTGGGAGCGATCTACCTCGCGTACCTGGGCGTGCGCATGATCCTCGCCAAGCCCGGCGACGCGCCCATCCTCCGCATGGAGCCGCGCCGCTTCTTCCGGCAGGGCATGCTGATCACCTTGCTCAACCCCAAGGCGATCGTGTTCTACATGGCCTTCTTTCCCTTGTTCGTCGATCCAAAGACGCACCAGGGCCTGGTCACGTTCGGCACGATGGCGATCACCATCGCCGTCCTCACCTTCCTCTACTGCCTGACCGTCATCCTCATCACGCACTTCGCCGCCGAGCGCATGCGCGCGAGCCCGCGCGTGACCAGCTGGCTGAACAAGATTGCCGGCACCATGCTGCTGGGGTTCGGCGTGAAGCTGGCGATCGGAAAATAGACTAGGACTTCGGCGCCTTCAGTTCTTCCAGCCGGTCGGTCGCCGGTGCAGGCGTACGCGAGAGCGCGCTGATCTCGGCGCGCAGCGCGGGGGTCATGTCGACGTTCACCGCGTTCAGCGAATCCTTGAGCTGCTCCAGGTTGCGCGCGCCGACGATGGGCGCGGTGATCGCCGGATGCGCGCCGACCCAGGCGACGGCGGTGCTGACCGGGTGCAGGCTCTTTGCCTTGCAGAGCGCGACGAACTTGTCGGCGGTTTCGAAGGCCCAGTCCTCGCCGTAGCGCGCTTCGTACATCTTGTTGGCTTTCAGGCGGCCGGCGGCCTTTGCGCCTTCCTTGCCGGAGTACTTGCCCGAAAGCAGGCCGGCGGCCGCGGGGCTGTAGGGGATGACGCCGATGCCGTTAGCCTCTGCCATCGGCAGCAGTTCGACTTCGGCCTGGCGCTTGACCAGGTTGTACATCGGCTGGACGAGTTGCAGCCGCGCCCAGTTGTTGCGCTCCTGCAGGTCCACCGCGCGCTGCGTCTGCCAGGCCGACCAGTTGCTGAGCGCCGGATAGAGGACCTTGCCCGAACGCACCAGGTCTTCGAGCGCGCGCACCGATTCTTCCAGCGGCGTGCGCTTGTCGTAGTGGTGCAGGAAATAGATGTCCACGCGGTCGGTCTGCAGCCGCTTCAGGCTGGCTTCAAGGGCGCGCACGATGTGGCGCCGCGAGGTGCCGCGCGCGTTGACGTCCTCGCCAATCGGATTGAAGCCCTTGGTGGTGATGACCAAGTCGTCGCGGTGGCCGCGCATCAGCCCGCCCAGGATCTCCTCGGCCTTGCCCTTGCTGTACTGGTCGGCGCAGTCGAAGAAATTGATGCCCGCCTCGCGGCAGGCCTTGTACATCGCGGCGGAAGTCGCTTCGTCGGCGTCGCCGCCGAAGGACATGGTGCCGAAGCACAGTTCGGAGACTTGCACGCCGGTACGGCCGAGGGATTTGAATTTCATCTGCGGATTCTATCTTGCACCAGGGAGATGCCTTCGTTCGCGACCACCGCTGCCATTACAACCAGCCCTCCCATGATGATCGCGCCCCCCGGTTCCTCGCCCAGCGCGAGCCAGACCCAGAGCGGCCCGAGCACGATTTCCAACAGCGACAGCAGGCCGATCTCGGCCGCGCTCAGGCGCGGCAGGACCACGCGCACCAGCAGAACGCACGGCAGCGCGAGCTGGAACAGCGCCAGCCCGCCATAGAGGGCCAGGTCGCGCGGCGTGGCGCTGAAAGGCCCGGCCAAAGGCCAGGCGACCAGCACCGAGATCGCGGCACCGGCGAACAGCGCAGGCACGAGGTCCACCCGGCCGCGCCCCAGCTTGACCGCCACCGTGTTGGCCGCCGCCGCGACCGGCACGACGAGCGCCATCAGGCTGCCCGCGATATTTCCCGAGCGCAGCGAATCGTGAAACATCACGCCGATGCCGGCTGCCGCGCCGAGAATCGCGAGCCAGGTGTGCGGCGCCACGCGCTCGCCAAGGAAGAGGCGCCCCGCGATCGCCGCGAAGAAGGGCAGTACCCCGAACATGAGCAGTGCGTTGGCGACGCTGGTGAGGCTGAGCGCGACCATGAAGCAGGTCAGCATCGCCGCCCAGGAGAGGCTGGAGACGAGTCCTTGCCAGCCCATGGAAAAAAGCTTGCGCACGGCGCCACCGCGATGCTGCGCGAGCATCAGCGCCGCGATCACCGCGCACAGGAACAGCGAGCGCCAGAACGCCGCCTCCCAGCCGTTGGTGACGGAGGAAGCGCGGGTAACCAGGCCCGCCGTGCTCCAAAGGAAGGTGCACAGCACCAGCACGGCGATGCCCTGCCGGTGTTGCGCCGGATTATTTGGCAGGGGGTGCGACCGCAACGCCTTTCGCGCCCGTCCTTTCCACAGCGCGCGCGACGAGTCCCGAGGCCTTGGCGTCCTCGACCATGCCGCGCAGGTACAGGAGCCCGGCATCGCGCCCCTTGGGCACCGCGATGGACTGCTGCACGGCCATGAAGCGTCCCTCGACGATGCGCGAGCCGGGGAGTTTCCCGCTCATGTTCACCAGGCCCTGCATCAATCCGGCGAGCGCATCGGCCTGGCCGGTCGCCACCAGCTCGAGCGCCGCATCGTTGTTCGCCACCGACAGCAGCTTCGCCTTCTTGAGGTTGCGCTGCAGGTAGAGCTCGTAGTTGGCGCGCGCAGGCGCCGTGATGCGCAGGCCCGTACGATCCGCCTCCAAGGCATTTTTCAATATTGAAGAAGAAGGAACCAGATAGGTCGCGTCCAGTTCGACGTAGGCGGCGGTGAAGCCCATGATCTTTTCGCGCGCCGGATCGGAGCCGAGGAAGGCGATGTCCCAGGCGCCGCTGGGCGCGGCGTCGCCCATCGCCGCCACGCTGTCGTAGGCAACAATCTCGACAGGCACGCCAAGCCGCCGCCCGAGGTCGTTCGCCAGGTCCACGGCGACCCCGCGCGATTCGCCGGTGGCCTTGTCTTTCTGGGCGAGGATGAAGTTGCCGTAGTTGATGCCGGCGCGGACCTTGCCGGTGGGCGCGAGGTCGTTGCGGACGGCGGATGTGATGTCAGGCACGCGGTTTTACCCAGCTCTCGGACCAGGCCAGGCAGGCACTGGAGGAATCGCGCTCGCCGCGCTTCTCGGCGTACGGAGTGCCTGCGGCCGCCTTGCCGTTCAGCGAGATCCGCGCCGCTTTCGCCGGGAAGAAGGTACTGAACACGCCGATCGGCCGGCCGCCGGAGCCGGGCGGCATGTTGAGCACGAACGGCGGCAGGAAATCCTCCCATGACAGCAGGAGGTCGGCGTCCTTCGCGGTCACTACTTCGGCGGCTTTCGTGTCGATGCCGCCCGAGCGGGCGAACGCGGCCTGCACCACCGGCGTCTTCGCATCCGCAAACGCGGGAAACAGCAGCGACTCGATCTCCTTCTGCAGCCAGCGCGCCACCGGCGGGTTGTCGGACCAGATCTTCACCTCGCCGTTGGTCAGGGTGCTCTTCAGGAACAGCGCGTGGCCCGCGCCGGCGGGGCACCACAGCACGCGCCAGTGGCTGGCGCGATCGGTCTGCGTCTTGCCCGCGTCGGGGCTGAAGCGGATGAACGAGTTTTCCCCGGTCATCATCACGTCGTTCGGATCAACTGGCGAGCTCATGGCGCTTCCTCCGTGTTTTGGCCGCCTATTGTCGCGCATGCCCATGGACTGCATAGCGAAACACTTTGTGCATAAAAATACAATTTGGGCAAAATATGCCGATGTTGTCGCTGCCGATTGTCGAAATCCAGCGCGAGCAACCGCTCGCGGAGCAGGCCTTCCAGCTGTTGCGTGGCCGCATCCTGCGCTGCGAGATCGAACCCGGCGCGAAGCTCAAGATCGAGACGCTGCAGCGCGACCACGGATTCTCCTCGAGTCCGCTGCGCGAAGCCCTGAACCGCCTTGCCCAGGAGGGGCTGGTGACGTCCGACGAGCGCCGGGGCTTCCGCGCCGCGCCGGTCACGGTGGCGGACCTGCGCGATGTCACCCGCATGCGCCTGCTGGTGGACGGCGAGGCGCTGCGCGACGCAATGAAGCAGGGCGACGACGACTGGGAGGCGCGCGCGATCGCGGCGTTCCACCGCCTGGAAAAGGTGGAGGGACGGATCACCGGACCGGGGCCGCTTACCCTGAATGCGGAGTGGTCGCTGCTGCACAAGCAGTTCCATGCCGCGCTGCTCGCGGCCTGCACGTCGCCAAAGCTGCTGGAGCTGAGTGCGAGCCTGTTCGACCAGGCCGAGCGCTACCGGCGGCTGTCGATGCGCTGGCGCAAGGAGCCGCGCCACAAGGCCGCGGAGCACAAGCGCATCCTGGACACGGCCCTGGGGCGCGACGCGAAAGCCGCGGTCGCGTTGCTTGCCGACCATATTTCGCGCACGGCCGCCAACGTCGAGGCGGTCCTGTCCAAAGTCAGGCCGCTGCACTGATGCAGGATTTCGACGTCGGCGGCGTCCGGCTGCCTCGCCCGTTCCGCGTGCGGCGGCTGGGGCATTTCGGCCTCTATGTCGACAACCCGGATTTCATCCTCGATTTCTATTGCAGGCTGCTCGGCTTCAGGGTCGCCGACCACATTGACTACACCGGCCGCCTGCCCGAGGAGGAGCTCTCGAAGCTCGGGCCGCGCAAGGGCTACTTCACTCGCCACGGTACCGAGCACCATTCGTTCGTGATTTTTCCGAAGCACGTGGCGCGCGCTGTCTACAAGTCGCCGGCGGACTCCGACATCACCATCAACCAGATCACCTGGCAGGTCGGCAGCCTGCGCGAGGTGGTCGATGGCTTCGGCTTCTTCAAGGATCGCGGCTACACGATCCACCGCGCCGGCCGCGACCTGCCGGGCTCCAACTGGAACGTCTATCCGAAGGATCCCGAGGGCCACGTAAACGAGTTGTTCTACGGCATCGAGCAGGTGGGCTGGGATGGCCTGTCCAAGCCGATGAGCATGCACGAGACGCGCTACACCGCGCCCCCCGGCTTGCCGCACGTCTCGGAATTCGCGGAGATCGAGCGCGCCCGCGGGAAGAAGGTAGACCTGCAGAGCGGCATGCGCGACCGGGAGCGCGGCGACGAGAAATACGACGTCGGCGGCGTGCTGCTCGCCCGCCCGTTCAAGGCGGTGCGCGTCGGCCCGGTGCGCCTGTTCGTCGAAGACATGGACAAGTGCCTGCCGTTCTACCGCGACGAGCTGGGGCTGCAGATCACGGAGGAGACGACCTGGCAGGGCCACCGCTGCGTGTTCCTGCGCGCCAACACCGAGCATCACTCCATCGCGCTGTACCCGAAGAAGCTGCGCGCCGAGCTCGGGCTGAGCCCGCACTCGAGCCTGATGTCCTTCGGCGTGCAGGTAGGCGACTACCGGCAGCTGCGCGACGCGGTCGGCTTCCTCAAGCGCGAGGGTGCGACGGTGCGCCTGCTGCCGCCGGAGCTTTCGCCGGGCATCGACTACTCCGCCTTCGTCCTTGATCCCGACGGCCACGCGATCCAGCTCTATTACTACATGGAGCAGGTCGGCTGGGACGGCCGCCCACGGCCGGCCGCGGCGCGCCCGCGCATCGATAACGAGCGCTGGCCGGAGACGCTGGCGCCGCAAAGCGATACCTACCTGGGCGAGGCTTTCCTCGGTCCCTGGAACTGAAACGAAGAAAGGATTGCAATGAAGCTGCTGTCGTATGCGTTGGGCGGTAAGGAATCCTGGGGTGTCGTGGTGGGGGACGGCGTGGCCGACCTCGGCAAGGCAACCAGGCACGCCACACTTCTGGATTTCATCGCGAGCCCGGATTACGCGCGCCGCGAGGAGATCGTCAAGGGAAAGACGGCGGACGCGAAGCTCGCCGACATCCGCTACCTGCCGGTGATCACCCGGCCGGAGAAGATCGTCTGCCTGATCCGCAACTACATGGACCACCACAAGGAAGTGGTCGCGGCGGGCCTGAAGCGGGAGCTGTCCAGCTTTCCGCCGATCTTCCTGCGCGTGTGGCGCTCGCAGATCGGCCACAACGAGCCGATCGTCCGGCCCAAGGTCTCGGAGCAGCTCGACTGGGAGGGCGAACTCGCCGTCATCATCGGCAAGGGCGGCCGCCGCATCGCCGAGAAGGACGCCATGGGCCACATCGCCGGCTACGCGGTCTACAACGACGCCAGCATCCGCGAATGGCAATTCCACGCGCAGGCGATCTGCGCCGGCAAGAATTTCGTCGGCACCGGCCCGTTCGGCCCGTGGATGGTGACGCCGGATGAGATTCCTGACGTCAACAACCTGGACCTCGAGGTGCGCCTCAACGGCAAGGTGATGCAGAAGTCGAACACCAGCAACCTCATCTTCAAGATCCCGACCATCATCAACTACTGCTCGACCATCTTCGACCTCGTGCCCGGCGACGTGCTCATCACCGGCACGCCCGGCGGCGTTGGCTGGAGCCGCAAGCCGCCTCTATTCATGAAGCATGGCGACGTGGTGGAGGTGGAGTTCGAGAAGGTCGGCCTGCTGCGTAACCCTGTCGAGGACGAAAAATGATCCGCATTTTCCTGCTTCTTCTTGTTGTTTCAGGAAACCTGTTCGCCCAGGATTTTCCGAATCGCCCGATCCGCATCCTCCAGGGCTTCGCGCCCGGCGGTAACGCGGACAACATCGCCCGCGTGCTGGGCGCCGAGATGTCCAAGGGCCTGGGGCAGCCGATCCTGGTCGAGGCGCGGCCCGGCGCAGGCGGCAACCTCGCCGCGGACGCGGTCGCCAAGGCGCAGCCCGACGGTTACACGCTGCTGCTCGCGGTGGGCGGCCATACCGTGTCGGGCGCGCTCTACAAGTCGCTGCCTTATCGCTCCGTGGAGGATTTCGAGTGGATCTCCACCGCCACGCTGTTCCCGTTCACCATCAGCGTCAACGCGGACAAGGGACCGAAGAGCATGGCCGAGCTGCTGCAGGCCGCGAAGTCGAAGCCGGAGGGCATTACCTACGGTTCGGCGGGCATCGGCTCGACACAGCACCTGACAGGCGAGTTGCTGGCGAGCGTCACCGGCCTGAAGATGATTCACGTGCCTTACAAGGGCGACGCGGCGTCCCTCACCGGCCTGCTGGGCGGCGAAACCACCTTCGTGGTCGCGCCCGCGACCGCGGTGCTGCCGCACGTCAAGGGCGGCCGGCTGCGTGCCATCGCCGTGACGCGCAACGTGCGCTGGCAAGGCATGCCGGATGTGCCTACCGCGGAGGAAGGCGGCATTGCGGGTTTCGACGTCGGTTCCTGGGCCGGCCTCGCGACCACCGCGGGTGTGCCGCGCCCGATCTTGATGAGGCTGCATGCGGAGATGCAGAAGGCCCTGCAGGCGCCGGAAGTGCGCTCCCGCCTGGAGGGTTTCGGCGGCGAAGTGCGCGGCAGCACGCCCGAGGAAATGCGCCTGCGCATCGCGACCGAAGTGCAGCGCTGGTCGAAAGTGATCCGCGAGGCGAAGATCGAACAGCAGTAGCGAGAAGAAAATCGACTTCCGTCCCGACGCCCCGGAATTCCTGCGCGACCCGTTCCCTGTCCTGCGCCGCCTGCGCGAGGACGATCCGGTGCATTGGAGTCCGCGCCTGAAGTCCTGGGTGCTGACGCGCTACGACGATATCAAGGCGGTGTGCCTGGACAAGGAAGTGTCGTCCGACCGCCTGCGGCCGTACTTCGCCACGCTGCCGGGAGAGGAGGCCGCGCGCATCGGCCAGATCGTCCGCTACCTGACGCACTGGATGGTGTTCCGCGACCCGCCCGAGCACACGCGCCTGCGCCGGCTCACCAGCAAGGTGTTCAACCTGCAGTCCATGAACGCAATGCGTCCCGTGGCCGAGGAGTTGACGCAGTGGCTACTTGAAAAGATCGGGGATCGCCGGGAGATCGATTTCGTCGCCGACTTCGCCGGGCCGCTGCCGGCGCTGGTGATCATGGCGATGCTCGGGGTGCCGCGCGGGGAACTGGCGAAGGTCAAGCGCATGTCGGACGACATGGCCCTTTTCATCGGCAGCTCGCGCATGTCGCAGGACAAGTACGACATCGCGGAAAGCGCGACGAAGGAGATGGCGGGCTTCTTTCGCGAATTGATCGAAGACCGGCGCAAGGCCGCGAAGACCGATTTGCTTTCTGAACTGGTTCATCTCAGGGAGGGAAATGATTCCCTTTCGGAGGACGAGTTGATAGCGACCTGCATCCTGCTGCTCTTCGCGGGGCACGAGACGACCACCAACCACATCGCCAACGGCCTTCTTTCACTATTGCGTTTTCCTTCAGAATTGAAGGCGCTGCGGGAGCAACCGGAGATCGCGCAACGCGCGATTGAGGAGCTCTTGCGCTATGACGGCCCCAGCGGCGCCCAGGTGCGCGTGGTGAAGGTCGAGCAGGAAATGCGCGGCAAGCGGCTCAAGCCGGGCGACCGGGTGTTCGTCATGCTGAACGCGGCCAACCGCGATCCGGAGGCCTACGAGCAGCCCGATCGCCTGCATCTGGCGCGCGGCGGCCCCGCGCACCTCACTTTCGGCTTCGGCATGCATATTTGCCTCGGCTTCCCGCTCGCGCGCATGGAAGGGCAGGTAGCGCTGCCGGCCGTGCTGCGCCACTGGCGCGAGATCGCGCTCGCGGTGCCGGAGGCGCGCCTCGAGTGGCTCAATTCGATGGTGTTCCGGGGAATGCGGGCATTGCCGCTGTCCGTCGCGGCGGCGTAGCGCCCAACGGCCCGGCGCTGTACGATCCGATGCCGTCTCAACTGGGGAGGAGTCTCATGCAGGTTATCGCTTCGTCGTTTCACGAACAGGTCGTTCGCAGCGTGGTTGCTTTCGCCGGCTGCCTCGCGGCGCTTGCGGCGGCTCCGGTTGGGGCCCAGTCGGCCGCCCAATGGCCGGACCGGCCGGTGCGGCTGCTGGTCTCGGTGGGCGCGGGCGGCGCCGCCGACCTGCTGTCGCGCAACCTCGCCGGCGGCTTCGGCCAGTTCTCCAACGGCCAGGCGCTGGTAGTGGAGAATCGTCCGGGCGCCGGCGGCACCATCGCCGCGGCCGCGGTGGCGCGCGAGAAGCCCGACGGCTACAACCTGTTCCTCGCGGAGGTGGGGCCGAATGCGGTGTCGCATACGCTGGCCAAGCTGCCCTACGACCCGCATACCGCGTTTACGCCGATCATCCACGTTGCCAACCTGCCGGCGGTGATCCTGATCCGGCCGACGCTGCCCTACAAGACGCTGCCGGAGTTCATCGCCGCGGCGCGGCAGCAGCCGGGCAAGTTCAACTATGCCTCCGCGGGTCTGGGCAACTGGACGCACCTGTTCATGGCGTTCCTGAACAGCCGGGCCGGCATCGAGCAGGTGAACATCGTCTACAAGTCGGGCGCCGAGATGCTCACCTCGCTGCTGCGTGGCGATGCGGACACCGCCATCATCACCGTCTCGACCTCGCTCGGCCAGGTACGCGAGGGCAAGATTCGCGCGCTCGCCGGCGCATCCGCGCGGCCGATGCGCCAGCTGCCCGACGTGCCTGCGGCCAGCCAGGCCATTCCCGGCTTCGACGTCAGCGTCTGGCACGGTGTCGTCGGTCCGGCCGGCATGGATCCGGCGCTGGTGGCGCGTATCAACGCCATCTTCAATCAGGTTCTCCAGGCCCCCGCGACACGTGCTGCGATCGCCGACGGCCAGTCCGCCGACATCGTCGGCGGCNNACGCCGCAGCAGTTCGATGCCTTCATCAAGTCTGAGCTGAAGCGCTGGCCCGACGTGGTCAAGGCAGCCGGCATCAAGCCTGACTAGCCTCGACGGCTCGTCCGTGATCCGCCTGGGCGCGGCCAGCGTTTACCTCGGCGAAAAATCCGGCAAGTATCCCGACGGCAACCAGGTCGTGGTGCGCGGCGCGGACACGCTCGCCGCGTTCGACACGCCGCTGGTCGCGAATCGCCTCGGCGCCGAACTGCTGGATGCCGACATCGTGGTGCTCGGCCACGTGCACGAGGACCACATGGCCGGGCTGCATCGCCTGCCGCGCGCCGAAGTCCATGTGCATGAGCGCGATGTCGAAGCGGCGCGCAGCTGGGAGGGCCTTTCCCGGCACTACGGCTATTCGCAGCCGGTGCTGGACGAGATGCAGGTCATGATCCGGCGGGATTTCCATTACGCGCCGCGGCCTGATGCCAGGCCGTACCGCGACGGCGCGCTGTGGGACCTCGGCGGCGGCGTCACGGTGCGCGCGATTCACGCCCCGGGCCACACCTCCGGCCACTGCGTGCTGCTGGTCGAACCGGGCGGCGTGGCTTTCATCGGCGATATCGAACTTTCCTCCTTCGGTCCTTATTACGGCGACGCGACCTCCAACCTGGCGGATTTCCGCCGCACGCTGGAAGCGGTGAAGGCGATTCCCGCGAAGGCCTGGGTGACCTCCCACCATAAAGGCGTGATCACGGACCGGGCGGCGTTCCTGCAACTGCTGCAAGCCTTCGCATCCAGGCTGGACGCGCGCGAGGAAGCGATCGCGACCCACCTGGGGCGGCATCCCTCTACGCTTGCCGAATTGGTGGCGCACCGCTTCCTGTATCCGAGGAATTCCAGCGGCGCCTGGTACGACGAAGCCGAGCGGCGCACGACCGAGCAGCATCTGGATTCACTCGCCAATGCCGGCCGCGTGGTTGGCGAGGCAGGCCGCTGGCGCCTCGCCTAGCCGGGCTTGACCGCAGTCAAGAATTTTCGCGGCGCCGCCAGCCGATAATCGGCGTGTGAAGAAGAAACGCGGATTCGGGATGAAGGGCCGGGGCGTTGACCCCAAGGCGCGTGAAGAGGTCCGCGCGCTGCTTGGCCAGGAACCGCGCCGCCGCGACCTGCTGATCGAGCACCTGCACAAGATCCAGGACCGCTACGGCCACCTGTCGTCGGCGCACCTGGCGGCGCTGGCCGAGGCGATGAAGCTGTCGCAGACCGAGGTCTACGAGGTGGCGACCTTCTACCATCATTTCGACGTGGTGAAGGAAGGCGAGTTCCCGCCGGCTGCCGTGACGGTGCGGGTCTGCGATTCGCTGTCCTGCGCGCTGGCCGGTGCGGAAGAACTGCGCAGGGGGCTTTCCCTCGGGACAGGCGTGCGCGTTCTCCATGCGCCTTGCGTTGGGCGCTGCGAGTCGGCCCCCGTGGCGGTCGTCGGCCAGAACCCGATTTGCAATGCGACCGTGGAAAAGGTTTCAGACGCTGTTGCGCGAAGGGCTTTTTCCTGTGAAGAAACCAAGTACGTCAACTTTGAGAAATACAGGAAAGACGGGGGCTATCGCCTGATCGCGGATTGCCTCGCGGGCAAGCATACGCGCGAGGGGATCTCCAAGGTCGTGGAAGACTCCGGGCTGCGCGGCCTGGGCGGAGCGGGATTCCCGACCGGACGCAAGTGGAAACTGGTCGGCGCCGAGCCCGCGCCGCGCCTGATGGCGGTGAACATCGACGAGGGCGAGCCGGGCACCTTCAAGGACCGCTACTACCTCGAGCGCGATCCGCACCGCTTCCTGGAGGGGATGCTGGTCGCGGCATGGTGCGCGGGGGTGGGGGAGGTCTACATCTATCTGCGGGACGAATATGCCGGCTGCAGGAAAATCCTGGAGCAGGAAATTCGGAAACTGAAGAAGAATCCTCCCTGCGCGCTGCCCCCCATCCATCTGCGCCGCGGCGCGGGCGCCTACATCTGCGGCGAAGAGTCGGCGATGATCGAGTCGATCGAGGGCAAGCGCGGCATGCCGCGCCTGCGGCCGCCTTATGTCGCGCAGGTGGGCCTGTTCGGCTACCCGACGCTCGAACACAACATGGAAACCGTGTACTGGGTGCGCGAGATCGTGGAAAAGGGCGGCGCCTGGTTCTCCTCCCAGGGCAGGAACGGCCGCAAGGGCCTGCGCTCGTTCTCCGTCTCGGGCCGCGTGAAGAAGCCAGGCATGCACCTCGCGCCGGCGGGAATCACCGTGCGCCAGCTGATCGAGGAATTCTGCGGCGGCATGCTCGACGGCCACGCGTTCTATGGCTACCTGCCGGGCGGCGCCTCGGGCGGGATCCTGCCCGCGTCCCTGGGCGACGTGCCGCTGGATTTCGACACGCTCCAGCCCCATGGGTCGTTCATCGGCTCCGCGGCCGTGGTTGTCCTGAGTGACAAGGATAGTGCGGCTGCAGCGGCGAAGAACCTGATGGCGTTCTTCAAGGACGAGTCCTGCGGCCAGTGCACGCCCTGCCGGGTGGGCACGGCCAAGGCCCTGACGCTGATGGACGCAAAGCGGTGGAACCAACCGTTGCTCAAGGAACTCTCACAGGCCATGATGGACGCCTCGATCTGCGGCCTGGGCCAGGCAGCGCCGAACCCGGCGCTTACGGTGATGAAATTCTTTCCGCAGGAAGTGGGGTAGGTCATGGACCGCATCAGCACGAAGCAACTGGCGACGCTGCCGATCGAATTCAAGCTCAACGGCAAGACGGTGGTCGGCCGCCCGGACGAGCCCATCATCGAAACCGCGCGCCAGAATGGCATCCCCATCCCGCACCTGTGCTATTCGCGCGCGCTGCGCCCGGACGGCAACTGCCGCGCCTGCGTGGTCGAGGTGAAGGGCGAACGGGTGCTGGCGCCCTCCTGTTGCCGCTTCCCGACGCAGGGCATGGAAGTCACCACCGACAGCCCGCGCGCGCTGGCCTCGCAGAAGATGGTGATCGAGCTGCTGATGTCGGACATGCCGGAGACGCAGTACACGCTGAACAACAAGGTCGACGTCTGGGCGAAGAAGCTGGGCGTCGGCAAGCCCAGGTTCAAGTCAAGGCAGCAACCGAAGGCCGATTTTTCCCATCCCGCGATGACGGTGAACCTGGACGCCTGCATCCAGTGCACGCGCTGCCTGCGTGCCTGCCGCGAGGAGCAGGTGAACGACGTCATCGGCTACGCCTTCCGCGGCGAGCACTCGAAGATCGTGTTCGACCAGGACGACCCGATGGGCGCTTCGACCTGCGTCGCCTGCGGCGAGTGCGTGCAGGCCTGCCCGACGGGCGCGCTGATGCCGGCGCGCGAAGCGGGACTGGAGGCGGTCGACAAGAAGGTGGACTCGGTCTGCCCGTTCTGCGGCGTCGGCTGCCAGCTTACGTACCACGTGCAGAAGAGCAGCAACGTCATCAAGTTCGTCACTGGGCGCGACGGCCCGTCGAACCACAACCGGCTGTGCGTCAAGGGCCGGTACGGCTTCGACTATGTCCAGCACCCGCAGCGGCTCACGAAGCCCTTGATCAGGAAGAAAGGCGTCAAGAAATCCGCTCAATTCACGGTCGATCCGGGCGACTGGAGCGAGGCCTTCCGCGAAGCGAGCTGGGAAGAAGCTCTTGATTTTGCCGCTTCCGGTCTACTCAAAATAAAAAATCAAGATCGCTTCGCGCTCGCCGGCTTCGGCTCCGCCAAGGGCTCCAACGAAGAGGCCTACCTGTTCCAGAAGCTGGTGCGCACGGGCTTCGGCACCAACAACGTGGACCATTGCACGCGCCTGTGCCATGCCTCTTCCGTTGCCGCGCTGCTCGAGGGCGTCGGCTCGGGCGCCGTGTCCAACCAGGTGAGCGACGTGATGAATGCCGAGGTGGTACTCGTCATTGGCGCCAACCCGACGGTAAACCACCCCGTTGCCGCGACCTGGATGAAGAATGCCGCGAAGAACGGCACCAAGCTGATCATCGCCGACCCGCGCCGCACCGAACTCTCGCGGCACGCGGCCTACACGCTGCAGTTCAACGCCGACACCGATGTCGCCATGCTGAATGCGCTCATTCACACGATCATCGACGAAGGGCTGGTCAATGATGCGTTCGTGAAAGACAGGACCAGTGGCTTCGAGGCGCTGAAGGAAAACGCGAAGAACTACTCGCCCGAGAAGATGGCGCCGATCTGCGGCATTCCGGCGGCAACGCTCCGGGAAGTCGCGCGCCTGTTCGCGACCTCGAAGGGCTCGATGATCCTCTGGGGCATGGGCATATCGCAGCACGTGCACGGCACCGACAACGCGCGCTGCCTGATTGCGCTGTCGCTGATGACCGGGCAGGTGGGCCGCCCGGGCTGCGGCCTGCATCCGCTACGGGGCCAGAACAACGTGCAGGGCGCCTCCGACTCGGGGCTCATCCCGATGATGTTTCCGGACTACCAGCGCGTGGACAATCCGGAAGCCAACAAGCGTTTTGAGAAGCTTTGGGGCACGACGCTGGACAAGAAGCCCGGCCTGACCGTGGTCGAGGTCATCCGCGCCGCCGATGCCGGGCAGGTGCGCGGCATGTACATCATGGGCGAGAACCCTGCGATGTCCGATCCGGACGCCGAGCACGCGCGCGCCGCGATGGCAAAGTTCGAGCACCTGGTGGTGCAGGACATCTTCCTCACGGAGACCTGTTACCTCGCCGACGTGGTTCTGCCGGCGACGGCCTGGCCTGAAAAAGACGGAACGGTGACAAACACCGACCGCATGGTGCAGCTCGGGCGCAAGGCGCTGGATGCGCCGGGCGAGGCGAAGCCGGACCTTTGGATCCTGAACGAGCTGGCCAAGCGGATCGGCCTGCCCTGGGACTACACGCACCCGAAGCAGGTCTTCGACGAGATGCGCAAGGGCATGAATTCGATCGCCGGCATTACCTGGGATCGCCTGGAGCGGGACTCGGTGGTCGTATATCCCTGCGAGAACGAGGGAGATCCAGGAACTTCGGTGGTTTTCACGGAAGTTTTTCCTACGGCGACGGGGAGAGCCAGGTTCGTCCCGGCCGACATCATCCCGGCGGACGAGCGACCCGACGCGGAGTATCCGGTGGTCCTGATCACCGGGCGCCAGTTGGAGCATTGGCATACGGGTGCGATGACCCGGCGCGCCGGCGTGCTCGACGCCCTCGAGCCCGAGCCCGTGGCATCGCTGCATCCCCTGGACATCGACGAGCTGGGGGCCAAGCCGGGAGACATCGTCACGGTCGCCTCCCGCCGCGGCAGCATTTCGCTGTACGCGAGGGCGGACGAAGGCACCCCGCGCGGCGCGGTGTTCATCCCGTTCGCGTTCTACGAGGCGGCGGCGAACATGCTCACCAACCCGAAGCTCGACCCGTTCGGCAAGATCCCCGAGTTCAAGTACTGCGCCGTCAAGGTGACGAAGGGCGGCCAGCGGCCCGGCCATCCGGGATACGGCAAGGGGCAGGCACTGGACGAGATCTACGGCTAGATGTGAAGGTCCAATAGCTTGTTGGTGTGCATCCAGTAAGAGCCGCACAGAAGTTTGTCCTTACTGAGCATCGGCAGCGAAAATCCGAATTGCGCCCAGGGCGTTTCTGGTATGTTGGACGGAGCCGATGCGGCGGGCGCGTCGAAGCACTTCAGCCGGGGAATCCCATGCAGAGAAGCGTTCTCACGATGACGGCGCTCGCGGTTTCCGTCCTCCTGGCGCCGGTGGTGCATGCGCAGACGGCCAAGCCGCCAGTGCGGGCGGAATTGAACGCGGATCTCGTGGCGGCCATCGGCGACCTGCCGATTCCCGGGCTGGAAAAGATCGCCGGGCAGCTCGTGAGGGGCCTGCAGAAGGTCACGCCGAACGGCTGGTCCTCGCCGAAAATGGGTCCCTTCCAGCTGCACGCCTTTCTCGAAGGCAGCGCGCAGGCGGTGCTGCTGTCGTACGACGGCGATCTCGAGTGGCCGCTGGACCTCATCGACGAAACCCTCGCCGAGGTGATGGGCGGCGTGAAGGTCAAGGATCCCATGGTGGTGATGTCCCTGATCAACGGCACGCTGACCACCAACCAGCTGCCGGCGTCGCTGCAGAAGATCATCAAGGACAGCTACTTCGGCGTTGCGGGCCTCAACGTGCGCTCCGGCATGCAGATGATCGCGCGCGGTGGCGTGAGCGGACCTCTCGCCACGGCAATCGCGGCGATGGGCGTCCAGAGCAAGGACTTCATCATCACGGTCGGCCGCAAGAAGGGCCTCGCAGGCGTGCCGTCGGAGATCACCGGCTCCTCTGGTAGGGAGTCCACTGGCACTTCGGCCGGCGACGAAGCGCGAACGATCGCCCGCATGGCGCGGGTCGCCAAAAACAGGTCGGCGAACAAGGCGGCGAAGGCGGCGGCCAAAGCCAAGGGCGAGACCCTGCCCAAGGCGCCGCCGGACTACTTTGTCGAATTCCAGACCGCGCCTGGAACCAGGATTGCAGGCCCGCTCGGCATGAGCCCGATCACGCTGACGGACGCAACCATTTTCGCCAGCAGCTTCGGCACCATGGGCTACAAGGGCAACGCGACCTTCAGCAGCGTCCCAAACAAGAAATTCCTCATGTTCTTCGAGGCGCCCTACGACGCCAAGGGCGCGCTCAAGATCGCCGACTTCAAGTTTGGCCTTGCCGCGCCGAGCCTGGACCTGGCGGAGTTCACGCTGATTGCCACCTCGTTTACGTCCCCGCAGGCGCCCAAGGGCGGTTTCCTGCCGAACCTCGACAAGTACAAGGCACCCTTCACCGCGCTGCTCAAACCGCTGTCGGCGATTCGCGTCAACAACCCGAACCCGGTGCCGGAGTACCGCTTCGGCGATCCGAAATTCCCGTTCCCCTCGATCGAGGCCTTCAACGTCGCGCTGCTCGGGCCCCTGGCCAAGGAAACGCTGGGCGGGCGCGTGGTTCCCGGACCGATGCTCAAGCTCGTTGGCAACACCACGGTGCTAGGCAAGCAGGTGGGCAGCATGAACGTCAACTTCAGCGAGCACGGGCTGAAGGGCGAGGTGGCGGGTGATTTCGGCGGCCTGGATCTAAGCAAGGTGGGCCTCGGCTCCCCTGGGTTCAACGCCAGGGCTGCGATCGACATTACCGACAGCAGGCAGGACATCAGCCTAAACGGCAAGGTCGCGCTGCCGGGCACGCCGCGCGACGTGCTGCTCGGGTTCGGCCCGACCAGCATCAGCCTGCGCAGTCCCGCTTCCTGCGCGCTGCCGATGGAGTTCACCGGCAGCCTGCCGTTCGGGGCGAGTGCGCCGACCTTCGCGCAGCTGAGCGGCGCGATCACCGGCGCCAACGTGGATCCGGCGAAGCTGCCGCAGTGCGTCGGCGAAGCGCTCAAGGCCGCCTACAAATGGATCGAGAACAACGGCGCGAAGCTCGGCGGCTATACCGTCGTCGCCGCGAAGGAAGCCGGCAAGGCGCTCGAAGCGGGCGGCAAGGCTGTGGGTGCCGCAGTGGTGCAAGGCGGGCAGGCGGTCGCGGATGGCGCGCAGGCGGGTGCGCGCGTGGCCGCGGAAACGGCGACCAACTGGGCGCAGGGTCGCTGGAAGTCGCATCCAGACCGCCCTGCCTACAACTGCACCGACTTCAATCCGGCCACCAACCCGAAATTTGCGGAAGCCTACCCACCGGGCCGACTCTGGGGATCACGCGAGGACTACGACAAGCGCGCCATGAATTTCACGCGCTACGTGTGGTCGCCGGCCGAGAAGAAATTCCGGCCGCTTGCGTCCGAAGGCGTCCTCGGCGCCACCGCCTGCGGCGGCCTGGTCGGCGAAGAGGGCGTCGGCTACGGCCGGACGAACACGGCGGACAAGGAAATCTGGACCAAAGCAGTGTTCTGCGAACGCGGACAATTCCCGCAGGCCATGGTCGGCAACCCGATCACGGATACGCGCCAGTGCTACGCGGCGCGCGGCCTCCAGACGCCGGCGCGGCCCGACCTTTGGGGCAAATTCGTGCACATCACCGGCTCCGGCATCGACCTGTGGTTCGTCTTCACGCAGAACGGCGCCATCCGGCAGGTCGCGAGGAACGTGAATTGCGGAGCCGGCGAGCAGGTCAACATGACGCTGCACGACATCTACCAGTTGCCCTACGGCGGAGTGTTCTCTAATTCCGCTGAATGCATTGCCTCCACGCCGGCGTGGGTGAAGGAAGCAAGCGCCCGCGCGCAGGCGGCCTCGGTCGAGGCCAATCGCGTAGCGAAGTGCCAGCACATCAGCAACTCGTACGGCACCTGGGCCGGGCGGAGCTGGGGCTGGGCCAACGCGGACAACCAGAACGCCTGGAGCGCCGCCGGCTGCCAGACCGCGCCGACGAATCTTCCGCAGATCTGCCGGGAACTGTTCAGGCTTTACGGCGTGACCGCGGAAGGCTGGGGCAACATCGGCGGAGAAGGCAGCGAATCCTCCAAGCTCTACTGGGCCGCGGGCTGCAACGCGATGATCTGCGCCGATGCGAAAGCCAAATACGGCGTCACGCCGGCCAGCTGGGGAAGCATCGGCAGCAGAACTGCGCAGGCGAATATCTGGAATCAGCGCAAATGCGCGCGCTGATTCCGTTTTGATCCGGGAGAACCAGGCATGCTGCCTTCCAAGCGTTCCATCCTGCCCGCATTGATTGCCGCCGCGCTCGCCGGCTGCGCCGGCCTGCAGGGCAATTTCGGCGCCGGCGAGTTTTCGCGCAGCGGCGATGCCGCTGCGTCGCGGGCGCTTTCCGGCGTGCGGCTCGACGCGGTGCTCAGGAATGCGGACAGCAACGACCGCAAGATCGTCTACGAGGGCGTGAAGGCGTTGAAGGAGGGGCGGCTCGAGCGCGCCTCGCAGGTATTCAACGTTGCGCTGAAGCTGAACGTCACCAGCAGCGACATCCACCTGCTGAACGCGCTGACCTACCACCTGATGGCGCTGAATGGGGAGACCGCGCGCTTCGAGATGGCGGAGGAAGGCTATCGCATCGCGCTGCGCTTCGAGCCGTCGAACTGGCTGGCCGACTACCAGCTCGGCCTGTGCTATCTCGACCAGCGCAAATACGGCCTGGCGCAGGCGCACCTGGCGCGCGCGGCGACCGGCGAGCGCGACGATCCGGACCTGCTTTACGATCTCGCGGCGGCCTCGTACTACGCGGGCGACCCGCGCATCGCCGAGGGCGCGCTGAAAAGGCTGGGTGAAATCGCGCCGGCGCGCGCGAAGGCGCCGGACTTTCTGCGCACGAGCGCCATGACGCAGGCCGCGCTGAACGACGCGGGTGGCGTGAAGCGCGTGCTCGCCGAGTACGGCGCGCTGGGCGATGCGCCGGGCCTGCGGGCGCTCGAGCGGCGCACCGACGACTGGGGGCGATTCTTCCGCACGGCGGGCGCGGAATCCGCCACGATACTCGCCCAGTTCACCCCGCGCAGCACGCCGCCGCCTCCGCCGTCGTCTGGCGGAGCATTCGCGCCGGCGCCCTTCACTCCGCCGGGCCCCGGGCAGCCTGCGCCGGGATCGCCGGGACTCGGCCAGTCGGGCCTCGGGCAGCCGGGATTCGGCCCGCCGGCGCTCGGGCAGCCGGGACTCGCGCCGCAAGGCGGCCAGCCGACGGCCTTCGTCGACGACAAGATGGTTGTGGTGGACATCGTGCTCATCGCCACCCAGGACGATGCGCGCGAGACCTATGGCATCAACCTTTTGAACGGGCTGCGGCTGCAGTTCGGCGACCCGCTCACCAACACGCCCGGGTTCAGCCGTACGCTGAGCGGCATCCGCAATCAATTCGACGCGACCCAGAACGCGCAGACCTTGACCATCACGCGCAGCATGCGCCTGCCGTCGGTCACCTACTCGTTGAACATCGCCAATGCGCTGAACGACCGCGACGAGATCATCGCCAAGCCCAGCCTGGTGGCGCTCTCGGGACAGACGTCGGACTTCTTTTCCGGCACGGAAATCTCGGCGGCGGCGGTGTCCGGCGGCGCCGGCGACTCGGTGTCGATCCAGAAGGAGATCGGCATCAAGCTCGCGGTGCGGCCCGATTTTCTGCCCGACGGCAAGATCCGCCTGCAGGTGGCCGCGCAGCGCACCTTCCTCACCGACCCGTCGAGTTCGGTGGTGTTCCAGTTCCGCCTCGACACCAGCAAGACGACCGTGAACGCGAACGTGGTGCTGCGGTTCGGCGAGACGCTGGTGCTGAGCGGCCTGACGGAGAGTGAGACCTCCGCCGGCGTCAACGGCGTGCCGGTCCTGCGCGACATCCCGGGCCTGAATCTGCTCTTCTCGCAGCGCGACCGGCGCGAGTTCCGTAAATCCGTGCTGATTCTGCTGACGCCGCGCCGGCCTGTGTACAGCGCACAATCGCCGCAGGACCGTCAGGCGGACCTCGAGGGCCTCAGCGACTACGAGAAGGACATCGCCAAGCTCGAGAGCCGCAACGCCGACTGGTTCCGCCCGCGCTCCGTCACCGACGAAGTTCGCGAGCAGTTGAATCAGCGCGAATTCATGCGCGAGTTCCGGCTCGGCGACGTGCGCTCGGAGCGCTGGGACCGGCGCGACAGCCACGGCGCGCGCCTCAACGAGGCGATCAACCGCCTGTTTCTCTAGCGGCGCCGGCCGGGAGCTCGCGTGCGACGGATGCGCCTGCCCGGGCTGTTGCTCGGTGCGCTTTTGTGCCTCACCGCCGGCTTGCACGCGGCGGCGCAAGGCGTGCAGGAGACGCCCTGGCGCGGTGTGCGCGGCGACGCGCAGGCGCTGTCGATCGCCAGCGATGGTTTCACGATCGCTGCCGGCCGGGATGCCCGGCTCTGGGCATGGCGCGCGGCCGACAGGGCCTGGAGCCCCCTGGCCGGCGAGGGCGTGCGCGCCACCGCACTGCCGGGCGGCCGCTACTACGCCATCCTGCGCAACGGGGAACTCACGTTTTTCGACGGATTGCGTGTCGAGCCGGCCGGATTGCGCGCGCTCGATGCGGCGGTGGCGGGCGACGGCGCCGTTTACGCGCTGCGTGTCGACGGCGCACTCATGCGCATCACGCCGGGGGCGCGTGCCTGGGAGCCGCTTGGCGCGGTTGGCGGCCGCCGCCTCGCGGTTGCGCCGGACGGTTCGGTGTGGGTCGCGCTCGCGCGCGGCGGCGGCGCGCGCTGGGCGGACGGCAGCCTGGAAACGCTGCCGGGCACCGTCCGCGAACTGGCCGTCGGCGCGGACGGCACCGTGCTCGCAATCGACCGGGAAGGCGCATTGCAGCGCTGGAATCCGGTCAGCCGATCCTGGGACGCGGAGCCCGCGCCGGCAAACCTCGCCGCGATTGCGCTCGCGCCGGCGAATGTGCCGTGGGCAGCGACCGCGGGCGGGGCAATTCTCACTCGCGCTGCGCTGGCCGAGCCCGGAGTGCGCATCGAAACGGCCCAAACCGGCGGCGGCATCACGTTCGGCAAGTCCACCAGCGGGCGTGCCGGCGCGCCCCCGCGCGCGCTGCGCCGCGGCGCCTTCGTCGCGCTCAACCCGGTGACGCAGGTCACCGACCCGGCGCCATTCGAGTGGATCGATACGCAAGCCAGCGCGGCCAGCCTCGCCATCGCCGGGCGCGACGGCAGCGTGTTCGCGCTCGACGCTGGCGGCCTGATCGGCCGCTGGAGCAACCAGCAGCGGCGCTTCACCTCCTACCCGGGGCAGCTCGCCAAGATCGCGGTCGAGGCCGACGGCAACCCCTGGGGGATCAATTCCCTGGGCCGGATATTCCGCCGCGACGCGAGCGATTGGCGGCAGATTCTCGGCGCGGCCTCCGATCTCTCGATCGGCGTCAACGGGCACATCTTCGCCACCACGGCGACCGGCGCGCTGTTCCAGTACGACCGCAGCGCCGACGCCCTGGTCCCGCTGCCCGGTATCCTTTTCTCGGTGGCGGTCGCGCCCGACGGCGCGCGCTGGGGCCTGCTGCAGGATGGCACGGTGATGCGCTGCCCGAACGCGAACTGCCAGCGCTTCACGCGGTTCGCGCGCAGCATCGCCGTCGGCCCGGACGCCTCGGTGTTCATCGTCACGCTGGACGGAATGCTGCAGCGACTGACCAAGGCCATGAACGATTGGGAGGTGATCCCGGTGCTCGGTCAGAAGCTGCGCTCGGTCGCGGTCGGCCCGCGCGGCCGGCCGTGGGTCGTCGCCGACAGCGGCCGCGTCTATGCCTCGGCGTTCTTCGCGCGCGACGAGAGCACCGACCTGCTGGAAGCGTCGACGACCTCGAGCCAGACAGTCGGCAGTGGCGCCATCGCCCCGGTGCAATCGACCGTGGCGTCCGGCGGCTTCGTGTTCTCGAAGAACCTGCAGTTCGAATCTATTTCCGTTCCGGGCGGCGCCGACGGCCTGTCGCTTGGTCCCAGTGGCGCGGTGGTGATGTTCGTGGGCAGCACGGGCCTGATCCGCTACAACAGTTCGAAGAAGGTGTTCGAGACGGTAAGCGGGCTTCCGGCGGGCAATATCCGCCATGCGAAGTACGGGCCGGATGGCACGCTCTGGATCATCAGCGCCGACATCGACGGCCGGATCTACCACCAGACCTCCGGGACCAACTTCGAGACGCTGCAGCTGCCGATCGCGAGCCCGCAGCCGCCGGTGGCGAATGCGATGAACCGCAGCGTCAACATCGGGCCCGACGGCAGCGTGTACGCGATCGACACGGTCGGCACGCTGTGGCGGCGCCCGGCCGGATCAACCACGTTCGCCAAGCTGATCAACGGCACTTTCAAGAATGCGGCGATCCCGCGCTCGAACGACGTCTGGGTGATCGACAACAATAAAGTGGTGCGGCAGATCGTCGACGGCGTGGCGCAGCGGCGCCCCTCGAATCGCGACGTGCTGGCCGACGACATCGCGGGCGGGCAGGACGGCTCGGTCTACATCACCACGCCGGTCGGGGCCAACAACCATCCCGCGAAATGGAACGCCAACAGCCAGGCCTGGGATCAGCTCAGCACGATCGCGGACGTGGTTGGCGTGGCGCCTGACGGACGGCCCTGGCTCTTCAATTCGGCGAACCCGACGGTCCTGCTGCGCGCGAAGTAGCGGGTGCAGTCTGGCCGTGCTTGACCTCGGTCAAGGCCGGCAGCGCGCCCGCTCTTCCACAATTCGGCCTCTCCAAGAGAACGCGAGGAGTTGACGAATGTCGTCCGATATCGAGATCGCGCAGGCCGCGAAAATGCAGCGCATATCCATGGTGGCGCTCAACAAGCTGGGCATCGCCGAGGAGCACCTCGAGCCGTACGGCCATTACAAGGCCAAGATCTCGCTCAAGTATCTCGACTCGCTGAAGGGGAAGAAGAACGGCAAGCTGATCCTGGTGACCGCGATCAGCCCCACGCCCGCGGGCGAGGGCAAGACCACCACCACCGTGGGCCTGGGCGACGCGCTGAACCACATCGGGAAAAAAGCAATTATCTGCCTGCGCGAACCCTCGCTGGGGCCCGTATTCGGGGTGAAGGGAGGCGCCGCCGGCGGCGGCTATGCGCAGATCGTGCCGATGGAGGACATCAACCTGCACTTTACCGGCGACTTCGGCGCGATCCAGCTGGCGAACAACCTGCTCGCCGCGCTCATCGACAACCACATCAGCCACGGCAACGAACTGGGCATCGACGTGCGGCGCATCCAGTGGAAGCGCGTGCTCGACATGAACGACCGCGCGCTGCGCGACATCACCGTGGGCCTCGGCGGTACCCCCAACGGCTATCCCCGGCAGGATGGCTTCGACATCGTGGTCGCCTCCGAAGTGATGGCGATTTTCTGCCTGGCCACGTCGCTGGAGGACCTGAAGAAGCGCCTCGGCAACATCGTGGTGGGTTACACGCGCGAGCAGAAGCCGGTCACGGCGAAGGACCTCAAGGGCCACGGCGCCATGACGGTGCTGCTCAAGGACGCGCTGGCGCCGAACCTCGTGCAGACGCTCGAGAACAACCCAGCCTTCGTGCACGGCGGCCCGTTCGCCAACATCGCGCACGGCTGCAACTCGGTGCTCGCCACGCAGAGTGCGCTGAAGCTGGCCGACTACGTGGTGACCGAGGCGGGCTTCGGCGCCGACCTCGGGGCGGAGAAATTCCTCGACATCAAGTGCCGCAAGACCGGCCTCATGCCGAGCGCGGCGGTGATCGTGGCCACCATGCGGGCGCTGAAGTACCACGGCGGCGTGGACGTGAAGGAAGTCAGCAAGGAAAACCTGGCGGCGCTGGAAAAGGGCCTCGTCAACCTGGAGCGCCATGTCGAGAACGTGAGCAAGGTATACGGCATTCCCTGCGTGGTCTCGATCAACAAGTTCACCTTCGACACGCCGGCCGAGATCAACCTCGTCACGGAGCGCATGAAGAAGCTGGGCGCCGAGGTGGTGCTGGCGGCCCACTGGGGCGAAGGCGGCAAGGGAGCGGCCGACCTGGCGAAGATCGTGGTCGGGTTGTGCGACAAGTCCTCGAAGCCGACTTTCGTCTACGAGGACGCGGACAGCCTGTGGGACAAGATCAACAAGATCGCGAAGAAGGTCTACCGCGCGGGCAGCGTGACCGCCGACGCCAAGGTCAAGGCTCAGATCCAGAAACTGCAGGACGACGGCTACGGCCACTTCCCGGTGTGTGTGGCGAAGACCCAGTCCTCGTTCTCGACCAACGCGGCGACGCGCGGCGCGCCCACCGACCACGTGGTCAACGTGCGGGAGGTGCGGCTGGCGGCCGGGGCCGAGTTCGTGGTGATGATCTGCGGCGACATCATGACCATGCCCGGCCTGCCGAAGGTGCCCTCGGCGGAGAAAATCGATCTGGTTGACGGCAAGGTGGTCGGGCTGTTCTAGCGGCCCATTACGGCTGACAGCGCGCCCGGCGGGACGATGTGCCATCATCCCCGGGCATGAGGGTGCTGCTAGCCGAGGATGACCACATGCTCGCCGACGCCGTGGCGCGCGCGCTGCGCCAGTCGGCGCACTCGGTCGAGGTCGCGCACCGGGGGCGCGAAGCGGACGACGCGCTCGCTTCAGGCGAGTTCGACCTCGTCATCCTGGACGTCAACCTGCCGGAGATCAGTGGTTTTGAGGTGCTGCGCCGCCTGCGCCAGCGCAAGTCGCGCGTGCCGGTCCTCATCCTCACTGTGCGCGACAATATCGAGGACCTGGTCGCGGGCCTCGACACCGGCGCGGATGACTACCTGACCAAGCCGTTCAAGCTGCCGGAACTGGAGGCGCGCGTGCGCGCGCTGCTGCGTCGGGGCAACGCGGCGCCGGACGCCGAACTCGAGCACGGCCCCCTGCGCCTCGATGTCGCCGGACGGCGCCTGCACTGTAACGGCCAGCCGCTCGAACTTTCGGCACGCGAGCTCGCCGTGGTGGAGCTGCTGCTGATGCGCGAGGGGCGCGTGGTCACCAAGCAGCAGATTGCCGAGCACCTTTACGGCTGGGACGAGTCGGCGAGCAGCAACGCGGTCGAGGTGTTCATCTACAGGCTGCGAAGGAAGCTCGAGCCCTCCGGCGTGGACGTACGCACGATCCGGGGCATGGGCTACCTGATCGAGAAATGGCCGCATGCCGCGTGACGCGGCGACCCAGCTTCGTACCCAGCTCCTCGCCTGGCTGCTCGTGCCGCTCGCCGTACTGCTGGGCGCCGACGCCTTCATCGGCTATGCGGTCGCGCTTAACTTCGCCGAGCGCGGGCACGATCGCGCGCTGGTGGAGATCGCACGCGACGTCGCGCTCCACCTGCGCGGCGCAAACGGCGCGGTGGAGCTCGACCTGCCCGAGGAGGCTCGTCGCGTGCTGTTCACGGGCGCGCCGGGACGCATCGCCTTCGAGGTGGTGGCGGCGGATGGACGGCGCATCGCGGGGGAGCCGATTGCCGCCGCCGGCCAGGCCAAGCCGCGCGTCGGCGGCGAGAAGCTCTACGACGGCGCGCTCGGCGGCGACCCGGCGCGCATCGTGGAGCTCGCAGTCGTGACCGACGGACTGGCGCGCGCGCAGGCCGTGGTGCGGGTTGCGGAAACCAAGGAGCAGCGGACTGCGCTCGCGCGCGAGATCCTGTTCAGCGTGGTGCTGCCGCAGCTCCTGCTCGTGGTATTCGCCGGCGTGGTGGTGTGGCACGGCGTGCTGCGCGGCCTAGCTCCCCTCCAGCGCCTGCAGCGCGCGCTCGCCGAGCGCTCCCACGTCGACCGCAGCCCGGTGTCCGACGAAGGCGTGCCCGGCGAGGTGCGGCCGCTCGTGCTGTCGATCAACGACCTGCTTGCGCGCCTGGACCAGGCGCTGACGCTGCAGAGCCGCTTCGTCGCCGACGCCGCGCACCAGCTCAAGACGCCCATCGCGGCGCTGCGCGCACAGCTGGACGTCGCCCTGCGCGAGCCCGAGCCGGCGCGCCTGCGCGAGGCGGTGGAAGCTGCCTCCCCGGGGCTCGAACGGCTGTCCCGTCTCGCCTCGCAACTCCTTTCGCTCGCGCGCAACGAGCCTGCGGCGGCAGGCGGCGTGCGCCTGGAGCCCCTCGACCTCGACGCGCTCGGCCTCGAGGTGGCGACACAGTGGGTGCCCGAGGCTCTGAAGCGCCGCATCGACCTGGGATTCGAGTCGGCGGGCGCGCCGGTGATGGTGCGCGGCGACGCGTCGCGGTTGCGAGAGCTGCTCGACAACCTGCTCGACAACGCCGTTCTCTATACGCGCGAAGGCGGGCGCATCACGGTGCGCGTGCGCGCCTCGCCGGCGCCGATGCTCGACGTCAACGACGACGGGCCATCCATCCCGCCGGAGGAGCGCGAGCGCGTGTTCGAGCGCTTCCACCGGCTGCTCGGCAGTTCGCGCGACGGCAGCGGCCTCGGCCTGGCCATCGCGCGCGAGATCGCGCATCTGCACGGCGCCGACATCGGCCTGAGCGACGATAGCGACGGCATTGGCAATACCTTCAGCGTCGCTTTCCCGGCGCCGTAAGCTGGCGTTCATCCTGGCGTGGGCTTGCCGTCATCCGCCGGAAGGTCGGCGGTAAGCGGGGCTACGTATGCTGCGCGCATGGATCTGCTCACCTCGAGTTTCTTCTGGGTCACCCTGGCCCAGATCATGATGATCAACATCGTGCTCTCCGGCGACAACGCGGTCGTCATCGCGCTCGCCAGCCGCTCGCTGCCGCCGCGCCAGCAGAAGCAGGCGATCCTGTTCGGCAGTTTCGGCGCCATCGTGCTGCGCATCGTGCTCACTTTTTTCGCCGTGCTGCTGCTCGGCCTGCCGTTCCTCAAGGCGATCGGCTCGGTGCTGCTGGCGTGGATCGGCATCTCTATGCTGATCCCCGAAGGCGAGGAGGCGCACATCGACGACAGCGGCCAGATGTGGTCGGCGATCAAGACCATCATCGTCGCCGACCTCGTCATGAGCCTGGACAACGTGCTCGGCGTGGCGGCGGCGGCGAAGGGCAACGTGCCGCTGCTGATCATCGGCCTCGCCATCAGCATCCCGCTCATCATCTACGGCAGCACGCTGATCCTGAAGCTGATGACGCGCTGGCCCGTGATTGTCACCATCGGCGGCGGCCTGCTCGGCTGGGTGGCGGGTGAAATGGCGGTGACCGACCCGGCCTTCGCGCCCTGGATCGACAAGAATGCCCACTGGCTGCACGAAAGCGCGCCGGGACTGGCCGCGCTGTTCGTCGTCATCGCCGGCAAGTCGGCGGCGAACGACAAGGTGAGCGCGGCCTGGAAAGCGCTCCTCGGCAAGCCGGTGCGCGAGGCTCCTCCAGCGCCGCCTACGGGCTACCGCTGGGCGTACCGCCGCTGGCAGCCCGGCCCGGGCGGCAAGCGCGACTACGCCCTGTACCACGGCAAGGAAGAGTACCGCTACCTGCTGCCGGTCTCGCGCGTGCGTTCGGGCCGCCGGCGCAGCTAGAGCGCGCCTTCGAGGACTACGCTCCCAACGGCATCACCTGTTCAGCGACCGGCGGCACGTCGCCAGCCAGGGCTTTGCCGCGCTTGTCGGTCGGGTGCCAGCCGACCAGCGCCAGCATGACGATGAAGCCGAGCACGTAGGCGAGCGCCACGTGCCAGCCGTGGCGTATCCAGAGGCCCACCGATTTCGCCTCGGGATACATGTTCGAGATGGCGACGCCGGCCGAGGAGCCGAACCAGATCATCGAGCCGCCGTAGCCGACGCAGTAGGCGAGCATGCCCCAGTCGTAGCCGCCCTGCTTGAGCGCCAGCGCGGTGAGCGGGATATTGTCGAACACGGAAGAAATGAATCCCAGGCTGAACGCGCTCTGCCAGGAGGCCGGCGGCAGCTTTTCCACCGGCATCATCGACGCGATGGTGACCAGCGCCAGCAGGAAAATCGAGCCCTTGAAGGCCTCGGGGAGGAGCTTCCAGTCCGGCTGGCGCAATGCGGCGGTGGCGAAGATCGCGACCCAGACGGCCGCCCCGATCACCGGGAACTGGTCGAGCACCGCCGGGAACTTCAGGTTGGCCACGACGTTGGCGAGGATCGCCGAGGCGAGGATGACGGCGACGATGCCCAGGCGCGCCCAGTCGACACGGTGGTCGACCTTCGCATCCTTGATGATGGGCGAGTAGGCATGCTGCTGCCGCGCCGCCACCAGGCCGCTGACGATCAGCGCGACGACGGCCGCGACATAGGCGTCCAGCACCACGATGGGGCTGACGCCGTCGATCCACATCATGGTCGTCGTGGTGTCGCCGACCACGCTGCCGGCGCCGCCGGCATTCGAAGCGGCGACCACCGCGGCCAGGTAACCGATGTGGACCTTCTTGCGGAACACCGCGCGTGCCATGGTGCCGCCGATCAGCGCGGCGGCGATGTTGTCTAGGAACGAGGACATCACGAAAACGATGCAAAGCAGCGCGAAGCCGCCCTTCCAGTCGTCCGGCAGGAAGTGGGGCAGGACCTCGGGGACCTTGCTCTTCTCGAAGTGGTTGGAGAGCAGCGCGAACCCGAGCAGCAACCCGAGCAGGTTGGCGAGGATGATCCACTCGTGCGCCATGTGCGCGCCCAGGCCGGCGAGGCCGGGGCCGGTCTTGAAGCCGGTGAAGCCGAGCTTGTAGAGCGTGATCACGACCAGCCCCGTGAGCGCCACCTGCAGCACATACTTGTGGAATAGCGCCACGCCGACCAGCGTGAGACCGAACAGCACGAAATCGATCGGCACCCCGAAGCCAGCGCACGCGGCGCCGATGGCGACCGCCCCTGCGAACAAGCCAACGTTCATCTTTCCCCCTGAAAACTGGTTGCCGGCTACTTGCCGGTAAAAGTTTTGCTGCGCCGCAGTCGCAGGTTCAGCATTTCCACGGTCACCGAAAAGGCCATGGCGAAGTATATGTAGCCCTTGGGCACGTGGAATTCCAGGCCGTCGGCGACCAGCGCCATGCCGATCATGATCAGGAAACTGAGCGCGAGCATCTTCACCGTCGGGTGGCGCGAGACGAAGCGGCCGATCGGACCGGCGAACAGCATCATCAGGCCCACCGAGGCGATCACCGCCGCGATCATCACCTGGACTTCGTCGACCATGCCGACCGCGGTGATGATGGAATCGAGGGAGAACACCAGGTCGATGACGATCACCTGGCCGATGATGGCGCCGAAAGTGGCGCGCACCGCCTGCACCTCCGAGCCGTGCGCGTCGCCCTTGACCTCGAGCAATTCATGGATCTCGCCCGTGGCCTTCCAAATCAGGAACAGGCCGCCGGCGATCAGGATCAGGTCACGGCCTGACACCGCCTGCGAAAAGACAGTGAACAGCGGCGCCGTGAGGCCGATGATCCAGGCGAGCGTGAGCAGCAGCCCGATGCGCATGAACATGGCCAGCGCCAGCCCGATGCGGCGGGCCGTCTCGCGCCGCTCAGGCGGCAGCCGGTCCACCAGGATCGAGATGAAGATGATGTTGTCGATGCCGAGCACCAGCTCGAGCGCGGTCAGCGTCGCGAAGGCAATCCAGGCTTGCGGGTCGGTCAGCAGTTCCACTTGATCCCAGTCAACTTCCGTAAGCGCAAACCGCAGTTTACCTGTCCTGCTCTGTTGACCCGTACTTGGACGCCGTGCTAAAACCTGCGCGCCCCATGGCTATGGGGCTCAAAGGGGAGTAGCCAGGGCGATCCGAAATTCCAGGTCGCTTCGACAAGGCCGTCATCCCGGGAAGCGTCCGCCTTCTCCGGTCTTGTCGGCAAGCTGAGGCTTGCAGGCGAGACCTTTGCCACTCGGGCAAGGGCTTTCAGGGAGAACGCATGGATTCAATGCAGTGGCTGACCCTCGTGATCTTCGCGGTCACGATCCTCGTCGTCGTGACCAACGTCATCGACAGCACGCTCGCCGGCATGATCGGCGTGGCGGTAATGATCTGGGCGGGCGTGATGAGCGAGGACGACGCGTTCAAGTACGTCGACTGGAATGTGATGGCGATCCTGGTGAGCATCTGGCTGATCGCCGGCTACTTCGGCAAGTCGGGGGTGCCAAGCTGGCTTTCGGTGCAGGCACTGAAGCTCTCGGGCGGGCGCCCGGGACTCTTGGTGATGATCCTCACCTTCCTCGCCGGCTTCATCTCGATGTTCGTCGATAACGTGGTCACCATCCTGATGATGGCGCCGGTGGCGCTGCCGCTGGCGCGCGCGATGGGCATTCCGCTGGTGCCCATGATCCTGATGATCGGCTTCGGCGCCAACTTCATGGGTACTGCGCTGATCATCGGCGACCTGCCGCCGCAGATGCTGCACAGCGTCGCCGGCGCCGAGTTCTTCGACTTCATCTGGCAGCACGGACGCCCGTCCTCGTTCCCGATCCTGATGCTGACTTTCGTCATCACGCTCGCCGCGATGTACGCCTACGGCTTCCGCGGGCGTGCACGCGTGACCGACCTGGGTTCGCTCGGCATCGATGCCAAAATCCCGAATCCGCTCTTCGCGACCGTGGTGGTGGTCTGGTTCCTCGGCACCGTGGTGGCGATGTCGATGCGCGAGTACATCGGCGTCAAGCTGGGTTTCATCGCGCTCACCGGGGCGCTGTCCCTCGTGCTGGCGCTGCATTTCCTCGGCGAGCGCGTCAAGGAGGCGCCGAGTTTCGAGGAGATGGTGCAGGAACTCGACTGGCGCGCGATCTTCTTCTACATCGCGCTGTTCGCGCTGGTCGGCGGCCTGGAGAAAGCGCACATCCTGAACATCCTGGCCGACGCGATGAAGCCGTTGTTCGCGCAGAGCTACGCGCTGGGCGCCACCGTCCTCTACTGGGTGACGATCCCGATCGTCGGCCTGGTCGAGCACGACGCCTACATCCTGACTTTCCTGTACACCATCAAGGACCTCGGGGAGGCGGGGATCGAACCTTGGCCGCTGTACTGGATGCTCCTGTGGTCGGGCACGCTGGGCAGCAACCTCACCGTGGCGGGCGCGCCGGCCCTCTACGTCGCGCTGTCGCTCGCGGAGAAGGAGGAGGGCCGCAAGGTCTCATTGCGCGAGTTTCTCGCCTGGAGCATTCCGTTTACGCTGGTCTGTTCCTTTGTCTGCTATATCCTCGGCATGCTCGTCTGGGTGCTGCCCTACGCCAAATAACGAGGACTCGACATGTACAAGAACATACTCATTCCCACGGATGGTTCCGACGCAAGCCGCCGGGCGATTGCCGCCGGCGTGAAGCTGGCGCGCCTTTCGGGAGCGCGCATCACCGCGGTATTCGCCGCTCCGGCGGCAACCCCGATCCTGTTCCGCGACAGCCTGCCCGCGGGTTACGCGACGCCCCGCGAAAACGAGGTGCTGATCGGCCGCGCGGCGGCCGGACACCTGGGCGTGATCGAGAAGGCGGCCAAGGCGGCGCGCGTGCGCTTTGCCGGCGTCACTGTGAAGAGCGACTTTCCGGCCGATGCCATCCTGGGCGTGGCGCGCAAGCATAAGTGCGACCTCATCGTCATGGCTTCCCACGGACGCCGCGGGCTGCGCGGATTGCTGCTTGGCAGCGAAACTCAGAAGGTCCTGGCTGCCAGTACTATTCCCGTGCTGGTGCAACGCTGAAGGGAATTCTTGACCGTAGTCAAGGTCAGAGTTAGGCAACCGAAACGAGAATCGGGCAGGAGCCCTAAACCTGAAGGAGGGGAAGATGAAGACCAGTGTCGCACTTGCGGTTTCGGCAGTGTTCGCGGCGGTTCTCTCACCTGGCGTCCAGGCCCAGACCTGGGAGCCGACCAAGAACGTTGAATTCATCATCCCGGCCGGCACCGGCGGTGGCGCGGACCAGATGGCCCGCGCTGTTCAGGGCATCGTCGCCAAGCACAATCTGATGAAGCAGTCGATCCTGCCGATCAACAAGGCGGGCGGCGCGGGCGGCGAGGGTTTCCTCGACGTGAAGAACGCGGCCGGCGATCCGCACAAGATCATCATCACGCTGTCCAACCTGTTCACCACACCGCTCGCCACGGGAGTGCCGTTCAACTGGCGCGACCTCACGCCGGTGCAGATGTTGTCGCTGGACAACTTCGTGCTGTGGGTGAACGCCAAGTCGCCCTACAAGACGCCCAAGGAATACATCGACGCGGTGAAGGCCGCGGGGCCGGGCAAGATGAAGATGGGCGGCACGGGAGCGAAGCAGGAAGATCAGATCATCACCGCCGCCATCGAGCAGGGCACCGGCGTGAAGTTCACCTACATCCCGTTCAAGGGCGGCGGCGCGGTGGCGACGCAGCTCGTCGGCGGCCACGTCGACTCCACGGTGAACAACCCGCTCGAGGCGGTGGCGCAATGGCGCGCCGGCAACCTGCGGCCGCTGTGCGTGTTCGATCTCAAGCGCCTGCCGTACAAGGAGAAGGTGACCGCGACCATGTCCTGGGCCGATATCCCGGTATGCAAGGACGCCGGCCTGCCGATCGACTACCTCATGCTGCGCGGCATCTTCATGGCCCCGGGCGTGAAGCCGGAGCACGTGAACTATTACGTCGGCCTTTTCGCCAAGGTGATGGCGACGCCCGAGTGGAAGAAGCTCATGGAAGACGGCGCTTTCAACACCACGGCGTTGAAGGGCCAGGAGTACGCGAACTGGGTGGCGAAGGAAGAGGCGCGCCACGTTGCGCTGATGAAGGCCGCCGGCTTCATGGCCGGCAAGTAAGCCGACAAGCCGACCGCCGCCGACGTAAAGGGGAACGGGGATGAGCGAGGGCCCGGAGGAGGCAGGGCGGGCCGCGTTTGGCCAGAAGAGCGCGGAGTTGGCCGTGGCCGCGCTGTTCTTCCTGGTCGGTGCGATCGTGATCTACGATGCCGTGCGCCTTGGCACCGGCTGGCAAGAGGTACACGGGCCGCGGCCGGGCTATTTTCCCTTCTACATCGGCCTGATTCTGTGCGTGGCCTCGCTGGTGAACGCGGGGCGCGCGTTGCTGGTGCGCGGCGCGGACGACAAGGCCTTTGTCGAGGTCGGGCAGCTCAAGCTGGTGCTGTCGGTGCTCGTGCCCACCGCGATCTACGCCCTGCTCGTCACCTGGATCGGTATCTACGCCTCCTCGGTGCTGTTCATCGGCTTCTTCATGCGTTGGCTCGGCAAGTACGACTGGTGGAAGCTCGTCGCCGTCAGCCTGGGCACGGTTGTGACCTTCTACGTGGTATTCGAGAAGTGGTTCAAGGTGCCGCTGCCCAAGGGGCCCCTGGAAAACCTGCTGGGGCTGGGCTGAATGGACGAAATTCAGTCCCTGATGCACGGCTTCGGCGTGGTCCTGACGCCGACCAACATCGCGCTGATGTTCGTTGGTGTGGTCCTGGGTGTGATTATCGGCGTGCTGCCCGGGCTGGGGGGGGCGAACGGCGTCGCCATCCTGCTGCCCCTCACCTTCGGCATGGCGCAGACACCGGGCGGCGCCACTTCCGCGATCATCCTGCTCTCCTGCATCTACTGGGGAGCCTTGTTCGGCGGGGCCATCACGTCGATCCTGTTCAACATTCCGGGTGAGCCCTGGTCGGTGGCCACCACCTTCGACGGTTACCCGATGGCGCAGCAAGGACGGGCCGGACAGGCGCTCACTGCCGCCTTCACCTCGTCTTTCGTCGGCGCTTTGCTCGCCGTGGTCATGATCACCTTCCTGTCGCCGGTGGTGGCGAAGTTCGCGCTTGCCTTCGGTCCGCCGGAGTTTTTCGCGGTCTACCTGCTCACGTTCTGCGCGTTTATCGGCACCAGCAAGGAGCCGCCGTTCAAGACCCTCGCCTCGATGATGCTGGGGTTTGCGCTCGCCACGGTGGGCCTGGACACGGTGACCGGCACGCTGCGGCTCACCTTCGGTTCGACGCACCTGCTCACCGGTTTCGATTTCCTGGTGGCGGTGATTGGTCTTTTCGGCATCGGCGAGATCCTGCTGACCCTGGAGGAGGGCCTCGCCTTTCGCGGCGCGAAGGCGAAGATCAGCGCCCGCGTGGTGCTGGATACCTGGAAAGAGCTGCCGCGCTACTGGCTGACGTCGATCCGCTCGACGCTGGTGGGCTGTTTCATGGGCATAGTGCCGGGCGGCGCGACGCCGGCCTCGTTCATGAGCTACGGCGTGGCGCGGCGCTTCTCGAAGGACGGCGACAAGTTCGGCACCGGCAAGATCGAGGGCGTGGTGGCGCCAGAGACCGCCGCGCATGCCGCCGGCACCTCGGCGCTGCTGCCGATGATCACGCTGGGCGTGCCGGGCTCGCCCACCGCCGCCGTGCTGCTCGGCGGCCTGATGATCTGGGGCCTGCAGCCCGGGCCGTTGCTGTTCATCGAGCAGAAGGATTTCGTCTGGGGCCTCATCGCCTCGATGTACCTCGGCAACATCGCCGGCCTGATCGTGGTGCTGACCTGCGTGCCGCTGTTCGCCGCCATCCTGCGCGTGCCGTTCTCCGTCATCGCGCCGATCATCATCGTCATCTGCGCCATCGGCTCGTTCACCGTCAAGAACGCGATGTTCGACATCTGGATGATGGTGGCGTTCGGCATCCTGGGGTATCTGTTCAAGAAGCTGCAGTACCCGCTGGCGCCTCTGGTGCTGGCGATCGTGCTCGGCGACAACGCCGAGTCGGCGTTCCGGCAGGCAATGCTGATGTCGCAGGGCGACATGGGCATCCTGTTCGCCAACGGGCTGGTCGGCACCATGACCACGCTCGCGCTGGTCCTGTTGTTCTGGCCGATGATCTCCCTGCTTTGGGCTAAGTTCCGCCGAGCTTCTGCTTGAGGCGCGACAGGGTCTCGGGCGTCAGGTTGAGGTAGGCAGCAAGCTCCTTTTTCGGAATGCGCGCGGCGAGGTCCGGATGCTTGCGGTGGAAGCGCGACAGGCGTCCCGGCGCGTCCAGCAGGTGGAGCGTGATCGTGTGCGCCATCACTTCCGACATCAGTTTCATAACCTCGTACTCGAAGCGCGACATCACGCCGGGGTGCTTTTCGAGGAATTCGACCCATAGCGGCATCGGCAGCTCTGCGGTGCGCGCACCGGTGACGGCTACGATCGAATAGGGGATCGGGGTCCGCAGCCGCCAGGCCGCGAACGAGGTGTCCATCTCGTTCTCGGCGGCGAAGCGCAGGATCATCTCGTGCCCCTCGGGATTGGACACCACGCGCTTGACCATGCCGTCGAGGATGAAGAACTGCAGCATTTCCTCGTCGCCCTGGCGCGCCAGGCGGTCGCCCTTGCGGTACTCCCCGACCGCCAGGAGGGGCTCGAGCGCCTCCCACTGCTCGGGGCGCATGGCCTTCAGGAGCAGGTTCTCGCGCAATTGCATGCGCAGGGTGTTGCGTTGCGGGTGGTTGGCGATGGTCGTCATGGGTAGCCCTTGATTAGACTGAAAAAGCTTGACCTCAGTCAAGGTTGGCGTGGGGCCCGGATCACTATCATTTTCGCCTCTTTCCCGGAGGGGTCCACATGGGCACCGTCGAACACGAAGCCACCAATGCGGTCGCCACATCCAAAACGACCGTCGATGCCGACGGCTTCCAGCTCGTCATCGACGCGCTGAAGCTGAACGGCATCGAGACGATCTACGGGCTGCCGGGGATTCCGATCACGGACCTCACGCGCCGCGCGCAGGGCGCAGGCTTGCGAGTGCTGTCGTTCCGGCACGAGCAGAACGCCGGCTATGCCGCATCGATCGCGGGCTTCCTGACCCAGAAGCCCGGCATCTGCCTGACCGTATCGGCGCCCGGCTTCCTCAATGGCCTGAACGCGCTCGCCCATGCGACCGTCAACTGCTTCCCGATGATCCTCATCAGCGGCTCGAGCGAGCGCGAGATCGTCGACCTGCAGCAGGGCGATTACGAGGAAATGGACCAGCTCGCGGTCGCCAAGCCGGTCGCCAAGGCCGCCTTTCGCGTGCTTCACGCCGAGGACATCGGCGTCGGCATCGCGCGTGCCATCCGCGCCGCCGTGTCGGGGCGCCCGGGCGGCGTGTATCTCGACCTGCCGGCGAAGCTGTTCGCGCAGAGCATCGATGCGGAAGTCGGCAAGAAGACGCTGATCAAGGTCGTCGATGCGGCGCCGAAACAGATTCCAGCGCCCGAGGCAGTGAAGCGGGCAATTGATCTGCTTCGTTCTTCGAAGAAACCATTGATCATTCTGGGCAAGGGCGCCGCCTACGCACAGGCCGACGCGGACATCAAGGCCCTGGTCGAGAAGACCGGTATCCCCTATCTGCCGATGTCGATGGCCAAGGGCCTGCTGCCCGATACGCATGAGTTGTGCGCCTCGGCGGCGCGCTCATTCGTGCTGCCGGGCGCGGACGTGGTGATGCTGGTCGGCGCCCGCCTGAACTGGCTGCTTTCGCACGGCAAGGGCAAGACCTGGGGCGGCAAGGGCCACAAGGACTGGGGCGGCCAGAAGTTCATCCAGGTCGACATCTCGCCCCAGGAAGCCGACAGCAACGTGCGCATTGACGCGCCGGTGGTGGGTGACATCGGCTCCTGCATTTCTGCATTTTTGAAGGAAATGGGTTCCTTTCCGAGACCGCCGGCGGAGTGGCTGAACGCCGTCGCGGAGAAGAAGAACGGCAACGTCGCCAAGATGGGGGAGACGCTGGCGAAGGACCCTTCGCCGATGAACTTCCACAGCGCGCTGAACGTCGTGCGCGACATCGTCAAGGCGAACCCGGACGCGATGCTCGTCAACGAGGGCGCCAACGCGCTCGACTTCACGCGCAGCATCGTGGACATGTACAAGCCGAGAAAGCGCATCGACGTGGGCACCTGGGGCATCATGGGCGTGGGCATGGGCTATTGCATTGCCGCCGCCGTGGAGACCAGGCAGCAGGTGATCGCGATTGAGGGCGACAGCGCCTTCGGCTTCTCGGGCATGGAAGTTGAGACCATCTGCCGCTACAGCCTGCCGGTGTGCATCGTCATCATGAACAACAACGGCGTGTACAAGGGCACCGACAAGGACCCGACCGGCCGAGATCCCGCGCCAACCGTGTTCGTCAAGGGCGCGCGCTACGACAAGCTCATGGAGGCTTTCGGCGGCGTGGGCGTGAACGCGACGACCCCGGCCGAGCTGCGCAAGGCCATGGAAGAAGCGGTGCGCTCGAAAAAGCCGACCCTCATCAACGCCGTCATCGACGAAACGGCGGGAACCGAGAGCGGCAGGATTACCAGTCTCAACCCAACCGCAAAGAAGAAGCAGTAGGAGAAAGGCGCGCCATGGAAGCTCTCAAAGGTGTTGATATCCTCGACATGACGCATGTGCAGGCGGGCCCGACCTGCTCGCAGCTGCTTGCCTGGATGGGTGCCGACGTGATCAAGTTCGAGAACCCGATTGGCGACGCGACCCGCGGCCAGCTGCGCGACGTGCCCAAGGCCGACAGCCTCTACTTCACGATGCTCAACTGCAACAAGCGCTCGATCACCTGCAACATGAAGAGCGCCGAGGGCAAGCAGGTTTTCGTGGAACTGCTCAAGAAGTGCGACATCATCATGGAGAACTTCGGCCCCGGCGTGCTCGACCGCTTCGGCTTCACCTGGGAAAAGATCCACGAGATCAACCCGAAGATCGTGATGGGCTCGATCAAGGGCTTCGGCTCGAGCGGCCCGTACGCAGAGTTCAAGGCCTACGAGAACGTCGCGCAGGCAATGGGCGGTGCGATGAGCACCACCGGCGTCCCCGACGGCCCGCCGTTCGTCACCGGCGCGCAGATCGGCGATTCGGGTACCGGGTTGCATCTGGCGATAGGGTTGCTGGCTGCCTTGCGACAGGCGGAAAAAACCGGAAAAGGCCAGTACGTGGAGGTCGCGATGATGGACGGCGTCATGAACTTGTGCCGCGTCAAGTTCCGCGATCACCAGCGCCTGAACCATGGCGGCCTGCCGGAGTACTCGGTGCCGACCTACCAGAACATGGGTGACGTGCCGCGCGCGGGCAACGACTCCGGCGGCGGCCAGCTTGGCAACGCCATCCATTGCAAGCCGCACGGCCCGAACGACTGGCTCTACGTCGTGGTGCAGGAGGCGGTCTGGGAGGACATGGCAAAACGCATCGGCCCCGACGTCGGCATGCCCGACATGGCGGGCAACCCCCAGCTCGCCACCATCGCCGAGCGGCGCAAGAACCAGAACCTGATGTGGACGCTGATCAACAAGTTCGCCGAGAAGTACACCAAGCGCGAGCTGATGGCGATCCTGAATCCCCTGGATGTGCCCTGCGGCCCGATCATGAGCACCACCGACCTCGCCACCGACGAGCACGTGCGCGGCCGCGACATGTGGGTGGAGCTCGACCATCCGCAGCGCGGCAAGTGGTGGAACGTCGGCATGCCGATCAAGCTTTCCGCTTCGCCCGCCGTCATCAAGCGCTCGCCCACGCTGGGCGAGCACACGGACGAAATCCTCAAGGAGGTTTTGAATTATGAGGATGAAAAAATAAAAACATTGAAGGGCGCGGGCGCGTTCTCGCTACCACCGAAGAAGGCCGCCTGATGAAACTCGCGATCATTGGACAGCAGGATTTCGGCAAGGCCGTGCTCGAGGCCTTCCTGGCGCGCGGCGACCAGGTGGCGGGCGTGTTCTGCGCGCCGGAGAAGCCGGGCGCGAGGCCCGACGTGCTCAAGGTCGCAGCGCAGGAGAAAGGGGTGCAGGTGTTCCAGTTCCCCGGGCTGAAGACCCAGGAGGCGAAGGACGCGCTGAAGAAGCTCGACGTCGAGATCGGCGTCATGGCCTTCGTGCTGCAGTTCGCGCCGCAGGATTTCGTGGGCATTCCGAAGCACGGCACGATCCAGTACCACCCTTCGCTGTTACCCAAGTACCGCGGGCCCAGCTCGATCAACTGGCCGATTTCGCGCGGCGAAACGAAGACCGGGCTGACCATCTTTCGGCCGACCGACGGACTGGATGAGGGGCCCGTGATCCTGCAGAAGGAAACCGCGATCAGCCCGGACGATACCCTCGGCACGGTCTATTTCGACCGCCTGTTCCCGATGGGCGTCCAGGCGATGGTGGAGGCTGCCGACCTGGTGGTCGCCGGCAAGCACCGGGAAGTCGTCCAGGACGAGTCGCAGGCGACCTACGAGGGCTGGTTCCGCGACGGCGAGGCGCGCGTCAACTGGGCGAACCACGTCGATGTAGTGCACAACCTGATTCGCGGCTGCAACCCCGCCCCGGGCGCCTGGACGACGCTGAACGGCGTGAAACTGCAGGTGTTCGACTGCAAGAAGCTGCCCGTGCGGACCTTTGGAGCGGTCAAGGGGAAGATCGGCGAGGTAGTGGAATGCACCCCCGCCAGCTTCCAGGTGACCGCCCAGGGCGGCCGCATCGAAGTGCTTCGCGCCAAGCTGGGGGACGGCAAAAAAGTCGCCTCGGCGGACCTCGTGAGTGCCGGAAGCATCAAACCCGGTCTGCTGCTGGGCTCCTAAGCCCCTGAATTACCCCGATTGTCCGGCCATTTGGCGGGAGGGGCAGGCGCGCCCAAATATTTGACGTAGCTGACATTTAGCTGCAAAAATGCGGGGTAGGGAGTTGTTTTCCATGGGAGAAGCGCAGATTCGGGGTGGCCCGCGTCTCCTGTCTGCTGGACATGGCGGCTGGCGTAGAATTTTTGCGTCGCAGGAATGCCGGAAAATCACAAGAATTCGGAGAGCTCGGACCGCCGCATGAGGAAGTTCGATTTCTGGAAGACCGACTGGTTCCTCGGGGTGATGGTCGTGCTCGTGGTCATCCTGTTCAACAGGGTCAGCGACCTCGTCCCGAGCCTCGAGCGCAAGGCCTATGACCTCGGTGTCAATGCGACCAGCCGGACTCCCTCGGACAAGGTCGCGGTCATCGCAATCGACGAGGCCAGCATCCGCAGCATCGGGCGCTGGCCCTGGCCGCGCGACGTGCAGGCGAAGATGGCCGACCTGCTGGCGCAGTCCAAGGTCAAGGTCATTGGCAGCACCATCCTGCTGTCAGAACCGCAGGTCGATCCCGGCTACCAGTACGTGGTGCAATTGCAGGAACTGGCCGCCAAGGGCGCCGAGGCCGGCGTGCCCGCCGCCGAGGCACTGGCCCCGATCGCCGAGAAACTGAAGGACGCCGAGGCGGCGCTGAACACGGACCGCAGGCTGTCGGAGAGCTACGCCAAGGCCGGCAACGTCCTCGTGCCGCTGGATTTCGTGATCGGTCGCCCGCTCGGCAGGCCGGACAAGGCGCTCCCGGCGTATGTGCAGAAGTACGCCCTTGCGGCGCCGGCCGATGGCGACCGTCCGCTGCCCGCGATGGAGATCCGCTACCCGATCGAATCGGTGGCCAAGTCCGCCGCCGGGCTGGGCAGCCTGACGCAGTTCAAGGACGTCGATGGCGCGATCCGCGCCGAACCCCTGGCGATCGACTACTTCGGCCAGCTGTTCCCGTCGCTGTCGATGATGCTGGTGGCGAAATACCTGAACCTGGGACCGGGCGACATCAAGGTCGCGCCGGGGCAGGGCGTGACGCTGCAGAAGCTGCGCATCGGCACGGATCCGGAACTGCGCATGTACACGTATTTCTACAAGGACCGCGACGGCAAGTCCGTGTTTCCCGTGGACTCGTTCCACGACGTGCTGGCGGGCAAGATCAAGGCGGACAACTACCGCGACAAGATCGTGCTGATCGGGGCCACGGCGGTCGGCCTGGGCGACAATCCGGCGACGCCGATCGCTCCGGCGATGGCGCCCGTGCTGCTGCTCGCGCACACGGTGTCGTCGATCCTGCAGGAACACTTCTTCATTTCACCGGCCTGGATGTATGGCGCCGAACTGCTGGCGTTCACTCTGGTGGCGGCCTACCTCATCGCCCTGCTGCCGCGCCTCAAGGCGGGCATGGCGCTTGCGATCTCCGGCGGCGTGTTCATCGCCTTCATGGTGCTGCATTTCGCGCTCATGATGTCGGCGGGTATGTGGATGCAGCTCATGCTGCCCGCGACCCTGCTGCTGCTTGGCCACGGCGCGCTGGTATCCAAGCGCTTCATCGTCACCGAGCGTGCCAAGGTGAAGTCCGACGAAAATTCCGCCGAATCGAACCGAATGCTCGGCCTCGCCTACCAGGGCCAGGGGCTGCTCGACCAGGCCTGGGACAAATACCGCCAGGTGCCGCTGTCCGAGGCGGTGATGGACAACCTGTACAACCTCGCGCTCGATTTCGAGCGCAAGCGCCAGTTCAACAAGGCCGAGTCGGTGTTCCGCCACATGGCGGAGCTGAATCCGAAGTTCCGCGATCTGGAGCAGCGCCTGTCGCGGGCCAAGGCGCTGTCCGAGACGGTGATGCTCGGCGGGGCTTCGGGCGGCGGCCGCACCAACACGTCGATCCTCGGTTCGGGCGATACGGTGGAGAAGCCGATGCTCGGGCGCTACCAGGTCGAAAAGGAACTGGGCAAGGGCGCGATGGGGGTGGTCTACCTCGGCAAGGACCCGAAGATCGGGCGCGTGGTGGCGATCAAGACCATGGCGCTGTCGCAGGAATTCGAGGCGGACGAACTGACCGAGGTGAAAGAGCGTTTCTTCCGCGAGGCCGAGACCGCGGGGCGCCTGTCGCACCCGAATATCGTCACCATCTACGACGCCGGCGAAGAGCATGACCTGTGCTTCATCGCCATGGAGCTGCTCAAGGGCGGCGATCTGGTGCCCTACAGCAAGGCGGGCGCCCTCCTCGAGACCGGCAAGGTGGTGTCCATCGTGGCGCGGGCCGCGGAGGCGCTCGGCTACGCGCACACGCAGGGGGTGGTGCATCGCGACGTGAAGCCCGCGAATATCATGTACCACCCGGAAACCGATACACTGAAAGTCACGGACTTCGGCATCGCGCGCCTGACGGACTCTTCCAAGACGAAGACCGGCATGGTGCTCGGAACGCCGTCGTTCATGTCGCCGGAACAGCTTGCCGGCAAGAAGATCGAGGGGCGGAGCGACCTTTTTTCGCTTGCCGTCAGCCTTTATCAGCTGCTTTCGGGCAAGCTTCCGTTTGAAGGGGAGTCCATGGCGCAGTTGATGTTCAAGATCGCGAGCGAGCCGCCGACCGATATCCTTTCGGTCAATGCGTCGGTGCCGGCCGGCCTGGCCGCGTTCCTGGAGCGCGCGCTGGCCAAGAATCCCGACGACCGCTACCAGTCCGGGGCCGAGTTCGCCGCGGCCCTGCGCGCGGCCGCGAATGAGGCGCCGGCGGTTGCGGGGGCGGGCGGCGTGGACATAGAGCTCTGAGCGGAATAATGAACTACAGCCAGATTCTTGAAGTTGCCAGCTGCACCGATCCGGGGATGGTCCGTTCGCACAACGAGGACTCCATCGCATCCGATCCGGCGAACGGGCTGGTGGTGCTTGCCGACGGCATGGGCGGCTATAACGCGGGCGAGGTCGCCAGCGGCATGGCGACCACGGTGATCACCACCGAGATCCAGCAGCTGCTCACCAAGGTGCAGCCGTTCCAGATCGACGAAGAGACCAAGCAGACCGTGGCCGGGCGCATGATCCGGGACCAGGTCCTGAAGGCGAATACCTCGATCTACCAGGCGGCGCAGAGCCAGCCCCAGTATGCGGGGATGGGCACGACGCTCGTGGTGTGCCTGTTCTACGACAACAAGATGACCGTCGGGCACCTGGGCGATTCGCGCCTTTACATGCTGCGCGAGGGAAAGTTTTCCCAGGTGACGCGCGACCATTTGCTGCTGCAGGAGCAGATCGACAGCGGCATCATTACCGCCGAGCAGGCGAAGCACGCCCAGCACAAGAACCTGGTGACCAAGGCGCTCGGCATCGACCCCTCGGTGGAACCCGAAGTCAAGGAATACGCCACCAAGCCGGGCGACGTTTACCTGCTCTGTTCCGATGGCCTGTGCGACATGGTGGACGACGACGACATGGGGATGACGTTGCAGGCCCTGGGAGGCAACCTGAAGCTAGCCGCCCAGCAGCTGGTGCAGATGGCCAACGACAACGGGGGCAAAGACAACGTATCGGTTATACTCGTGCGCGTCCTGCGGGAATACCCCGCTCCGCGCGGCGTGATGGGCAAAGTTTTTGCCTGGTTAAAATAACGTCAGGGACCGGCGATGGCGAAACTGATACTCAGCATGGATGGCCTGGTGCTCAAGGAGATTCCACTCTCCAAGGAGCGCACTACGATCGGCCGCAAGGCGCACAACGACATCCAGATCGACAATCTGGCGGTCAGCGGCGAGCACGCGGTCATCGTCACTATCCTGAACGATTCGTTCATGGAAGACCTCGGCAGCACCAACGGCACCCTGGTCAACGGCAACCCTGTCAAGAAGCACTTCCTGCAGAACAACGACGTCATCGAACTCGGCAAGTACAAGCTGAAGTTCATCCAGGAGGCGGGTGCCCAGCCGGCCGCCGCCGCCGCCGATTTCGAGAAGACAATGGTGCTGCGCCCCTCCGCCATGAAGGCTGCCGCCGAGCAGGCGAAGGCAGCGGGCGTCAGCGGCGCCGCGGCTGCCCAGGCGCAGCGCCAGGCGGCGCTGCAGGCCGTCGGCACAGCGGCTCAGGTCGCCGGGACTTCCGAGAAGCCTGCGGCCCCGGCCGCACCGGCACCCGCCGCGGCTCCTGCGGCTGCCCCGGCGGCAGCGCCGAAGCAGCCCCTCGGTGCGATCCAGCTCCTGTCGGGCGGCAATGCCGGCAAGGAACTCGAACTGGCCAAGCCGCTGACGACGCTGGGCAAGCCCGGCGTGCAGGTCGCCGTCCTGACGCGGCGCCCGCAGGGATACTTCATCACGCACGTGGAAGGCGCGCAGCGCCCGACCGTGAACGGCCAGCCGATCGGTTCCGCGCCGCATGCGCTGAAAGACCACGACCTGGTCGAGATCGCCGGCATCAAGATGGAGTTTTTCCTCAAGAGCTGATGGTTGCGGCTGGCCTCCCCGGCCCGGCCCTATCGCCGGAGGATTAGGTGAAGCAGCACCTCGTTCGGATCGTCCTCGGCCTGGCGATCACCGCCTTCTTCATCGGCCACGCCGCACGCATCTACGAAGTCGGGTTCATCCACCAGCTCGACAACATCATCTACGACGCGCGGCTGAAGCTGACGATGCCCGGCAAGGGCGATTCGCGCATCGTCATCCTGGACATCGACGAGAAAAGCCTGGGCGAGATCGGGCGCTGGCCCTGGAGCCGCAACGTGATGGCGCGGCTGATGGACCGCCTGTTCGACAAATACGGCGTTGCGATCGTCGGATTCGACGTGGTCTGGGCCGAGCGCGACACCAGTTCGGGCATGGAGGTGCTGGATGCATTGGCGCAAAAGGAACTGAAGGACGCGGCTGCATTCCAGTCGGCGTACCAGCAGCTGCGGGCGGGGCTGGATTTCGACGGCATGTTTGCGGCCAGCATCAAGAATCGCCCGGTGGTGCTTGGCTACTACTTCAATGGCGACGAGAAGTCGGTCAAGGTAAATGCCATTCCCCCTCCGGTGCTTCCCAAGGGCACGTTCACCGGACGTAACATCGCGTTCGCGCGCTGGAACGGCCATACCGGCAATCTTCCGATCTACCTGAGCAACGCCGCGGCCGCGGGACACTTCAATCCGCGCGTGGACGACGATGGCGTCTCGCGGCGGGTGCCGATCATCCTGGAGTACGAGGGCGCCTACTACGAGCCGCTTTCACTCGCGATGCTGCGCACGCTGATCAAGATCCAAAGGGGCGCGTTCCCTGCGGTCGAGCCCGTCTATCCGCCCGAGCAGGTGCTGACGAAAAAGTATGGCGGCATGGAGTGGGTCAAGGTGGGTCCGTTCACCATTCCCGTGGACAACGAAGCCACTGCGCTGATTCCATACCACGGGCCGAAGGGCACGTTTTCCTACTTCTCCATTGCGGACATCCTGAATGACCGCATCAAGCCCGAGGCGTTGAAGGACAAGATCGCGATCGTGGGCACGACCGCGCCGGGACTGCAGGACCTGCGCTCGACGCCGGTGGACGGCGTCTATCCAGGGGTGGAGATACACGCCAACATGGTTGCCGGGATGCTGGCGCACAACCTCAAGCAGAAGCCGGCGTACATGCTGGGCGCGGAAGTCCTGTTGCTGCTATTGGGCGGCGTGGCGCTCTCGTTCCTGGTCCCGATGCTTTCGGCGCTGTGGGCGACCATAGCAGCAGCGGCCGGGCTGGCGCTCGTCACCGGGTTCAACTTCACCATCTGGTCGAATGCGGACATGGTCGTGCCGCTGGCAGCGTCGATGCTGATGACGGCGTTTATCTACACGATGAACATGGCGTACGGCTATTTCATCGAGTCGCGCTCCAAGCGCAAGTTCACGGAGCTGTTTGGCCAGTACGTGCCGCCTGAACTGGTCGACAAGATGGCGTCGGACCCGGAGAAGTACACCATGGTGCCGAAGGCGGCCGAATTGACGATCCTGTTCTCCGACGTGCGTGGTTTCACCGGCATCTCGGAAGCGCTGAAGCCCGAGGAATTGCGCGAATACATCAACCAGTACCTCACCGACATGAGCGGGATCATCCGCTCGAAGTACAACGGGACTCTAGACAAGTACATCGGCGACGCGATCATGGCATTCTGGGGTGCTCCGGTGGAAGATTCGCAGCACGCGCGCAATGGCGTGCTCGCGGGCCTGGCGATGCAGAAGGAGTGCGAAGTGCTGAATGCGAAGTTCGTGGCGCGCGGCTGGCCGGCGCTCAGGATCGGCGTTGGGCTTAATTCGGGCAGCGTCCGCGTGGGCGACATGGGTTCGCAGGTGCGGCGAGCCTATACCGTCATGGGCGACGCGGTAAACGTCGCCTCGCGGCTCGAAGGGCGTACCAAGTACTACGGTGTGGGCATCCTGGTCGGCGAAGCAACGCGCAACGCGGTCAAGGACGTGATTTTCAGGGAAGTCGACCGGATCAAGGTCAAGGGCAAGGACGAGGCGGTGACGATCTACGAGCCGGTCGCATTGGAAGCGGAAGCCGACAAGCAGGTTCACGATGAGCTCAAGCTCTGGAACCAGACCCTGCGCGCCTACCGGGCGCAGCAGTGGGACCAGGTCGAAGTGAATCTGATCAATTTGCAGCGCATGTTCCCGGGGCGCGAGCTGTACGCGCTATACGCGGACAACGTCGCCAGGTTTCGCCGTTCGCCGCCGCCCGCCGGCTGGGACGGCGTTACCGTGTTCGCCGAGAAATAGGGAAGGCCGCGATGCGCCTGCGCGTGCTCGGCTGTTCGGGAGGCATCGGCGGGCGCCATCTGCGGACGACATCGTTCCTCGTCGACAACGATGTATTGATCGATGCGGGCTCCGGCGTTGGCGACCTGTCGCTTGCCGAGCTCACCCGGATCGACCATGTCTTCGTCACGCACTCGCACCTCGACCACGTCACCTCGATCCCGTTCCTGGTGGATACCGTCGGCGGCATGCGCGAGCGGCCCCTCACCGTGCACGCGACCGCACCCACGATCGAGATTCTGCGGAATCACCTCTTCAACTGGGCGATCTGGCCGGACTTCACCGAGATCCCGACGGCGGCGGCGCCCTTCATGCGGTACGAGGAGGTCGACCTGGGCCGCACCGTGACCATCGCCGGCAGGAAGTTCACGCCGCTGCCGGCCGTGCACACCGTGCCCGCAGTCGGCTATCACCTCGACAGCGGCACCGCGAGCCTGGTCTTTTCCGGCGATACCGGGCCGAATGACGAACTCTGGGGGATCGTCAACCGCATCCCGGCCCTGAAGATCCTGATCGTCGAGACCGCGTTTTCCAACAAGGAGCGCCAGCTGGCGGAGGTTTCCAAGCACCTGTGCCCGTCGATGCTCGCAGAGGAGCTTGCCAAGCTCGACCTCGATCCCGAGGTCTGGATCACGCACCTCAAGCCCGGCGAGATCGAGTTGACCATGCAGGAGATCGAGGACGGCGCGCGCCGCCATCGGCCGCGCATGCTGCAAAACGGGCAGGTATTCGAGTTCTGAATTCGTGAGCACCCAGGCACGATCGCCTGCCCAACGCGCTTCACCCGAGCAGCTTTCGGCATTGGCGCCGCTTGGCGCCATGTCCGCCGAGCGCCTCAGGGAGGTCGCTGACCTGGCTCTGGTCGAGAGCGCGGCGCGAGGCAGCGACCCCTTGGCCGCGCACACGAGCGCGGCGCATTCGGTGTTCCTGCTGCGAGGCGAAATTCTGCTCATGTTCGAAGGCGGAGGCACGCTGGTGGTGGTCGGCGGCATGGGCGATGGCCGCCATCCGCTGAACCGGCGCGCGGCGAAGATCTCGCGCACCAGGGCGATCAGCGACGTGGAGCTGCTGATCGTGGAGGACGAGGCCCTGGACATCATCGTCACCTTCGATCAGGTGGCTTCGGGCGACGCCGCCTCCGGCAGCGCGATGGCGGAGGCCGTGCGCAGCGGCGCCGGACTCGTCTCGGGCATATTTTCGCTGGCCAACCTGCGGCATGGCGTGTTTGCCGCGCTGCCCGCCGCGCGCCTGCAGGAAATGTTCGCGCGCTTCGAGCGGGTCAGCGCGAGGCGCGGAGATGTAATCATCCGCGAAGGCGAGGAAGGCGATTACTACTACATCGTCGAAACCGGTCGCTGCCAGGTGGAGCGGACCGTTGGAGGCGTCAGCGTTGCGCTGGCCGAATTGAAAAGCGGCGATTCCTTCGGCGAGGAAGCGCTCGCCTCGGAGGCGCGGCGCAATGCGACCGTGAGCATGGCGAGCGATGGCCGGCTGCTTCGCCTGGGCTCGCGCGATTTCCGCGACATCCTGGGCGAGCCGCTGCTGCGGCGCGTCGGGTACGAGGAAGGGCTGCAGCGGGTCCAGGGCGGCGCCGCCTGGCTGGATGTCCGCTATCCGTCGGAGTATCGCTGCGATCGCCTGCCCGGGGCCCTGAACGTGCCGCTGAACGAAGTGCGCAACAGTTTCGCGGCGCTCGATCCGGACCGGGAATATGTGATTTATTGCCAGAGCGGCCGGCGCAGTTCGGCCGCCGCCTTCCTGTTTGCCCAGCGGGGCTTCACGGTGAGCCTTCTGCAAGGCGGCCTGTGGGCTGCCGGACGGGGCCGGCAGGGGTCTTAACCGCGGAAAAGCCTGATAAGAATCATAGAGGTGGGTGTAGAATGGCTTTCAACCCGGGGCTACGATAGCTTACCCATGTTCGGGAGAATCACATGAGCGCGGTACTCAAGGATCCGTCGTCGACGCAGACGGACGTCAACATCAAGTTGGCGTTCCAGAAGCAGTTGCAGCTGGTCACGAACAAGATCCACGCCACCAGCAACATTGACGAGATCATGCTGGAGGTAAGCTCCGACATCTGCCAGCTGTTCAATGCCGACCGCCTGACGATCTACTCGCTGGGCGAGGACAAGCAATCCATCGTCTCCAAGGTCAAGACCGGGCTGAACTCGTTCAAGGACCTGAAGCTGCCGATCGCCGAGCATTCGATCGCGGGCTATGTCGCGCTGTCGCGCAAGCTGGCCAACATCAAGGACGTCTACGACGAGGTGGAGCTGAAGGCGATCAACCCGAACCTGCGTTTCCTGCAGGAGGTCGACAAGCGCACCGGCTACCGCACCAAGCAGCAGCTGGTGGCGCCGATCGTCGAGCAGGGCGGCGCCGAGCTGATCGGCGTGATCCAGATCATCAACAACAAGGCGGGCGCGCCGTTCGGGCCGCTCACCGAGGAGGGCGTGAACGAGCTGGCGCAGACGCTCGCGATCGCGTTCAAGCAGCGGCAGAAGCCGCAGATGGTCAAGACGAAGTACGACTATCTGATCTCGGATGCCATCCTGTCGGCCGGTGAGTTCGAGCTGGCCTCGCGCCAGGCGCGCAAGAAGGCGATCGACATCGAAGCGGTGCTCACCGACGAGTTTCAGGTCAAGATTCCCGCGATCGGCGCGGCGCTGTCGAAGTTCTTCGGCGTGCCTTATGAGCCGTTCAAGCAGGACCGCGTGAAGCCGATGGACCTGCTGAAGAACCTGAAGCGCGAGTATGTCGAGGCGAACCAGTGGCTGCCTATCGACGAGGGCAAGGAAGGCCTGGTCGTGCTGTGCCTGGACCCGGAGCGCATCAAGAGTTCGCGCATCGCCTCGAACGTGTTTCCGAAATCCAAGCTCATCTACAAGGTCGCGACGCAGAAGGATTTCAAGGATACGGTCAATCACTTCTATGGCGCAGAAGCGGCCGACAGCGGTGATGTCGGCGACATGCTCGCGAGCCTTGGCGACGACGAGGCCGATGGGGCGGCGCTTGAGGGTTCTGCGTCGGACGATGTCTCCGCCGCCGCGGACAATGAGCTGGTGAAGCTGGTCAACAAGATCATCATCGACGCCTACAACCTGGGCGTCTCTGACATCCACATCGAACCGTATCCGGGCAAGGCCAAGACCGAAATCCGGTTCCGCAAGGACGGCGACCTGCAGGCCTACATCGAGGTGCCCGCTAGCTACCGCTCCGCACTCGTCGCGCGCCTGAAGATCATGTGCGACCTGGATATTTCCGAGAAGCGCAAGCCCCAGGACGGCAAGATCAAGTTCAAGAAATTCGGCCCCCTCGACATCGAACTGCGGGTAGCCACCATTCCGACTGCGGGGAACGTCGAAGACGTGGTGATGCGGATCCTCGCCGCTGGTGAGCCGATCCCGCTCGAGAAGATGGGCTTTACGGCGCACAATCTCGCGGAACTGCAGAAGGCGGTCGGCAAGCCCTACGGCCTGTTCTTCGTCTGCGGCCCGACCGGCTCGGGCAAGACCACCACGCTGCATTCCGTGCTCAAGTACCTGAACACGCCGGATACCAAGATCTGGACCGCGGAGGACCCGGTCGAGATCACGCAGAAGGGCCTGCGCCAGGTGCAGGTGAACAAGAAGGCGGGCCTGGATTTCGCGGTGGTGATGAAGGCGTTCCTGCGCGCGGACCCGGACATCATCATGGTCGGCGAGATGCGCGATAAGGAGACGACCGGCACCGGCATCGAGGCCTCGCTCACGGGCCACCTGGTATTCGCCACGCTGCACACCAACTCGGCGCCGGAGTCGATCATCCGCCTGCTCGACATGGGCATGGACCCGTTCAACTTCTCCGATGCGCTGCTCGGCATCCTGGCGCAGCGGCTTGCGAAGCGCATGTGCAGCTGCAAGCAGGCGTACAACCCTGAAGGCGCGGAAATCAAGGCCTTCCTGCAGGAATACTGCGACGAGTTGCAGAACACTTCCACGTTCAAGAAGGACCCGAAATCGGCGATGGAGAATGTCTATCGCGAGTGGGTCAAGACCTATGGCAACGAAAAGGGCCAATTGACCTTCTACAAGCCGGTCGGATGCGACAAGTGCGGCGGCGGCGGCTACAAAGGCCGCTGCGGCCTGCACGAATTGCTGATCGCAACCGATCCGCTGAAGAAGCTGATCGCCGAGAAAGCGCGCGTTTCGGAGTTGATCGCGACGGCTCTGGAAGAGGGCATGCGTACCCTGAAGCAGGACGGGATGGAGAAGTGCCTGTCGGGCATGACCGGAATCAAGGAAGTGCGCTCGGTCTGCATTAAGTGATCGCGGGGCCAGGGAGCCCATGAGCGGTTCGCCAGTCGAGACAACCCAGGGCCTGCGCCTGCTGGCCGCAGCAGAGGCAGGCGAAGACCTCGGCCTGCGCCTGGAGCAGCTGAACGCCATTGGTGCGTCGCTATCGGCCGAACGCGACATCAACCGGCTCCTTGAGAGCATTCTCACCGCCGCCAAGACGATCACGCGCGCCGACGGCGGCACGCTGTACCGCGTCACCGAGGAAAGGACGCTGCGCTTCGAGATCGTACGCACGACCTCGCTCTCGTACTACCTGGGCGGGACCACTGGCACGCCGGTACCTTTTTATCCAATCCATCTCATGGGCAAGGACGGCAAGCCGAATCACGGCATGGTCGCGGCTTATGCGGCGCTGACGGGAAAGACGGTCAACATTCCCGACGCGTACACCGCCGAGGGCTTCGATTTTTCGGGCACGCGCAATTTCGACAAGAAGACCGGCTACCGCTCGAAGTCGTTCCTGACGGTGCCGATGAAGAACCACGAGAACGAAATCATCGGCGTGCTGCAGTTGATCAACGCTTCGGATCCCGGCACCGGCGAGATCGTGCCGTTTTCGCCGTCGGATCAAAGGCTTGCGGAGTCACTATCGTCGCAAGCCGCAGTGGCCCTGACCAACCGGATGCTGATCATCCAGCTGGAGGAATTGTTCGAATCGTTCATCAACCTGATGAACACGGCCATCGACGAGAAGTCGCCGTACACCGGCGGCCACTGCCAGCGCGTGCCGCAGCTGACGATGATGCTGGCCGAGGCGGTGAACGAAATGGGCGAGGGCCCGCTCGCGGCGTTCAGCATGAGCGACAAGGATCGCTACGAGCTGAAGATCGCCGGCCTGCTGCACGACTGCGGCAAGGTGACCACACCGGTGCACGTGGTGGACAAGGCGACCAAGCTCGAGTCCATCTACGACCGCATCCACCTTGTCGACACTCGCTTCGAGGTCCTCAAGCGGGATGCGAAAATCGAGCTGCTGAAGGAAAAAGCGCTGCTCGTCGCGCAAGGTGCGCTCCGCGCGGAGCAAGACGCGGCCGATGCGCGCCATCGGGAACGCATCCGGCGGCTCGATGAAGACCGGGCGTTCCTGCGCGCCTGCAACATCGGCGGCGAGGCGATGCGTGAGGCCGACCAGGAGCGCGTCAAGGCGATCGCCAGGTATCGCTGGACCGACATCTCCGGCCATGAGGCAAACTTCCTCTCCGAGGACGAACTGAAGAATCTGACCATCCGCGCCGGGACGCTGACCGGGGATGAGCGCCAGATCATCAACCACCACATCGTCGCCACGATCAAAATGCTGGAGGCGCTGCCCTGGCCCAAGCACCTGAAGAACGTGCCGGAATACGCCGGCGGTCACCACGAGCGCATGGACGGCAAGGGCTATCCGAAGGGCCTCACGCGCGAGCAGATGTCGGTGCAGGCCCGCGTCATGGGCATCGCCGACATCTTCGAGGCGCTGACCGCCAAGGACCGACCTTACAAGAAGGGCAAGACGCTGTCGGAATCGCTGCAGATCCTGGGCAAGATGCGGCTTGGCGGCCACGTCGATCCGGACCTGTTCGACGTCTTCGTCCGCAAGAAGGTCTACCAGCGCTACGCCGAGCTGTTCCTGGACAAAGAGCAGATCGACGAGGTCGACGAGTCCAGGATCCCCGGCTATTCGCCCTGAATGGACCTGAATGTCGCGGCGCCGGTCAACAGCCTGGGGTACGGTGTCGTGGGACTCAACCTCATCCTCGGACTCGAGCGGCTCGGCAGTTCCGTCGCGCTCTGGCCCATCGGCGAAATCGAGGCGCCCGAGGAGCATCACGACGTGCTGCGCCGGACGCTGGACCGGCGGCAGACCTACAACCCGCGCGCACCTTCGTTAAGGCTGTCGCAGCAGGTCGACCTCGCTCAGCATGTCGGCAAGGGGCTGCACTGCGCCCTGCCGATTTTCGAACTGGACCGCTTCGATCCGGTCGAGCGCCACCACCTGTCTTCGCAGGACCGGCTCATCGTGCCATCGCGCTGGGCCATGCGGGTCCTTGCCGACAACGGGATCCCCGAAGAGCGGATTCGCGTCGCGCCGCTTGGCGTCGACCGGGAGATATTCCGCTTCGTCGACCGTGTGGAACCGGGCGCGACCATGTTCCTGAACGTGGGGAAATGGGAAGTTCGAAAGGGACACGACGTGCTGATCGAGGCCTTCTGCAAGGCCTTCACGAGGACGGACGACGTGAGGCTCGTACTGGTTGCGCACAATCCCTTCTACTCGGCGGACGAGTCCCGGCAGTGGGTCGACATTTATCGTAGTTCGCCGCTGGCGGAGAAGATCCAGGTCGTGGAGGAGCGGCTGCCGAGCCAGCGCGAAGTCGCGAAGGTCATGGCGAGCGCCGATTGCGGGGTCTTTCCGTTCCGCGCCGAGGGTTGGAATATGGACCTGGCGGAGATGATGGCGATGGGAAAGAACGTGATCGCCACCAACTACTCCGCGCCGACCGAATACCTGACGCCGGAGAACGCCCGGCTCATCCGGGTCGACCGGATGGAGGACGCGCACGACGCGAAATGGTTCCACGGCCAGGGGCAATGGGCGCAACTCGGCGACCCCCAGGTCGAGGAGCTGGTGGAGCATCTGCGGGCGGTACATCGCGTCAAGCAGGATGGCGGGTTGCGACCCAATGCTGCAGGTCGCGACACCATGGCGGAGCTGAGCTGGGATCGCACTGCGCAGCGCATCGTCGGCGCCATGTCCTGATCCGGCCCGGAATTCCACGGAGGCCTCAGCGGCCCGACATTCCGATTTTCCTCAACATGCCGATGTTCTGGTTGAGCGACTGCTGGCCGTCGAGGACGTTGCCCTTGGGCGTGGAATACTCGAGGCGAAGATTGTCATCGGTGGATATCCAGCGCGAGGCGGCAGCCTCGTTTGCGGCGAGCAGGCGATCGATGTCACGGGGGCCGAGCAGCAGGTTTCCCGACACCTGCTCGTAGGTCGCGCCCAACTGGCGCAGCAGCGGGACGAAGGCGGAGGTGTTCTCCAGCACGTCGAAATTCTCGCGCGCGGGCACGCGCCGCGCATCGTTCGTCGCGACGATCACGCCCTGGCCGCCAATAAAGTAGAGCCAGACATGGCGGAACTCGGCGTGTGCCGAGCCGATGATGTACAGGATGTCGATCGGCTCGATATGGTGCAGCTGCACCCATTGTTGCAACACGCCGTCCGGGCGCAGCCTGCGCTTGACGAGGTTGTAGAACTCCCGGTTGTAGAGCGACGCGGCGCCGGCAAACCAGATCGAGGAAATTTCCAGGCTGATTAGGTCGTGGGTGCGCTCCTGGAGCAGCAGGAAGTTCCTGCCGTCCGTGATGTGCATCTGCACACCGGGGCGTTTGCTGACGCCGCCGTTGATGTCGGAGAAGTGGGCGTCGGCTAGCCGTACGATGTCGGCGGAGAGATCCACGACTTCGAGCTTAGAGAATCCGGCGTCGTGCAGCGTGCGCGAGGATACTCCCGTGCCGTAGCCGATCACGACGGCGCTTTCGCGGGCCGGCGTGTGAAGCAGCGGCGCGACCGCAATGCCGATCTGGGCCGTCATCTCGCCGCTGTTGTTGCCCTGGAATTTTCCGTTCGTGAGCAGCGTGAGAGATCGCACCCCGCCGGCGAGCTGACGCTCGGCGACCGTGGTCAGGCCACCGTCCACACTCTCCGCGTGGTCGATCACGGTGCCGTACGGCTGCGCACCGAAGTAGACGTTGGCCCCCGACGAAAGCGCCGTGTAGTCGAAGCTGCGTGGCTGAACGGCCAGCAGCACCAATACCCCGGCCGCCGGGATCCAGGCCAGCGGGCGCCGGCGCCAGGGCGAAAAGGCGATGGCGGCGATGCCCAGCACAAGCGACAGGGCGGCGATCGCCTGCAGAGAGCGCAGGGCGCCGAGCACGGGCAACATGAAAAAGCCCGCCACGAGGACGCCCAGGATATTGCCCGCGGTATTCAGGGCGGCGGCGCCGCCGAGGGCGGCGAAGCGGCGCCGCGGGAACGACTGGCCGACGCACTCCATGGCGACCGGGTAGAGCGCGCCGATGAAGAACGCGGCGGGAAACATCGCGAGCCAGCAGACGAGTCCACGCACGAACTCCCGCGCGCCGAAACTCTGCGTAAGCGGGTAGCCGGCAAACGAGGCGAAATAGGCCGGCAGGCTGTCCCACATGAAGACCCCGGCGAGGATCACGCCGGCGAGCCCGAACTCGAGCAGGCCGAGCGCCAGCGGCAGCGAGACCGCCCGAACGAGCAGGCGGCGGCCCGCCTCGGCCCCGGCGCCCAGGCCGAGCAGAAAGGTGAAAAGCATGAGGGAGAAAGCGTAGACGCTGTTGCCCGCGACGACCGCCAGGAGGTGGATGTAGTTGACTTCGAGCGCAAGCGTGACGAACCCGCCGACCGCCAGCAGGGCGGTCGCAAGAACGCCGAGGGTCCGCATTTCCTTCGTCACGACGGAAGGCGCGGCCGGCGCCGCCGTTTCCGCGGGAGCTTCTCCGGCGGCAACCTGGCTCTTCTGCAACCGAAGGGCAAGGAACGCCGCGATCAGATTGGCGGCTGCAGCAAACAGGATGGTCTTGCCGACGCCCAGTCCCGGGATGATGGCATAGCCGGCCATTAGCGCTCCGAATGCCGCGCCCAGCGTATTGGCGCCATATAGAATCGCCACCGAAATGCCCAGCGACCTGGCGCGCTCCCCGAGGAACCGCGCCAGCAGCGGCATGGTCATGCCCATGAGTATCGTCGGCGCTGCCAGCGGCAGTGCGCCGAGGACGACGCGCAGGACCGTCAGAATCTTCGCGTCCGGCGCTAGGCCGGCGGCTGCCGCGACATACATCTCCTGGATGGCAATGAAGATCGCGGGAGTCGCCAGGCAGAACGCGCCGATGCCCAATTCGCAGAGCGCGTAGAGCCGCAGCATGTCCCTGCGGCGTTCGGCCAGCATGCCGCCCACCCAGGCGCCCAACGCCATCCCGCCCATGTAGGTGGCGAGCACAGTATAGGTCGCTGTCGAGGCGCTGCCGAACGTCAGCGCCAGGGCCTTGGAGAAGAGCACCTGGTACACCAGCCCGGCGAACCCGGAGATCAGGAACATCGCGAACGCGAAACGCAGGTCGCGCCGTTGGCCGCTTTCGCGCGCCGCCACGGCAGGGCGCGGCGGGTCTTCGGGCAGGATTGCGACCTGGGGCGGCCATGCCCGGTCGAGATTGGCGAACAGCGCCGCGCTCACGCCGATGGTCGCGATCGTAAGTGCCCAGGTGAGGCCCGGAATGTTCGCAAATGCCGCACCTGCAAACACGACGGCCAGGATCCAGGCGGCCGTGAGCAGGGCCCCGGCGAGCATCGCGTTACGCCGTGCCGGATGGCTCCACGGCAGCGTCCGGGTGCAGATTGCCTGCACCGTCAGCGCCAACGAGACGCCGGCAACCAGGTCGATCAGGTAGTGTTCACCCAAGCCGAGGGTCGCGAGGAACGTCAGGCCGAGGACGATGGCGAAAACGCCGCGTACTACGGGGTGCAGGCTGCGCGCGTTGAACCACAGCAGCAGCGCCAATGCGAAATGCATCGACGGCATGCCGTTGCGGGCGACCGGAGGCGCCCCGGTGGTATGCATCGGATAGTCCGCGGCCGCGCGCATCGCATACGGAAAGCTGTCGCCAAACGCATACTTGGGGCCCGTGATCGGACATGTCAGGTACAGGATCGCGGCGAGCACGCCGCTGACCGTGATGAGCATCAGGACATTCGCCGGCCAACGCAGGCGGCTGCGGACCTGCAGCGCATAGAGCAACGAAAATCCAAAGGGCATCAGCTGGTAGGCCGCAAGCGGCAAGGCCTCGGCCGCGGGATGGGTGCGAAACAGCAGCGCGACAGTTACGCTGGGAGAGAATCCCAGGGACGCATCGATGCGGAAGGCTACGCTGTCGAAAGTCGTCGGATGCAGCGCGCCGGTGAGATAGAGGTACGAAAGAATCGCCGGGCTGAAACACTGGTACAGGACCAGCGCACCTAGGAGCGCAAGATGCTCCTGCCGCAGGCCGCCCGTTCCGCGCCAGCAGCCCGTGAGCAGCATCGCGATGCTCGCCAGCCCGGGCCCGGCGAAGAAAGCGACGAGCAGGTAATAAAATTCCGCCGGCGCCGGCAGGTAAGGCAGCATTGCGATATCGAGTGCGACCCCCACGAGAAGTACACGGCCCACCGGACGCCAGGACGGCGCAAGATAGCCGGTAAGCAGAATGAAGGCATGCAATCCCACGTTGCCCAGGTAGAAAACCCATTCACCCGAAAACAACGTGCTTTTAAGGAGTCCGAGGGAGCCCGGAATGATGCCTGTAATTCCGAGTACTTCGGAGAAGACGACCATCACTAATGTGATGGTCAGCGCGATTCGGTAATCTTTGGTCATCGGATACTGGCCCAGGTCAACCGAAGCTGATGCCGGCGCCGGCGAGTTCCCGCTCGAACTCTGCCAGCCACGCTTTGCATTCCCGTTCCAGGAGGAACGAGGGCAGGTGGCCGTTGTTGGCGACGGGCAGCAGCCATTTTCGGGAATGCTGGAACAGCGGCGTGCCGTCCGGAGAGTGCTGCCAGCGCACGAACTCTTCCAGCATCTGCGGCCGATGCGGGACGACGAAAGGTTTGCGCCCGAGAAGTTCCCACGCAAACCGGTAGGTGGCTGTGTCGCCGTAGCAGCAGCGTTCGTAGTAGAACTCAGGATGCTCGTTCATGTGGTAAGCCAGCATCAGCGGCTCCCAGCATGTCGATTTGTTGACCATCAGCTGGCCGGTCTCGAGTTCCGCGCCCGTCTTCGGCGGCAGGCCGAGGAATTCCCAGGCGAACGGCCGGATGGTCCACTTGTTGGCTTGCTCGAAAAGGAAGTCCGGCCAGAAGATCTGGCCGTGCGCGCGATAGTCGGGATCGTCAAACAGCGGCGCCGGGTCCGCCAGCGCGACGTTGTCCGCGTCGATGGACAGCACTTCCTCGAACGGCGAATGCGCGATCGCGAACGGCTTGTTCTGCCAACCGCCCAGCGCGCGCATTGGATGCTTCTTCAGTACTTCGTGCGAATCGACGAACTCGACGCCATAGCGCTCGAACGGCGGGCGGAAGGCATCGGGCAATTCCGCCGGCCCGAGGTGCCACAGCTGGATCGGCAACGCGCAACCCGCTGCGCGAAGGCTGCGAACGGCGACGTAGCCTGAGATCAGGTAGAACGCGCCCGCCGAGATGACGATGCCGCGCCCTCGGAAGGTTCCGGGATTGCATGGCGGACTACGGAGGTGCTCGTCAAGCAAATCCCTGGAGTAGGCCATGGCGCGAAGGGAGTTTTCTGCACAAAGGATACCGAAGTGCGAATTTTGCTACAGTTCGAGGAATGAGTCGCGATGTGTTTTCGTTGTCGGATCTGGAGCGGGCGCTTCGACAGGATCCAGCGAACCACGAAGCCGCGAATAGTCTCGGCAACGCATACAAGGCTGCTGGCGATCTGGAGAAAGCCGCCGATTGCTATCGGCGTTCCCTGAGTCTCGCGCCAGGCCACCAGCCAGCGCTCTATAACCTCGGCCTGCTGCTGCACGAACTGAACCAGCTCGACGAGGCAGAGGCGCTTTTCCGGCGAGCCCACGAAATCGTGCCGGGCGATGCCGATGTCCTGATTCACCTGGGAGTGATCCTGTGCAAGCGGTCGCGATTCATGGACGGTGCGGACATGTTCCTTGCCGCGCTGCGCTGCGCTCCGGAGGATTCCAGGCTCTGGCTCTGGCTGGGAAGAGCATGTCACGAGATTCCCGGGCAGATCGAGGAGTCGATTCGGAGCCTGCGCAACTGCATTGCGCTGGCACCGGAATCCGCCGACGCGCACTGCGAACTCGGGGTGGCGTGCCGGAAACTCGGCGACGTGCGGCAGGCGGCCGAGTCTTTCGGCAAGGCGCTTGCCTTGCAGCCGGACTCGATCGACGCGCTCAGCGGCCTGGGAGACATACTCCAGGACGAGGGAAGGCTCGACGACGCGATCGCGCACTACAGGGCGGCGATCCGGTCCTGGCCGGATTCCGCCATGTTCCATAGCGCGCTGGGCTGCGCGCTGGCGCGCAAGGATCTGCTTGCCGAGGCCGCCGATTGCCTGCGCAAGGCGATCGGCCTGCAGGCGGACTTTGCCGATGCGATTCACAACCTGGGCATAGTCCGTGGCCTGCAGGGTGCGCGCGATGAGGCATTGCGCTGTTCCGAAGAAGCGCTGAGGCTGAAGCCCGGAGACGCGAGCATTCTGGAAGTCATCCTGTTCGAGAAGCAGCACATGTGCGACTGGTCCGGTTTCGAAGAATTGAGCAGGCTGCAGCGGCGCCGCGCAGCCGAGCGCCTGGCGCGGCCCTCCAGCCCGTTCAGCCTGCTCGCGATCCCCTCGACACGCGCCGAGCAGCTTCAGGCTGCGCGGAGTTTCGCGCAGTTCCAGCTTCGCGCGGTGGCGCGCGACCAGATGAAGTTCGATTTCGATCGCCCATCCCGTAGCAGGCTGCGGATCGGGTATCTGTCGTCCGATTTCCATGAACATGCGACTGCCTATCTGATGGCGGAGTTGTTTGAATTGCATGACCGCCACCGCTTCGAAATTCTGGCTTATTCGTATGGGGCGGATGACGGCAGCCCGATGAGAGCGCGCCTGGCGCAGGCATTCGACCGCTTCACGGATATTGGTCCGCTTTCGCATGCCGCCGCTGCCGCCGCGATCCATGCCGACGGAACGGACATCCTGGTTGACCTGAAGGGCTATACGCAGCACGCACGCACCGGAATCGTCGCCTTGAGGCCGGCGCCGGTGCAGGTAAGCTACCTCGGCTATCCGGGGACCATGGGGGCCGAGTTCATCGACTACCTCATCGCCGATCGCTTCGTGGTCCCGGCTGGTCATGCCGCCGAATACAGCGAGCAGCTGGTGCGGCTGCCCGGCAGCTACCAGGTCAACGACCGCAAGCGGCCCATCGCGGCTACCCCGTCGCGCCGCGAACTTGGCCTGCCTGAGAAAGGTTTCGTGTTCTGCTGTTTCAATCAGACTTACAAGATCGTTCCGGAGACGTTCTCGGTGTGGATGCGACTGCTCCAGGCCGTGCCGGGCAGCATCCTGTGGTTGCTCGAGAGCAATCCCTGGGTCGGAGAGAACCTCTCCCGCGAAGCCGGGAACCGCGGCGTCGATCCGCGGCGCCTGGTGTTCGCGCCCAAGCTTCCCCTGGACCGCCACCTCGGCAGGCTGCGGGCCGCAGACCTGTTTCTCGATACGATGTATTGCAACGCGCATACCACCGCGAGCGACGCGCTATGGGCTGGGTTGCCTGTCCTGACCTTGCCTGGAGATACCTTCGCGGCGCGCGTCGCCGGAAGCCTGCTTGGCGCGATCGACATGCCGGAACTGATCGCGGGATCGATAGGTGAGTACGAGAATCTAGCGCTCAGCCTCGCGCGCGAGCCGGCCCGGCTGGCGGCGTTGCGCGACAAGCTGGCCCGCAACAGGGACCGCTCGCCGCTGTTCGACACTCCCGGCTATGTGCGCAATCTCGAGTCCGCTTTCGAGCGGATGTGGCAGCAGTTCCGTTCCGGCCAGAGGCCGCGGGCGATCGACCTGTAACATGCGATGGGAGAGATGACGACATTCATCACCGCAAGAATTGCTGCGCATGAGCCGTGATGGGGTGCTCGTCATCGGCGGAGGCGGGTTCCTTGGCAGGGCGCTGACCGCGGAGCTGGTCGGACGCGGCCGTCGCGTCCATGTGCTGGGCCGGCGAAACGCGGCTGGTCTTCCGCCCCAGGCATCGTTCGACCGCGGAGGGCTCTCGAACGAGGCCGCGCTGCGCCGCTTGCTGCCGGACTGCGCGACCGTGTTCCATCTTGCTTGCGCGACAACGCCATCGGTTTCCGCCGACTTGCCGATGCTGGAGGTGGAAGAGAATATCGCGCCGACGCTGCGGTTCCTTTCGGTGCTGCGGGATTTTCCGGATACACACCTGATTTTCATGTCCTCCGGCGGCGCGCTATACGGAAATATCGGCGCGCGGCCTGCGCGCGAGGATGACGCGCTGAATCCGCTGTCCTTCCATGGTGCGGGCAAGGCCGCGCTGGAGGCGTTTCTGCACGCCCACGCCGCACGCTCGTCGGGTCCATTGACGATACTGCGCACCTCGAATCTCTATGGGCCGGGCCAGCCGGCGCGGGAGGGCTTCGGCATCGTTCGCGCGATGCTCGATCGCGCGCGCACCGATACTCCGCTGGAGATCTGGGGCGACGGCGAAGCGACCCGCGATTTCATCTACATCGATGATGTGGTCGCGGTCTGCCTGCGGTATGCCGAACTTNNAACTGGCGGGTGGCCGGGAAACCTACAACGTCGGCAGCGGAGAGGGCTGCAGCCTCAACCGGTTGCGGTCGATCGTGGAAGTCGCGACTGGACGGCGGCTGCGCGTCAATTACCGCGCGCCGCGCGCCGTGGACGTGCAGCACATTGAACTGGATATCGCGCGCCTGCGCGCCCGGCTCGGGTGGGCGCCCCGGGTTTCCCTGGCAGACGGCGTCGGGATGGCATGGCGATGGCTGGAGGAGGGTGGAGCGGGCGGCGGCCATGCTGCGTGATTTCGTGAGAAACCTCCTCGCCGGCATGGGGCGGGGTGGTACGTCCGGCGATGCGATGCGCGACGCGGGCTTTGCCGCGATGAGGGATGGCCGCCTGGACGAAGCTGTCGACTTGCTCTCCCGGGCGGCGGCCCTCGATTCCGGGAATGCCGAACTTCGCAAGAAGCTCGGCGATGCCCTGCGCCTGTCGTGGCGCATGCAGGAGGCTGTCCAGAGTTACCGGCAGGCGATCGTCCTCGATCCCGGCTACGTCGATGCGCGTAACAACCTTGGCGTGGTGCTGGGCGGACTCGGGTCCAGGGCGGAAGCCATCGAGTGCTTCCAGGCCGCTATCGCGCTCGATCCTGCGCATGCGGAGGCGCATATCAACCTGGGCAACGTATTGCGCGAAGCGGGCCGGTTCGACGAGGCCGTCGCGAGCTATCGAGAGGCGACGCGCGCCAATCCGGGGCATGTGCTGGCCTACAGCAACCTGGCGGAACTCTACCGGGACCTGGGGCGCTTCGAGGACGCGCGCGCCTGCGACGACCGGATCCTCGCGCTCGACCCGAATGACGCCACGCTGATCAAGCGCGCGATCTCGATCCCCGTCGTTGCCGGCTCGAGGGACGAGATAGCCCGGATACGCGACGGCCTGCGGCAGTCGGTGGCCGGGCTCATCGAGCGTGGCGTCCGGCTGCTCGATCCCCTCGAGCAGATCGGACAGACGAGCTTCCTGCTGCCCTACCATGGGGAGAACGACCGGGAATTGCAGTGCCTGCTGGCGAAGCTCTACGAGCAGGCCTGCCCGTCGCTGCGTTACGTGGCACCGCATTGCACGCCCGCGCACCGGATGCCGGCGCGGCGTCGCGTCGGCTTCCTGTCGCGTCATTTCTTCGGCCATTCCGTCGCCGCGTGGTTCTCGGCGCTGATCGATCGGCTGGCAGCGGACGGCGCGGTCGATCCGGTGCTGATCACCGTCGGGCCGGCCGAGTCCGCGGTGCTGCAGCGGGCCTTTCCGTCGGTGCGGGAGCACCTGCAGCTGCCCTACGATCTTCCAGCCGCGCGGGGGATGATCGCCGAGTTGAAGCTGGACATCCTGATGTACACGGATATCGGCATGGAACCACTGAGCTACTTCCTCGCCTTCAGCAGGCTGGCTCCCATCCAGTGCTCGATGTGGGGCCATCCGGTGACCAGCGGGATACCGAACATCGACTACTTCGTCTCCAGCAGCCTGATCGAGCCCGAGGGCGCGGCCGCGCACTATAGCGAGACGCTGATTTCGCTCGACGCCCTGCCTGCGTACATCGAGCGTCCGGCGCTGCCCGTGTCTCCAAAGAGCCGGGCGGCGCTCGGATTGCCGCAAGACAGGCATCTCTACGCCTGCCCGACGATGCTGCAGAAGCTGCACCCCGATTTCGACCTTGCGATCGCGGGAATCCTCCGTCGCGATCCCGTGGCGGAAATACTCCTGTTCAGAGACTCCCGCTTTGCGCACTGGCACGAGAAGGTGCTGGAGCGCCTGACCGCCAGCATCCCGGACGTCGTTCATCGCGTGCGGTTCCTGCCCTGGCTTTCGCCGGACGACCTGATGAGTGTGCTCATGGCGGCGGATGTCGTCCTGGACACCTTTCACTTCGGCGCCGCGACGACCACTTTCCTCGTCCTGGCGACGGGGACCCCGATCGTGACGCTGCCCGCGGCCTACGCCCGGGGCCGCGCGACACTTGGCCTTTATCGCAAGATCGGGGTGATGGACTGCGTCGCCTCGACGCCGGAGGAATACGTCGATCTGGCGGTGAGAATCGCCGCCGACAAGGAGTGCCGGAATCGCCTGCGGGCGCGCATCCTTGAGCGTTGCGGGACGCTGTATCGCGATGCCGATCTGGTTTCGCAGATGACGGCGATGCTGCTGCGCCTGGATAGGAAGGGCTAGCCACCCATGATCTGGCCTTTCAAGCGAGCGGCCGGTGCGCCGGCGCAAGCCGCGCACGCCGAGGCGCAGAAGCTCGCGGTGCGTGCCCAGGATTGCCAGGCGCGCGGCGACATTGAAGGCGCTGTCGAAGGCTACGAGGCGTCGCTCGGCCTCGATCCCGGCCGCGCCCAGGTGCACAACAACCTCGGCAACCTCTATCGCAGCCTGGGCCGGCTGGAGGATGCCGAAGCGTCCTTTCGCCTGGCGATCCGGGCCGACGCAGGGCTGGCCGAAGGTCCGCTGAACCTGGCCATGCTGCTCGCACAGACCGGCCGGGCGAGCGAGGCCATCGCGCATTGCCAGAAGGCGCTCGCGCTGCGGCCGGTGTTTCCCGAGGCAAGCCTGAGTCTCGGCTTTCTGCTGGAGCAGGAAGGCGACCTGGACGTCGCGATGCAATGCTATGGCGACGCCGTTGCCGCGCGTCCGGACTATGCCGAGGCCCATTTCAGCCTTGCCCTGCAGCAGTTGCTGCGCGGCAACTTCGCGAACGGCTGGCGCGAATATGAATGGCGCATGCGGCTGCCGGGCCATGAGGGCGCCTGGTCGCCCGGCGGCCGCGCCGCCTGGGATGGCGCGCCGCTGGAAGGCCGCACGATCCTGCTCTATGCCGAACAGGGATTCGGCGACGTCATTCAATTCGCGCGCTACGTGCCGCTGGTTGCCGAACGGGGCGGCAGAGTCATCCTGAGCTGCCAGCCCAAGCTGAAAAGCCTGCTCGCGACCGTGCCGGGCGTTTCGGCCGTGCTGGCGACGGGAGAGGCGCTTCCTCCGTTCGATGTCAGTTGTCCGCTCCTGAGCCTGCCCCGGATCTTTGGAACGACCCTCGAGACAGTTCCTTCGCAAGTGCCCTACCTTCGGCCCCCCGTCGATCGGGTGCAGCATTGGAAAGCGCGAATTGCGCAGGACCCCGGCGCAGTGAAAGTCGGGTTGTACTGGGCTACCGAGACCAAGAACATCCTTTCCCCGCTGCGCACGCTGACGCTGGACATGCTGGCGCCCCTCGCGGGCGTCTCCGGCGTCACTTTCTACAGCCTGCAGAGGGGCAAAGCCGCGAGCCAGGCGACGCATCCGCCGCCGGGGATGCGTCTGGTCGATCTGTCCGCGGAGCTGGGCGACTTCGCCGACGACGCCGCGCTGATGTCGAATCTCGACCTGATCGTCTCCATCAACACGGCAACGGCGCATCTTGCCGGCGCGCTGGGCCGTCGGGCCTGGACCCTGATGCAGTTTCCGCCCGACTGGCGCTGGCTGCTCGGCCGGGACGACAGTCCCTGGTACCCGACGATGCGGCTGTTCCGGAGGGGGCAGACGGAATCCTGGGAGCAGGTCGTCCAGCGCGTCGGCCAGGCCGTCCGCCAACTCACATGAGCTGGTTCTCGAAGGGCGGTCCCGGCGCGCGGCAGGATGACGCGAACGTCGAGGCGATGCTGCGCCGTGGGTTCGAATACCAGGACAGCGGCGAATTTGCCAAAGCCGAGGAATGTTTCCGCCAGATACTCTCGCAGATGCCCGAGCATGCCGCCACGCGCCGCCAACTCGCCAACCTCCTGGCCTTCCGTGCCTTTGCCCTTCAGGAGCGAGGCGAGCTTCCCGCTGCAATCGAGGGCTATGAGGAATCACTCGCGCTCGATTTTGCGCAGGCGCGGGTTCACAACAACCTCGGCAACGCCTACAAGAGCCTGGGCAGGGCGGAAGAGGCCATCGCCGCCTATCGCGAGGCGATTGCGGTCGACGCCGGCCAGGCCGAGGCGCACAAGAACCTGGGAACCGCCCTGGTCGAGAAGGGGGAACGCGGGCTGGCGATCGCGCACTACCGCGCCGCAGTCGAATCGATGCCTTCCTACGCCGAGGCCAGCCACAGCCTCGGCGTCCTTCTGGAGCAGGAGGGCGACCCCGCCGGCGCCCTTGAGTGCTACCGGGCTGCGATCGCCAGCAATCCGGACTATGCCGAGGCGCATTGGAACTTCGCGCTCCAGTCGCTGCTGCTGGGCGAGTTCGGGCCTGGATGGAGAGCGTACGAGTGGCGAACGCGCTTGCCCAATCTTGAGCGGCCCTGGCCGTATGCCGACCGGGACCACTGGGACGGCGAGCCGCTCGAGGGAAAAGTCATCCTTCTCCATGCCGAGCAGGGATTCGGCGACGCCATCCAGTTCGTGCGCTACGCGCCGTTGGTCGCCGCACGGGGGGGCAGGGTCATCGTCAGCTGCCAGCCCAAGCTGAAAGCGCTCCTTCAATGCGTGCAGGGAGTCTCTGCTGTCCTGATCGAGGGGGAGCCGCCGCCGTTCGATGTCTGTGCCTCGCTGATGAGCCTGCCGCGAATATTCGAGACCACGCTTAAGACCATACCGGCTCCGATACCCTATATTCGCCCCGACCCTGAGAAAGCGCGACATTGGAAGGGCAGGCTCGCCGCACACGGCGCGCCCTTGAAGGTGGGCCTGTTCTGGGCGACCGACGCAAAAAGCACGCTCTCGCCCCTGAAGTCGCTCACGCTCGACATGCTTGCGCCATTGGGCGGCGATCCCGGGGTCCTGTTTTTCAGCCTGCAGCAGGGCGCCGCCGCGGGCCAGGCATCGCATCCACCGGGCGGCATGGCCATGGTCGACCTGGGGGCGGAACTCGGAGATTTTTCCGATACCGCTGCCCTGATATCGAATCTCGACCTGATCATTTCGATCGATACCGCGACCGCACACCTGGCCGGTGCCATGGGATTGCCGGTCTGGACACTGACGCATTTCCCGCCCGACTGGCGCTGGCTAATTGGACGCGGCGACAGTCCCTGGTATCCGACCATGCGGCTATTCCGGAAAGGCGGGGCAGACACCTGGGCCCAGGTCATCGGGCGGGTGGGCGAAGCCCTCCGGCAGCTCGCCGGTCGGCGCTTCAGTTAGGCGTCAAGGCCCCATTTTCGTCAGTGGCTGACATTTCTCGGCAGATTGCCTTGTCCGGAAGGTCGAAATCGGTTCGTGAAATTGTGCTCGGATGCTATTTAAGTAATTGATATTAATAGTCAAAAATATACCCGCCTGGGATGGCCCGGGACTTGCATTCAAGTGGGCAGGCCGGGCCCGAGTTTTAGCCTGAGCTGTGCTTTCAACGTGTTTAAAGGAGCCAGGAAATATGAAACAGATTCAGAAGGGCTTTACGCTGATCGAGTTGATGATCGTCGTCGCGATCATCGGCATTCTCGCGGCTGTCGCGATTCCGGCCTATCAGGACTACATCGGCCGTGCGCAAGCTGCGGAACCGATCACCCTGTTGGGCGGCGGCAAGACGCCTCTGGCGGAGTACATCTCCGACAAGGGCATTACCCCGACGGCGCTGACGGACGTGATGACGATCGTTACCGGAAAGTACACATCGACGATCGCCCTGACCGCCTCGCTGCCCAACCTGACGCTGACGGCGACCATGCCGTCGTCAGGGGTGAACGCCAGCCTGCAGAGCACGACGATCATGCTGACGTCCACCAACGGCGCTTCCAGCTGGACCTGCACCACGGGCAACGCCCCGGCGAAGTACCTGCCGTCCGCCTGCAAGGGCTAAGCTAGGCTGCACCCTTCGGCGAGAGTCCGCTTCAGGCGGCTTTCGCCGAATTTTTTCGACGGCGCGCGGCAGCAGGAATTGCTGTCGCGCGTTTTCTTTTTCCGGCGTCGCTTGCCGGCTTGTCCGCTTACTTCCCAGACATGCGTATCAGGAGGGTCCGGAGAAGTTCGTCCACGAGTTCCTCCCTGTAGCCGAGTTCCTGGAGCTGGTATTTAAACGCGGTGCCGAACTTCGCCTTGCCATACACGCCCAGGCGCTTGGCGCGCTGGAACTCGGCGACGCGGCCCCAAAGATCGTCGACCGCCCGCGCAAATGCCTCGGTCTGCTGCGCGCCGCGGGAGAGCGACTCCGGCGGGCAACGCTTGGAGAAATCCCGCACCAATTCAATGGCAAAATTCTCCGCGTCCTTGGAACCCAGTAGCCCGAACATGTTCTGCACCTCCCGGATGGCTGTAATGGTACCAGTCAGCGGCGCGTCCGGATGCGCTGGCTGACGCGCCTGTTTGGCGCGAAGGCGGCGCCTTCAAGCGAGCAGCCGGATCCCGAGACTGGGCTGCGTGCCGGCTACGATTGCGTGGCGCGCGGCGATCTGGCGGGCGCGGAAAACCGGCTTCGCAGCATTCTCGAGGCCGATCCGACGGACGCCGACGCGCTTTATTACCTTGGCCGGCTTGCCGCCGCCGACCGGCGCGACGACGAGGCCATCGTCCTGCTGCAGAGGGCGGTGGAGTTGCGCCCCCGGGAAGCGATATTTCTGGAAGCGCTGGGCGGCCTGCTGCTTGCCGCAAAGCGAAGCGACGAGGCGACTGAGGCATTTCGCGCCGGCCTGGCCCTGCTACCCGAGTCCGTCGCGATGCGCAGCAACCTCGCGGCAGCCCTAATCGAATCGAATCGAAGGGAAGAGGCGCGGCCCGACCTGGAGAAGCTGCGCGAACTCCTACCGAATGCGCCCGAGGTGCATTTCAACCTGGGCGGGATCTATCGCGAATACGGCCGTGCCGAGGAGGCGGTCGCCAGTTACCGCCGAGCGCTGGCGCTGACGCCCGGGGAAATGGCGAGCCACAGCAACCTGCTGGTGCAGTTGAACTACATCGCCAGCGTGGACGCGGCGACAATCTTCGCCGACCACAAGCGCTTCGGCGAGCTGTTCGCGCGCCGCTATCTGCCGCCCGCGCCGGATCCGTCCTGGCCTCGGCGATTGCGCATCGGCTACCTGTCGCCCGACTTTTGCAATCACGTGGTGATGCGGTTTATGGAGCCCGTCCTCGCTTCCCACGACCACGCACGCTTCGAGATCTTCTGCTATCACAATCATCGGACTAAGGACCCGGTGACTGCACGCTTGCGCAAGCTTGCCGATCGCTGGATCGACTGCGAGGAATTCACGGCGGCGCAGATCGCCGATCGCATCCGCGCTGATCGCATCGACATCCTCGTGGACCTCGCCGGCCACACGGTGGGCAACGGGCTGCTGGTGCTGGGGACGAAGCCCGCGCCGCTACAGGCAACTTACCTGGGCTACCCGAACACCACCGGACTTGGCGCGGTGGACTATCGCATCAGCGATGCCTTCGCCGATCCGCCCGGGGAATCGGACCGCCTAAGCATCGAGAGCCTGCTGCGCCTGCCTGGCAGCTACTTCTGCTACCGGCCGGAGGCCGACGCGCCACCCGTCGAACCCCTGCCCGCATTGCGCAATGGCTATGTTATGTTCGGGTGCTTCAACAACTTCGCGAAGATCTCCGGGCCGTTCCTCGCGCTCGCGGCGCGGGTGCTGGCCACGGTACCGAATTCGCGCTTGCTGCTAAAGGCGAGGCCGCTCTCCATCGAGAGCGTCGCGCAGACGGTGCGCGCGACCTTCGTGCGCGCCGGGATCGATCCGGCGCGCGTCGAGTTGCGCGGCTGGGAGCACGGCGACCAGGGCCACCTGTCGACCTATCATCGCGTCGACATCGCGCTCGACAGCTTTCCGTACAACGGTGCCACCACTACCTGCGAGGCGATGTGGATGGGTGTCCCGGTGGTTTCGTTGTCCGGGGACCGTCACGCGAGCCGCGCTGGCGCGAGCTTGCTCAACGTCGTCGGGCTCGGCCATCTGGTGACGCGGGAAGAGGAGGAGTATGTCGCGATTTGCGCGCGCCTCGCATCGGACGTGCCTCGGCTCGCTGTATTGCGCGCCGGCATGCGCGAGCGCATGCGTCATTCCCCTCTGATGGACGAATCCGGCTTCACCCGGAGGCTGGAGCAATGCTATGTCGATATCTGGGAGAAGGCGCTGGTCGCAAGTGCCCGCCCTCGGGCACCGCAAGATGCCTCGGTCGGGGAACTCCTGCGCGGAGCGCGCGAGTTGCGAGTCGAGGGCCGGGCAGCCGAGGCAGATGCGGCTTGCAAGGAGATACTCAAGCAGCAGCCTGCGCACGCGGAAGCTCTGACGCTGTTGTGGGAGATGGCGTTCGATGCCGAATCGCCCGGCGCGACGGTCGATTTGCTGGCGAAGGCGATCGCGACAGACGGCGGCGTGGCCGCGTTTCACCACATGCTCGGCTGCGCGCTTCAGGCCCAGGGCAAGATCGAGGATGCCGCCGCCGCCTTCAATCGCGCGCTCGAGCTGGATCCGGCGCACGCCAAGGCGGCCAACAACCTCGGCTGCCTGCTCGAAGCCACCGGAAACCTGAACGGGGCGGCGCAGTGCTACCAGATCGCGGTGCGCAACGACCCGAATCTGACGCACGCGCTCTACAACCTCGGCAACCTGTACAAGCAATTGGGCGACGCTGGGCAGGCTGCCGAGCATATCGCCAGGGCGCTCGCGCTCGAACCGGCGCACGCCGAGTGGCTCTGCAATCTCGCCAGCGTGCAATACAGCCGGCTTGAGTTGAACGAATCTGTCGCGAGCCTCGAGGCGGCCATGAAACTCGCTCCCGATTATGAGCGCGCCCATTCCCAGCTGGCGGCGGTGCAAGTCGTGACCGGGCGCATCCGGGAAGCGCGCGAGTCGCTGCGTAGGTCGCAGGAATTGAAAACGGATCCCGCGACGGAATCCTGGCTGCTGCTGCTGGAGCACTACTTCTCGGACGCGGACCCGCAGGCGAGCTTCCAGGCGCATCTCGCCTGGGCCGACCGCCACGCGCGGCGCGTTACGCGCGTGACTGACCATCGCTCGCGCCCTCGCGCGGCGGGCCGTCGTATCAACGTCGGCTACCTATCGCCGGATTTCAATGGGCATCCGGTTTCGTACTTCATCGAGCCGGTGCTGGCCGCGCACGATCGCGGCGCGTTCAACGTCTTCTGCTATTCCAACTCGGAGCGCGCCGACGAGGTGACGGCCCGGCTGCGCAGCTCCGCCGAGAACTGGCGCGACACGCCGAAGCTGACCGACGAGGAACTGGTGGACCGGATCTACGCCGACGGTATCGACGTGCTGGTGGATCTCGCCGGCCACACCGGCGGCGGGCGCCTGCAGGTATTCGCGCGCAAGCCCGCGCCCGTCCAGGTCACCTGGCTGGGCTACCCGAACACGACCGGATTGGAGACGATGGACTATCGCCTGAGCGACGCGATTGCCGATCCGCCGGGATTGACCGAGCGCTTCCATAGCGAACAGCTGGTGCGCCTCCCCAGGGGTTTCCTCTGCTATGCGCCGCCCGAAGGCAGTCCAGAGGTGCGACTGGTTCCCGCGTCGGCCGATGGCCGGGTAACCTTTGCCTGCTTCAACAATCTCGCCAAGGTGACGCCGGAAATGACCGCGATCTGGGCCGAGCTCCTGCGCAGTCTGCCGGGCGCCCGGTTGATCCTGAAGAATTACGGCCTCAGCGCCGGGAGCGCACGGCGCGACCTGAGGGCGAGCTTCGAGGGCCACGGCATCGATAGCGCCAGGGTCGAACTGCGGCCTGCCGAGCGCTCGCTGGCCGAGCACCTGTCGAGGTATGGCGAGGTCGATATCGCCCTGGATGTTTTTCCGTACAACGGGACGACCACGACCTGCGAAGCCTTGTGGATGGGCGTCCCGGTCGTGACGCTGGCCGGCTCGACGCATGTGTCGAGGGTCAGCGCGAGCATCCTTGAGCGCGTGGGACTGGCCGATCTTGTCGCGCACGCCCCGGAGCAGTACCTGGATATAGCGCAACGGCTCGCGGCCGACGTCGAAAGGCGGCGCGCGCTGCGCGCCGGGATGCGCGCGCGCATGCAGTCTTCGCCGCTGCTCGATGCTGCCGGGTTCGCGCGAGATCTGGAGTCCGCGTTCCGCGAAATGCTGGCCAAAGCGTGATCGATTCGAAACAGGCGCTGGTCCTCACNNCTGGTCCTCACTGTCCGCGACGGCGCGCGCATCTGCGTTCCCGACGACATCCGGCAGATCACCAGCTACGTGATCCTCGAGCAGGAGGACTGGTTCGAGGACGAAATCCGGTTCGTGCGCCGCTGGCTGCAGCCGGGGATGCAGGCGGTCGACGTGGGTTCGAGCTATGGCATGTATACCCTGGCCATGGCGCATGCCGTCGGCGGCGGCGGC